>VFQN01008221.1_pt1 | contig 10690 bp, 10 predicted proteins | sample 3512371 | NCBI WGS metagenome assembly VFQN01 (sample SAMN10412370, study PRJNA504923) | tailings metagenome | isolation source: Replicate 2 from Balatoc abandoned mine | place: Philippines: Itogon, Benguet | collected 2017-08-28 | reverse complement strand
GCGAGGGCAACGACACGATGCTGGGAGGCGCCGGAGCCGATGTGCTGGCGGGCGACGCGGGCAATGATGTCCTGGAAGGCGGTGACGGCAATGACGGGCTCTATGGCGGCGCCGGAAACGATCGTCTGACCGGCGGAGCGGGCAACGATCATCTCGATGCGGGCGACGGCAATGACACCGTCACTGGCGGCGACGGCAACGATACCGTCCGCGCCGGTGAAGGCAACGACACTGTGTCGGGCGGCAGCGGCGACGACCTGATCTATGCCGGGGTGGACAATGACGTCGTCCGGGGCGACGCAGGCGACGATCGCATCTACGGCGAAAATGGCGACGACATCGTCAACGGCGGTGCCGGCAACGACGTCATCGATTCCGGCGCAGACGACGACACGCTGACCGGAGGTGCGGGGAACGACCGCCTCATCGGCGGCGCGGGCGACGACACGGCGACCTGGGCGAACAGCCTCGACCAGTTCATCTTCCGCCAGACGAGCGGCGGGATACAGGTCATCCATGCCCATGGTTCGAGATCGGAAGGCACCGATCTCGTCGTATCCGGGGTCGAGACATTGAAGTTCGCCGGGCAGGAGGTCTCTATAGGCGACCTCTCGGCGATGTTCAGGACGTCGGCCACGGTCTCCGGCGACGATATCTTCGCTTAAGCGCGACGATATCTGGTGGTAACCGGCCCTTCCTGACCGCCCGCAGTCGAGCGCTCGCCGCGAACGGCATCAACAGGCAATGCAGATCCGGAGGCGGTCCCGCGTCGTCAGCGCACGGGAAGCGGCCCCATATCGTCTGCCATCGCCTGAAGAATGTCGGGTGGTGCAGCGTTGAGTTGTCCTCTCGCCGTCCTTCCGACGGGGAGAGGACGCTCTTGCAGCCTCGGCGTCACGCGAGATCCAATGCGACCACCGTTTGATGGGCGGCGATATGGCCGACGATCAGCTCCTTGTCGACGCGGCAGTCGAACAAGGCGACTGCCGCGTCCAGGTCCGATACGCCCGTCGACAACGCCAACCATTGGTCCGGAGCGAACCGCTCCGCGCCCGACAAGCCCCTGCGCCCCCGAAAATGTCGGCGGTGTACCTCCACGCCTTCGGTGGGATTGTTGATCGAGAAGGCACCGTAAGCCCAGATCGCTTTCAGGGCGTGGATAGAGCGGCCGATCGCGACAGGCATGGTCCGCGGCGAAGCGGAAACATGCGTGGCCGACAGGGCGAGCAAGCCCGCGGGCCCGGCCGCATCGCGCGACGACCACGGGAACCGCCACCGGGCGCGCGCCGATCAGCGTCCATAACGTCTTGACGTCGATATCAGGCGCGTCGGTGTCGGGTTGGTTCGGCCATCCTGGTCCTCATTCCTTGTCCGGGGCGAGACCATGTCAACGCAGGCCGGCTGGGGCAAACGTGATTCGTCGATGGGGGTTTCCCCATCGATCCCGCCACTGTATCCTGCCGGCGGTCCTACGAGCCGGAAACGCCGTGATCGGCCCGCGGCTTTTTTCCCGGAACCCATGGTCGGTGTCGGCGAGCGTCGACCTTTCCCGATGCGATTGCCCCGCGACAAATTGTCCGGGCTGCGTTATGTTCGCCATTGTGCAGGTCGCGGTTTGGCGTGGCCATCTTGCCGAACCCGGGCCGCGACCCACCCCAACCTGACCAGGAGGAGTGGCCATGGCGAGTTTCCATGTGTACGCAGGCACCGGCAACACGATAGAGCATCCCGCGATCCGGCACATAACCGTCGCGGATGTGTTCGATGCGCTGCGACGAGGCTTGGACGATTTCTGGGAAAAGCCTTCGCACTACGTCTTCATGTGCCTGATCTACCCGATCGTCGGGGTGTTCCTGATCACATGGACCTCGGGCGGCAATGCGCTGCAGCTCGTCTTCCCGCTGATGGCCGGATTCGCGCTGCTCGGCCCCTTCTTCGGCATCGGCCTCTATGAGATCAGCCGTCGTCGCGAGCAGGGCATCGACACATCCTGGGCGCATGCCTTCGACGTCCGGTCTTCTCCGGCTCTGCCGGCGATGGCGGCAATCGGCATCATGTTGCTGGCATTGTTCGTCGCCTGGCTGTTTGTCGCCCAGGGGATCTACAGCTGGCTCTATGGGCCGACCGCGCCGCAGTCGATGGCGGCCTTCTTCGGCGATCTTTTCACCACCCAGCGCGGCTGGACTTTGATCATCGTCGGAAATCTGGTCGGCTTCCTGTTCGCCCTGATCGTGCTCTCCACCACGGTCATCGCCTTTCCGCTGCTGCTCGACTGCGACGTCGGCGCCTATGCGGCGATCGAGACATCGGTCCGCTCGGTGCTCGCCAACCCTGTGCCGATGCTGCTGTGGGGGCTTATCGTGGCCGTCGCGCTGTTCATCGGCTCGATCCCGCTGCTCGCCGGGCTGGCCGTGGTGATCCCGGTGCTCGGCCACGCGACCTGGCACCTCTATCGCAAGGTCGTCGACGTCCCGGCCGAGAAGAGGACGCCGCTGATACCGTCGACCCGCAACCGGGACGGCTTTCCCTACTGGCTTCGCTTCTGATCCTCGGCCGTTCGACGTGGCCGGCGCCTTCTCCCTCGGGGAGGGGGCGCAACGTCCAGGTGGCCCCTCTCCCATATGCATGGGTGAGGGGCGATTTTTTGCGGCGCTCGCATCCTTCGCACTCCCCAAGGTGACGGCAGGGGCTTTCAGCCCGGTGTCCCGCAGGTGAGGCGCTACGCCCGAGAACTCGGGCATAGCACTTCTGCGATCCGCTCCCGGCGGTTCGAAGTATGAACCGCAATTTTGGATGTTGACTTCATCCGCCTCCGATCTCAAACTAGTTACTGTGTTAATTATCTGTCGTCGCAGGTACTGCCTGTATCGAGCGCCTGTCGACGTCACCGCATCGCAGCCGCCTGGGCCGCCGCTGCGCGGGAGGTAGACATGTCCGCGACATCAGATCTGCTGCAACGCCGGGAGCGGCTGCTCGGCAGAAACATGTCCCTGTTCTACGAGGAGCCGGTGCACATAGTGCGCGGCGAGGGCGTGTGGCTGTGGGATGCCGACGGCCGGCGCTATCTCGACTGCTACAACAACGTGCCGCATGTCGGCCATTGCCATCCCCGTGTCGTCGAAGCGATCGCGCGTCAGGCCGCGACGCTCAACACGCATACGCGCTATTTGCACGAAGGCATCCTCGACTATGTCGAGCGGCTGACGGCGACCTTCGACACCGGCCTCGACACCGCGATCCTCACCTGCACCGGCAGCGAGGCCAATGATGTCGCCTTGCGCATGGCTGAGGCCGTAACCGGCCGGACGGGTGTGATCGCCACCGACCACACCTATCACGGCAACACGACCGCGGTGTCGCAGCTTTCGACGCGCATGCCACCGATCGGAGGGTTCGGCGGCCATGTTCGCCACGTGCCGGCGCCCGACAGCTATCGGCCGCTGGGCGGCGCGGCGGGCGCGCCTTTCGCCGAAGCCTTCGCAAGGGAGGTCGAGAACGCCATCGCCTCGTTGCAGGAGACGCCACACGGATTTTCGGCGCTCATCGTCGATCCCTTCTTCGCCAATGAGGGTTTCCCCGACCTGCCGTCCGGCTTCCTGGCCCCGGCCGTAGCCGCCGTGCGCAAGGCTGGCGGCGTCGTCATCTGCGATGAGGTCCAGCCCGGTTTCGGCCGCACAGGCTCGCATTTCTGGGGACATCAGCGTGCCGGTGTCGTCCCTGACATCGTGACGCTGGGCAAGCCGATGGGCAACGGCCATCCGATCGGCGGCGTCGTTGCCGGGGCCGACACGCTCAATGCCTTCCGAAAGGCTTTCCGCTACTTCAACACCTTCGGCGGCAATCCGGTCTCCTGCGCGGCGGCGATGGCCGTTCTCGATGTTCTCGAAGAAGAGAAGCTGCAGGAGAACGCGGTCGTGGTCGGCGACTATGCCCGCAAGGGCCTCGAACGACTGGCGCAGAAGCACGGCGTCATCGGCGATGTGCGCGGCAGCGGCCTGTTCTTCGGCGCCGAGCTGGTGGCAGACCGCCAGGGCAGGACACCGGATGCGGATCTCGCGGCACGGGTGATCAACGACATGCGCGGCAACGGTATCCTGATGGGCAAGCTCGGCATTCATCAGAACGCCACGAAGATACGGCCGCCCATGCCGTTCACGACCGACAACGCCGATATGATGCTCACCGCGCTCGACGATGCGTTGAGCCGGCTTTGAGCGTGACGACCGACCTGCCGGCCCGCCTCGCCTCGGCGCTCGATGCGCGGGCGCGCGAGGCGCTCGTTCGCTGGCCCGCGTCCGACCAGCCGCCGCAGCTGCTCAAATATCGCGAGAACGCGGTCTTCAGGGTCGAGATCGAGGGCAGGCCGGCGGCGCTGCGTCTCCATCGTCCCGGTTATCACGACGCGGCCGCGTTGCGCTCGGAACTGGTTTGGCTGGCCGAGCTGCGCGCCGGCGGCATGAACGTGCCGTCTCCGGTCGCGGCGGCGGATGGAAGCTTCCTCGTCGCGCTCGCAGCGAATGACGCGTTCGGCGCTCAGCATGCCGACGTCATGAGCTGGATCGACGGCGTGCCGCTCGGCGAGAGCGGGGTTCTGCTGGCGCAACCGCCGGACCGCCTTGCCACGATCTTCACGGCAGTCGGCGCAGCCATGGCCGATCTCCACACGCTCTCCGACCGCTGGACGCTTCCCGCCGGCTTCCGCCGTCATGCATGGGACCTCGACGGCTTGTTGGGCGAAACGCCTCTATGGGGACGTTTCTGGGATTGCGAAGGGCTTCCGTCCCCACAGCTTCGGGCCTTGAGCACCCTCAGGCAGGGGCTTCGTCCGCGCCTTCGCGACCTGGCGGAGACCGGGCTCGACTGTGGCCTGATCCACGCGGACCTGGTGCGCGAGAACATCTTCGTGAAAGGCGACGAGGTGGCGTTCATCGATTTCGACGATGCCGGCTTCGGCTGGCGCATGTTCGACCTCGCCACCGCCCTGTCGAAGAATCTGAAGGAACCGGCCTATGATGTCGTCCAGGCATCGCTCGTCGCCGGCTATCGCAGCCGGCGCACTTTGCCGGACGGGGATCTGGCGACGCTGCCTTTGTTCCTGGTGCTGAGGAGCCTTACTTACATCGGCTGGATCGCGCAGCGGCCGGAAGTGCCGCATGCCGAAAGCCGCATGCAGCGTTTCGCGGAGGAAGCGCTGACGCTCGCGGCCCGATACGGCCTGGCTTGAGCGACCTTCGATGTCTCAGTGACTGAAATAGACCAGACGCGACAGCAGCGTGTAGTCGGATTCCATCACCATGATCGTCATGAACACCAGCACCGCGATGGGCGGCAGCAGGATCGCATAGGCGAGCGCCAGCCGTTCCCAAGCCATATGCATGAACACCGCCACGATCAGCGCGGCCTTCAGCACCATGAAGAGCAGGATCAGCGACCAGCGCAGGTGACCCTGGATGCCGATATAGTCGACCATGTAGGAGCAGGCGCTGAGGACGAACAGCCAGCCCCAGACGGTGAAATAGACCTTCAGCGGATGTTGCTGGTGGCCGGCGTCTGTATGTGCCGCCGGGGCGTGCGGCTCCTCATGTGCCTCGCCATGTGCGACTGCCTGTGCCATGTCTTGCCCTCACCAGAGATAGAAGAATGCGAAGATGAACACCCAGACGAGATCGACGAAGTGCCAGTAGAGGCCCATGATCTCGACGCTTTCGTATTGTCCCCGGCGGCTCGTGAAGAAGCCACGCGTGCCTCTGTCGTAGTCGCCGCGCCAGACCTTTCGCGCGATGATGATGAGGAAGATCACGCCGATCGTGACATGGGTGCCGTGGAAGCCGGTGATCATGAAGAAGGATGAGCCGAACTGCGCGGCACCCCAGGGGTTGCCCCAGGGCCGCACGCCTTCGGTGATCAGTTTGGTCCATTCGAAGGCCTGCATGCCGACGAAGGTGGCGCCCAGCGCGGCGGTGATGAGCATCAGCACCACGGTCTTCTTCCGGTCGCGGCGGTAGCCGTAATTAACCGCCAGCGCCATCGTGCCGCTGCTCGAGATCAGCACGAAGGTCATGATGGCGATCAGGATCAGCGGGATGTCCTGCCCGAACAGATGCAACGCGAAAACCTCGCTGGGGTTCGGCCAGGGCACGGTCGTCGACATGCGCGCCGTCATGTAAGAAAGCAGGAAGCAGCCGAAGATGAAGGTGTCCGAAAGCAGGAAGATCCACATCATGGCCTTCCCCCAGGACACGTTCTTGAACGCCCGCTGGTCGGACGACCAGTCGGCGGCGATACCGGCCAATCCGCCGGGCCTCTCATGTGTCGTGATCGTTGTCTCGGCCATCGGCTCGTTCCTCAGCTGAGCAATTGGCGGCAGATGTCGACGAAGCTGGCGGCCCAGCCGGCGAGCAGCACGAACAGGCAGAGCCAGACGAACAGCAGGAAATGCCAGTACATGGCGCAAAGCTCGACATTGGTCCGCAGCCGCTCCGGCCGCACTGTCCGCCATGCGAGCGCGGTTGTGGCGCCGAGGCCGACGAGGCCGCCCAATATGTGCAGCCCATGCATGCCGGTCAGCAGATAGAAGAAACTGTCGGCGGCATTGTTGGTGAGCGTGTAGCCGTCATCGGCCAGCGCACGCCAGGCGACGAGCTGGCCCGCCAGGAAGGCGAGCGCCGTTGCGCCGCCGGTCCCGAGCGCCAGCCGCGTGGTGGCGATATCGCCCCTGCGCACGGCCACGACGGCGCATTGCAGCGCTACGCTGCTCAGCACCAGGACGAGACTGTTGAGCCACAGGATGCCGGGCAGCGGCGGGGCCTGCCAATCCGACACGGCCATGCGCATGAAGAAGGCGCTCGAGAACAGTGCGAAAAGGCAGCCGATCACCGCGAGCAGCACGACCATGCCGAGCTTCGGGGTCGGGATGCCGGTCGTTTCCAGCGCGGGAAGTACCTCGCCCTGCTCGAGCCACGGCTTCGACATCACACGCTGTTGCGCGAGCCACCAGAACGATACGCCGGCGATGACGGCGAGGAAGACCAGGATGACGCTCATGTGGCACCTGCCTCGGTGCGCGCCGGCCATGGATCGTTCTGCGGAATGAAATCCTGCGGCGCACCCGGCACGCTGTAGTCATAGGCCCAGCGGTAGACGATCGGCACGTGCTTGCCCCAGTTGCCATGCGGGGGCGGGGTCGTGGGCGTCTGCCATTCGAGGCTCGTCGCATGCCAGGGATTGCCGCCGGCTTGCCTGCCGTGGCGCAGGCTCCAGAACAGGTTGAACAGGAACACGAGCTGGGCGAAGCCGACGATGAATGCCGCGATCGAGATGGCGGCATTGAGCGAATGCACGGATTCGGGAATGAACGAAGTCTCGCCGAGCTCGAAGTAACGCCTGGGCACACCCACCAGGCCGACATAGTGCATCGGGAAGAAGATGGCGTAGGTGCCGACGAAGGTTATCCAGAAATGGAACCGGCCCATCGCCTCGTTGAGCAGGCGGCCGGTGATCTTCGGATACCAGTGATAGATCGCGCCGAAGATGACCAGGATCGGCGCCACACCCATCACCATGTGGAAATGCGCCACCACGAACATCGTGTCGGAAAGCGGGACATCGACCACCACATTGCCCAGGAACAGGCCGGTCAGGCCGCCATTGACGAAGGTGACGATGAAGGCGAGCGCAAAGAGCATCGGAATGGTGAGGTGGATGTCGCCGCGCCACAGCGTCAACACCCAGTTGTAGACCTTGAGCGCTGTCGGGACCGCGATGATGAGCGTGGTGGTGGCGAAGAAAAAGCCGAACAGCGGATGCATGCCGCTCACATACATATGGTGCGCCCAGACCACGAAGCTCAGCGCGCCGATGATGATGATCGCCCAGACCATCATGCGGTAGCCGAAGATGTTCTTGCGTGCGTGCGTGCTGATCAGGTCGGAGACGATGCCGAAAGCCGGCAGCGCCACGATGTAGACTTCGGGGTGGCCGAAGAACCAGAACAGGTGCTGGAACAGGATCGGGCTGCCACCGCCATATTGCAGCTGGGTGCCCATCTCCACCAGCGCCGGCATGAAGAAGCTGGTGCCGAGCAGCCGGTCGAACAGCATCATCACGCAGGCTACGAACAGAGCGGGGAAGGCGAGCAGCGCCATCACCGTGGCGGTGAAGATGCCCCACACGGTGAGCGGCAGCCGCATCAGGGTCATGCCGCGTGTGCGGCCCTGCAGCACCGTCACCACATAGTTGAGACCGCCCATGGTGAAGCCGATGATGAACAGGATGAGCGACACCAGCATCAGGATGATGCCGGCCTGCTGGCCGCCCGGCGTGCCGGACAGGATCGCCTGCGGCGGATAGAGCGTCCAGCCGGCGCCCGTCGGCCCGCCCGGCGCGAAGAAGCTCGCCACCAGCACCAGCACCGCGAGCAGATAGATCCAGTAGCTCAGCATGTTGACATAGGGGAACACCATGTCCCTCGCGCCGACCATCAGCGGGATCAGGTAGTTGCCGAAGCCGCCGAGAAAGAGCGCGGTCAGCAGATAGATCACCATGATCATGCCGTGCATGGTGACGAATTGGTAATAGGCCTCGGGCGTGATGAAGGAGAAGGTGCCGGGGAAGCCGAGCTGCAGTCGCATCAGCCAGGAGAGCGCCAGCGCCACGAAGCCGATCGCCATCGCCGTACCGGCATATTGGATGGCGATGACCTTGGCGTCCTGCGAGAAGACATAGGTCGTCCACCAGCTATGGGGATGATAGAGCTCGACATCGGGAACTTCCGCGGGCGGAACGGCGTCGACCGCGCGAGGTGTGATATCGACCATCACTCTACCTCCTTCGACGGTCCTCCGAGGCGGCCCGGACACCGTCGCCAATGTCAGGTCAGAAAGCCGCCTCCATCGTCATGGTCCTGTCCTGTCGGCATCAGGCGTCAGCGCGCCGACCTTTTCCGGGGTCGAGAGCTGCGCGAAGGTCGACTGCTCCTGCAGCCAGGCCTGATAATCTTCCTGCGTGTCGACCGTGACAGCACCGCGCATATAGGTGTGTCCCGTTCCGCAGAGTTCGGCGCAGAGCACGTCGAAGGTGCCCGTCCGCGTCGGCGTGAACCAGAAATAGGTCACGGAGCCGGGCACCATGTCCATCCTGGCGCGGAACTCCGGCACATAGAAATCATGCAGCACGTCGATGGAGCGCAGAAGCACGTGGATCGGCTTGCCGATCGGCAGGTGCAGGTCGGCGGCTTCCACGATCACGTCGTCCTGGCCGTTCGGATCGCTGGGATCGACGCCCAGCGGGTTGTCGGAACTGACCAGCCGGCTGTTCGACCGGCCGAGCTTGCCGTCGGCGCCCGGCAGCCTGTAGTTCCATTGCCATTGCTGGGCAACGACCTCGACTTCTGTCGCATCCTTCGGCACGCTGATGAACTGCGACCAGACATAGAGGCCGGGAGCGAGCATGGCGGTCACGCCCAGGGCCGTCGCCACCGTCAGCCACCATTCGAGCCTTCGGCTCTCGGGCTCGTAATGGGCCGTCTGGCCTTCCCTGTGGCGGAAGCGCCAGACGCAATAGGCCATGAACAGCACGACGGCGGAGAAGACGAAGCCGGTGATCCAGAAAGTGATGACGAGGGTGTGGTCGATATAATCCCAGTTGGACGCGATGGGCGTCCACCACCATGGGCTGAACAGGTGAAAGAGCACCGAGCCCACGACCACAAGAACGAGTACAAGCGCTAAGGCCATCCTCCGTTCCTCCCGGCAATTCAGAAGAATCTTGATTCTTCTGAAAAATCCGTGGCGTGATCATGCTCTATCGATTTCGGGAGTTCCAGTTCCGCGAAGCCTGTTTTCCGTTTGCAACCGGCGGCAAATCGTCGCGACCCGTGTGACGCGCGGTCACAGGAGCGGAGAAGTCAGCCGTCGCTTGAGCGCCTCCAGCGTCGATCGGTCGAGCCCGATCGACGACAGATAGGCCGCAGTCCCGCCATGGGCCTGCGCGACATGGTCGAGAAGGATGCGCATCGTCATCGGCTCACTGGTGAGGAAGCTCTCGATCAGCTCAGGAGACCCGCCTCGGGCGAGCGCCTCGGCCCGGAGGCGGTCGAGCAACGGAGCGGCCACGGTGGCGGTCATCGCGTAGTCGTTCACGATGGTATCGTCGTCGACGCCGGCCAGCGAGAGGAGGAGCGCTGCGATGATGCCGGTGCGATCCTTGCCGGCCGTGCAGTGGAAAAGCACCACGCCGTCCTCGGCCGCGGCGATCGTCGTGATCACCTCGGCGATCTGCGCCTGACACCGGTCGACGGCCTCGCGATAACGTTCCGCCATGTCGAAGCGGCCAGTCGCGCTGCTCACCGCCTCGATCGGCGCCAGTGCGCCGAACAGCGGGATGTTGTGGAACCACACATTGGGGTGGCCTTCGAACGGGTTCGGCTCGGCCCTCATTTCGTGGGTGCTGCGCAGATCGATCACCGTGCGCAGTCCTTCGCCGAGCAGCATGGCCCTGTCGCCGGCGCTCAGCCGCGCAAGCCCGTCGCCGCGCAGTGCGGCTCGCCACTTCGTTTCGTTGCCGCCAGCGGCGGCATAGCCTCCTAGGTCACGGATATTGTGGGCTCCTTGCAGCCGGAGGAGGCGTTGGGGAGAGAGTGCCATCAGCGTAGTCCCGATTTCATGAAGGATTCGATCACCTGTCGCTGCAG
>VFQN01008220.1_pt1 | contig 10691 bp, 10 predicted proteins | sample 3512371 | NCBI WGS metagenome assembly VFQN01 (sample SAMN10412370, study PRJNA504923) | tailings metagenome | isolation source: Replicate 2 from Balatoc abandoned mine | place: Philippines: Itogon, Benguet | collected 2017-08-28 | reverse complement strand
GCGCACGTACTGCGCCGTCGCCTGCTCCTGGAGGGCGCGCGCGCGCCGCACCGAGCTGACGTCGAGCATGCCGGCGCACGGGTGGCCCGCGGGGAACTTGGGCGCGCCGCTCTCGAGGCTCGTCCAGAGCCGCGACGCGGCGCAGTACGCGTGCACGGCGGCGTGCAGGCGCTTCACCTGCGCGCGCACCACGTCGGCGCCCACCGAAGCGATCCACTCCTCGATGCTCTTGGGCGCGCTCTGGGTGACTTGTTCCTCCTCGCGGAGCGCGAGTTCGGCGGGCGTGGGTGGGTCGCGCGCGACTGGCTCTGCGGGTCGGTGCACGTGGTCGCCGATGAACCACGCCTGCGGCGGCGCGTTGGCAAACACGCCGCTCACCGTCCAGTCGGCGTGGCCCGCATACGTGGGGTTCGACACCGTGGTGCGCTCCGATGACGACTTGGCGCGCTTACTCCCGTCGATGACCTCTTCGCCGTCCTTGCGCCGCGTGCGCCTCTTCTTTGCCTGTTCGCCGGCCGCGGTCTCCTCCTTTCGGCGTTTGTTCTGCGCGAGCACCGCCTTGGCGTAGGCGGCGGCGTCTTCGTTGGCCTCGGGCGCGTTGGGCGCGTGGCCCGCTCGCGGCAGCGCGTAGCCCGCCTCCATCTCGGGGCGCTCGTCGTCGTTCATCGTCATCACAAATTCGGGCCGCTCTTCGGCGGCGTCGTCGTCGTCGTCCGTCAGCGGGTCAAACGCGCCGCCCTTGCCCACGTACTTGTCCTGCTCAAACTTGTCGCGCGCCTCGAGGTGCGTGTAGAGCGCGCCGTTCACGCGCATCTCATCGGTGATCTCCAGGTCGTCGAGCTCCTTGGTCGCCTCGCGGACCATGGCGTGCTGGCGCAGGTTGAACTCGCGCTTGCGCCGCTCGGCGGCAGTCGCTTCGTCGGCCATGCCGCGTGGCGGAAAATGAAAATTTTCCCTCAGCCGTGCCCGCCACTCGCCCGCGCGCCCCATGGCCGGAGCCACGCCGGCGGCGCGCCCGCTCGCCGCCAACGACGTCGGCATGCGCTGGCTCTACATCATCTTTGGGGTGCTCATCATCGTGTGGATCGTTCGGCAAGGCCCGGTGCGCGCCACCCTCGCGTGGCTCTGGGACACGTTCGCGGACAACCTGTGGACCAAGCGCAGCAACCTCGAGCGCTCCATTCTCATCTTTGCCGTCGTCATCGTGCTGGTAAAGTACAGCGACCCCATCAGCGCCTTCCTCGAGAGCATCGCCGATGCCATCACCAGCGACCGCATCAAGCTGCAAGAGTACAACGCCCGCCGCAGAGGTCGCGAGGTATAAATTTGCGACCCGGTCGCTCGTTTTTCTTCCTCTCTGCGCAATGCAGCAGCAGCAGCCCGCCGTGTCGTCGATGCACACGGCGGCGCAGTCGATGCTCGCCGTGCTCGAGGTGGCGTCCGCTAGCACCGAGCCAATCGCGCAGCTCGTGCTCGCCTACGAGGGCATGCCCAACGGGCGGCGCCGCGATGAGCGCGCCGAGGCCATCGAGGCGTACGGCAAGCAGCGCGTCGACGGCGAGGGCCGCACCGTGGAGGACGCGCCGTGGCGCAACCAGATGGCGCACCGCGGCGCCAAGCCGGCGAGCACCGCGGCGCGCCTCCCCGAGCGCATCAGCGTGCCGGGCGTGCTCGAGCGCGTCGAGCTCGGCTACCGCTACTTCAACGGCAACTGGATCTGGGACCGCCACTACCTCGCCACGCAGGCGCCCGTGGTGCACAACGACGGCGTGCGCACGTACGACACGAGCGCCGACCTGCTCCTGCAGATCTACCTCAACAACGTCCGCGCGGTGCTCATGGTGGCCGACTTTATCGACGACGGCGTGCACCAGTACGTGCCGCTCGCGCTCGACGAGGTGCGCTACGCGTACGCCTACCGGAACGCGACGCCGCCCACCGACGAGGAGGTCAGCGCCAACGGGCCGGGCGACTGGCTCGTGTGCATGGGCGTGCGCTGCGTGGGTCTCTCGCGCTTCCCCGACTTGCAGCTCGAGGAGCGCCGCTACGAGCTCACCGCGGCGCTGCGCGTGCCCAAGCGCGACGGCACCTACGCGGTGCGCGCCTCCACGCACGTGCACCGCTTCACGCACGCGCACTACTACGGCTGGCCCGACGGCTCGGTGCCCGCCAAGCCCGAGCAGCTCCTCCGCGTCTTGTTCCGCCTCGGCGATCACCTCTGGCGGTGCGACCCAAGCGCGCCCGTCGCCGTGCACTGCCTCGCGGGCCACGGGCGCACGGGCGTGGTGCTCGCCGTGGTGTGCGCCTACCGCTTCCTGTACAACAGCCCCGAGCGCGTCTCGCAGCGCATGATCTCGACGCTCACGCGCCTGCGCAACGAGCGCCACTACCTCGTGCAAAACTCGCTTCAGTTTCTCTACGCGTACAGCGTCGTGATGCTGGCGCTCACGTGGGCGCAGCGGAGCATCGTGGCGAACGGGCCGCGCACCGACGCCGCCGTGCTCGCCAACGTGGCGCTCGTGGGCGAGCAGCTCGAGCGCCTCACGGAGGCGCGCCGTGCGCTACCGCCCGTGTGCGTGCGCTGCCTCGTGCACCGCGCCACCATGAGGCACCAGTGCGTCGAGCACTACCACAACCAGGTGGTGACGTTCTGTTCGCAGGCGTGCATGGACGCCTTCTACGGGGACGAGTAAAAAAAATTCCAAGTACATTTCCGATGACCACCTACCTGCACGTGCTGCCCGAGGGCGTGCGACGCCTCGCCGAGCGCTACCTTCGCTTTGAGGACCACGAGGGCGACTCAAGCTGTCTTCTCTACGAGGACAGCGCCGCGCAGGCCTGGTGCGAACTGCACGCGCCGCTCTCGGCGTGGCGCAAGATATGCGCGGCGGCCACACTCGGCGATGAGCAGCGCGTGCGGGCGACGCGTTACCTCGCCATGCTCAACAAGCTCTGCCCGCATCCGCGCCGCCACGCGCCGCTTCGATACTTTCTCGTCACGCTCCACGCGCCCGGTCACAGCGTGCCGCTCTAGACGCGCTTGGAGATCTTCTTCTTGAGCGCGCCTGCCTCGCGCTTCTTCACCTTGCGCAGGTCGATCTTGCTCGCCACGCGGCGGATGATGCGGCCGAGCGCGGCGCAGAACGCTAGTGAAAAAAACAAGTTTGTCGTGATAAAACCCGCGCATAGAATACTACCGAGCAAATTGGCATAGCCGCTGATGGAGAACGCGTCACTCGAGTACGACGCCGGGTTTCTGGATGGCGACGGCAGCGTCCAACTTGCCAAGCCGTCAGAAAGACACGCGAACCCGCTGCCGCGGATCCAAGTGGCGCAATCATATCACGCCGGAGTTCCGCCCGAGTTGGAGAGGCTTCGCGTACGTTATGGCGGATATCTTCGGTGCGATAATCCAAAGAAAACTACGCATCGTCCATCGTGGCGTCTCTACGTTGGAACGCTCCAAACCGCTCCGAAATTACTCGGTGTTATCACGCGTTACGGCATAACTAAGGCGCGGCAAGCCAGTCGCGCTCTTGAGTACATGACCGCGGAAAAGAGGCGCCCAGGAGATGCCAACGCACTGTACGAACTCTTGAAGCGCGCAAAGAGCGAGTATGCCGACGCCGTCATTGATCCGTCAAAGATAACGATTCCATACATCGCCGGGCTATTTTCAGCGGACGGTAGCATCGGCACGGGACGCAAACGCGACAAATTTGAGGTAATAGCAAGTATCAGACAGAAGAGTTGTCCGCGCCTACTGCACGCTATTCGTGACGCCCTTGGTTTCGGACACGTGAACAAGTGCGGACAACTGACGTTCAGCGGGCAACAGGCCCGAAAGCTTGCGATGCTTGTACGCCCGTATATGGACGCATCCCAGAAAGCGGCTCAAATCGACGCGCTGATGAAATACGACGACGAAAATACCTGGATTCGACGCGGTCCGCGAGGTAAGAGCGTCGAGCAGCTAGCACGGGATCAAGAACTTGTGAATGACATGCGACGCTTAAAACGCCAATGAACCGCTCATCCTCTCTTTACTTTTTCTCGGCGCTTGAGGCGGCGAAGGTCTATTTTGCTTGCAACCCGACGGATTATTCTGCCAAGACAAGCCGTGAACGCGTCGGCCATGTCGTCGCGCTTCGGGTGGCTGATGTACTTTGCGGTAAACGAGTGCCACAGCGGGTCGGCGCGCTTGTGGTGCAGCCAGGCGTGAAAGAAGTGCTTCGTTCGCGTCTTGCGCCGCGACTTGCTCTTTGGCCGCGAGAGACCGAGGTCCTTGAACTTCTCCTTGGGCGAGATGCTCGTGACGTGCGCATCGGGGTAGGCCTGCGTGAGGAGGCCGATGGCGTTCTGCGCGATGCCGTACGCGACGATGTTGCCGGCCGCCGCCTTGCGGATGCCGGCGGCGGCGCCCGGCGCCATCCTACTGAGCATACTCTCGGGCACCATGGCGGGCGCCTGCAGCTCGACGCCAAACTCGTCCACGCGGGCGAACGCCGGCACCGCCTCGAAGCGCCGCTTCAGGGCGAGCGCGCGCTCGTTGGGCACCCGCGAGACGGCGTACAGGTCGAGGTCGACGGGCGCGATGCGCGGCACGCCGCTCTCGGGGTCGATGTACGCCTCGAGCACGCAGTGCGCCGTGTTCTCCTCGCCAATGTCGATGGCGCACTCCACGATGCGTCCGAGAGGGTCGGCCATCGTTGCGCCGTCGACATCATCGCCTCGCACACACGGGCGGTTTAACGCGAGCGTCGGCAAATTTGTGCGCGTTTACTCGAGGCGCGAGGCTATCGCCGTCTGACCGCGCTTGACGACGAGCACGTCGCTTGTGATGGGCCGCCCGGCCCACTCGATCGTCGCAGGCGTGCGCGCGTCAAAGGCCACCTCGGCGAGCTCGCCATCGTCGTCAATAGTAAACAGGAGCGTCTCGAGGAGCTCGTCGTCGTGCGTCTCGAATGTGATGAACGCGTTGGGCTCGCCAAATTCCGAGATGACCGGCGCCAGAGCCGGCAGCTCGGCAGCGAGCGCCTCGCGGGTCATAGCAACGCGCAGCTTGGTGTTCACCGAAAGGAGCGTCGGCGTCGGCAGGAAGCGGCCCGCGAGGCGCACGCCGTCCTGTTGATCGAGCGGCTTGAACGGGTCGTGGCGGTAGACGCGCGCGCGCTCCGCCGACACGCGCGCGCCATCGTTGAGCACGCTCGCGGTGTAGTTCACGCCGCGCATAGACGGGTACGCCTCCATGACGGTGACCGCGTAGCTGACGTGCACGGTGAGTGGCCTCAGCGCGGCCTTCTCGTCGTCGGGCAGCTCCACCGGCATGCGCAGGTGCAGTGGGTTGCGCTCGGTCCAGGTGGCGCGCGAGAAGCTCTGCATGCGCTCCTCGTGGTACCGGAGCGTCTCCTTCTTGAGGCGCGGGTCCACGCGTGTGAAGGGGCCACCGTACTCGCGTTGGAGCGCGCCACCGGGCGGCTCAAAGACGCGTATCACCAGCGCGTCGATGTAGTAGCCGCGCAGCGCGAGGTAATCGACGTCGCCGGCCACCTCAAACACCGGGCGGGACCAGATGCCGCCTTGCGATTTGGACCGCAGCGAGACCCGCCAGCGGTCCTCGCGGTGCTGCCTCCTCGGTTGGTACACCGGCCCGGCGATGGCGTTGCGGCGCGCCAAGATGAGCGAGTGCGGCACCTCCATGAAGCGTGCAAACTCCTCGGCGAGACCGGGGTTCGATGAACCGTAGTCTGCGATGTGCGGCTCCGATTGCTCGCTCCAGGCGATGTACAGCTCCGGCATGTCGCTCGTGTCTAGATTGCGCGCGAGCTCGCAGGCGGCCTCGTCCGACGTGCTCGCCAAGAAGCCGTCCGGGTCCTTGAGGCGGTAGAGACCGTCAAAGTCGTTGTTTCTCGGCGGCTCAAAGCGCAGCGAGCGTACGAAGCGCGCGCGGATGCCGTCGTGGATCCGGCGTTGGATGCTGCGGCGAAAGTTGGCCGCACCCAGCAGGCGCGCGGTGCTGTAGTCGAGGTCGCCTCGTTCGCCCAGCACGAACACCAGCGTGAACTCGCAGAGGCGCGCCGACTTGAACGGCAGCACGCCGCTGACGAGCGGCAGCGCGGCCACCTCAGGCGCCAGCGGCGGTCCGGTGAGCTCGCCGAGCATGGCGGTGCCCTCGGTGGGCAGCGAGCGCTCCGTGATGACCACGTCGCGCGTGCCGAGTATGGCCTTGAGTTGTTCCTCGGGCCGATCGAGGAGCACCACCGATGGCGTGCACCCGTAGACGCGCGCGATGCGCGCGATGAGCGAGCGGTACACCGCGAGGCGACGCGCGGCGTCGCCCTTGACGAGCGCCCTGAGCGCCTTGGACGCCGAGAGCGTCGCGTAGAACGGCACGAGGCGCGTCTGGCCGAGGATCTGGAGGCGCACGTCCACGGGCAGCGCGTCCCAGAGGCGCGGGTCGATGCTCTGGAGCGCGTCGCCGGCGCTCTCGGCGCGCTTGACGATCGCCTCGACGCGCTCCTCCATGACGGCGTCACGCGAATCGCCGCGCTGGCGCTTCGAGGGCCCCGAGTCGCTCGCGCCCGCCGGATTCTTGGGCCCGACGAGCAGCGTGCGCGCGATGCCGCAGAACGCCTCGGAGCACGCCGCGCCGCAGAAGGGCAGCTCCACGCCGCCGTGCGCGGCGCGCACCTTGGCCGCTCTCGCCTGGCAGAGCGCGCACTCCATTCGGTGCAACGGGGAAAAAAAATTTTGCATCTTTAATCTCCGCCTCACGGCTGCGACAGCTGCGCCGCGATGGCGGTCTTGCCGCGCTCCACGATGAGAGCGTCGCTGATGTCGCTGCCGAGTAGGCTGGGCGCGCGCAGCTCAAAGGGGATCTCGATCAGATCGTTGGCGCCGCACGCCATCAGCACGGTCGCGAGTATTGGCCCCGCTCCTTGGTCCGTCGGCGTCACGGTGTACAAAACTTGCACGCGCTGGTTCTCCGCCGGGAAGGACTCGCGCGTAATGCCTCGCGGAAACTCAAACGCCTCGATGGGCTCGTAGTAGACGGCGTTAGGGTTCACCTCAAGGAGTATCGGGTCGGAGGGCGCGTTTGCGCCGAGCGTGACGCCGTCTTGCGCGTCGATCGGCTTGGAAGGGTCGTGCCGATGGATGCGCGTCGGCGCGGCAATGCGCGGTGCGTCGTTAATGACGCTGCCGCAGTACAGCACCGACCCGTAGGCGGCCGTAACCACCGCGGCGGACACCGCCAGGGTTAGCACGACGCGGAGCGGCTTGCGGTTCGCGGGTGGCTGCCCAAATCCGCCCAACTCGAGACGCTTGACTCGTTCGGTCCACGTCGCCGCCGAGAAGCTCCGCAGCGCGTCCGCGTGGGCCGCTCTGGCGGCGGCAAGTTTCGTGACGCGCCAGTCCACGCCAGTCTCAAGGTCCACGCCAGTCGCAAGGTCCACGACATTCGCAAACACTCGAACGCCTTCTGGCGGCTCGAGCACGCGCAGGTCTACGCCCCCGACGTAGTATCCGGCACGGCCTAGTGCGCTCTGCTCGTCGCCGCCATCGACGCGTATCGCCGACCACTCGGTCAACGCGCTCGTCGAGACGTGCACGGTGCGGAGATCCCTATGGATGCGAGCGCGGTCCGGGGCGGAGTAGATGGGTCCGATGATGGCGTTACGGCGGCCGAGTATGAGCGCGTGCGGCGTCTTCAGCAGCATGAGGAGCGCGTCCTTGAACGCCTTGTCGGGTGGCTTCTGAAAGAGGCGATCACGGCGTTCGTTGACGAAGGAGAACTCCAGGTGGGGGTAGCTTCGGTCGCGCTCGAGCGGTGGGATGTCAGCGCACTCAAACTCGTCGCCGTTGCCAGAAACAAATGCACTCGGATTGATGAGCTTGTACATCGACACCGTGGCGCCCTCGGCGTGCAGATTTGGGCCGATGAAGCGCAGCGAGCGCGCGATGCGAAGGTGCCACTTTTCGGCCACCGAGCTGCGCATGAGCTCGCGCAGGCCTGCGAGCCCGCGTATGCGCGCCGTGTCCTCGTCGCGGTCGCCGCGCTCGTCTACGATGAGCGCCAGAGTGTACTGGTAGCCACGCGAGAGCGCCTTGAAGGGCAGCACACCGCTGATGAGCTTTCGGGCGGCAACGTCGGCCGGCAGCGGCCGGCCCGTGCGGCCCTTGAGCATTTCGACGCCTCGCGGCAGGCTGCGCTCGGTGATGACGACGTCGCGCGTCTCGAGGATCGCGCGCAGCTGCAGGTCGGGCCGGTCGAGCAGGAGCACCGACGGCGCGCAGCCGTAGACGCTCGCCACACGTGCAATGAGCGCGCGGTACACGATGAGCCGGCGTGCGGCGTCGCCGTTCACGAGCGCGTAGAGTGCCCGCGAGGAGGCGAGTGCTGCGTAGAAGGACACGAGGCGCGTCTGGCCGAGTATGGAGAGGCGCACGTCGATGGGCAGCGCGCTCCACAGGCGCGGGTCGATGGTGTCGAGCGCCGCCTGCGCGTCGTTTGCTCGGCGCGCAAACTTGGCGATGCGCTCCTCGGGCGCGACCTCCTCGGGCGCGCGCCGACGGTCGCCGGTGCGCGCCTTCTTTGTCTCGTCCTCCTCCTCGAGCGTGGAGCTGCCGTCTTCATCGCCCGCCTTGGACCGGTGCTTCGGACCGATGTGCTGCACGCCGTGCACGACCACGTCGCAGAACGCCTCGGAGCACGCCTCGCTGCAGAAGGGCATCTCCACGCCGCCGTGCGCGGCGCGCAGCTTGGCGCTGTGCTCGCACACGGTGCACTCCATGCGGTGACACTCACTCGCGCCGCGCGGACGGTCGAATTTTGTAGCGCGCTCCCGTAGCTCAGCTGCGCAGAGCGTCGGTCTTATGAGCCAAAGGTCGCGGGTTCAACTCCCGCCGGGAGCAACGAGTTTTTTTTTCCGCGGCCTAGATTCGCAAAGGCGCCACGCGTGCCGGCTATTTGCTTTCGCGCCATGGCGCTCGAGTGCCTGCGGAGCGCGCTCGACAAGAACGAACTACACTACGCGCACGTCCACAGGACCGAGCTTGTGCTTGCGGTCTGCAGCGATACGGCACACCATACGTTCTCGGTGGCGTCCATCGAGGATGCCGCGGCGATCTGCCGCAAAGCGATGTCAAGCACGTCGGCGAGCACCGATTTCATCGTGGCCGTAGCCCTGCGAGACTTCTACATCATCTTCAACGTGGAGATCCTCTGCGACGTGAGCATCACGCGAAGATACATGGGCGACAAGGTTCGGATACGCGTCGACCTGCGTCGAAAGGAGAGCGCCGAGCAGCACGACCCGGACCTGTACTTTGGCTTTGATTACCCGGTCTTCGACGAGTTGCACTCTGTTTTTCACGATTTCGAGCGCGCCGTCAGCGCGATGGTACTCCGCAAGGAGACTCCGTGCGTCAAGCTCGAGTGATAAAGCGGACTTTACTCGACGCGCCTTGGGTTTGAGAGCGCGCGCTCGGCGTCGCACTTTGGGCAGGCGCAGTCGGTGCACATCTTGGCGCCGCACGCGTCGCACGGGTAGAGCGCGGCCACGCGCGCGTTGCAGAGCGGGCAGCGCGGCACGCTCACCTCGCGTAGGCGAGCGGAAAACGCCTCCGTCGAGAGCACCTCCACGGGCCCAGAGCAGTGCGGGCAGGTGTCGGGCGCAGCGCCGTCGGGACGCTCGAGGCGGGTGATCACCATGCACTTGCGGCATTCGAACGTGACAAAGGCCATGGCGCGCGCGGTAGAGTGAGCGGTGCGCGCGCGCGTCGAAAAAAAATATTGGGCGTGTGGCCGAAATTCACGCCATGGCCGTCGAGCACATGCGGCACCTCCTCGAGGCGCGCCAGCTCGTGTACGTGCTCTGGAGTGCCGACCGAGACGAGCTGCTCGTGCAGGACGCACGCGAGGCGCTGCCAGCGCGGTACGAAACGAGCGAACTCGAGGACGAGTACCAAGTGTACGACCTATGGATCGAGGCGCGCAACACGGGCAACGCGGCGGCGCAAGACGAGCGCAACTATCTCGTGGCACTATTCGGGGCCGTGGAGGGCTTCTGCGTGGCCAACCTGCGCTTCCTTTGCGTGATGCGCTTTGAATGCTGCTACGCCCAGGAGCGCGTCAGGAACTTTATCAGGTTTGAGGGCGCGCACGAGTTGGCAGGGATGAGCATTTCGATGCACTACGCACACTCGGTGGGCAACGAGCGCGCGGAACGAAGGACGGAGGAGCGCGAGCGCGAATTGCGCCGGTGCTGGGTGCGGGCGATGCAGCCGGCCAAAAAGTTGCTATGAAAAAAAGCCACCACTCTGCTCCTCGCATGGCGTGCCAATATACGCGTCACCTCCTCGTCGAGCGGCAGCTCGCGTATGTGTTCTTCAGTGTGGAGGAGAAATGCTTTTCGGTGTGCGATGTGCGCCAAGCAACTCCTGTCAAGTACGAGATGCCAGCGGCGAGCTCGACCATTAACGCGCGGGAACTGTACCTATCGGCCGCGCGAGGACTTTCGGGCGAGGTGACGCAGGACTTGTTTTGCGTGCACGACCGAGGCACCTTTGCGGTGCTAAACCTTCGGCTGCTCCTGGGCGTAAAGTTCAATCGAAGCTACAGCGGCACGATCGTCACTGCTTACGTCGGCTTTTCGCCCCAAGCAGACTCGCCGCAAGCGTGGGTGGCGCTG
>VFQN01008219.1_pt1 | contig 10691 bp, 13 predicted proteins | sample 3512371 | NCBI WGS metagenome assembly VFQN01 (sample SAMN10412370, study PRJNA504923) | tailings metagenome | isolation source: Replicate 2 from Balatoc abandoned mine | place: Philippines: Itogon, Benguet | collected 2017-08-28 | reverse complement strand
GACCAATCCGCCACCGTCAGCCCTCCCCTCCCACGAAACTCCCCGCGCCGTTACAGGAAAACGAGCGGAATGAAAAGGTATGCTTTCATGGCTTTGCCTGTTGGATTGTTGAAGACGTGTGAGGCGTTGCCGTCGCTGAAACGTAGGGAGCGGGTTGCATCGGCACGTAAGGGTTCGGGGGCACGGGTGCGACTTCATCGAAGGCGTCGCCTTCGGTGCGACTACCGCCGATGCTGGCATCGTTGCGGTCAATTGTCTGAGTGACGTAAAGGTAGAATTGTTTTCCTGCCGGAACGCGCACGTAGAAGCCGTCGCGTTGGATGGAATCGAGGATCTGCTTGGCATACACGGCCAGCACGTCCTGCGCGCCTTTAAGCGGAGCATTTTGGAGCGATGGCGAGGCGATAGGTCCGAAAATGGTTTGATCCCGTTCGGTGAGTGCCCCGGCTGCGCCGCTCAGAAAGGATGCCGCGAACAATTTGATTTCCGCGAGGCTGTCGGACTTGATTAACCGGCCACGGAGGCCCGCGCTGCCGTCTGTGATACCCCAGCCGTCGCCGTCGGCATTCTTCTCGCGGTCGAGCGCGACACCGCTGATCGGCAATTCTTCGCCATTCTGCCAAACCAACGTCCACTGCTTACCGCTGGCGATGCGTTCACGCACACGGTCGATTTGCGCCACGCCGTGAACCTCCGTGCCTGCTTGAATGACGAGCCGCCCGCCGTGGTAAATGTCTTCTGTAATCAAACCGACGATGGGTGTTCGGATGGTGGATGAATCAATCGTGATGACTAGCTCGCAAGGAATGAGCCGACCATACGGCGCGTAGTATTTGCTCAACGGCTTCGGTTCGGTCGTCGGGCTGTCGGCGAAAAGACTGATGGGCGGAAGCTCCGGTTTCTTTGTTTCCTTTTTCGGGGGTTCGGCGACTGGCGGCTCTGGTTGTGGTTTCGGTGGATTGAAGGGCTGCATGTCCTTTTGAACGGTCTGGACAACCTGGGGCTTGGTTTCTGCGCCCGCCGCCTGTGTCACGAAGCCAACTGTCTTTTGCTGAGTCGGTTTCTTGAATCCGTTTGCGACTGCAAGCGCGACGAACACAAGAACGCAAAAGCCAGCGAATGCGCCGATCGGGCTGCGCACAAAGTTAATGGCGCTACGGGGAGTCATGGCTGAGTCTCCTCCAGTTCATCCGGCTTCGGCTGCTCGGTTGGGGTTGGCGAAGGTTCGGGTTTTGGCTGCTCTGTTTTCGGCTCTTCTACCGGAACAGCATCAATCACTACGATGAAATCATTTTTCAGTGAGATGTCGTTTCGTCCGCCGTTGGGCGTGCCCGTGACCGCGAAATAGGCGGGCGTTTCGCCCTTCGGCGGAATCGCCCCGCTGGCATCGCTGATTGACTGCGGATAAACGCGCTCACCGACACGAAGCGAGAAACCGTCGGAGTTGTATTGCAGCGGCTCGTCGGTTTTGTTGCGAAGCAGGACGCGAAAAACAACGGTGTCTTCGGGATTGAAACGGAATGCCTCGTCAATCTGCACGTCGTAGTTTTTGTAATCCATCACGCGCGGTTTTTGCGTGTAGTTGATGTATTCAACCTGCGCCACGGCTTCAGGGTGATGCGCCTTTAGGAGCGGATAGGCTTTGGCTTTGTCGAGCAACGCGAGTAGGCGATTCGGAGTGACGGCGACGCGCTCAGGTTTTCTCGGCTCGTCGGCAACTTGGAAGATGACCGAGTAAAGTGGCTCCTCACTTTCGACGAGTTCGAGCACGTAGGTCCTATTGTTCCAACGCACGTTGACGTTGGTGACGGCTTTTTTCGCGAGAGCGCGGACGGAGAAGAAGTGAGAGCCTTTGGTGTGGGCGATTTGAAAATTCGCCGGAGCTTTGCCGTCCACCGTGACCTGCGCAGCGTCTATCGCCGAAATTGGACCGGGAAAGCTGATGGTCGTTACCCGCGTCCCCGAAACGGGAACGGTATAGACCATGTGGTCATCCAGGCTGAATTCCTTGATCGGCTTGAATTCCTCGGCCCGCAGCGTGTGCAAAAAGCAGAATAGCGGGATTAAGATTTCAATTAGGCGTCTCATATTTGAAATCTCCTACTACGGTCGGGAAACGCCCGTTCAGAACCATATTCGGGTTCCTGATAAACTTGAGCGATAGCTTGAACGGCAGCGATTCGGAGAATGCCTTGTCCTGAAAGATGCCGTTCCGAATGAGCTGGCCGCTGACCTGCGTTAGAACGAAGTCTTCGCGCGTTTCGAGAATATCAATGCGGGCGATTTCGACTTTCTGATGAACCTGCTTCGCCTTGAACTCCGTTTCTTCGGTCAACCGTTGTGCGCTCGCTTTCTCGACAGCACGTTTGCCGAACATCTGCTTCAACAAATCTTCGTTATCGAAACCCTTTGGGCTGCGTGCCAAAAGCGCAATTGCCGCGAACGTGCTTTGTTGCGCGTGAAGGTCTTTCGCCTCCTGAAATTTCAGAATGGGTGAGACGTAGAAGGTTCCGGCGGGGTCAATGACGACGACTCGTTCGCGCTGTTTGAAAGTCTTTACCAGTATGGCGCGATCCACCGCTGCCAGAACGAGCACGAGCATCGCGAACAAAAACCAGAACCATGCCATGCGGTCCTTCTCAACGAAGATGCGCGTCGGATTGAAACGCACGCGCGTGGGTGACGGCGCACCGTTGCCGCTGGGCTTCGTTTCACGCAATACATCGTCGAGGCGATTCATACAACGTCCTCACTTCTTTTTCTCCGGGAAAATCGGCGGCTCGGTGAGGGGCTTCATTTCCCGCGTTACATTCGTCGGCGCGTTCTGAAGCTTCTGGCGCGCCTTTTCTTCCTTCGTCTGCTGTTGAATGCGAACCGTGACGATGGTGATGGCACCAGCTCCAGCGAGGAGGACGACAATCAGAACAATGAGTTTGGGTTTCATCGGTTACCCTCCGGGAACATGGGTGGAGCCGTCATTGGTTGGAACGTCTGCCGGTAATTGCGGAGCGTCTCACTGAACTCGGCTTTTTGTTCTTCATTCCGCGCCTTCAACTGCCGCATGGCGTCGTTCTGATTTTCGGCCCCCTGGACAACGGTGAGGCTCAAGGCTTGGTCAACCTCCTTGTCGGTCGCGGCGAGTGCAGCGTGCAGGCCGACCAGAACCCCGGTGAGTTTTTGAACCTCTGCGTCGGTTGTCGCGCCTTGGAGCTTTTCAGTCGTGACGGCGATTTCGTCCTTCAACGCGCGACGGCGTTCGCGCACGTCGTCGAACACATTCGTGTAATTCTCGGTCGTGCGTTGGACGGCGGCGTTGTCGCGATAAATCTCTTTCTCTCGCTCCACTTCAGCCCCGGACGGCGTTTTGAAAGTTGTCCCGATGCTGTGATAGATGCCGTTGCCGTCGTAGGTCAGTGCCTCGATTCCATCCGCGACCTTGCGGATCTGCTCGATGGTCCGGCCGAGTTCGGTTCTCCGCAAATCGCGCACGAGACCGTTGACGCCCGTAATGTTCAGGAGCTTCTTGGGATCGCCGAACGCTTCGTTGTATTTTTGGAGTTCCTGAAGCTGCGACGTGAGGGTGTTGATCTGCTGAATCTGATTGTTCACCATCTCGACGTATTTCGCGATGTTCTGCGCCTGAGCGAGAATCTGCTGAGTGTGAACGGTTGGATCGTAAACAACCCACTGCGCTCGCCCGCTAGTCGCGATTGTGAGCGTGGCTATGATGGTGAGAATCGTTTTCATGCTGGTCCTTTCATTCCTCGATGCGGAGATACTTGGTCGTCGGTTTCAGAATCACTCCATCAATTCGCTGCTCGGGAACCGGGATTTCGTAGAGCCGAACGTTGGGGTCCGTGCCATCCGCTTTCGCTCGCTGCTGGTTCACGAGAACCCAATACTGCTGCTTCACGGCATCGCTTCGGCCTTTGTCGTAGCCGTCGGCGTAGGCACGCTCCGATTGCTTCCTGCTGGCGTAGTGGAGTCCTTCGCTGATGAGAACGCCGCCAGCCGCACCCGCAGCGGTGATCGCCGGGTTGCCGTCTGAGAGTTCGTTTGCGAGCGCGGCTCCACCGGCTCCCATCGCGACGGCGCTAATTGGGCGCGTTGTCGCGCATCCCGTGACGAGCAGGGAAACGAGCGCCATTAAAATGAGAAAATGCGGCTTCATGTTGCCTCCTGTAGTTCAGGTTTGCGTGAAAAGGTGAGAATCCCGTCAACGACGTTATCCACGCTGCGAAGCTCCCTGGCTCGACGGTCGAAATGCTCGCCGGTCGAACTGCTGCAATAAAGCATTTCGGGCGACGCGATGTTGCGAACCGTCCCGCAAATCGGGCGATTCGAGTCGAGGTGCATATAGGTGAACGCGCAATACTTCTGGCCGACCTGATGGTCGGGCAGTGGATAATTCATAATCGCGTTTCGCGTGATGTCTGGCAGCGCAATGTCCTTCGCGATGTCGTCCAAGTCCGCGCGGTCGCTTTGCCGCATGAAAAAGAATTGGCGACTGTTGCCGAAAACAGCGGAGCGGATGCGACTCTGTTTGAAGCGGGCGTATTGCTGGACGATGGAGATGTTCCAGCAATTGAATTTCCGAAGCTGCGCGTAGCTCTCCTTGACGATCTCCTCTCCGCCCGGAATGTCGAGGAAGCGGGCGACTTCCTCGTAAATGTTACGCTTCCGCAGTCCGCGCGGCAGCGTGATGATGTGTTTGCGCGCGTCGTTGGTGATGAGAAATCCAGCGGCGGTTTTCAATTCTTTCGCCGAGTCGGGAATGTAACCAAGCTCGAAGTGCGCAATCTTGCCGGTGAGCGAAAGATTGCTGACGCCATCGAACAAGCAGCCGTAGTTCCCATCACGGCACCACGGGAGAAGCAGGGTCGAGATTTCTATCACGTGGTCACGCTCTGCGCCGCTCGCGTCGAGATACATCAACTCCTGCAACATCCGATGCGTCGGGTATTCGTCCGGTTTGAAATAAGTGAATGCGACGTTGCGGACATCCTTGGCTGTGTTGGGGTCTTTGAGATATTTGAGAACGTCGGCGTCGCTGGCGTGCTGCAAATACTCGAGCGCGTCGTCTGCTTTTGACACCATCCAGTCCCGAAAGTCGGCGAAGGCTTCCAGCATCGTTGCTCCGGGTGGCATCTTTTCGTGCCGGTAGCGCGACAACGCCAGTGCGTGGCGCGCGATTGCCGGAAGGCGGTTTGAATTGCGGTTGCTCCAGTCCTGGTAGGTGTCCTCGTAAAGCAGATTGATGTATTTCGCGATGAGTGCCTGCCGGAGCATCTGTTTGTCCTCCTGCTGGCTCAGACCCACCATGCGGGCGACGAGCGCGGTCGCTGCGGAGAAATGGTCGGGGGTCAGCGGGAGGGCCTTCGTGTCGAGGTAATTTATGGTGATGTCGCCGTCAGGCTGAATGATGATGGGCTTGGCGGTCGGCTCGACGGTCTGCGTGTAGATGCCATAGGAAAGCCCTTCCTCGATGATGACGGTATAGGCGAAATACGCCTCCGTCTGCGAAAGAAGATCGCACACGCTGACCGATTTTCCCGTGCCGCTCATGCCGAGCAAAACGGCGTGCTGCGGCGTCAGGCTCCCTTGCTCGCCCGAATACGTTTTGATGCCGACAAGATTGTTTCCCGCTCCTTCGTAAATGGCTTCGGCATCTTCCAAATGGCCGGTAAACGTCGCGCTGAATGGGAGCATGTCGGCGACGTAGCGGGTTTCCCCGTAAAGTTTGCGAGCGTCGTAGCCGCCCCATGTCCAGCCGGGCCACGTCTGGAAAAACAGATTCTTCGACGTGCTCGGCAACGTGCTTTCGCTGTATTGTGCGCCGTTGAGACTGTTAATCGCGTGCTTGATCGCGTTCGTCTTCGCGCACAGTCCTTCTTTGGTTTTGTCCCAAGCGCGAACGGCGAAGTGGACGTTGAACGGCAACGTGTGGCCCTGCATCAACGCTGCGATCTTCTTCTGCTTCTTCTCCATCACGGTAAGCAGTGAAAGCTTTTTCTCGCTCGCGTAGTCACCCGCTACGCGGTCGTGTTCCTTTTCCTCCTTCGTGATTTCTCTGCGGATTGGCAGCGGGTCAACGTTAACGGTGACGGTGAAGTCTAAAAGGTGAAGGTTCGTCAGTCGATGAATCAGGCCCGGATACGTCATCTTCGGCCAACGGGTGAGCACGATTATTGAGTGATAATGCCCGTCCATGAAGAACCCGAAATCTTCCTGCCCCGCAGCTTCGCTGTGCCAGCAATTCTCCTGAATCGTCAATTGCGGGTCGAATGCGTCCAGTGGGTCGTAGTCGAATCTTTGAGAGATGGAAGGATTGAGGAACGTTTTGAAATGGCGGTAATGGTCGGCATCCGTCATCGGAATGATGCGTGCGCCCTGGCCGCTAAAGATGGTGCTAAGAACCTCGTGGACTTGGGCGAATTCGGCGTGTAGCTGGTCTAGGAGTGAGTTGTAGTAGTCGGTCAATGCCTTCTCCGAGAGCAATCCTTTGGGGCCTTGCTCGATTTTACGGGAGATATAGAGGACGAGTTTTTGCCGTCGAAGCCGCCTTTCCAGCATCTGCTGCCAATACCGCTTGAACCTTTCGTTACGTGAGCGCCGCGTCCACGAATTGGTCGCGAGACGTTCCGTTTCCTGCTGGTAGCGCAAAAGCTCGGTGCGGTAATCGGAATCGCAGAAGAATTGGACTTGCAGCCGTTGGTTGTCGTTGAGTGATGCGAGTAATAAACAGATTTGGTCCTGGAATTCGTTCAGCTCGGAAATTTGCGCGTTGGTGAGGTCAGGTGGGTGGAAGATAAATCCCTTCGAGACGTATCCGTTTTGCGCGAGACCGTTGAAAACAATCATGTCGCGCATGAAAAATCCGTTGGGTGCTTTACTGAACATGGTCGTCCTTTAATGGATGTTGCAGTTGCGGACGGAGTTCAGGCCCGAAGCCTTTACCTCCGATCCAGTATTCGAGACAATCCACGTCGTAGCGCGCCGGTTTACCCTGTCGGAACCCAAACACGTAGGTTAACGCGAGCATGAGCGGAATCGCGGCGATGAACCCGGATGCCCCGAAACTCAGGCGATAGACGCTGAAGCAAAGTAGCATCAACACGACTGACATGAATGCACCGCCAGCGAGATACCAGAACAGGTTGCCATCGAGTCCCCACGTTCTGCCCTTGGAATCGTCGGCGCTGTTCGTGTCGGTGAACCTGAGTTCGTGCGCGTTCATCAGAATCCTCCGACTTCGACCGTGGAACCTTCGTTACCGAACGCAGCAAACAACGCCCTGACGATCACAGGCGCGCCCGCGATAATGAGTCCACCGATGATTGAGAGTTTCCCGGCGTCAGTGTCACCGCGTCGAATCGCGAACCCGCCGCCGATAACGCAAATCGTTCCGAAGATGAAACCGATGAGCATAACGATACCCATTGCTCTGCTGGCACCTTCCTGTAAGCCGCCACCAATCTGCGCGAGAATGGGCGAAGACTGAATCGAGTAAGCATGAAACAACAATGTTTTCATGTGCTACCATTAGCCCCGATTAGCTCTGTCGTTTGTCCGCAATTCTGGACAAAGTGCGGCCCGGTTCTGTGTTACTGAATTCCATGAATCCACAGAACGGCTCTCATGGAAATTCAGCGAAGTTGCTCCAGCTTGAAACGCACATGCGCGAACGGATTCGCGGACAGGATCACATTCTGCCGCGCGTCATTTCGCTTTTGCAACGTGGCGAGCTTGGATTGACCAAAACGAATCGCCCGCGCGGGAGTTTTCTTTTTCTCGGTCCAACTGGTGTTGGGAAAACCGAAACGGCATTGACGTTCACGGACTACTTGTTCGGAAGCGGGCGGCTTTTTCGTTTCGATATGTCCGAGTATCAGACGCAGGACAGCCTGGGCATTCTGCTCGGAGGGAAGTTGGGAGAGCGCGGAACGCTGGCCATGAGCTACGACAAAGCGCAGTCGGGCACGTTGCTTTTCGATGAGATCGAAAAGGCGCATGTCCGCGTGCTGGATATTTTCCTTCAAATTCTCGACGCGGCTCGCGTGACGATGGCAAACGGAGAGACGCTCGACTTGTCCGGCTTCTACGTTGTATTCACGTCGAACATCGGTGGCGCGGATTTGCTGAATCTACAGCACTCGACGTTCGCGACAATGGAGCGACACGTTTTGGCGCGAGCGCAGCAAGCGTTACGGCCCGAGTTGTTCGCCCGAATCACCGAGAAGATCGTGTTCAAGCGTCTGACCTACGATCACCAACTGGAAATCGCGCAGTTGCTGTTGGACGGTGAACTGAAATTCCTGCGCGAAAAGGGACATGATTTGCACGCTGATTCGGCAGTGCTCCCGTTTGTAGTGCGCAGAGGATTTCATCCGAAACTCGGAGCGCGGCCAATGCGCGATACGGTGGAAAAGCTCGTCGGCGATGCGGTCGCAATCGACCTGCTGACAAACGGGGCGGGATGCGGACGCTTGATTGTGGACGAAACGGGTAATTGCCTCACCGTGGCGTCGCACGCTGGGGTTCCATCATCCAAAGAGAATCGCTAGGTGAGATTGCCCGGTTTCGTGCTCAGGGCTGAACACGAGTTTTTTCTGAGCGCAGAGTTCACGGATCGCTTCGCGTTGTCTTGCGTTCGTCGGCAGCGCGACGACGAGTTTGTCCGCTGTCTGGTTGCCCTGCATGTCCTCGTCAATGTCTGCGGCCAAAACTTTCGCCGCTCCCGCTGTGTAAAGTTCTTCGACCAAAGCAGCGGATTTCTTTGTGCTCAGTTCATCCAGCGTTTTCTTGGACGCGGATGTGCTCGCGTGTAGCCACTCCCGCGCTTCGGCTTTGCGAGTGGAAAGAAGTCGGCTTACCAAGCGTTCAGGCCCCTCGCGGCGACCGCTGCGTTTCGCGCGTCTCGGATGTTTTTCATCGGCGTCGGGGTAAGCTGGGAGATCAGAATTAAAGTGTTGTTCGCGGTCGTATTCGGCTTTCGAGACTTTCTTGTTGTTGAGGAAGAAAGTTTCCTCCGTGAGCTGGCCGTATTCGTTCCAGTGTCTCAGTCGTCCGGTGAACGTCTCGTTGATGACGGAAGCCTCAAACTCAAGCTGCCCGTTGGGATACCATTGTTTGGAAGTCCCGCTGCCCATATTCATTTCAAACGCGCCGAGGAGTTCGCCTTTGTTATTCCATTGTTTGCAGACGCCATGCCGCTGGCCGTCTGTCATTGGGATTTCCCGCGCGAGCGCACCGCTTCTGTGCCATTCACGGACGATGCCGTTGATCTTGCCGCCGATGAAGGGCACTTCTTGGTAAGGACGCCCATTTCGGAAAAAGGTTCGTTGGATGTCCGGCTTCTTCATTTTGTTGCTCCATCTTCTCGCGCCAAATTAACAGACCGGTTCCGCTTCGATTGTCCGCCAGTGCGGACAAATTCCCTTCAAGATTCTTCGTGCGGTGCGATGACGCCGATTCTGCCAAAATCTGCTTAAAGCGCAATGCCTCCTTTCGACACTAACCAGACGTGGCCATTGGACATTATCTCGCGGTATCATGTTTCCCTGCGTCGCTCTTTTGAAGTGTCGCTCCGAGTTCCAAAGGGTTGTCCAATATCTTTGCCAAACGGTTGCGAAGACTCTCGCGAATCTGATCAAGCCGCGCGCGCTCGGAGGTTTCCTGCGCGTTGAGAATCCTCAACGTCTTCTCTGTCATTTCGTCCATACGCGAAACCAATCTCCCCACACGCTGGCCAATCTGGCCAATACCAGATACCAACCTTTTCTGGACTACCCGTAGTTTAACTCCGTTCACTGGGGTTCCGCAACCTCCTAGTTTAACTACGTGGTCAAAACTCAACTCGGCAGACGCATCACCAAATTGCGCCAAGCCGCTGGACTCACGCAGGAGAAACTTGCGGAAAAGTCCGGCTATTCAGTTGAGTTTGTCAGCCTGGTGGAGCGTGGCGTGAACGCTCCTTCCGTCGAGGGCTGCGAACGGATCGCGAAGGCAGTGCGCGTCTCGCTCAGGGATCTGTTCGACTTTTGAAACGCGCCGCGCGGCTGCGCTGGCGTGGTCATCAAAACCAACTTCGCCGGAACCACGGCGCGACTTTGCCGTTCGGGTCCAGCGGTGGCAACAGCGTGCTCTTGAATCCTTTTTCGCAATGGACGAGCACGCACTGGTGCTTTTTCAAATTCCGCAGGACGTAGGGTTTTATTTTGTGTTCCTCCTGCTCGAAGTAATTGCGCGAATACATTCCGTTCGAGAAACCCCAGCTTCGTTTCGTGACTTTCTTCTGTCCGAGGAAATCGGCGCTCTCGACGGCTCCGGCTTCGTCTGCCGCTTTGAAAATCATCCGGTTTCTCAGATTGAGCGTCAGGACTCGCGCCTTGTCCGCGCCGAGCGGCGGAATGAATGACGTGGTGGACTGCGCGGCCGCAACGAGCGTCGCGCGCGCCTCGCGCATCACGTCAATGCAATTGTAATCGCTCATACCGTCCTCGCTCGCCGTGACGAACCGTTGCGCCTCGTCCGCCCACAGGATCAAGAGATTGTCGTCCTTGCGCTCCTCCTTCGGCTTATCGAATCGGCGAAGGACGTGCGTGTAGAACAGCATTTTGAGAAACGTGTTTACTACTCAGTCCGCTGCATAGACTACACTTTTCGCTCGGAACAGCGATCGAAGGAGAGGC
>VFQN01008218.1_pt1 | contig 10693 bp, 8 predicted proteins | sample 3512371 | NCBI WGS metagenome assembly VFQN01 (sample SAMN10412370, study PRJNA504923) | tailings metagenome | isolation source: Replicate 2 from Balatoc abandoned mine | place: Philippines: Itogon, Benguet | collected 2017-08-28 | reverse complement strand
GCGCACCGCCGACGAATATATGGTGTGGCTCGACCAGTTGATGCGGATCGAGGGTCACGACCGCGCCGATGTGACCGCGGTGATCATCTCGACCGTTGTCCCGCGCGCGCTCCACAACCTCCAGCTGCTCGCGCATAAATATTTCGGCGTCGATGCGCTCGTCGCCGGGCGCGAACCCGTCAGCTGGGGCATCGCGCTCAAGGTCGACGAGCCGCAGTCGGTCGGCGCCGACCGCGCGGTCAATGCGATCTCGGCGCAGGCGGTCGAACCCGGCAAGGACAAGCTGGTCATCAGCTTCGGCACCGCGACGACGCTCGACCATATTGGCCCCGACGGGGCGTATCTGGGCGGCATCATCGCGCCCGGCGTCAACCTGTCCTTGGAAGCCCTCGTCGCCGCCGCGGCCAAGCTGCCGCGTATCGCGATCGAGGCGCCCGCCACCGACAGCGTCATCGGCCGCACGACCGAAAGCCAGATGCTCATCGGCGTCTACTGGGGCTATGTGTCGATGATGGAGGGCCTCATCGCGCGCATGAAGGCCGAGATCGGCAAGCCGCTGACCGTGATCGCGACCGGCGGCCTCGCGACTCTGTTCGACAAGCAGGGCCATCTTTTCGACCGCATCGAACCCGACCTGACGCTGAACGGGCTGATGCACCTTTATGATCAACGAAAGCCGACAACATGACGACTCCGGGCAAGGAGCTGCTTTTTCTCGCATTGGGGGGATCGGGCGAGATCGGCATGAACGCCAATCTCTATGGCTGCGACGGCAAATGGATCATGCTCGACCTGGGCGTGACCTTCGGCAGCCAGGATTATCCGGGCATCGATATCGTGATGCCCGACCTCGAATTCATCGAGGATCGCAAGGACGACCTGCTCGGCATCGTGCTGACGCACGGGCACGAGGATCATATCGGCGCGATTCCCTATCTGGCCGCCGACCTCGGCGTTCCGCTCTATGCCAACCGCTTCACCGCGGGGCTGATCGCGCACAAGCTTGCCGAGGAAGGGCTGGAGAAAGAGGTCGAGATCAAGGTCGTCGACATCGACGACAGCTTCCGGATCGGCCCCTTCGGCATTCGTCTGATCCCGCTCGCGCACTCGATCCTCGAAATGAGCGCGGCGGTGATCGACACGCCCTATGGCCGCGTCTTCCACACCGGCGACTGGAAACTCGACGACGAGCCCATTCTCGGCGTGCCCGCGACCTCCGCGGCGCTGACCGCAGTCGGCGACGAGGGCGTCGACGTACTCGTCTGCGACTCGACCAACGCTTTCAACGCCGAAGCGTCGGGCAGCGAGGGCGGGCTGCGCGATGGTCTGCTCAAAGCTGTGGGCGAAGCCAAGGGCAGGGTGGTCGTCACCACCTTCGCGTCGAACGCGGCGCGTCTCGCGACGCTTGGCGCGGTGGCGAAGGCGACCGGGCGCAGCCTGTGCGTCGCGGGGCGCTCGCTCGACCGCATCCTCGGGGTCGCGCGATCGGTTGGCTATCTCAAGGATTTCCCGCCGACGGTCGATTTCGACGAAGCGATGCGCCTGCCGCGCGACAAGGTCATGGTGATCGCGACCGGCGGGCAGGGCGAACCCCGCGCGGCGCTGGCGCGCATGGCCGCCGACATCCACCAGATCAAGCTCGAGGCGGGCGATACCGTCGTCTTCTCGTCGAAGCAGATCCCCGGCAACGAGGTTGCGATCGGGCGGATCATGAACCAGCTTGCGGCGAAGGATGTCCTGACCGTCACCGAGAAGCAGGCGCATATCCACGTTAGCGGTCATCCGGGGCAGCCCGAACTTGCCGCGCTCTACGGCTGGCTGCGACCCAAGCTGGTGCTGCCGGTGCATGGCGAGATTCGCCACATGCACGAGCAGGCGCGCTTCGCGCTCGAAAGGGGCGTGCCGGGCGCCTTGGTGCAGGAAAATGGTGATCTCGTCCGCCTTGCACCGGGACCGGCGAAGATCGTCGAGCGCGTGCGCTCGGGCCGGCTGATCCTCGACGGCGACGTGATCCTGCCCGCCGATGGCGAGACGATCAACGAACGGCGCAAGCTGGCGCTGCACGGCCAGATTTCGGTTGCGGTGGTGCTGTCGGACGGGAAGTTCGTCGACAGCGGCGTCCAGTATCGCGGCGTGCCCGTCGAGGACGATCGCGAGAGTTTCCTCGAAGAGCTGAATGAAGCCGCCGAGCAGGCGGCGACCGGCCCCGCGCGCGACCGCGATGCGCTCAAAGAGGCGATCCGCCTCGGCGTTCGGCGCGTCGCCACCGACTGGACGGGCAAGAAGCCCGTCACCGACGTGCTGATCGTGGATATCTGACGATGAAATGGACCTCGATCCTCGCGATCTACACGCTCTTCTGGTGCTTCAGCGCCTTCTTTGTGCTGCCCTTCCACGGCCGCCGTGGCGAAGACGAAACGACACCGCTGGTAAAGGGCCAGGATCATGGCGCGCCCGCAACCTTCCGCCCGTCGCGCATCCTGCTGCAGATGACGATCGTCGCGACGATCGGCTTCGCGCTCTACTACATCGCCTATGTGAACGGCTGGGCCGACCCCGACGTGCTGACGGGACGGGCCTGATAAAGGTCAGCTTAGGGGTGGGAAGCGGACGCGAGCGCGCGCTAAGTATTCACCTCTTCAGAAGCATTTTTATTCCGAAGCCATCGAACGGGTTTTCCTGCGACGCCAATTCCCATTCCAAAGCCGATAGGCAACCACAGCGGTGAGACGAGAAACAGCCACTTAATTGCAACTTCGAGCGGATGCCCCAACACCGTTGCTCCTAAGATGACAGGGATACCGACAGCAGATCCTACCAGTAGAACTCCAATGGTGCAGGAAACGAGCATCAAGAAGCCGACGCCCCAAAGAATACGAATATCTGACAGATGTCTCATGCGCCATTTATGCCGAATGGCTTGAACGTCTGCAATCGGTCGAAAGCGACCGGTTCGACCGTGATCAGCCCCGCAGGCGGTCGATCGCCTGTGCCAGCGCCACGTAGAGCTTGCCGATATCCGACGAGAGCAGGGTGACGCTGATCGCCGAGCCGTCGCGCGCGCCGATCAACAGCCGCAGCATCGCCTCGAAATCATGGATGAACTGGTTCACCGACGCGTGGAAGACGTCGTCGGCCTGATAGAGCCGCAGGATTTCCTTCGCCTCACTGTTCTCGATCAGCTTGACCGCACGCCGCGCGAACACACCGCGGTCGCCCTTCAGATAGGCGTCCCATGCGGTGTCGCTGACTTCGCTCGACAATATCTTGGTCATGTCGATTGCGGTCGATTTGAGCGCTTCGGTCAGTACGCCGACCTGTTTCGCGAGCGAATCGCGGTCCGATGCCGCGATCGCCTGTTCGGCTTCCAGCGCGCGCTGTTCGACGCTGGCGCTCGTATCCATGATCGTGATCAGCTGGCGCATCAGCCGGTCGGCGGCGCCGTTCGCGGCTTCGACCGCGCGCTGCGAGGCTTCTTCGATCGCGCCGAGCTGCGCCATGATTTCGGTCTTGAACGCCGCATCGAGCGCTTCGGTCGCGGTCGCCTGCATCGCCTCGCGGGCGCCCGACACCAGCTTTTCGAGCGTCACCCGCGCTTCTTCCGCGGCGGCATCGGCGGTCTTGCGGACATCGCCCAGCGTCGCGATCATCCGCGCGCCGCCCTGTTCGGCGAACTCGTCGGCGCCTGCGCGCAGCTTGCCGAGCGCATTGTCGGCCTCGGCGAGCGAGTCGTTGATCCGCCGCGTCAGCGCCTGCTGGCTCTCGGCATGGCCCGCCATCTGCTCTTCGCTCGCCTGCAGCGTCGATTTGACCGCATTGACGTGCGACAGCGTCGATTGCGCGACGAGTTCGGACGCTTCGAGCATCGGCTTCATCTGCGCCAGCGTCGTCTGCGTCGCCTTGCCGTGCGAGGCCATACGGTCGAGCGCGTGCGGCAGCGTCTCGTCGAGTTCGCGCGTCACCGCGTCGAGCGCGAGGAGCAGCGATTCGGCCTGCGTGATCAGCTGATGCGCCGAACCGTTGCCCGTCTGCACCTCGGCCATGAAGGCCGCGAGTTGCGCCTTGGTATCGTCGATCGCGCGCCCGATGACGCCAGTGCTCGCCGACACGCTGACGTCGAGGACTTCGAGCTGCTGCGCGACGTCGGTGACATGCGCGGTGAGGCGCGTTGCCAGCGCTTCGCTCGCTTCGCCATGCGCCGCGAGCTGCGCGCCCATCGAATCTCCCGCTTCGCGCGCGGCCGTCAGCCGCGCGTCGAGCTGGGCGGCGGCGGCGTCGACGCCGTCGCGGAACTGCTTCCAGCTCCCGTCCATCTGTTTGGTGACCGCGCCGATCGTCGATTTGAGATCGTCGCGCGCGGTCGCGGAGGCCTGCGTCATCTGCGCCAGCGCGACCGCATGGGCATCGGTCACCTGCGAGCTGGTTGCGATCAGCCCGTCTTCGGTTTCCTTCGCTTGCTGCTGCAGCGCGCCGATCGCTTCGTGCAGGCTGGCCGCCGAAGCCTCACCCGTCTGCGCGACTTTGGTGGCTTCCTCGCCGAGCGCGGCGAGCTTGGCTTCGAGATTCGCGCCTTGCTGGTGCGCTACCAGCCCGGCTTCCCGGAAATTGACCGCGAGCCGCTGCGCCACATCGTCGATCCGCGGCAGGCCGGCGAGCAGGCCGTCCATGCGCTGCATCGCGACATCGCCCGAGCGCGCGAGCTGATCGTGGGCGTTGGCGATGATCGAGGCGTTGGTCGCAAGCTTGTCGCTGCTGTCCGAAAGCCGCGCGACGGTATCGAGCCCGAGCTGCTGGACGCTGCGCGCCTGTTCGGCGAGCTGGCGGTGCGCGTCGGCGAGATGGAGCCCCAGCGAGTGCATCGACTGGTTGAGCGCCAGATTTTCCTCGCGTAGTGCACCGGCAACGCGCGCGAACCGCGCCTGCTCCGACCGGCTCGACCGCAGCATCGCCATCCACAGGACAAGCAACAGCGTCAGCGGCATCGCGATCGTCGCGACCAGCGCGGGCCATTCGGTCAGCGCCGGGCTGGCGGCGAAGCGATCGGTGCCGACCCAAGCGGCGAACAGGGTCCAGCCAAGCGCCGCCAGAATTAGGAGTGCAGGGGCGATCCGGTCGCGCCAGGTCGACGATTCAACCTCGGTCTCTTCGCCATAATCGGTCTCGGCGAGCGACGACATATCGAGCCAATCCCGTTCGGCAGGCGCTTCGGCCGCCGGAGTTGGTGCGGTTTCGGGCGCAGCGGCTTGCGCCGGCGCCTGCTGGTCCGCTTCCTGGTTTGCCGCGGAATCCCGCCACAATCCGACGATCTTCTTGTCCCCCGTCATCCTGCCATATTAGCATCAAATGGCCGCCATGGAACGGAAACTTAACCACAAACTGCGAAGGCTGTGGAATGTCGTTCGATAGTGGCCCTCTGGATCGGTATATCAGCGCCGCGGTGGGGGACGATCCCGTCATGGCCGCTGAACTGCGCGCGAGCTTTGCAGAGAGCGCGAACGAGCTCGCCGACCTCATGAAACGTGCGCGCTGCGATGCCAACTGGCACGTCGCCGCCGAGCGCCTCAAGAGCCTTGCCGCGACCTTCGGCATCATCCCGCTGATCCAGCTTGCCGAGAGCGCAATGGATGGCGCCCCGGGCGATCCGGCGGTGCTTCGCGAGATCAATCAGGCCATCGAAACGATCGCCTGAGGACGTCCGGCGGGGTTCAATTCCCGTTCAGCCGATTTCCTGCATAAGAAATATCGATCCCGGCCGTCTTGCCATGGCAACGCTACGGGTTTAGCCGCGTATAGACCGCGGCTGAGCCCCCGCTTGCGTCATGGCAAGGCGGCCGTTTCTGAGGAGAGATTTCGATGTTGAAGCGTTTTCGCATGCTGCCGGCCACCGCTATGGCGGTCGCGCTCGGCTGCGCGCTGATGGCGACGGCTTCGGTGCCCGCCGCGGCGCAGGACAAGCCGAAAAAAGAAAAGAAGGGCAAGAAGGAAGAGCCCAAGGGCGCGACCATCTCGGCCAGTAAGGCGTTCGGCCCGGCGGTCAAGAAGATGATGGACGCGACCACCGCCAAGGACGCCGCCGCGCTGCAGGCCGCGCTGACCGAGGGTGAAGGCACCGCCGCCGAGCCCGGCGACAAATATTGGCTGAACTATTACAAGCTTCAGCTCGGGATCCTCAACAAGGACAAGAATCTGCAGGGCGTCGGTCTCGACGGCATGCTCGATTCCGGGCTGACCCCGCCGGAGAGCATGGCGCCCTATAATTTCTTCTCGGGCAATTTCGCTTATTCCGACAAGAATTATGCAAAGGCGATCCAGCGGCTCGAGGCCGCCAAGGCCGCCGGCTCGACCGACCCTGCGCTGCCGGTCCTCCTGATGGACAGCTATCTCAGCAGCAACCAGCTCGATCAGGGCCTTGCTATCGCCAAGGCCGCGGCCGACGCGAGCCGCGCAGCGGGTCAGCAGCCGTCGGACCAACTCTATGTCCGCCCGATCAAGGCTTTGCAGGCCGCGAAGCGAAATGATGAAGCGCTCGACCTGATGACGCTGCGCCTGCGCGACTATGGTCAGCCGCAGGTGTGGCGCCAGACCTTGTTCTCATTCCTCCAGACGTCGCCGAAGACCGGCACGCCGAAGGATCAGGAATCGGTCACGCTCGACGCGCTGCGCCTGATGCGCGCGGCGGGTGCGATGAGCGATCGCCTCGAATATGACGAGTATAGCTCGCTGGCGGCCGCCAACGCGCTGCCGGGCGAGGCTGTCGCGGTCATCGTCGAAGGCGAGCAGAAGAAGGTCTTCACCCCCGAAGATTCGAAGCTGAAGCCGCGCCGCGAAGACCAGAAGGCGCGCGCCGGCAACGAAGCCTCGACGATCATCGCCTATTCGAAGCAGGCCTCGACCTTGGCGAAGCCCCAGACCGCAGGTGCGACCGCCGACGTGCTCGTGGGCTATGGCCATTATGCCGACGCGATCCCAGCCTATCAGGCTGCGATCAACGGCGGCGGTGCCGACACCGAAATGTGGACCTATCGCCTCGGCGTCGCACAGGCGCTTGCGGGGGACAAAGCTGCCGCAAAGGCCAGCTTCGCCAAGGTGACCGGTGCGCGCAAGCGGCTCGCGCAGCTGTGGGTGGTCAAGCTCGACAGCGCGCCCGCTGCCGCTGCGGCTCCTGCTGCCGGCAGCTGATCGATCGATCAGGCAAAGTAAAAGGGCGCCATTCCCAGCGAATGGCGCCCTTTCTTTATGTCAGATCTCGACGGGGATGCCAGCGAGCTGCTTCGCGGTGCGAATCGTCAGCGAGGTTTTGACGCTCGTGACATTGGGCGCCGACGTCAGATGTGCGGTCAGGAACGACTGGAAGCTCTGCAAGTCGCGCGCGACGACCTTCAGCAGGAAGTCGATTTCGCCGTTCAGCATATAGCATTCACGCACTTCGGCTAGCTGGCCGACATAATCCTCGAACGCCTTCAGGTCCGACTCGGCCTGGCTGCGCAGACTGACCATCGCGAAGACGGTAATGCCGTAACCCAGTTTCGCCGCATCGAGATCGGCATGATAGGACCGGATAACCCCCGATTCTTCGAGCGCCCGCACGCGGCGGAGGCAGGGAGGTGCGGTCAGTCCCACCATTTGCGCCAGTTCGACATTGGTCATCCGCCCATTTTTCTGCAGCTCTCCCAATATCTGCAGGTCGATCTGATCGAATTTCTGACTCGCCATCGTTGTAACATCCATCTTCGAAAAACTGCGATGACCATAATATTATTTCAGGCGAATGCAATTGTCCCACAATGTGACGTGGGCGTTGAAGGCACTTTCATGACCGGATGATTCACGCTAGCCGCTAAGCATACGCTAACCAATAAAACAGGGTGTGGGGCTGGCTTCGCGTGACTGCTGACTCGATGATCGCGACCATCTTGCGCCAAGCGCCGAAGGATCGCCGTGCGAGTATCGCGGCGTGGCGGCAAATCTCTGATATTCTCGCGCAGCGTGGCAATCAACTGCCCGATGACGATATCCGCCGCGGCCTTCATGCGCTCGCGGTTCTGCGTCCTGAAATTCCTGAAAAAGTGCGCCGCGATTGCGCCGAAGCGGTGGCGCGGCACGGCCGTTTTGCGCCCATCGTTGCCTTCTATGCCAATGATGTTCCCGCGGTCTCCAACGCGATGTTGCGCCGCGCGCGGCTGTCCGAGGCGGACTGGCAGGCGGTCCTTCCGGCGACCGGCGCGACGGCGCGGTCGATTCTGGCCGGTCGTGACGACCTGCCCGAAAACATCCGCCGCGCGCTCGACAGCCTCGGCGCCGGGTCGGTCGCCTTGCCGCAGCCCGAAGTGGCCGTGGAAACGACACCCGAGCCTGCGGCTGACGCCGTTCCCGCGCTCGAAGCCGCGCACAGCCAGATCAGCGAGCTCGTCCGCCGGATCGACAAGTTCCAGTCGACGCGCGAACAGCGCCCTACGGCGCGGCCTGCGCGCACCGCTTTCCTGTTCGAAACCGGCGCTGACGGCGTGATCCATTGGGTCGACGGCATCACCCGCGGCGCGGCGATCGGTCTGTCGATCGCCGACTCGGCGCTCGGCAGCGAACCGGGCACCGATGCCGCGGCCGCCGGCGCCTTTCGCCAGCGCGCCGAAATCGTCGATGCGCGCATGGTCCTGGAGGGACTCGACACCGAATCGGGCGAGTGGCGCTTTTCGGCGCTGCCCTGGTTCGATCCGGCAACAGGCCAGTTCCGCGGCTATCGCGGCAGCGCGCGCCGACCGAGCCAGCGCGAAATGCCCTATGGCCATCCGACCGCGCAGGAATCGGGTGATTCGATCCGCCAGCTGATCCACGAACTGCGCAGTCCGTTGAATGCGATTTCGGGCTTTTCGCAGATCATTTCCGGCCAGATGTTCGGGCCGGTCAGCGCTGCGTACCGGACGATGGCCGAGACGATCGTCGCCGACGCGAATGCGGTCCAGCAGATTATCGACGATCTGGAGACCGCGGCGCGCGGGACGACCGCGCCGACCAAGGAGTTGCTGCCCGGCGATGTCGCCGACATCGCCTTGGTGATGACGAAGGTCGAAAGCGATCTTGCGACGCTTCTGGCCGAACAGCGCATCGACGTCAGCATTTCGCGCGTCGGCGGGCCGTTCATGGCGCAGGCCGACGACGCCAATTCGCGCCGGATGATCGGTCGGCTGCTGACGGCGCTCGTCGATATATCGGAACCCGGCGCGATTCTGGTCGGCCAGCTCGTTACCGAGCCCGCGCAGGACGACATGCTTCAGCTTCGCATCGTGCGCCCGCTCGCGATCCGCTTCGCGACCGCGGCCGAGCTGCTCGATCCCGGTTTCAGCCCCGAAGGCGAGGCGCCCGGCGCTGCGATCCTCAGCCTCGGCTTCTCGCTGCGACTGGTCGACAGCCTCGCGCGGGGCGTCGGCGGGCGCCTCGACATCGGGCATAACGCCTTGACCTTGCACCTTCCCTCGGCCAACCCAAGGGCCGGTACGGAGCTCGGCATCCAGCAGAGCGAGTAAGCCCACGCCCCGATGCGGGCGGGCAAAGGGGATCAGGGTGGCGCCTTCGGGCAACTTCCAGACATATCCGCCGGCATCGGAGCTGGTCGCGCTGGACGCGGGCGAGCGCCCGCGCTTCTGGGTCACGATCGACACCGAAGAGGATTTCGACTGGTCCGCGCCCTTCGCGCGGACGGGGTTCGGGCTCGCTTCGGTGCCCGCGCTCGCCGAATGCCAGCATTATTTCGAGCAGGCGGCTGTGAAGCCGATCTACCTCGTCGACTGGCCCATCGTCGAAGACGATCGCGCCGTAGCGATTTTGGGCGAGGCATTGGCGGCAGGCCGATGCGACATCGGCGCTCAGCTCCATCCTTGGGTCAATCCGCCGCACGACGAGGACGTGAACGAGCACAACAGCTACACCGGCAATCTTCCCGTCGCACTCCAGCGCGCAAAGATGACGGCGCTGCGCGACGCGATCGCGGCGCGGTTCGGGATCGCGCCGTCGGTGTATCGCGCTGGGCGCTATGGTCTCGGCGAAGACAGCGCCGCGATGCTCGCCGAACTTGGCTTTCGCTGCGATACCTCGGTTCGCTCGGGCTTCGACTATCGCGGCGGGCACGGCCCCGACTATCGCGGCGCGCCTTTGAAGCCCTGGTGGGTGCAGACGGCGCATGGCGCGGTGCTGGAGGTGCCGGTCACGACGGTCTTCGGCGGAATGCTCGGCGAAGCAGGGCAGGGGATCTATCACCCGATCGCGCGCAACGGCATGCACGCAGGCGCGGCGCTGGCGCGGCTAGGCCTCGTCGAGCGTATCGCACTGACGCCCGAGGGCATTCCCGCAGCGCGCGCATGCCGCGGGATCGACATTGCGCTCGATCAGGGAGTGCCGGTCCTCAACTTCTCATTCCACTCGCCGTCGCTGCAGCCGGGCAACACGCCCTATGTCCGCACGGCCGCCGACCTCGATGCCTTCTATCGCTGGTGGGACATCGTGCTCGCGCATCTGGCGGCGCGCGGGGTCGAGCCGATCGACAGCACCGGCATTCTGGCGCTGGCGTCCCGAAAAGCGCCGCCCGAATAAGCCAAGCCGCTTGCCAATCGTCGGCTCGCTCCGCTATCGCCCCTGCAACCCCACGGGGGCCTGTAGCTCAATGGTTAGAGCTGGCCGCTCATAACGGCTAGGTTGCGGG
>VFQN01008217.1_pt1 | contig 10694 bp, 14 predicted proteins | sample 3512371 | NCBI WGS metagenome assembly VFQN01 (sample SAMN10412370, study PRJNA504923) | tailings metagenome | isolation source: Replicate 2 from Balatoc abandoned mine | place: Philippines: Itogon, Benguet | collected 2017-08-28 | reverse complement strand
AGCCTGCCGGTGGCCGCGATGTTCGACTGGCTGCACGGCCGGCCCTGGCCGGGCGCCGCGCACGTGGCGCACCCACCGGGCTTTCGCCAGCTCGGCTGGTCGGTCGACCTGGCGCGCTTCGCCGACGACACCATCGTCGCCGTGCGCGAGACGGCGCCCGTGGTCACGGTGCGCGTCAAGCTGGACCGGAGCTGATCGACCGATGAGCCTGACCGCCCTGTACGAGGTCGCCGCGCCGGCCAAGCTCAACCTGTTCCTGCACGTGGTGGGCCGCCGGGACGATGGCTATCACCTGCTGCAGTCGGCGTTCGTGCTGATCGACTGGGCCGACACGCTGCACTTCGAGCGGCGCGGCGACGGCAAGCTCTCCCGCCACGATCTCGGCCCCACCCTGCCCGCCGACGATCTCTGCCTGCGCGCCGCACGGTTGCTGCAGGCCGAAAGCGGCACATCGCTGGGCGCCGACATCTCGGTCGACAAGCAGGTTCCCTGGGGCGCCGGCATGGGCGGCGGCAGCTCCGACGCCGCCAGCACGCTGCTGGCGCTGAACCGGCTGTGGGGCCTGAACTGGCCGCGCGAGCGGCTGGCCGGGCTCGGCCTGAAGCTCGGTGCCGACGTGCCCTTCTTCATCGGCGGGCGCAACGCCTTCGTCGAGGGCATCGGCGAGCGCCTGACGCCGCTGCCGGTGCCGCCGGCCTGGCTGGCGGTGCTCAAGCCGGCTGCGTCCATCGAGACCCGTGCGATCTTCGGCAGCCCGCTGCTGGTGCGCGACACCGAAGCTGTTATACTTGCGGGCTTTCTTGCAGACACGGCTGGCAGCGTGCGCCGTGTGCTCGACGGATTCGGCCGCAACGATCTGCAGCCCCCCGCCGAAGCGCACTGTGTGGACGTGGTCACCGCCCTGGAAATCCTGCAGCGGCGTTTCGGCAACGCGCGGATGACTGGATCGGGCAGCGCGGTGTTCGCGAGAGCAGGCACGGGCGCCGAACCCATGGCGACAATGCCGGCGGTTCTTCCGCCGGGGTGGGTGGGGCGGATGTGCCGCAGCCTGGAGCAGCATCCGCTCGTCGGTTGGGCTCCGGACTGAGACCGGTTGTAGGTTCGGCGCGAAAGTGGCGGACCGGTGTAGGGGAGTCGCCAAGTTGGTTAAGGCATCGGATTTTGATTCCGACATGCGAGGGTTCGAGTCCTTCCTCCCCTGCCAAATCTCCTGACGGATCGAGTGGATCCGTCCCGGTGCGCAACGAGCCCGGCAAGACCTGACGGAGCGATCGTGCTGTTCAACACCGTGCTGTTCACCGGCAACGCCAACCCGGCGCTGGCCCAGGAAATTGCGACGCACCTCGGCATCGAGCTTGGCAAGGCCAAGGTCGGCCGCTTCTCCGACGGCGAAGTCGACATCGAGATCGAGCAGAACGTCCGCGCCCGCGACATCTTCGTGGTGCAGCCGACCTGCGCGCCGACCAACGAGAACCTGATGGAGCTGTGCATCATGGTCGACGCGCTCAAGCGCGCCTCGGCCAGGAGAGTCACCGCCGTCATCCCCTACTTCGGCTACGCCCGCCAGGACCGCCGCCCGCGCTCCACCCGCGTGCCGATCAGCGCCAAGGTCGTCGCCAACATGCTGGAAGCGGTCGGCGTCGAGCGGCTGCTCACGATGGACCTGCACGCCGACCAGATCCAGGGCTTCTTCGACATCCCGGTCGACAACATCTACGCCTCGCCGGTGCTGCTGGCCGACCTGCAGGGCAAGCGCTACAGCGACCTGGTGGTGGTTTCGCCCGACGTCGGCGGCGTGGTGCGCGCCCGTGCGCTGGCCAAGCAGCTCGGCTGCGACCTGGCCATCATCGACAAGCGCCGCCCGAAGGCCAACGTGTCCGAGGTGATGCACGTCATCGGCGAGATCGAGGGCCGCAACTGCGTGATCATGGACGACATGATCGACACCGCCGGCACGCTGGTGAAGGCGGCCGAGGTGCTCAAGGAGCGCGGCGCCAAGAGCGTGTACGCCTATTGCACCCACGCGGTGTTCTCCGGCCCGGCGATCGAGCGCATCAAGGCCTCGGCGCTCGACGAGGTCGTGATCACCAACACCATTCCGCTCAACGACGCCGGCAAGGCCTGCCCCAAGGTGCGCCAGCTGTCGGTGGCCTTCCTGTTCGCGGAGACCATCCGCCGCATTTCCGACGGCGAGTCCGTCACGTCCCTGTTCGCGGAGCAGAACGCGAACTTCTAAGCGGGGAGCCTGGTCGCGGGCGCCCGTTCACATCCACCTGGAGTCACCATGAAATTCGTCGCCTACGAGCGCAAGTTGCAGGGCACCGGAGCGAGCCGCCGCCTGCGCAATGCGCAAAAGGTGCCTGGCATCGTCTACGGTGCCGGCACGCCCACGATGATCGAGCTCGATCACAACGCCCTGTTCTTCGCGCTGAAGAAGGAAGCGTTCCACTCGTCGCTGCTCGAGATGGAGCTCAACGGCAAGAGCGAGCAGGTGCTGCTGCGTGACTACCAGATGCACGCGTTCAAGCCCATCGTGCTGCACATCGACTTCCAGCGCGTCGACAAGACCACCAAGGTCACCAAGAAGGTGCCGCTGCACTTCGTCAACGAGGAGAACTCGCCGGCCGTCAAGACCGACAAGTGCCTCGTCAACCACGTGGTCACCGAGGTGCAGATCCAGTGCCTGGCCTCGCAGCTGCCCGAGTTCCTGACCGTCGACCTGGGCAACCTGTCCAAGGGCCAGTCGCTGCACGTCAGCGACCTGAAGCTGGCCGACGGCATCAAGGTCGTCACGCACGGCAAGAAGGATCCGGTGATCGTGTCGGTCTCGATGCAGTCCGAGGAAGAGGAAGCCGCGCCGGCCCCGGCCGCCGCTCCCGCTCCGGCACCGGCCAAGGGCAAGAAGGACGAGAAGCAGAACAAGAAGTGAGGAGCGCGGCACACGCCGCATCTCCCTTCGGAGCCCCGCCACGGCGGGGCTTTTTCATGCCTGCGCGCCGCCGATAATCCGCCGCATGATCCGATTGCTGGTCGGCCTGGGCAACCCGGGCGCGGAATACGAAGCCACCCGGCACAACGCCGGGTTCTGGTTCATCGACGAAGTGGCGCGGGCGCTGAAGGTCTCGCTGGTACCCGAGCGCGGCTACTTCGGGCTGGCGGCACGTGCGAACACGCCGGGCGGCCCGGTGTGGCTGCTCGAGCCGATGACCTACATGAACGCCTCGGGCAAGTCGGTGGCGGCGCTGGCGCGCTTCTTCAAGATCGCGCCGGACGAGATCCTCGTCGCCCACGACGAGCTCGACCTGCCGCCGGGCCAGGTGAAGATGAAGCTCGGCGGCAGCCACGCCGGCCACAACGGCCTGAAGGACATCCACGCACAGCTCGGCAGCGCCGACTACTGGCGGCTGCGCCTGGGCATCGGCCACCCGGGCGTGAAGGCCGAGGTGGTGAACTACGTGCTGAAGAAGCCTTCTGCAGAGCACCGGGAGGCCATCGACAAGTCGATCGCGCAGGCGATGTCGGCGCTCGACCTGATGCTGGCCGGCGAGATGGAGCGCGCCATGATGAAGGTGCACGCCAAGCCGCCGCGCCCCAAGCCCCCTCGCCCGGAGCCCGCGCCATGAAGCACTCGATCCTTGCCCTGGCCCTCGCCTGCGCCGGCGTGGCCGTCTCGGCCGCGCCGGTCTACCGCTGCGGCGGCGGCACCTACTCGCAGACGCCGTGCCCCGGCGGCACCGTGGTCGATGCCACCGACCCGCGCAGCGCGGCTCAGCGCGCCGAGGCGCGTCGTGTAGCCGCTGCCGAGAAGCGCCGGGCGCGCGAGCTGGAGCGCGAGCGGCTGGCGCAGGAGAAGCGTTCGGCCAAGCAACCCGCCATCGCCTCGCTCGGCCCGCAGCGCTCCGCGCAGGCACCCGCAGCGGCCGCGAGCAGGCCGGCCGGCAAGGCCAAGCGCGCGACGAAGCCTCAGAACGAGGACTTCAAGGCGGTGGTGCCGCCGACCGCAAAGCCCTGATCAGCGCGTCGCGGGCGCGGCCGCCGCGGCCTGCAGGCGCCGGTACTTCTCCCACAGCGTTTCCTTCGACTCGACGTGCGCCGGGTCGACCGGAATGCAGCTGACCGGACACACCTGCACGCACTGCGGCTCGTCGAAGTGACCGACGCACTCGGTGCAGCGGTTCGGATCGATCTGGTAGATCTCCGGGCCCATCGAGATCGCCTGGTTCGGGCACTCGGGCTCGCAGACGTCGCAGTTGATGCACTCGTCGGTGATCAGCAGGGCCATGGCGGGGTTCGTTCAGCTCTCGGCCGACTTGACGCGGTCGCGCAGGCGGTCGAGCACGGAGGGTGACACGAACTTGGAGACATCACCGCCGAGGGTGGCAATCTCGCGCACGAAGGTGCCGGAGACGAACTGGTACTGGTCGCTCGGCGTGAGGAACAGCGTCTCCACCTCGGGCATCAGCTGCCGGTTCATGCCGGCCATCTGGAACTCGTATTCGAAGTCGCTGACCGCCCGCAGGCCGCGCACCACCACCTTGCCGCCGTGGCCAACCACGAAATCGCGCAGCAGCCCGCGGAAGGCCATCACCTCGACGTTGGGGTACTTGGCCGCCAGCTCGGTGGCAATCTCCAGCCGCTCGGCGATGGTGAACATGGTGCGCTTGTGGTGGCCGGCCGCCACGGCGAGGATCAGCCGCTCGAACAGGCCGCTGGCCCGGCGCATCAGGTCTTCGTGGCCCAGCGTCATCGGGTCGAAGGTGCCTGGGTAGACGGCGGTGAGGCGGGTGACGGAGGTCAAGGCGCGTTCCCTCGCGGAGTTTTTCGGCGCAGTGTAGCCGCGCCCCGGGCTCAGGAAGCAACTCGTAACAGATGGGCATGCACCTGGCCGGCGCGCAGGTGGCGGTGCACGGTCAACCCCAACGGCACCACGTCATCGGCGCTGAACTCGCGGTCGGCCTCCAGGTAGACGAAGCCGTCGGGTACCGCCAGTCTGGAGGCCGCAGCCAGCGCCGGAGCGAACAGCTGGGCGTCGAACGGCGGATCGACGAAGACGATCTCGAAGCGCTGCGGCGCACAAGCGGCCATCCAGCCCAGTGCATCGGCACATTCGACGCGCAGCGTCGTCGCCTTCAGCCGCTCGCGCGAGGCGTTCAGGCTCGCGGCCAGCGCACGGTCGCGCTCGAGCAGCACCACCTCGCTGGCGCCGCGCGAGGCGGCCTCGAAGCCCAGCGCGCCCGAGCCGGCGAACGCGTCGAGGCAGCGCCAGCCGTCGAGATCGGCGCCGAGCCAGTTGAAGAGGGTCTCGCGCACGCGGTCGGGCGTGGGGCGCAGCCCGGGCCGATCGGCCACCGGCAGCTTGGAGCGCTTCCACTGCCCGCCGATGATGCGGACTTCGCGCGGCAGCGCCGCGCCGCGCGCCTTGCCCGCAGGCTTCACAGCCGCACCGGAATGCCGTCGCGCGCCAGCAGCGCCTTGGCCTGGCCGACGGTGAACTCGCCGTAGTGGAAGATGCTCGCGGCCAGCACCGCGTCCGCCCCGCCGATGCGGATGCCTTCGGACAGATGCTCGAGCGCGCCGACGCCGCCCGAGGCGATCACCGGCACGCTCACCGCGTCGCTGACCGCGCGGGTGAGCTCGAGGTCGAAGCCGATCTTGGTGCCGTCGCGGTCCATGCTGGTCAACAGGATCTCGCCGGCGCCGTGTTCGGCCATCTGCCGTGCCCAGGCCACCGCGTCGAGGCCCACGTTCTTGCGCCCGCCATGGGTGTAGACGTCCCAGCCGGGCCCGCGCGCGGCGAGGTCGCCGCCGTGACGGCGCTTGGCGTCGATCGCCACCACGATGCACTGCGCACCGTACCTGGCCGAGGCGTCACGGATCACCTGCGGATTGGCCACCGCGGCCGAGTTGAAGCTGACCTTGTCGGCGCCGGCGTTGAGCAGGCGGCGCACGTCGTCGACGGTGCGCACGCCGCCGCCCACGGTGAGCGGGATGAACACCTGCGAGGCGACTGCCTCGATGATGTGCAGGATCAGGTCGCGCCCGTCGCTGGTGGCGGTGATGTCGAGGAAGGTCAGCTCGTCGGCACCCTGCTCGTTGTAGCGCGCAGCGATCTCGACCGGATCACCGGCATCGCGCAGCTCCACGAAGTTGACGCCCTTGACGACCCGGCCTCCGGTGACGTCGAGGCAGGGGATGATGCGTTTCGCGAGCAAGATCAGCTTTCGCCGTTGAGTTCGTCGGCTCGGGCCTGCGCCGCGGCGAAGTCGAGGTCGCCGGTGTAGATGGCGCGGCCGCAGATCACGCCCTCGATGCCTTCGGACTCCACGGCGCAGAGCTTCTCGATGTCGGCCATGTTCGACAGGCCGCCGGAGGCGATCACGGGAATCGTCAGCGCCTGCGCGAGCTTGACGGTGGCCTCGATGTTGATGCCGGTGAGCATGCCGTCGCGGCCGATGTCGGTGTAGATCACGCCCTCGACGCCGTAGTCCTGGAACTTCCTGGCCAGGTCGACCACCTCGTGGCCGGTGAGCTTGCTCCAGCCGTCGGTGGCGACCTTGCCGTCCTTGGCGTCCAGCCCGACGATGATGTGGCCGCCGAAGGCCGTGCAGGCGTCGTGCAGGAAGCCGGGGTTCTTCACCGCGGCGGTGCCGATGATGATGTAGCTCAGGCCGTCGTCGAGGTAGCGCTCGATGGTGTCGAGGTCGCGGATGCCGCCGCCGAGCTGCACCGGGATCTCGTCGCCCACCTCGGCGAGGATGGCCTTGATGGCACCCTCGTTCACCGGCTTGCCGGCGAAGGCGCCGTTGAGGTCGACGAGGTGCAGGCGCCGCGCGCCCGCATCGACCCAGCGCCGCGCCATCGCGGCCGGGTCTTCGCCGAAGGTGGTGGACTCGCTCATGTCGCCCTGCTTGAGGCGAACACATCGACCGTCTTTCAGGTCAATCGCGGGGATCAGCAGCATGGCCGATGGGCGTGGTGGGGAAGAGGGGGCACCCGAGGAGGTGAGGTGTGCAGGGGAAAGCCTTCAGGGATTCCAGTGCAGGAAGTTTCGGTACAGCGCGAGGCCATGCTCGGCGCTCTTCTCGGGGTGGAACTGCGTCGCAAAAATATTATCCCGGGCCACCGCGCAGGTAAAGCGCTCGCCGTAGTCGGTCTCGCCGACGCTGTGGCGCGCGTCCGACGGGCGAGCATAGAAGCTGTGCACGAAGTAGAAGTACGCGTTGTCCGGCACGCCGGCCCAGATCGGGTGCGGCCGCGCCTGCACCACCTGGTTCCAGCCCATCTGCGGCACCTTGTAGCGGCTGCCGTCGGGCTGGGTGCGGCCCTCCAGCCGGAAGCGCACGACCTCGCCCGGGATCAGGCCCAGGCCGTCAGTGGGTCCTTCCTCGCTGCGCTCGAGCAGCATCTGCATGCCCACGCAGACACCCATCATCGGCTTGCGGGCGGCGGCGTCGAGCACCGCTTCCTGCAGGCCGGAGTCGCGCAGCTCGCGCATGCAGTCGGGCATCGCCCCCTGGCCCGGCAGCACGATGCGCTCGGCGGCGAACACCTGCTCCGGCCGGCTGGTGACGATGACCTCGAACCCCGTGCCCTGGGTGACGTGCATCACCGCCTGCGACACCGAGCGCAGGTTGCCCATGCCGTAATCGACCACGGCGACTGTGCGGCTCATGTCAGAGGCTGCCCTTGGTGGACGGAACCACGCCGGCCGATCGCGCATCGATCGCCAGCGCCATGCGCAGCGCCCGCCCGAAGGCCTTGAACACCGTCTCGGCCTGGTGGTGGGCGTTCTCGCCCTTGAGGTTGTCGATGTGCAGCGTCACCAGCGCATGGTTGGCGAAGCCCTGGAAGAACTCGTAGGTCAACTGGGTGTCGAAGCCGCCGACCATGCCGGCCTTGAAGGGCACGTTCATGTGCAGCCCGGGGCGGCCGGAGAAGTCGATCACCACGCGCGACAGCGCCTCGTCCAGCGGCACGTAGGCGTGGCCGTAGCGCGTCAGGCCCTTCTTGTCGCCCACCGCCTTCGCCACCGCCATGCCCAGCGTGATGCCGACGTCTTCCACCGTGTGGTGGCCGTCGATGTGCAGGTCGCCCTGCGCGGCGATGTCGAGGTCGATCAGCCCGTGGCGGGCGATCTGGTCGAGCATGTGGTCGAAGAAGCCGATGCCGGTGGCGAGCCTGGCCTCGCCCGTGCCGTCCAGGTTCAGCTGGACGCGGATCTGCGTCTCCTTGGTGTTGCGGGTGACGTCGGCTTTCCGGTCGCTCATTCAGAGGCTCGCTTTCAGGGCGTCGATCATCAGGGTGTTCTCGTCCGGCGTGCCCACCGTCAGGCGCAGGCAGTTGGCCAGCAGCGGGTGCAGCCCCGCGATGTGCTTGATGAGCACGCCGCGCTGCTTCATGCCCTCGAAGGCGCGCTTCGAATCGGGCACGCGCACCAGGATCATGTTGGCTTCGCTGGGGAACGGCTGCACGCCCGGCATCGCCGCCAGTGCGCGCTGCAGCCGGGCGCGCTGCTCGCGCAGGATCGCCGCCTGCCGCGCGAACTCGTCGGCATGCTCGAGCGCGAACAGCGTCGCCTCGGCATTGAGCACGCTGATGTTGTAGGGCGGGCGTACCTTGTCGATCTCGTCGATCAGCGCGGCCGCGCCGGCCATGTAGCCCAGGCGGACCCCAGCCAGGCCGAACTTGGACAGCGTACGCATCACCAGCACATGCTCGTGCGCGGCCATGCGCTGCATCCAGGTCTTGGCCGAGAACGGCTGGTAGGCCTCGTCGAAGACGACCAGGCCGTTCTGCCGGCCCACGGCCGCGACGATACGCTCGATCACCGCGTCGTCGAACAGGTTGGCGGTCGGGTTGTTCGGGTAGGCGAGGTAGGTGATCGCCGGGCGATGCGCCTCGATCGCCGCGAGCATCGCCGCCTCGTCGAGCTCGAACGCCGCCGTCAGCGGCACGCCGACGAACTTCAGCCCCTGCAGCTTCGCCGACATCTCGTACATCACGAAGCCGGGCAGCGGCGCGAGGATGGTGGCGCCGGGCACGTCGCAGGCCAGTGCGAGCAGGCTGATCAGCTCGTCCGAGCCGTTGCCCAGCATCAGCTTGCAGCCGGGCGGCGGCGCCACGTACGCCGTCAGCGCGGCGATCACGTCGGCCACGCACTGTGTCGGGTAGCGGTTGATCGCCACCCGGCCGAGCCGCTCGCCGAGTTCGCGCTGCAGCGCGGGCGGCAGGCGGAACGGGTTTTCCATCGCGTCGAGCTTGACGAAGCCCGCACTCGGCTGGATCGCGTAGGCGTGCATGGACTGCACGTCCTGGCGGATCACCTTCTGCAAACGTTCGGCCAGGCTCATCGCGCACCGCCCTTCTTCAGGCGGAACTCGGCGGCCTGCGCGTGCGCCTGCAGCCCTTCGCCATAGGCCAGCTCGGCGGCGATGGTGCCCAGCACCTGCGCGCCGGCCTCGCTCACCTCGATCAGGCTGCTGCGCTTCTGGAAGTCGTACACGCCCAGCGGCGAGCTGAAGCGTGCCGTGCCCGAGGTCGGCAGCACGTGGTTCGGGCCCGCGCAGTAGTCGCCCAGGCTCTCGCTGGTGAAGGCGCCGAGGAAGATCGCGCCGGCGTGCCTGAGCAGAGGCTCCCAGCGATGCGGCTCGCGGCTGGAGACCTCCAGGTGCTCCGGCGCGATGCGGTTGCTGATCGCGCAGGCTTCGTCCATCGAGCGGGTGTGGATCAGCGCGCCGCGGCCCTCCAGCGAGGCACGGATCACGTCGCGGCGCGGCATGCCGGGCAGCAGGCGCTCGATCTCGGCCTTCACCTGCGCGATGTAGCCGGCATCGGGGCACAGCAGGATGCTCTGCGCGAGTTCGTCGTGCTCGGCCTGGCTGAACAGGTCCATCGCCACCCAGTCGGCCGGCGTCGTGCCGTCGGCGAGCACAAGGATCTCGCTGGGACCGGCGATCATGTCGATGCCCACCTTGCCGAAGACACGCCGCTTGGCGCTGGCCACGTAGGCATTGCCCGGGCCGGTGATCTTGTCGACCGCCGGCACGGTGGCGGTTCCGTGGGCCAGCGCGCCGACCGCCTGCGCGCCGCCGATGGTGAAGGCGCGGCTCACGCCGGCCACCGCGGCGGCGGCCAGCACCAGCGGGTTGCGCTCACCCTTGGGCGTGGGCACCACCATGACGATCTCGCCGACGCCGGCCACGTGCGCCGGAATGGCGTTCATCAGCACACTGGACGGGTAGGCCGCCTTGCCGCCCGGCACGTAGATGCCGACGCGGTCCAGCGGCGTGACCTTCTGGCCGAGCAGCGTGCCATCGGCGTCGCGGTAGCTCCAACTGCGGCCGCAGGCCTCGAGCTGGCGCTGGTGGTAGTCGCGCACGCGCGCCGCGGCGGCTTCGAGCGCGCGGCACTGCGCCGGCGTGATCTGGCCGAGCGCCGCCTTCAACTCGTCCTGCGTGATCTCCAGTTCGGCCATCGACGATGCTGCGAGGCCGTCGAAGCGCTGCGTGTACTCGAGCACCGCCGCGTCGCCGCGCCGCTCGACGTCGGCGAGGATGTCGGCCACGCGGGTCTCGATCGCCGCGTCGGTCTCCGCCGACCAGTGCAGCACGCGCGCAAACTCGGCCTCGAAGTCGGCGGTGGTGGTGGCGAGCTGGCGGATGGCGACGGTCATGACTGGCTTCCGACGGCGGATT
>VFQN01008216.1_pt1 | contig 10695 bp, 13 predicted proteins | sample 3512371 | NCBI WGS metagenome assembly VFQN01 (sample SAMN10412370, study PRJNA504923) | tailings metagenome | isolation source: Replicate 2 from Balatoc abandoned mine | place: Philippines: Itogon, Benguet | collected 2017-08-28 | reverse complement strand
CAAAAAATAGGTCTCCGATAATCCCATAACCCTTCTCCTGAAAAAAAAAACAAAACCGCAAAAGCTTTGGTTCCACGCCCGTACGGTCTCGTGCGCCCGTAGCGGGGCCACGCCCCTACTTCCATGGCACCCTTCCCCCAACCACTTCCCATACGTTCCAATGCTCATACACAACACGAGTCCACCGAACGATTGCCAAGTCCATGCCCCATCACCGCAGGCAAGCGAGGTACCAGTACCACAAGCGCGCAGGCAGGGCGCAATCGTGTTACCCGCGTTGACATCAGCCAACGAGGTCCTTGAGTTCTGACAGGCTCCACTTGAGCCCGCCATGCTGCGACCATGTACCACAGGTCTTATTCCCTCAAACCGTGCGCTCACGAAACCGTGACACGAAATCAGAGCAGCACCAGCGGCACCAGCCACAAAGCTAGCTAGGAGTAGCCAGCCGTGGATATTCCGTTCCTACAGCGGTTGGGTTCCAATCATAATACGACTCTTGAGCTCACACGCGGCGGCAGCAAGCAGCAGGCCGACAGCACCACCAATAGTGTGTGCGGGGCCAAGAAGGAGCTTTGACACCCCACGAGCCAACTGCGCCTCGTGGCTTAACTACGTTCATGCACAAGTGCCTTTCCGCTGCACCTTTCCCGCTGCTCAATCGGCATCTCCCACATCGCCAGGCGCGTACCGCACCCGTACGTCCCTGCGTCGCCCTGCCAAACACCTCCGCGGTACACCGCGCTCATCCCACGACGCAGGGCGGACGCCAGGCTCCAGGTTACCATGCACCGACGTTTCCCAGAGCGCGCTCTATTGCCGTACCCTGCATCCTAGTGTTTTCCACACCTCCCAAGGAACAACATACAGCACCCCAAACATGCACATGTACAAGCTGAATACCGAAAACCCCCGCATCGAGCAACATGCCAATCAGTCCCCCGCCCCCGTTCAAGACCCCTGACCCCCCATGCGAACACCTGCCCCTCCCCCGCTCCAGACGCAGCCACCTCCTGCACCCTACACCTGCTCCTGCTCATGCAGCGTGGACAGACTCGGCGCCCTCGACGGTCTGCATGGCCCCACCCGCACCACCACCCCCTCCTTCCCCACCAGCCCCTGCCCCTCCTCCGAAACCAGACACACCTCCGCCGTACTGCCCGCGCTCCTCGTCTCCACCTCCTGCTCAACCACCGTACCCAACGCATGCGGCGTCGTACCCGACGTCCCCAGCCTCAGCCCGTACCCCATCCCAACGCCCATGCCCGCAACGCTCGCAACCGCCGCCGCGGCCGCCGCCGCCGCCGTGCTGCCCTTCCCCCTCCCCCCATGCATCCCCACGTGGTGAGGGAACACGCCCCCGGGGACCGACATGCGCATGCCGTGCAGCGCCACGTGCGTGCCGTGCGTGCGGTGCGAGCGGCTGGAGCTGGACCCGGAGCCCCGCACGCGCTGCTCCCACTGCCACAGCTGGTGCACGATGTCCCCTACGGCGGGCCTGACCCGCGGGTCGCGGCACATGCAGGCCTCTCCCAGGTTGCGCAGCGGCAGCCACACGTGCGGCGGCCACGCGGGCTTGGCGGGGCCGGCCTGCTGCGCCGCCAGCACCTCGGACGCGGAGGGCAGGTGGGCGTACGGCAGCATGCCAGTGCACATGGCGTGCAGGATGGCGCCGAACCTGATTGCGGGGATGGTGGGAGAGCGGCAAGGGGTGACACAGTCAGGGTCACATGGTTACGAAGCAGACGGGTCAAGGGAGCGGGGTACAGGCAGGAGCGTAACAAGCAGGCTGCACCCACTCAATGATGAACACGCGGCCGCACGGTGTAGTTAAGCCCACAGTGTGGTGCAAGCGCGACGCAGACAGGAGCTTGCAGACAGTGCGCAGTGCCGGCTCCTGTAATGGTTCTGCAGCACTCACGAGTAGATGTCGTGCGAGGGGTGCCACTCCAGGGGCGGTCCCCTGCCCAGCCGCGCAATGGTGCCGCTGGGCCCCGCCAGCCCCGCCTCCCGCGCGCAGCTCGCCACCGCCCCCATCGCCGCCGCCAGCAGCTCCGGCGCCGTGCACCGCAGCAGCTCCCCATTGCTGCCCAGCTGCCACTGCCACCGCGCGTCCCCAAGCACCAGCCGCCGCACACCAAAGTCCGCCACGTGTGCCGTGAACCCACGCCGCCGGCCCGACGCGCCGCTGTCGTCCGCGCTGCTGCCCACGCCGCCGCCCCACGTGAGCAGCACGTTGCTGGGCGTGAGCCCCCCGTGCACGTGTCCGAACGTGTGCAGCTGGTACAGCCCACGTGCGATAGAGCGTGCGGAGCGCAGCAGCGTGTACAGCCCCACGCCGTGCATCGCAAACGCGCCGCCGCCCATCGCGTGCCACAGATTGCCCCCTGATGCGAGCTCCATGACGGAATGGACCAGGTAGTCCCCTGGGCGGGCGCCGAGGTAGAACAACAGGCCCTGGAGTGTGCCGTCTACGGTGGAGGCAGGGGAGGCGGCTGCGCGGGATCCGGTGGAGCTGTCGGTGCTGCCACGTGCGCCGTTGGAGCAGAAGCTGTTTGGGGGGCTGAGGACAGAGGGGCCGGAGAGCGGGGAGAGCAGGGAGGCGGGCTGGGGCCGCTCCGCGCCGAAGACTACGCTGCTGAAATGTAAGCGGTTTTGGGAGGAGGAGGAGGTGGGTGGGAAGCGGCCGGAGGGGGCGGTGCAGGGGAGGGTGGTGGAGGTGGAGGCGGAGGTGGAGGCGGAGGCATCGCTGGCGGTGCGCGTGACGGAGCAGAGGGCGGAGGCGCAGGCGGAGGCGGTGATGTCCGTCGCGCTGCCGTGCCGCAACAAGGAGCCGAGCTCGCCAGAAACGCCGTCGTCGTCGAAGGGCCGCAGGGCGAGCATGGGGCCATTGCCGTAGCGGCTGGGCAGGCGCGGGGCCTGGGCGGTGGCAGCGGCGGCGGCGCTGCCACAGGGCGAGCCGGGGTCGGGGGCATCGATGGGTGGGGGTGGGAGTGCGAGGACCACCTCGGACATGTCTGCCGCGTAGGTGCGCGCCAGGCAGCTGCTGTTGGGGGCGCACAGGCTGGCCACCAGGCGGGACAGCTCGCGGTGGAAGGTGCGTGCGTCATGCCCTGCCTCCTGCTGGCCCTGTGGTTGCTGCTGCTCCTCCTGTGGTTGCTGCTGGTGTTGCTGGAGGAGCTGTTGGTGCGTCTCGCGGCGCAGCAGGCAGAACTTGATGGCCACCAGGATGCCCTGCCAGACGCCTGGGGGTGGTGGGGGTGGCGGGGGCATGCAGGTGGGTGCAGGTAGGAGGCATGGGCAATTGGTAGGAGGGGCAGAGTCTGTAGCCAGGTACCTAAGACCAGTTGAGTTCAGTGCGTGACTGTGAGAACCCGTATGCCGCGACAGACACTGCCAGCATATGACAGCAACGCCACTGGGCAACCGGTAGCACCACAGCAAAAATGATGCGTGCTGCAAGGGCGCACCTCTGTACACCACGGTGCCTTGGCCGCACGACACGGGCTTGAGGTGCCTGCAGACAAGCAAGAGGGCGTGCAGGTCGGCCAACGGGAGTCGTGTTGGGTGGATGTTGATGTGCTGCTCGTGAAGCCTAAGCAGTAAACTCCCCTGCCCGCACCCAGCGCACGTGGATGAATTTCCCCGCTCCCAGCGGCCCGCCCCACCACCTCTGACCACACCCATGACAACCCATCGCGTCCCGGGCATCCCGTGTCCCCACCTGACGTGCACCGACGGGTCCCCCTGCGCAATCTCCCTGCTCTGGTACGCCGACAGAGCCACGTGCAGCCAGTCAGCTTCCAACGGCCCACCGCCGCTGCTGCAGTCGCTGCTTCCCCCCCGGCGCTCGAGCGGACCCAACAACATGCCGGTCGTCGCCACAGCCGCAACCCGCCTGCCGCTCTTTGCCCTCTGGGCCCAGGGACCGCCCGCCGGCACGCCCCCGGCCACCCCACAAGGCGGCGCCACAGGGCCAGCGCTGAGGGGGCTGGGCCGCCGACTGGCGCCGTTGCTGCTGCTGCTGCTGCCTAGGCCGCCGCTGCTGCCGCGGGGGCTGACCAGCATGGCACCCATGTCCAGGTCCTGCACCGGCTGTGTGTCGTGCCCGCTGGCCCCTCCCAGGGCGTTCCCAGGGTGCGAGCCGCAACCCAGGGCTGACGCCCGCCACGGGTCAGAGTGGGCGCGCCGGGCGGAGCCAGCAAGCCCTCCCACCCATGGCTCGCTCCCGCCGGCTTCAGAGCCATCGGCAGGGGCGGTGCCTGGGGCGGCCACAGGCGCAGCGCCGGAAGCTCCCGACGGCGTGGGCTGCAGCTGCTGCAGCAAGACCCGAGCGGGGGCAGCGGGTGCTGGTTCGGCCGTGGTGCCCGCCTGATGTGAGGGGAGGCTGGGCCGGGTGCGGGCGGTCCTGCTGCTGCAGTCGTTGGGGCTGGGCACATGTGGCTTAGCGGAGGACGCGGCGGAGGCGCCGGAGGAGTGCACTGCCGGGGACACGGCGCACTCCTCGGAGGCGAAGGCGAAGGAGGCTCCTGAGCCGGTGGTGGCGGAGCTGCGGGCCAGGGCCCTGCCCTCAGCGGTGTCTACGGAGCTGCCGCAGCAGCTGTCGTCGTCAAGCCCGCCCGCGCCACGCCCGCCGTTGGCGGATGCGCCTTCGGCAGGGGCGGCGCAGGCAGAGGCGCTGTTGCTGCCGCTGGCGGCGGAGGTTGTGATTGTGGCGGTGGCGGGGGTTGTGGTGGAGATGCGTGTGGTGCTGATGCTGATGAGTGGGGCCGTACGGCCTAAGGGGCTGGTCGTGGGCGAGCTGGGCTGCTGCTGGGCACACGCTGGGGAGATCGCGCACTGCGCCGCTGCTGTCGCATTTGCCTCCTCAGCGGTGGCGGATGAAGGCTGCTTGGCTGACGTGCTGGGGTGTTGTGGACACGGACAAGGGGCAAGGGGCAAGGGTGCAGCACCACTGTGTGCACCGGAGCTGGTATGTGGCTTAGCGCTGCAGTCCGACAGGGGTGGGCTGTGCAGGGAGTCGGACGTGGGTGCGACGCAGCTCCCCAGTAACCGCCGCCATAGGGTGGTGGTGGTGGTGGTGGTCATGCTGAGGGCATCGGGGGGTGAGGAGGGCCGTTTGACAGGGTCAAGGAACCGGACCAGGATAGTGTGCAGGTCGTGGATAAACACGTATCAGGCAGACATGGATTGATAGGCTGGGCAAAGGGAAGCAGTGCCGTGTGTGCAGGCACGTCGGGTCGGGGTTATGGAGGCAGGTCGTGGATGCTGGGAAGTGGCCGGTGGGGGTGCCGAGTAGGTGCGAGCTTCGCAGCGAAACTGCCTGCGCCCTGGAAAGCGCTTTCGGCACCTCGGTTACGCTGGAGCACACACCTGGGCACAGGCCGAGCGGCTTGGTGTGCGCTTAGCGAACCTGCGCACAGGTTGCATGTGAGATATGTAGCGATTGCGGTCGTGGCGTGCGCTGTCGCGTTCGCAGCGAGGACCCTTCAGCCACAAGCCATGGATGCGCTGGTCCCTGAAAGCTTGCCGAGGGCGCAGCAACCCACCCGTAGGGCTATGGCAGCGCTGCTGAATTCCATGCCATTGCAGTGCACAATTTGCGCATGAAGCTGCGGGCTGCTCGACCAGTCGGCAGCAGAAGGTCGTCTTGAGTCCCGTGTCCGGCAGGACAGTAGTCGGGGTTCAACGCCAAGGGTTGAAAGCCTCTCGCGCCGATCTTCGGTGCACAGAGGTTTGCTTTTGCCTTTGCAGTCAGTGCGCGACAGCAACCCCTTGCGAGGCGCAAAAGGACGAGCGCTTACTTATATATGTACGCACGCAGTAGCTACAGGACGGGAACAGCAAGACGGCTGCCAGAGATGATGCCGACGAGGATGTGCACCAGATTTTCTTTCGGCAGTCAGGTGTGAGTTAGAGTTGGAACTCACTATACTAGTTCCCGCAGAACCAAAGCGGCAAGCTGCGAGGCGCTCATGTTCGCTCATGGTATAAAAGAACCACTAGCAACAATCCTGCAGCGCATTTCTCCCGCTGGTCCAGCAGACGGTGACAAATTTCGCAGTACGACCGGGCGAGGTGGCTGTCCACGAATGTCAAAGCCTCTTTACAATAAGTAAAGCTATAAATTGTTGTGGTATGTGCAACATACGTCACGTGCTCATTGTTGTCGCAATCCGTCACGTGCGCCTGTAAGGCGCCCGTTTGGCCATACAACGCACAGCGATGCAACACCCAAATCACATCAAGCTTTGGGGTAGTCTTAGCGGTTTCTTGTGGCGCACGGAGTCCCAAAGTGGCTGGGTGAAGTGGGGAGAATGTCCGCCATATGGGCAGGCTGGGGGCAAACTCAGTGGGCCAAGCCCAGGTACAGCAGAACATGGCAATCCTTCTGTGCCAGTTCATAACGTAGTCATACCATTGAGTGGCATCATCGTAAGAGAGTTAAGTGGAAACGTGGTGCGTAACGGTGCACCAGGCCGGGACGAAGCGTAGGATGAGGCGTACAGTGCAGGTAGGGTAGAGCCAGGAGTTGATGACAGCTACAGCACAGTCCTCTGCTCATGGCCATGTGTTGGCCGGTGTACATGGGGGAACGGCACGCAAAGAGGGGATGGCACAGTATGGCAAAACAGCGCCTACAGAGCTGCTGTGGACTGGGTTTGTAATGGAGGCCGCTTGAAAATGGCAACAGGCGCATTATGCCCTCAGCCTTGGTGCCGGTATGTGCCACTACCACGAAGGGCCCCAGCCGGGCCCCAGCGCAAGCCTCCACGTTGCAGCAGGTGGAGCGTGTGCAGGGGCGCACACCACCCTGTTCAGTTTCCCTTATGGTGGAGACAGCCTCCCTGCATGCTGAAAATGTGTACGTGGCTTGTAGATGACTGCTGCGTGGTGCTTGCATTGGGTTGCATTTGGCTGCCGTGTCCGTGCATCACGGCACCATGTCTACGCCTGTTATGCAGCTGGCACGAAAGCACTACAAGCCACAAACTCGCTTTAAGCGCAAGCATTGACAACGTTAACCTTGCACCAAGCACAGTCACTGCAGTTTGCAGTGTTTTCCGGCTCGCATTGCATACAGCGGTATACCGCAACAGCCACACTGTATCGAAACATAGCTTAGAAACAGTCAAAGTTTTCATGGTAAAGTCCCTTATCGCTGTCGCTCTTCGCTTGGGCGGGGCGGGGGCTGCTGCCCCGCCCGGCGAATAGGTATCCCGCCAACCTTAAACCGGCCATCTTATAAACTAATAGCAGCTTGACAACTTTAAATCATGGCGGGGCAACGACCAAGTAAGAGCACTCACCTCAGTCTGGTAGCACTGCCAACGCCATGGCAAGGCCCCCAGCCACTTACTCGCCCAGACTCTGCGTACACAGATGCCCAAGGGCGCCGGGCGCAGCGCGAGAGGAAGGTGTCGCAGCGCATGGCGGTGGTGGATGAGGCCAGCCGTGTGCAGGTGCGTGTGCGTGTGGGGAGGCACTCAAGGCATGAGGGTGGGGTCCCTGCTCGGCAAGGTGCCGGGCCTCCCATGCGCACCACAGGGCCAACCGTGGGGGTACGCGTAAAACGCGAAGAACCGTGTAAGTAGTCAGGGAATCACGGAATGGCTGGGGACGTTCCGTGCTTACGAGGTGTATCGCAATTGGCGCATGCCAGCATAGAGCGGGAGCACTGTATGTCAGGTGTCCCGGCATCGCAGGCGGGTGCCCTGCCTCCCCAGCCCCAACCACTCCCCGCCAGGGCCCTCCCCTCACCCTGACAGGGCGCCCAGGGAGACCTCCAACCTTCCGTTCCCTATCACGCGCGTGCTTGCTCTCCCGGCCCAGGCGCGGCTTGGCGCCTTCTGCAGTTCTGCACGCTGGGAGCGGCCTGCCGTGCCACCGCCGTGTCCCCGCCCCCGTAACACCCGCCCCCACACCTTCTCCCTTCTCCCCTCACCCCCTCCCCCACCTTCAGGCTGCCCAGGCGCGGCTCGACGCCCTGGAGAACGACCACGACGCTGCGGGTGACCCCTTCGGCGCCATGGGCAGCGACGACGAGGAGTTCAACCTGGAGGAGGAGGAGGACGAGGAGGGTGAGGGCGGGGGAGGGCGGAGGGGGCGGGGGGAGGGAAATGAGTTAGCGGTACTCGCTGCTGGTGTGTGGTGGGTCTGTACTGCAGTCCAGGAGGGAAACACTCGAGATGTACGGAAGGGGCGCTCCGCTGGATTGGCTGTAGCTCTCATGCCATTCAATGGGGAGGGTGAAGGGGCGGTGCGGCGTGGGGCTACTGTGGGGCTGTGGGTTGGATGTGGAAGGGTTTGAGCTGTGGGAGATGTGCTAGGAGGAGTGGGACGGGGCGGCCGTGTGTGGCCTCTGCAGCCTGGTCTTGGGTCAGTGCGGAGTGCGTGTGCTCCGGGGCAGGGGTGGAGAGGGGGGCAGGGATGCGTCTCGGGGCGACCCTGTGCCTGTGCTGCCTGGCGCAGCCTGCCCCGAGGGAGAGTGAAAGAGCAGCGTGAGGACTGCGGGGCAGTTTGCAAGCGTGGTGCACTGAGTGCGCGGTACATGCGCACGGTACATGCGGATTGCGGTGTGAAACTGCTGACGGCGGTGCGCTGTGTCGCGGTGGTCCCTGTGGCTGTGCGGCAGAGGCTGGCGGCAAGAAGGGCAAGGGCAAGAAGAAGGCGCCCAAGCGCAAGCTGCGGCCGCTGGGGGCTGACCGCCGCGGGCCCAAGACCTTCGCGCGGCTTCTGGAGGAGGTGGGTGCTCCTGCGTGTCTTAGCGCACACCACCTCCGCACCGCCCCGTTGCCCGCCGTGCTCTCCCGTGTACCGGCGCCTCCTTCCAGCCGCCTGCCCCTGGCCCTGGCCGTCAAGTCCCCAGCCGCACACGCACGGCCTTCCGCCTCAGCTTTACTTACGTGAGGGCTGTACAATTGTGCAACCCATAGCGTGCAGGTATCAGCTTGCTCTGCTGCGACCTGACTTTTGACACCACTTTGCTCGCTTTGCTCGGTAACCCGCCAGGGTGAGCTGGTCAGGTACCTCGCTATGCATTTCTCGAATATGTTCTCCACCGCGTGATATGCCCTCAGGCTGAGCTGGACAGGCTGCCGCTCACCAAGGCCAGCTACCTGACGGCCTCCGCGGGGCCCTCCACATGCAGTGCACCGAGGAAGTTCTGCTCCGTGTGCGGCAACGTGTCCGGGTAAGCCACTGACCCAACACATGTCGCCAATGCAGCAGGCCTTTCGGCGTGCGGCGCCAGCGCACTTTAACGGCGTCCTCCAGCACACCGCGTTCTGATCACCTGTAGCTTCTCTCACCCTTTAATCCGCTGCTACGGGCTGCAGTTGTTGCACAAGTCGTCCCCATTCCTGTCCCTCTTCCGCACCACCCTCACCTGCATGTCCGCATCCCTGCGTGCTGCACCCCTCCAGCCTCTCCCAACTCTTGACAACCTGTGCACCTGCTTTAGCGCCCTCACTGCGGCGCCCGAGAGGCCAGACCGCCCCCCACAGCGTCTTGCTGCGCAGTGGCATGGCGCTGCATGACATGCCTTTTGACACAAACGCGTCTGTTCTGTAGCTGTGGGGCCATTCCGCCCGGTTCCCCCAGAGCTGTATCCCAGTGACCTGCTACTCTCCGCCCTCGCCATGCACCCGCTGCACCGCTAGGTCCGGGTGCCGTACATGAGCGTACGGCGACGCCACGTGTATGGCCCTCACTGTGCGGGAGCTTTAGGTCCCACCTGTGCCTAGCTGTTGTGTACCGGTACCATGGCGTGTGGGGTGTGGCCCGCGATGCTCCGTACTCCGTACCCAACTACGGCATGTCATGACCTCTGCCTACGCAACGTCCTGCCGTGCCGTGCAGGTACACGTGTGCGCGCTGCGGGTCGAGGTACTGCTGCCGCAAGTGCTTCGGTGTGCACACGGAGACGCGCTGCCTCAAGTTCACCGTCTAGCTCCGCCACGGAGGGAGTAGAACAGGACTCAGGTGGCAAAGTTGCAACGTGGGCTTGTGGGTCGTTGGCTATGGCAGTGTGGACTGGCGCGGTGCAGTGCTTAGTTGATGAGCCGCAGGTGGTGGGACCCTGAGGGCGGGGCCGCGGGGGATGTCGGTACGGCGCAATGCCAGGCATTGGCAGGCGTGTACATGCGTTGAGGGTGCGTTCAAGGTGCACGATGGCTGAGTTGCAGGCAGGGGCAGGCTGCGTGCTGCTGTCGTGGTACTGGGTTATTGCTGTGATGGCTGTGGCTTCACCGTGTTGGGTTGGGTCCGATGGGTTGGGTATCCGCAAATTGTCCTGCTGGGCTTTGAACAGACCGCTGCGCATCCCCTGGTTGTATTTCCGTTGCCCTTCGGCAGCACACGGCAATCTTGTAAGCTGAGTTAGTAGTTTTTCCGCAACGCAGAGAACACAAGTGTGTGTTCGCAAGTGCTCAGTGCGGATACAAAAGGGATACCGCTGTAGTCGGCCGGAGCCAACCCGGTCTCACCCGCACACGTGCCCTACTTGGAGGATGGTCCAAAGGCCCGACCCCACAATATGCATTCTATGACCTTTATAGACCTCAATAAATTTGTATTGAACTAGTTCCGTGACAGGTAACAGTGTGGCGCGATACCATGCCCGCGGAGGGGCTCCCCTTCAGTGTCCCGGTCTTATTTGGCGGAAAATTCTGAGCGCTCATAATTTTGGAGCCT
>VFQN01008215.1_pt1 | contig 10697 bp, 14 predicted proteins | sample 3512371 | NCBI WGS metagenome assembly VFQN01 (sample SAMN10412370, study PRJNA504923) | tailings metagenome | isolation source: Replicate 2 from Balatoc abandoned mine | place: Philippines: Itogon, Benguet | collected 2017-08-28 | reverse complement strand
AATACGCACCACTCTTAAAATTTAGGACAATATCTCGTGAATGGTAGGGGAGCATTCTATTGTTTGGTTGGAAGGGAGATTAGTGATATATCCACCAAGAATCTTTGGAGAAACCTTTCCCTTTACACGAGATTGGGAGTTTCAAATTCGCATTAATGAAGATATTACTGATATTAAAATGGTTTATTCGACTATCCTCATCACAAAAATAGGAGTGCATTCCCAATCTGTGATCATTTCCCGGACACCTCAAACCTTCCAACTTGTTTAGCATTATCTTAACGATTTCTAGAAAAATATCGATTCATACATCTAGCTTGGAGAAAATTTTACTCCTTTTATCAGTTTTTCCATTATTCTATCGAGGCAAGAGATATCGAGGGAATCTGTTCACATAAGGATTGAAATTCTTTTATTTCTCTGCTCAATCTCTCTAAGCATACTTCTGGCTGGTATTACGACTTTCCCTCTCACGGTAGGATATCACCGTTCAGCCTCACCTTCATATCATTATTCCCTCTAACGTTGGTACTGTCCGTTATATTATATTGCGAAAGCAATATTCTTCTGGAGAGGCTGCAATAGAGAGGAGCTAATCGTTTCTTCGCAGCAGCAGCAGCAAGAAGAGTTCGTTTCTTCTTTAGTAATGTTGTTTTTGTTGTTATTCAATTTAATCTTGCAAGCCTTTCAAGTTTGTCAGTCTCTCTAACATCGATGGTATTGATGATATTATATAGCCAAGTGGTGTTGCTTACTCATGGACCTTCTTTTTAATAAACATAACTCTGCTATCTTTCTACCTGTTCGTTTCTTATATTCGTTTTTTCTTTCCTTGAATAAAGAAGCAGTGTACAGTACATCTATACATCATTTGTAAATTAAGAAAAGAGAGATGATATCTATCCTCAAACTTTCCATCAATAGGAAATCACCATTCTATGCAGCATTACTAAGTAGTCATCTATATTCACTTTTTGATATGTATTTGTTTCTTTAGAATCGACTAACATAAAATGATGATCGTGTTATATACTGTATAATTGCATTGTATTAACCAATCCCATCCGTAAATTTACGAATCTTCCAAGAGTGATCAAAATTTATAGAGAGTGAATTTACGAAAGGATATTTTATTTTTGGAATGTCGGAATGTCAAAAAGACTTCCAGTTGAGCTACTTCATATGATTATAACATATCTTACAGAAAATGACTATCGACCAATAATGAAGATTAGAACCATATGTCGAGAATGGAAGGATGTCGGAGAGCATTCTATTGTTTGGTTGAAAGGAAGATTATTTATATGTGCACCAAAGACTTTTTCCAAGGATTTTTCATCTATGATGCGAAATCGAGAGTTTCAAATTGATGAAGATATTACTGAGATTAAAATAATGTATTCAGTTTTCTATATTACCAATAATAAATTAGTCCAACTCCATTCTCAATCTGATATAATCTCTCCTATACACCTTCAACCTCAAACCTTACAACTTGCTTATGATGTAAGTCAACGATTTCTAGAGAAATATCGACTCATACATCTAGCATGGAGAAGATTTTATTCCTTTTATCAGCTTTTCCATTATTTTTACCGATTGAAGCCTCACTCCTCCACATTAGATAAGATACATGTAATTAACACAGCGATACTCGGAGTAGCAGCCTTCCTCTTCTCCTCTATTCCAAATCGTCCATCATCTTTGTCATTAAGTGAGGTGTTCGGCTTTGTTTGTATTTATTTGAATGTGGGGATTCATCTGACCCTTACGATTGTAAGTTGTTTAGGGGATATTGGTCAGAATCTACGAGATGAAATAGATCTCAATATTCTCAAACTTGACAATCTCTTACTCGAGGCAAAATATTCAATTGATTATATTTTAATAATTAACAGATTGGCCTGTTTGGTGTCATTTGCATTGTTGCAATGTTCTTTATCATCAGAGAATCATATCTCATACACTTCTGTTAGTATTCCTTTACTTTCCTCAACAGTTATTGGGATAATTGTTTCCTTTCTGACACAATTCGAGGCCTTAAAGATAAAAATTCTTTTATCTTTCTGCTCGATCTCTCTCAGCATACTTCTTGTTGGTATGTATTATGATCTTCCCTCTCATGGTGGGATATCATCATTAGGCCTCACCTTAATACCTTTATTCCCTCTAGCTTTGGTACTGTTCATTGGATCGTCGTACTATATCGTGAATTTAATCTGGTACTGGAGAGAACTCATCAGAGATTGTATGAGAGATGATTCTTTTCGATCAAGAGATTACTGGTCTCGAGTCTTTCTTCGACTAGGTCCAAATTTTATTTGTGCCTCTTCGTTAGTGATGATGTTTTTGTTATTATTCAATTTAATCTTGAAAGCCTTTAAGGATAGTTTGAGTTTGTCGAAGGGACTAACCTCAGTGGTATTGATGATATTATTCAACCAGTTGCTAAGATTATTTCAAATCTACATATGAGGAGAGCGCTGCTATTTTGATTGGAGTAAGTTAATAGGTTTCTATAGAACTCTTAAACGTAAAAGTTTATTCAAGACAAGAGTGTAACCGACGCAACTACTGGGCTTCGGTATTTTACTACATTAAAGGGAAGAAGAAATTTTCATTCATTAATTTTATGATTTTACTGTGTAATGGAAGGCCAATTACTCCTACTTCTACTACCAGTACTTCTCAAAAAAAGATCATTATATTACCTAAAACACGACCTCTCTCTTTTTCTCTTTCCCACAAATATTCATTATTTCTCTTAGTATTTGATTCTTTATAATCGACAAACATAAGATGATGATTGTGTAATATATCTTACCCAACGATATGGATTATATGATTTATGAGTTTCAGAAATTCTTAAATATCGAACCTGTAAATTCGATACATTATACATAGGAATTTCAAATGACATGGAGATTGGTCCAATTTCTTTACGATGCATTGCAGTAATTGGTTGATCTAATGTAATTCGAGCACGTAAAGTTACTTCACTACCACCAGTAAATTTACGAATACTCCAAACTAATTTCTTCTCACTTGTATTATATTCAGTGAAAGAACCAGGTATCTCAACAGAAAATTCTGATGATGCACCAACAGTAGCACGTGGTACAGGCATACGAATTGTAACATTTGTACCATAATTACCTTCGGGTATTTCAGCACGTACAACAATAATAACATCTAATTTATATTGTCCATTATCTTCAATAACAGGGAAAATTTTAAATGGACAACGGAAATCTGTTGTTACACGATAATTTAATACAGCAAATTCACCATCAGGTGGTAAGAAATGTAAAGTACGTGATGATTCAAATTCATCTAAATGAACACATTCATGGAAGATACAATCATCTAATACCACTGAACCATATGAGGATGTACCTTTACCAATCACTAAATCTTCATTTAATGCTAATCTTAATTCAGGATTCCCAGATAAAAATGATTTCATCAATATTGAACCATCTATCGCAGAGTTAATAACATACCCATTAGCATTGAATAATACAGTTAATCGTTCAATAATATCAACATAAATTTCATTTTTATTATTACCACCTTTAGCATTTTTCATGGTAATTGGTATATTGGATGCATTCGATGCTTTGGTACGTGAAGACATATTAGCAACCATAGAGGAGATGGTTGGGGTATTGACTAATTGTGCTTCATTATGAATACATGATTTTAACATTTCTGTGGAGGTAATTTGAGGATAACCAAAATCAATCATTTCATCTAATAATTCATAGATGAGAATAAAGTTCTTTCTGATCGCTTCTTCATTTAATACACCACAGTAATCTTTGAAGACCTTTGCCATACGATTTAATAGTTCGACAGTAGAGGATGGTGATACATTGAAACGTGTAGTACAGACAATTAATAAACCACTCCGACGGATATAAACAAAGGTAATACCGTCAACGTTAAAGGCAGGAGGTGCATCACTTCTATCCCAGAATTTCACCTAGAAGTAGGAGAAAGGCAATTTTAGAGATGAAATATATAGTTTTTGAATAAATTTACCTTGTGGAAAAATATTTCTTGCAAGTTTGGTAATGCATCACCACGAAAATCTTTATTAATAATAGTATCACCACGAGGAGATAATACAAAGAATTGACCAATCATGATTAATTATTTTTTCTATTCAATCAAATACAATACTAAATCAACAAAGAGATAATTCTCAAATTTTAAAAAATATATCAAGACGTTGAATCCTGTGAGAAATCAAGCAACTCGAGCAAAGGAATATCTTGTTTTGATTGATTTTGGAACAATCAACAAACTAACAACTTACCGACTTGTTATTAGCATGTTATTGATTTGTTATCGATATTTTTAAATTAAGACGCTACACTTAGGAACTCAAAATTTTTTATTTGTGAGAAGCGCGGGGAATTTTAATTCATTGAATTATGGCACCTAATCTATTGAAAACTTATCAGATAACGATTGATTTACATCAATTTTTACAGTTATGTTGGTATAATGTTGAATTTTATGAAAATTTTATGGTTCAAAAATTACAAGATATTCATGTGACTATTGGGACGTGGGACACTTCTAAAGAGAAAAATAATGTGAAAACGAGGGAAATTAAATGTTTTCATCCTTCTAAAATTTCATTTCCTGGTCTTCCTAGTCATGCTGAGGTAAGTTTCATGAAATCTTCTGTCTCATAGTCTTCCTAACCACCTTTCCTATAATCTAGTCTATCAAACTCCAAACCCTAGAAATTCATCGAAATCCAAATACACCATCTACATCAGCCTCCACAACAACTGGTGCAACTACAAATAACTCCAGCAATAATGAAAATCACTCAGAATCAGAGAATATTGTTGCCTTTCATGTGAGAGAGGTCAACACCTTTCGAGGCATACCATACGCTGATTACTTTAATGTTATCTCTGAATGGAAAGTCACTGATAATAATGATAAAGGATGTACCATACAAATATTTCTAGATTTTAAATTCCATAAATCAACATGGCTTCAAGGAACGATTGAATCCAATACTAAAGCAGAACTGTTAGAGGTCTTTGAACAGTGGTATGAAGCTGTAAACCATCAAATTAGAACAGTTGAGACAAAAAGATATCTACAAAAGTCATCAAATCATAATTTAATGCGTTCTAACTCTGGTGAAAGTGATGGTGTGAAGAGAAAGGAAGGAAGTCCATCGAAAGCGAAACAAACTCAAGACATTGAAAATAACCTACCTCCACCCAAACTCTCCCTTCAAGAGGAAGAGGAGGAAGATGATGGATACGATGAAGAAGATGGTAAGATGATCTTTCTTTTCTACCTTTCACCTTTGTTGAAATTGTTTCTTCCTCGTATCTAGAAATGTTACCTAAAAGCCCACATGAGAACTCCGCTAATACCTCTGATGCTGATGATTTCCAATTCTATGATGCTGAAGACTATCCATCTGATGCAGAAAGTAATATCTCCCCGAACAAACTCTCTAAGCGCCTCTCCGTTAGTGATCATAAACTAAAGACTGACATTGTTCATTCCATCTCAAAGAATAGTTTCTATGATGAAGATCATAAATCTGATGATCTTCGCCTCCCTCCTTTCTATCCATCTGATTCAAAGATTAAAGCAACTCCCTCACTTCAACAGATTTATCAACAAATACAAGCAAGAGAACGAGAGAAGATCTATTCCTCCATTAATGGACAAGAGATTACAACAACGAGAGATCTTGCTATTAATGTTGTTGAAACAATATTTGTTTTAGCGGAATTTTCTTATTGGCAGGTAAGAGAACTACTCATAATTCTTATTTTATTCTAACCTCTCATCGTTCATATCATAGGTGTATCAATTCTACGCATATGATCTGAAGGATTTATTTCGGACTGATCTATCACGAGTTTCTTCGAGAATTATTAGTTCTTTTATTCCTGGTTGGCATGCAGCTTTGTTACTCACACCTGATCTCTATGGTCCTTTAATAGCAGTCTTTACTCTTCCTCAAACTCTTTTACTAAGCATGGAAACAAGTCGACATGGTTGTAATCCAACCTCACAATTAGGAAATACTGTTATTATTAGTCTGTTTATTTGGATCGGATTGTCAGGTTTATATAGGTAAGAGGGAGTTTGTACGATGTTAACGTCTTGTTGTTCGCTTGATTGACCGTGTTTGTTGATAGGTTATTAGCATTGTTAGTTGCACCATCCATCTCTTATAAGAATTGTTTAAGTGTGATTGGATATTCCTTCTATTCTTGGAATATGGCAATACTTTGTTCTTTACCTTTAGAACATTATAAAGATCAATTAAAGATACCGATACTCTTACCACTTGTTATCTTTGGTCTACCATCGTCTATCTGTCAGGTAAGATATGCTGCCCTATCGTCTTCCTTTATCGCTGATTGTTCTGATGATAATGGGTATTAGGGTTATATGTTTTGGGAGCATACTCCACCTTCGACAATCGTCCTCCAACCATCAGTATTACCCACATCTTTGCAATCAATTGCGACGAATAATTCGAGACTCATACAACGATTCCTTTGGGCTTTACCAAAGATAGTTGCCTTCATAGTAGTCGCAGGTAAGTGAGATAGATGTGTTCCTATGAGTTATGCTGAACTATGATGTCTTGGTTATGCAGGTACTCACTACCAGTTGTTATGGTATATGGCGAGAGTTTTCTTACCTGGTAGAAGACAGTTGTGTCGCTTAAGCGCATTGATCCAACCATCGCAATATGCTGATATTCTCTCACAGAAAGAAATTCGAATGTTTGCTTTGAAATTATTAAGTGGGGAAAGATGATGAAATGTACTGTAATGTTTAGATCATTACAATAACATTTCTTTCTGGATCTAAATGTTTGTTTAGTTTAATTCTATTTCCTCTGTTGTAAAATAAAGAGTCAAAATATATTTATTTCAATACTGCTTCCCGATTGAAGTTGTTATTATAATGGTAGGATGAAGCCAGAGGATGGGTAATCAAATTTATCAAAATTCGTAACTGAACTGTTGATATTAATTAAATCTTCAATCTTCAACATTTCTTTCTTTAATTTTACCTCACAACTTAAGAAAATTGAGAGAGACCAACAAAGAAATCTTCTTAACATAATATATTAACAAGTAGGATGTCGATTATCACCTGGAATGATGGTTGGTCTATTCTTCGAAATGGTCTTGATGAGATTTGGGTAAGTTCTTGGGAATACTGCTTCTTTCGTTCGATCATTGAGACTTTGAAACAAAGGAAAGATGTGAAGAAAGAGGAGATCAATGGAGGCTTAAAGCTCGTGATTACGACTATCTTTATAGGTAATATGAGTTATACTTGGAATTACTCATGTCAGAGTAGCCTCACGATCTTTTAGCACTGCCTATAATGTGTGTACACAGCGAACACCACATAACTTCAGTGAGAATCTTTATAACACTATAATGAAGGTATATTGGTTTCTTTCTATCGCGAAAATAATATCATTTCTCTCTTTTGTTAGTACTCCACTGATCTAGTATCATTCACTATTGCTTCTAAGATTAGTGCAAGTGATGATCCTACTAAGATAATACAAATTATACAACGAGAACACGTGAAATATCAAAAATATATCAAAACTAATCAAAGGATTTTTAACTATTTAGACCGCTATCATTGCAAGTATCAGCAACTTCCTCTATTAATAGATGCTCAAATCGACATCTTCTACAAGAAGTTAATTGTCCCATATTTTAATACCATCCTTCAATATCTTCGGAATCAAGTATCTGGATTGGTTTATAGTCCTACCAATCGTTGTTTTAATCTTAGAAATATGAGAAAACTCTTCGATGACTTGCATCACCTTGATGTATGGTTAGAGGAAGTGGAAGCATTACTCAAATCAGAGCAATTGACTCACAAAAAGGAACTCATGGAGAACGAAAAGACATTATTAGTGATTTTAACTTTTATTGAAGAGTCTTTTCCTTCATCTCAACTGATATTAGTCTGGTTAAAGGATGAAGGATACATGAGCAAAATAAAGGATTAATGTTTACTGGTATCATTTTTTTTTTCTTTTTTTAATTCTTTGATCAAATCTACAACAATCAACGAGTATTCCCAAGAATCTACAAATAGCTTAAAAATAAAATGAACAAAAGGCTCGAAAAATTATCTACCTGTATTTTCAGAGATTTCTTTTTTTTTCTTTTTTCTTTTTCTCTTTTGGTCTAACAACCTTTCAGAACTGTCTTTAGTATGTGTACACTGTACACCAGAGTTGTCGAAATGGCATTTTCTAAGTGATTGTGAACAGCTGAGAAGTCGGAGTAAAAAGAAAAAAGAGGGGACCAAGTAAAAAAGCGATTTGTTGCTGTAAGTACTGCGGGAAAAGGTTTCCACCCCTTACAAAGGAGATCATTCAAAAGTCAGCAGGATTCGAGAACAAAAGTCAGCTCTCTTGGTACAAACAAAGCGAACTAAGAATTCCTTTTCATCATTCGAGGAGTGCTTCGATAGATCTCTTTCCGCACTTGTCTGAAAGATTGGAGGAATATGATCCAAAAAACGAAGAAAAGAGTTCATGTCTAAGGTAAAACAAGAAGGTTAGGGGCACGGCAACACGGCCGTGGGACATACGAGTTGGGAGGCCGGTACGGCAACGGCAATTCTGACATCTCTGGTGTACGAACTCCAAACAACTTCAGTGAAGACCTTTGTAATGGTCTAATGAAGGCACTGTCGTTTACTTTGTAGAAGGAACTCACTCTGTGAGATATGGAGAGTGTTCTTAGTCGTTTAAGTGCATTGATAACTATCACAATATGCTGAGATTCTCTTACAGAAGGAAATTCGAATATTTGCTTTGATATAGTGGAGGGATCTGTTTCCAATGGTTGCCGTTGATGTGAAGCAGTAGAGGAAAAATTGTTGATAGTATAGGAGGTTTAGTAGTTGGTAACTAATCTTCGATATGGATCAGTAGGTAATGTATACGCTACGAGGATTTTCAGTGTCAGTAAATGCAGGAAAGTATCATCTCCATATGGGTATGGTACAACACATTCTTCACATTCGTTACTTTCGTGAAACTTCCTCTCGCTCCATGCACTCCCATCACTGTCGAGATTGTAAAACCCATTAAATTCCTCTTACGAACAGAGATATAGATATTAAAATTTTAAGTGGTCCACCCAAATGCCTGATGGACCGCTTAATACAGCTTCGGTTTATCACCTTCATTCGTTAAGGTTTGAGGATCTCTGCCACCTACGATCGTGTAGATGGTTCCTTGACCAGGGTTCAGTTCTCTCACAAAATGGTGTCGAACTCTGTGAAGTAAAGATCTTGACCCGGGAATCCATAAATCGCTGTTGGCTTGTTTCATAGCTAGGTTATTATCTCCATTGTAACCGCAAGTGCCGGGGACTCCTGCCACTATAGTGATAATACCTGAGCTCACCGAAGTCACCCAGCGAATCGTGTACTTGTGTAACTCAGTGAAATAAAAGGAATCATAGAGGAGATCAATCCACACTCCATAAGGAGAATGGAGCTCGGCATCGACAGCGAATCCTCAATCCTCGATTGGCAGACCCAGCAACCGTATTGATGTTTCCCGTTGTGTGAATGAATCTAGTACGAGGCGATAACCACACCGCTGTCGCTACCTGAAATATCACGAGGCTTGTTCAGCTGAGCCAAGGAGTAAGCATTTCCATCACCTAAATAACCAGGCCCACCCAAGTGACAACACTACCGTCTGTCTGAAGGACTCGCAGCAGAGAATTTTTTTGCATCGTTATATAAACTGTGGTGCTGTGATTGTTGGAGAATCTCTATCGGTAGTTCTTGCATCACCCGTCCCCGCTAATACTACGAATGGGTTTCCATCAACTGGACTGGTAAAGGTATTGTTTACCGGAGGAGGAAGCTCTGCATTAGATTGGAAGACGAAGGAATATCCATCAGGAAAAGTTCCAAATGCGATGTAAAGAATGGAGAGAGCGACAATGAAGGAAACGAATAAACTCATTCTAGTTGTAACTGAAACTATGTACTTCACCAGATTGTTTATTATCTATCCTGTTATTAATAAGTTGTGAGGAAAAATTAAAGAAACAAGGATTTTTGATAGCTCTGCTTTGAGCTTTGAGCGATGGCTTCCACTTCCTTGGAACCATACATCAATGATGCATGTCCTCAAAGTATTTATAAGATTGAATGCAACAAAGCAAAACGAAGTCGAAGTTTTTCGATGAATTATTATACTTTCAAAAACAACATTTCCAATTCATTAGTTCAAGGGAAAACATTCAACAAATTCGCAAAAAAACCAACATTTCTCAACAACAATGAATGAAATACACGAAATATTAATATGAATGAATAACAATAATTCACCTGAGGAACAAGAAATCAGATGAAAGATTGACTAGCATATAATTGTTCATCATTAACCATAATATTTAGTCTTCAAAGAATCTTTCACTGCCGATAGATAACCATTATGTTGTATATCTTCATTCGCTAATAATATTTCTTCATAATTCTTCGGTAACGGATGATTCTCACATTTTAATTTAGCTAATACAATCTCTGTACAACTTTCACATAATGGATTATCATGACGATCGATCAAATAATAACCTCCATATTTATAGATGTAATTCATGAAAGAATATAATTCTACCGAA
>VFQN01008214.1_pt1 | contig 10697 bp, 7 predicted proteins | sample 3512371 | NCBI WGS metagenome assembly VFQN01 (sample SAMN10412370, study PRJNA504923) | tailings metagenome | isolation source: Replicate 2 from Balatoc abandoned mine | place: Philippines: Itogon, Benguet | collected 2017-08-28 | reverse complement strand
TCCACGCGCCACCACCGACACCGCAGCGGCCCCAGCGGCCCCCGGCTGCTGCTGCTGCCGCAGCTGCTGCTGCTCCTGCCGCCGCCGCCGCCGCACCTCCCCTGCACCCGCACCCCCACCCCCACCCGCGCCGGCACCGGCACCGGCATTCACAACCCCCTCCGCCTGCTCCCCACTAACTGCGTCCCCTGCCTCCCCTGCCTCCCTTGTCTCCCCAGGCCCCCACCAGGCCGCCAGCGCCTTAAGCCACAGCAGCAGGTCCTGCACCTGTACGACACCACCGTGGACCTGTACGGCACCACCGTGGCTCTGCACGGCACCGCCGTACGGCAGCGGCAGCAGCTCCCGCTGCAGCAGCGACGCCATGGACGCCCGCCACGCCGGGCTGGGCAGGAAGCCGCCGCCGCCGCTGCCGCCGCCGCCGCCGCCGCTGCCGCCCCCACCAAGCGCCTCCCCACCACCCTGTAGTCCCTGTGGATCCTGGTGGCTCTGGTGGTGCTGCTCCCCTGCTATTTCTTGCGCTGTTGTGGCCCCATCCAGGCCGCGACGGTCCCCGCTGGCCCCTCCCGACAAGCTAGCAATCGGCGACGCCCCCTGCAGCACCAGCAGCGCTCCCACCAGCCGCCGCACCGCCGGCGCCACGCCCGCCGCCGCCGCCGCCGCGGCATCCGCCGCAGCTGCCACGCTGGCGGCGGCGGCCGTCGCGGCGGCGGCGCGACGGAGGTCTAGCTGCCCCAGCGCCGCCGCGACGTCGACCTGCCCCTGGACAGCCGGCGCCCGCCCCGCCGCCGCCGCCGCCTGCCCCGCCGCCAGCCGCAGCTGCATGTCCGTCAACGCGGCGTCGCACAACCGCTGCAGCCACGCCATGCCGCCGACGTCGTTAAGACCGCCGTCATTTGCACCGCCGTCGCCACCGCCGGCGTCCGCACTGCAAGGCTTAGGCGCCACCGCCGCCGTCGCCTCGGCCGCCGCCCCCCGCAGCAGCGCCACCGCCTCCGCCACCTCCGCCAGCGCCTCGGCGCACAGGGCGGCGGGCGGGTACGACACAGACACGGGACTCCCCCCGACGGACTCGGTTCCAGCGGCGGCGGAAGGCAAGAGGCCCCCCACCACAGCCGGGCCCGGGCCAGTAGGGGCAGCCGCCAGCGTACCAGTACCGTCCTGCTGCGGCAGTGGCGGCGACTGCTGCCGCCTGGCGGCCTGCTGCAGCTGCCGCAGCGCGTGCCGCTGCTCCGGCAGCTGCAGCGCCGCCGCCTCCCCCGCCGCCGCCAACAGCCACGCCAGCGGGCTGCTGCCGCCGCCACCTTTACCCCCGCGGGCCCCCTCCAAGCTGCACAGAGCCTCCCAGCTCCGCGCTTCCGCATCGCTGCCCTCCGTACCGCCCTCTCCGCGCCCCGCCGCCGCCGCAGCCGCAGCCGCCAGGCGTGCGACCGCCAGGGCCAGGCGGGACACGTCCCGGCCCGCCACCGCCGCCGGCTGCACCCACGGCTCCCGCTGCAAGTCCCGCCGCTGCCGCGCCTTGGCCCCGCCGCCACCGCTGGGGCGGGCAGACGGTCCCTTCACAGTGCCCACTTTACCGCCCCGACCGCCCTGTTGAGCTCGGGTCCTCCTGATAGGGGCCTTCGGGGCCCCCGGTCGCTGTGCAGCGGCTTGCTGGGAGGGGGTTGCAGCGGGGGCTGCTGCTGCTGCGGCGGCGACGGCTGCTGTCGCGAGGAGGGCGGCGGCGGCGTCCCGTGGCGGTGGCCTTCCGGACCTGGTCCCACGCCCTGCTGTTGCTGCTGCGGTTGCTGTTGCTTTTATCTTTACTGCTGCTGCGTTGTTCCCGGCCTGTCTCCGGCTCTGCAGCTGCAGGAGGGCGCATAGGGCCTCGCAGGCGGCGGCCGCCAGGGGGGCAGGAGGGGACATGCGCAGGTCGGCCAGGGCCTGGGGGGCAAGGTGGGAGGAAACGAAATATTGGTAATAGCGGACAGCAGGACGTGCGGTGAAGGGTAGGCAGGATTCACACGAGGTCGCGAAGACCACATTGGTGACAGTGAGAGAGGGGCGGGGCACGGTGCGCGGCAGGATGGGGGAAGAAGAAAGCAGTAACGCGAATTGGTGTAATTGGCAGGATGGGGAGGCGCTGGGTGCCGGCGTCATGCGTAACTCCTGAGGGCCAGCCTCAACGAAAGGACGAGGTGCCATTGATGTCTACCAATATGCATGGCAACAACCATAGTATGCATGGCCGTAACGGGTTGCAAAGCACAGTTCAGTGCTAACCGTGCAACACCCCCGCACTGCTGACGGCTCCCTGTGCCGTACAGGTGGTGCTGGCGCTGCGGGTCACCGCCCCTTCCCGCTCCCCTTGCCCCGCGGCGCCCATACGCTGCCGGCTGGGACGAGGTGGGGTGGGTCTGGGCACATTCCTGCACCAGCTACTCTGCTGCAATTTAACGTCCCTCGACGCACACCCCCTTTTTCCCTCCCCCACGTTAACCCACCTGCATCACCCGCCCCAGCTGCTCCCCAGTGAGCGGCAGCTCCGTGGGCCCCGGGGCCCCCCCACGCCGCCGGCCGCGGGCCAGGGCCAGGGTGCGCCGTACCATGGCCTCAACCGCCGCCAGCGCCGCCGCCCGCCACTCGAGCCCGGGGGCCCAGTGAGGGCTGCTGCGCTGCGCCGACGCCAGCACCCCCTTGGGGCCTGTGCCTGTATCTGTGTGCATCGGGTCTTTTGGCTCTGCCGCTAGCGCCGCCGCCCCCTCCAGCACTGCTGTCAGCTGGTCGGGGCGTAGGGCAGCCAGCTGCGGGGCGGAGGCGGCCTCCCACGCCTCCAGCAGGGGCAGGTGCCTTGGGGGTACGGGAGCGTGGGGAAACGAAGCGTAATTAAGGCAGCAAAATTTAGTGTTGGGGGAGGGGAGAAGTGTACCAGGGGGCGGAGGCGTGCTCCCACGCCTCCAGCAGGGGCAGGGGCCTTGGGGATAAGGCAGGGTGGAAAAGTAAACACTCAATAACGCAGCAAAGTACTGTTGGTGGAGGGGAGATGAGACGCGTGCGAAGCGGCGGAGGCGTGTTCCCATGCCTCCAGCAGGGGCAGGGTGGCTAGTGGTTGGTGTGGTGGGAAGGGGGAAAGGGGAGGCGAAGCGGGGTGTGTGCCGGGGGGGAGGACGTGGCACGGTACCAGCAGCCAGGTACACTCGGCCCCACAGCAGCAGCATCCGGATGCACGCGGGCAGCTGGCGAACAGCAGGGGTTCAACCTCGGTGCTTGGGGTGCAACCTTGGTGCTCGCGGCAGAGGCCTGGAGGTGCACTCCCATTCCACGTGCTGCCACCCCCAGCCCACCCCCGCCGTACGGCCATGGCGCCCAGCCCGTAGCCACCCCGCCGCAAGGCCCCCACCCCACCACCACCGGTACACTGACAGAATTCCATTGTGCAGCATTCTGCGCTCTCACCTTATGCCCATGGCTCCCAGACCTGCCACCACGTTGGTGATTGCGCGCGGCCCGAAGGACGGCACCTTGGGGACCAGGCTGCTGCACACCGCGGTGATGAGCAGCGCAAAGCGGCGGCGCTCAGCGGCGTAGGCCCGGACGGCGGCGGAGGCGGAGGCAGAGGCGGCGGAGGCGGAGGCGGGGGCGGCGGGGGAGGAGAGCAGCGCGTCGGGCGGCGGCTGCGGCTGCAGCGATGGCACATGTCTGGCGGCACGGGGATTGGGAACGGGGAGCAGGCGGCAAAAGGGGGCGGGGGGCAGTTGATGATATGTGTAGTGGTAGTCAGGGTGTGGGGATGGAGGCATGAGAGGTGAGGCGTGACGAGGTTCCTGTCTGGCGATAAGGTTGCACACGCATGTGGAGATATGGGGGCAGGGGCCCAGGGGACGAGGGCCAAGAGGGGCAGGGGCCACGGGGTAACAGCGGCCGCGTGGGGGCAAGAAAGCCTGTGTGGTCCGGTGGATGGCCGAATCAGCGGCTTGCAGGCCACACCGGAGGACTGACAATGCCAGCGCCTGAGCCCTGTACGGGTTGTCTCAAACGGCCTATGTGCGGCTCCCGCTCTCCTCAGGGCGCCCGCCCAGCCTGCAGTGGTTCATTGTTACGTGCTGCGAACAGCAGCATTAGAACTCATTATGGTGACGCGAACGCCCAACTAGGTATATACCAGCTGAAAGCTACGGCCGCCACCCCACCTGAAGAAGTAGGCTGCTGCGTGCTGCTCGAACAGCGGCACGGCGCGCAGCAGCATGCGCCGCCGGGCCAGCTGCCTCCAGCTCCTGCATGCCGCGATCCGCGCCACAATGCGGCCCGTGGTGCGCGGCAACACGCCGCCGGGGGCGGGCGCGGCGGCGCAGCGGTCCAGGAACAGCAGGCGGCGGGGCCGGGGCTGGGCGGGTGCGGGGCGGGCGGTAGCGGTCGCAACGCCAGAGTCCTCCTGCTGCTGCTGCTCGTGTTCCTGCACCTGTTGCTGCTGTTGGGAGAACAGGGGCCGGCGGGGCGGGGGCAGGGCGGAGCTGGGGCCAGGGCCAGCCTCGTGCTGCTCCTGCTGCTCTTGCTCCTGGTCCTGGTACCTTTGCACCTGGTCGTGCAAGTCGTCGTCCGTGTTGCCCGATGAGCCGCCAACAGCTGCAGCAGCATCGACTGTGGAACTTGTGGATGGTGAAACGCTTGCCAGTTGTGTGTCTGCCTGCCCGTCGGGACCGGGGAACTGCCGGCGGCGGCGGGTTGCGGGCTGTGTCCCGCCCCGTTGGTCCTGCCCCTGCCCCTGGCCCTGAACGCGGCCATGGCCCTCACCCTGCTCTGAGGCCGGCGCCAGCATCCGCCCGTCCTGGCCGGTCGCATCCATAGCTGCACTACGCTCACTTCTGGCCGCTGTCCCAAACTCCGCCCATGCGCTTGAACCCCCGCCACCGCCGGTGTCAGCCGCCGGCGCGTCTGCACCCGCCTCGAGTCCGTGTGCCCACTCACTATGGGCGGAGGATGGTGGCGGTGGTGGCGGTGGAGGTGACGGTGGCGTGGATAGCAGCTGGCGCAGCAGCTGCAGGGCAGGGTAGAGGGCAAAGCAAATGGGAGCAGTACGTGCTCACGGGGGTTCAGGTGGGGACGGGCTGTTCTTTGCGCGGACCTTCTGGGGCTGCTGGGGACCTTGCACGTGCACCTTGCTGGGGCCCTTCGCAAGCGGGCAAGAGATGTGCTGCGCTGCCACGCGCAGGGTCCGGGGCCACTCCGTCCGTCCCTGGCACGAGCACGTGCCCGCATCGGCACTTGTCTGGCCTTGCGCATTCAACTGCACTTGCACTGCGGCCGCCACTCGTCCCCAACGGCACGCCACATGCCCCCCCGCTCGCCGTCTGCCTCCCTACCGTCTAACCACCACCCCGTCCCCCGCGTGCCCTCCCTCCCCGCGGCCCCTATGGCGCCCAGCCCATAAGCCTAGCCTGAGCTGAGCCGGCGAAGCCTGGTGATCGGCAGCGTTCCTACCTTAAGCTTGATCCCCCCTCCCCTTTGCCTCCTGCCCCATCGCCCGCCGTGCCCAGCAGGTAGACCCTTGCTCCCCAGCCACCCCACAAGGCAACCCGAACCAACACGCACCTCGCCTGAGCTCCTGGCCTAGGCGAGCGGATGACCGGCGGCCCCTTCACCTTGGGCTTGGGCCCCTCCGGCCCGTTACCCTCCTCTCGCCACCCGTCGTGCCCCTCCCGGGCCCCCTCCTGATGCTAGTGCCACATTCACCCACCCACCTCGCCTGAGCTGGGCCGACGCGGCCTGACCACTGGTGGCTTCTTAACTTTGGGCGTGGGCCCCTCCGGCCCGTCGCCCTCCCTGCCGTACTTGGCCCGCCGGCTGGGCTTCTTGGCGGGCAGCGGGTTGACACGTGTCGGGGGGCGGGCGGCGGCGGCGGGCCCCGGCCAGCCGTGCAGCAGGTCGGCCATCGGGGGGTAACGCCAGCAGCACCGTCAGTAGAAGGGTTTGGCTGCGCTAGCTACAACTGAAGATACCTCTGGCGGCGTGGCATGGCAGCATTCCCGTGCGGGCTTTGGCGCGGTGGCCTCTGGCTAGTGCCCGGCTGAGGGGTGTGGCCTGGGGTGGTGCCACGGGGCGCCCGCCAAGCGCAAAGCGCCTCGGGTGATGGGACTTAACACCCTTACTTGCCAGCTGCGATGCGGAACGTCACCCCCTCTTTGTCGCCGGCTGCGTTGTTGTGTACCCCAAGCACGGTCGCGGTGGCCCAGGCGGACAGCTGCTCCTCGCGGCACCTGGCCCTTGGCCCGCTGGCAGCTGCAGGCCTCCGATCTGCTCCCTGCCTCCTAGCTGCCACTTGCCCCCTGGCTGCTACTTGCTGCAGCTGCTCCCTGCTGCAGGTAATGCTCCTGGATAACGGGCTGCTACAAGCCGTTCGTTGCTCCCTGGACGGCGCAGGGCGGGGGCCAGGCCAGGGGATTGGCCGCTTAGGGCCTCTACACGCCTTGGGCTGCCAGCAGGCTTATGGCTGGCCGACACGTCGCAAAGTTCGTGAAGGAACGTGCAAAACAGGATGTAATGACTTTTCAGTTCTCGAGCAATTGCAATGCTTTGGCATAGAAGAAGAACGTCTGCGATGCTGGGAGGAACCAATCGTGCGCTCTGAATTCGCGAGGACTACTACTATTTAAATGGCGTTGCTGCAGATTGCTGTGCATGTGAAGCTAGTCGCCGGTTTGCTTGCGACTGATATGGCATGGCGCCGGAACCACGGTCGGCACGCCTTGTCACGCAGCACGCCAGAGAAGGCGTATCTCATCGACCTGTATCCAGTATCAAGGCCTGCAAGCTTGCGCAGAGGCACACCAACAAAGTGCTACTGTGCTACACACAATCAGGGTCTGCTGGCGCCTGCTGGTACCCCGTCCCCATGCTCCCCGCCAGCACCATGCTGGACACCATGCTGGACACCATGCGCCCTCCCCCTCCCCCTGCGCCCCAGCACCTCCACCTCCAATGGGCCGGCGACGCTGCCCCGTAGCCCCCCGAAGGGCATTCTGTGTTACATTTCAGTTGGTGTGGCCACACGATCCTTACTGGTCCCCACCACACCTGTCAGGCCAGCGGTACGGCACCAGAGCGGTACGGCACCAATCACCACACGTGCCCTTGGGCCCTGCACTTTACCCTGCTCTGAATCTCGTCTATAGCGACGTCGCGACGATGTTTTGAATAATACGGTAGGCACCATCGCCTTCCCGTTCCTGCCTGTCTGTGCCAGCCTCCTTCACACGCCGCCTTCCTCCATCCGTCTACAGCCTCAACACAAGCACAAAAGATGGCATAAACAATGTAAATGGCACGCAATACTCGCAGTAAGTCCGTGGTCGCCGTCGTGTGTGCGCTGCACCGTATTGTACATACTGGTTACTGGTCGCCTGCTTCCCCCCAGGCCCTTCACTCCACCCCACACTACACCGGTAAGCCGCTAGGTGCTGCCCCAGTGCCAACCGGTCCCAGTGTGCACGTGCCCACACTGCCGTACCGCAGCCGCCAGCTCATCACCATGCCGTACCCTGCCGTACCGTACCGGTCCCTGCTTTTGCATGCCCACCATGCTACGTGCACCGCAGCCGCCAGCCCATCACCATGCCACGTGAACCACAGCCGCCAGCTCATCACCATGCCCCACAGCAGCTGCCACAGCCGCACACGGCTGCCGGCTAGCGACCTGACCTCCCCCTCTCATGTGCTACTAGCCCACTGCTACACCTATAATCGCTTTTCGGCACGGCCCTCAGGGCCTTAGGCAATCGGGTCGCATATGACCACCACTAAACTGCCCGCCAAGCACACACCTGTGACCGGCAGCAGGACCAGCGAGCCCCAGCTGTAGAGCACGGAGCACACGACGATCAATGCCAAAGCAAAGAGGGCCATGAATGCTGCCCCCACCGTCAGCAGGAGCTCGCACAGCTCGCTATCAAATGTGCAGGCCAGCCGCCCCCGAAGCCACGCCTCCACATCCCGCCGCTCATCGTCGCGCGGGGACGGGTAGGCGGCCGCCAGCTGCGAGAGTCTGTCCGTTAAGTCACTGCGGTACCAGGGCGCTCCGTGTTTGATCAGCCATTGCAGGGCTGACAGGGGAGCCCCCTCATGCACAGCCACCCCGATAACCCCCCTGCCCGGCCGCAACCCCAGCCGCCGCAGGCAGGCCAGCGTGCTGACGTCGCCGTTCGCGGCGGCATAACAGTACCAGGAGAATTGCAGAAGGCGCTTGTGGTCCTTGAAGCCGTCCGTCGCCACAACAGCCCTCAGCGTCGCCTCGCAACCCGCTGCAGCTGCAAAAATGCTGTCTGCGCAGGGCGGGCCTAGGCCCTGCAACACCGCCCAGGGGTGACCCGCGAACACTGCCATCGACCACAGCTGGGCCGCATCCCCCACTGGCGCGCCCAGCTCCGCCAGCACACGCAGCGCCTCCAACAGCCGCTCGCCGTCTGCTGCCAAGTCCCGCGGCCACGCATACACCGTGTGGGAAATGACTTTCTTCCACTCGACGGGGCAGCCGGCCTCCGCCAGCCACCTGACCATGGCCAGGTGCCCCCGGGCAGACGCCGAAGCAAACGCGGACGGACCAAAACTACACCCCGCCTGTCGCAGGAACGCGGCCGTGGGAACACTGCCGGACGCTATGGCCAGGCCAAGGGTGTCATCAGGAGGAGGGGCAGCAGCTGCCCCGTGGCGCGCACGCCAGTGCTCCACCAGCAGCTGCACCGCCTCCAGGTCCCCCCGCTCCGCCGCGCGTGCCACCGCATCCCCCAGACCCAGGACCGCCCCCCGACCCGCCAGCCACCGCAGCTTGGCCGCGCTGCCCTTGCGCGAAGTAGCGGCTGCAGACACAACGGATTCCCTGCTCCAGCTCTCGTCGTGTGCGGGGGGCAGGTAGCCGCCCTCCGCCTCCTCCAACTGCTGGATGGAGCCCAGGTCTGCGTGCTTCACAACCGCCTCCAGCACCCCAGGGGTGCCCCAGCCCACACCCCGCTCCCGCAGCCACCGCACCCTGGCCAGGTCGCCAGAGGCGGCAGCAGCACCGTAGGCCTGGGCCAAGGCGCCCGGGTCGCTGGTACAACCACTGCTCATCCCCATGACCCACTCCAACTTCGCAAGCGCATCAAGAGTACCGGACCCGGCCGCCGCGGTGAGCACGCCATTCCAGATCCCCTGCAGCCGCTCCGACGGTTGTGCGGCATGTCCATCCCGCTCGCACCCCTGCTGCAGCCGCTGCCCCACCGCCTCCCACGCCGCCTGCAGCCCCGCCAGGTCGCAGTGCTTTGCCGCCGCCTCCAGGGTGGCACCCGGGTCCAGCAGCCCGGGGCAGCGCTGCGCCAGGGATGGCAGCAGGTGGGCCAGGCCGGACGCCACGGCAATGGACCCCACGTCAGGCGCAGGACCTCCCGGGCTCTGGCCTCGCTGCAGCAGGATGCGGGAGTGATTGGACTGCAGCACTTCGGGAAACACGTGCTGCTGCAGCAGGTGCCATGCTAACTCCACGTTGGCCTCGCAGCCGCTGGCAGCTGCCCTGCTGAGGAGCAGCAGCTTGCGCCTGAAGGTCAGCCGCCGTACAGCCTCCTCTGCGCCTGTTTGAAGCCATGACCACCTGGTATCTGAAACGAATGCGGTAGCGGTGACGATGGTTGTGGGCGTGCGCAAGCTGGGGCTTGACGACGCATCAGGGGCGCTAACAGCCGAGACATGGCTGGGCAGCGGCTGGCCAAGAAACAGCGTGCAGTGTTGCGGTCCCTGAAAGTGCTGGGCAGCCTCCTTAAAAGTCAGACGGCCGCTCAGGACGAGGTCGTTGGGTGGCAGCAGGGCTAGGATGCGGAGGAGTAGCTCGCGCGGGAGGCACGGACCAGGCGGGCTGCCGCTGCCGACAACGTCCATTTGTGCTCTATGCAACTGTGCTAGCAATCGGTTATATGGTCTGCTGTTAGACACAACGGCAGTGAGGTGTTTGCCGTGCGGATACAAAACGCTGACTATATAAGTACCAGCCTTGCGATTGCTGTCTTCGACAACCCAAATATCAGAATGAAGGTGCGAAAATGCGTAAGGCTGAAGGGTAAACGGCCTGTGATACTTTGCGGAACAACCATCGTTGTCGTCGTACCCGTGTGGCCTTCAATCCCACGGTGCGCCTCCTCCGGCACAGTATCAACCACAAGAATCTCTAAAATTCCCTCGTTTCCTTTGTCTGTCACTTGCCCTTCCGGAGGCCTTCCGGTTACCGGTACGGTACTGCTGGCACCCCATACACGCCTTGCGTGCAACTTTGCCACCACTAGAGTCTTGTCCTTACCGCTAACCCCCCTCCTCCTTAATTCACGGTTAGTACGTCAGCTCCAGCCCCGACTTCTAGCTTCCAGCCTCCTCTTCACAGAGCAGCCGTCAGCACGGGGAGGGAGCTCCCTTCATTGCCCCAGCGCCCGCTGCTGTGTCGGTTGTGCTGTGCCGCGCATCGCACTACCCTCGCTCTGCCGCTGCCCTTGCGCCCACCTTCCTTGTTAGTTTGTTTCTTTTCGCCTCGATTTGTAACCCCTCGTTGCATCCGCATTAACCTGCATGCGCACTGGCTGTACGACCGGCCGCCGCATGGAGCCTACCGGTACTTCAACGCCCGAAGCCAACACCTTCCCTCCCTTTGTGGCGCCCCCCCGGCTATGCTTTGTACATCTCGTCGCACGAGCCATCGGCCAACGACT
>VFQN01008213.1_pt1 | contig 10698 bp, 5 predicted proteins | sample 3512371 | NCBI WGS metagenome assembly VFQN01 (sample SAMN10412370, study PRJNA504923) | tailings metagenome | isolation source: Replicate 2 from Balatoc abandoned mine | place: Philippines: Itogon, Benguet | collected 2017-08-28 | reverse complement strand
CATAGAATAAAAGAAAGCAAGTTCAAATGGGTGAATACGAATATTTCTGACTTCAAGCTTCCTGCTGATTCTCCGTCCGTTCCTGACATTATCGAAATAGAAGCTCAGCAGGGGGACAAAGTCCGTCGAATTGCACTTTTAGGATTGATTACTGAAGATCCAACATTATATTTGAAAGGTGCCTTTGGCGGGGCGACTATCCTATCATTAATAGAGACCGCAAAGCGTTATTTTGAGAAGCTAACTGCTACGGGGAAGTATGATGCAATCATTCCTTTAACTCATGAAACAATAGATGAAGATCGTAAATTGGCGAAATCAGTGCCATTCCCTGTGATTATTGGCGGGCACGATCATGATCCTTACAATGAGATTGTAGGAACAACTCATATCCTTAAAACTGGAATGGATGCTAACAGTATCGGCATAATTGAACTTACCTGGCCTGATGTAAATTCAAAAACTCCATTAATTAGTATTACAATGCGTCCTGCCCAGTACTATGCTCCTGATCCTTTAGTACAGAAAGTTGTTGCAGAGCACATGGCAGTTCTAGAACTTGTGAAGAAAGCTCCGTTATTCGATATCCCAAATCATTTGAACGGTCATTTTTCATCGACAATGATCCGATCTGCTCCTTCCCCGGTAGCTACAATGTTATTAACAATTATTCGCAAAGCACTTGGTGTAGATTGTGTTTTGGTTAATGCAGGATGCATTCGAGCATCAAAGGATTATTCGGCCTTGGGACAAACGAAATTTTTCTATAGTGACCTTGAAGCTGAAATGCCATTTGAAAGTGAAATTGTTGTATTACCTTTGCCTGGACGAGTTATTATTGATATAATTCAAGAAACACGCGCACCCGCATTTAAGCATCCACCTGAGAGCCTTGGACGATTTTGTCAAACTGACGATTCCATTTCTTGGGACCCTGTGCTTAACCAGGTTTTAAGTCACAAAGGAAAGTCAATCGATCCGAATGCAATGTATACTGTCGCGACGTTGCATGTGCTGACTGGTGCGTTACAAGAAAGCCCACCATTACTAGAGTACGTGAAAACCCTCCCAACACATACCGTACCAGACATAGAAGCTTGCATAAGTGCCAAGCAGATTATTATTGGGTATTTAAGTAGATTTTTATTGTTTAGTTGTATTGAAACTCTTGGTCTATCGACAGTTACTGGGGGTGATGATCAAATTACAAAAGAAGAAATGTTTGCAGCACTCGAAATGTTTGTCGCCCAGAAGAATGGCGAAATTGTTGATCAAGAAGTTATTTCATTGTTAGTAAATGATTTGTTTGATGTCGCCGATCTTGATGGTAGTGGTAAAATCGATAAGAAGGAGTTGATCGCACTTCGTGTGAGTTTACTTGGAGATATTGCTTGGTCCTCAGCGGGAACCGAAACTGAGTTTACAACACAACAAGCAGAGGAAGAAATTGCAAGAGCTTTAGGTATTTCAGTCAAAGATCCCACCATCATTGATATGGTTTTTAAGTTGGACAAGGATAAGACCGGTAAAATTACTCTTGACGAGTTACGAGATTTTGTTCAAACACTTATCTCTGATGATAAGAAGGTTCTAGTTGCATGAGCCGCTCATTGTTTATAATCAGATAAATTGATTACCGATATTGGTTTTGTTGCGTTTTACCTTAATTGATTATCGTCCCAAAAAGACAGAAAATATTTTTTGGGTTCATTCATGACTGTTTTGGTTTGCTATAAGATATGTAGCAAGGTAGGAGTCATAAATTATTATCGTAGTAAGTTTTAATAAATTAGCAAAATAAAAATATTCTCAATTCATTCGATAATTCAACGAAATAAGGCAATAAAATAACATTACTATATTCCACTTTCGAATTTTTTTTATGGGGGTTGGGTAGCTTTGCATTCTTTTTTTCTATTTTGCTGGTGGGAGAAACGAATACCTCCAAGAGATCAAATAACACATAATACACCTATTGGCTATCATCACGACGCTTCTTTAATCTTAAGGAAGTACGACGTCCCTCAGGCGATAGCAAAGTTCCGAAGTCTTCGGAAGTTTTATCTTGCTTCTTACGTCCGCGACCACGACGGGCGGGAGTAACTACAGAATGTTCTTCTCTTTCATGTTGTTCTTCTTCCTCTTGCTCTTCTTCTTCCTGGCTGTTGTTATAACTGCGAACCGGAGATTTGGAGTTACTGGAGGTGTTTCGAGTAAAAGATTGTTCCTCTTCCCTCTCATCGACTATATCTTTCTTTGGAGTAACTTCCCTTTTTGGGCTACTCACAGAATCGGTAGTCTCAAGTGATTTTGGTTCATCAGATCTTACGTATGTGGCCTCGGCCTCAGGCGAGGGTTCCACGAAGAGAGCAAAATATGAGATGATTAAAATCGCTAAAATAACTAATGAAGAGCCAATTAATAGCTGATAGTCCTCTTCAGCGAATCGTACCCGCCCAAGTGTGTAAGTTTGTGACATTCTTCAAGATCTGCTAAAAGAAAAGAGCTTTCCATCATCCAAAACTTCCTTCGAACGAAAAATAAATAATTCACTTACCAATACTTTTTTCAAGAATAAAAATTTTCTATGAATATAAGAGAGTAATTTAGACAGCCTTCGTAAAGGAATACAAGAACAGGAAACGATTTTTTTAAGTAAATTTATTATTTCCCTTTGTTTTATTTCTTTTAACGAAACCAATTATTTCTAACGGTCATCATGATGTGGCGTAAAGAAAAAGAAAGGATACCATGTGTAGTGTAAAATTAAAATCCGTAATTCCTTCCATCACTATCCTCAGTTTATTTATTTTTTAAGACAAACACAGCACACTTTCATTCGATAATTGCGATAGTTAATCATTCTATCGTAAAAAATATTTGAAGAATGAACTCAGGTTTGGAATTGAGACAGTATCAAGAGCTAATCTTGACCCAGGCTAAGCTGTCAAACACCATTGCATACCTTCCCACTGGAACAGGGAAAACCTTGATCGCATGTCACTTAATTAAAGATAGATTAGAAAATCTTCGCAAGCACCGCGAGCAAGCGAGAAAAGAAAGCTCTGAAGACCTACCAATCATTATATTTATTGCCCCTACAAAGGCTCTTTTGCACCAGCAGATTGAATACATTAAGTCGCATGCTTACCCCGTTCAAGCTCATGAATTTAACGGAGACTCTTTGTATGAAGGCAGAAAAGTCGATTCCTGGGGAAGACAGGAGTGGATGCGTAACATAACCTCTTTTGAAGTGCTTGGAATGACGCCGAAATTATGCGCTGATTGTATTGCGAAAAACCTCTTCCCAGTAAAAATTATCAATTTAGTAATTTTAGATGAATGCCATCATTCTGTTAAAAATCACCCAATGAGTGAGTTATGCGATCTTCTCAATGATTCCGAAGATGAGAAACCATTAATCTTTGGTATGACCGCCTCTCCAATTGATAGCAAGACTAAAAATTTAAGTGAGGCAATTTACAATTTGGAGAATAAACTTGCAGGACAATTTTTCTATCCAACACCTGAATTTCTTGAGTTGTTGAAAAATTATTGGAAAACTCCGAGAATGTTTTTAATTGAATCTCCCTCAATCACTTCTGGTGAAGGAACATTATTTGATGTCATTAAGACGAAGCTTGATATGGCAGGGAAACTTGAAGATGTTTATTTACAAGAGAAAGAATTTAATCAAAATTATAAAATTTTCCTTCGTACCGCTGATGAAGAGGATAAAGAGGAGGGAGAGGAAACACCGCTATTCGACGGAATTCTTGCATCCGTTTCAACTCAGCCGCTCAATCGGAAATTGATCAGATTAAATGTATTTGATGGATTGAAGCAGGTAAAAGAGATTGTCCATCAAACAACTGAAATTACTAAATCCTGTGGGTTATATTGTGGTTTATATGCCTTCTCTTACCGGTTACAATCAATCGGTGAGGAGATTATGAAAAAAGTTGAATATCGAAATCAAATGGTTAAAGAGGCACTGGAGAAAATTTTCGGGGAGTTTACAGATTTAAACAATATGGAAAATAGCAATAACAATGCAAATAATAGTAATGGTGATACAGCACCGGAAATATTTGAAAAAGAGCCTCGATTATTTTCCTTTGAATCGTCCTCTAAGAGAGTGATTTCAATCGATACGCTTCCATCAAAGGCATTAGAGTTGACTGAATATTTGAGTGGTAATGAAAGTCTCCTTCAACAGTTATTGCACCAAACAAAACTGACGTTTCTATGTTTTCATCAATTGATTTTGGGGTTTTCCGAATTTATCTTTGGTTCAAATTACCTCGTTAATCTGAAGGATATCGTTCAAAGTATTTTAACCGCTCCCTCTAAAAACTTTAAAGCTCAGGAGCTGGAGTTAGTCTCGATTTATTCCCTGTTCCTACAATCATCTGAAGGCAAAAATGTAAGAACTTTCTATTTGATTTCTAAATTCTTGTTTAAACTTGATTTATTATAGGATCTCATTCTCAAACTCATTGAAAAAGATTTTAAAATTATATTTATTTTGTTGTCGGAGAAATTATTGAAATTTATTTCCTTGCAATCATTAGGAAACCGCTTTATGGAAAATTTCAAAGAAACTGTCTCATCAAGTCATTTAGTACACTCTACTTCATCTTCTAGTCCATTTCTTTTATTCACTCCTAAAGTTTATTGTCTTATTGACCTCATTAAATCCTCGATCTCCTTTTCGCCTAATGGATTGACACAAACGGAATTACGGGATTATGATATTATAGAATCTCGATTGGAGAAACACATTAAAAATATGAAGTTAGTAAAGCAAGGTTTGTCTTCACAAAGATTGCTCCAGATAATGCGCGACTGTTTGGTCACGCCTCCTGCTTCAAGTCAGAGCAATGCAAAGGAAATCACGAATGCAGATGGAGCAACGATTATATTCTGTGATATGAAACTCACAGCTATTACCTTGAATTATCTTTTACAAACTATTATGGTTGAAATTTCGACTCAATTATCCTTGCCGCCTCAAGACATACCTATTCGATCCGGAGTACTGACAGGAAGTAATAGCATTCTTCAACAAAGAACTACCTTACAAAATTTAAAACTGAACAAAATTAACCTTCTTTTCGCCACAAATGTTGCACAAGAAGGTTTAGATGTGAAACAATGTAATCTTATTATCAATTATGATGCCCCTAAAACTCTGATTGGATTTATCCAACGAAGAGGAAGAGCTCGCTCATCTCAGTCATTGTATATTCAATTAGTTCCCTCATTAGATGAAAGCGATCAAGACTATGGGAAGGAAGCTAAGGATTCATTCGACTTTATGAAACAGGAAGAAGAAACAAATGAAATTTTACAGATCTTTTTGACCCTCTCTCAGGATTTAGGTTTTCTGTCACTGGAAAAGAATATTTCATCGAAGAATAATGATTGTTATAAAGTACCTTCTACAGGAGCTTCAGTAAATTCGATTCAAGCTCGCTCTTTATTGAATGATTATTGTAGCTATATGATGTCCAATGATCCTAATGCGAAAGAATTGACTGAAAGTTATCTTTTAGTTGATCATCTTCGCTACGTTATTGACAAGTTAACTGATGAAGATTCTCGAAATCATTGTGGATATCGATGTCTATTGTTTTTACCAGATTATTTCCATCAATACAAATTTATTGATGATGAATGTCCGAAATATTTTTCTGCTGATGCTGCCAACAAACGAAAAGCTGAAGGCAAAGTAGCACTGAAAGCTATCGAATTTCTTCATAAAAAGAAACAATTGAACGATCATTTACAAATTATTCCACTTCCAGTTAAAGAACCGTCCAATCAAGGTAGACGTTCTACCAGGAATTCTGACAACGAAGGTGAACAGGGCAGTATGATCGAGGTGAAAATTCAAAACCTTCCTTCAAGTTTACTACATGTACATCAGAAAGGCGATAATTCCTGCCTTTCATTCTACGTTTATGGGTTGAGGTTTTTGAACATACAACATATAAAGGAAGCTCCAAAGTCTCGCTATTATACCCACAAATACCTTTCACAGCTTGATGCTTTGCAGAAGATTGGTATTCTTAGCTCTGCCCACCTTTCTCCAGCTGTATTGAACGGAATTTATGAGCTATTTCTGTTTCCAGCCTTTTCCTCCTGTCTTTCATCTTCCATGGAGATATGTGAAAACAAAGATCATGGAGGGGAAGGTGAAGAAATGGATGATGTAACAAAATATAGTCAATTGAGATTTCAATTAACCTTTCTGGGTGTGAAAAAAGCTTCTACTCAAGAGTATTCATCATTGGTCGTATTCAATAAAATGATCGACGATTTGCAAGTTCCGCAAAATCAAATTAACGTCTCCGCCCACCTTTCTGGTGGTAAAATGTCTCATCATTTTCCTTTTCAGACTATACAACAAATAATTCCAGATATTTTGGATTCCTCTTTCGATGGTGGTCTTTTCATCTTGCCATTGCCCGACCAAATCACTTCAAAGATTGGCAAAACAAATAACAATGATTCTGGCCTCATTAATGCTTTATCTGAAGACTATATTAAAGATTGTATTAAAGAAATCTCTTTACTTTTGACCAATTTAGCTATCTTGCGAAAAAACAACTATGAGGAACATTCTTATAATTATAATTTTTCTGTCATCTCTGATTTATCAGAGATGGAAATTGAGAAGGAAATCAGAAATAAAGAAGCCGTCTTTAAGGACAATGTCTTTACCTCCAATGGCAAAAATCTGTTTTGTATGGAAAGTCATCAAGAATTCAATCGATACAAACTTTCTGATAGTATGACGGGTAAAACGAATGATAAAACGTTTGCTGAACATTTTATCAAAAGAAATCCTCGAATTGCGGATTATCTCACCGCTTTTATGAGTCGAAATCCGGACTACGCGTTACAACGAGCCTATGCCCTTACTGGAGATATTTCACATACTGATTTACTGAAAATAAGAGATTCTTCAGGATCATTTATTTCTTCGAAAAATGAAATTGATGTTTTCCCAGACTTTTGTTGTCCACTTGGATCATTATTCTATTATCATTTGATCTTTTTGCTTCCATCTTTTGTTCATAGAATTCATTCTATTCTAATTGCAGAGGAATTATTCTCGACATCATTGGCTTTACCAACCTTTCTTACAATAAAGCCAAGTTTTTCTCTTGAATTAGCTGATTTTCTGGTTGCAATCACTCCAAGAAGAAATTTACATAGTTTTAACTCTGAAAGGTAAGTCATTTCATGTATATTAAACACATGAGACCTAATCATGCTGGATTTCCTCTATTTAGGTTGGAATTCTTAGGCGATGTCTTTCTTAAATTTTCTGCAAGTAATTTTTGTTTCTTTTTCAATTTTCAAGATGATGAAGCGGGATTATCAAACAATCGCGGAAGATATCTTACAAACAAATCCCTCATTTCCAAAGCTGAAGAATTAAATCTTGTTCGCTATCTCAGAGTTTTGAGAGTTCATCATCATCTTCCTTTAGAATTTCTTGAGTTACTCGATGAAGATGATCAGACTCTAGTTGTTCAGAGTGATGACTCAGAAGATCACATTAATAAACGTGCCAAGCTTAACTCTGATTTTCCATTCAGTTGGCGTCGATCTTTGAGAAACAGGAATATTTTTCTTACGCGGCGACAAATAACAAACAAAATGAAGCAATTAGCTTCAGCAGAAATGGAAAAGAGCGAAGAAATATCACAAAGTGAAGGATTAAACGACGAAGAAATGGTTCTTATACCTGATGAGGATTGTTCCCATAATGTTGAGAATAAAAACCTGACTGTTGCGAAATTAGGAGCTAAAGCTGTTGCCGACATGATGGAGGCTTTATTAGGTGCTTGTGTTGTTAAGGATGGTTATGAAGATGTTGGCTATTATCTACTTCATCATCTTCAAATTCTCTCTCAAACTGATTTATCTTTGCACAATCTCCAGTCGTTGGTGAAGGATTATGTGAAAGTGTTAGAAGCGAATAAAGGAAGTTACTTGATAGCTGAGCTTACCACCCTCCAATTACAAGAAAAGATTCGATACAAGTTTCAATACCCTTGTCTTCTTTCTGTTTGTACTAAACCTAGTTCATCCAGTGGGCGACTTCATTATCAACGATTAGAATATTTAGGTGATGGAGTATTGGATTACCTTGTAGCACGTTACCTCTATCATTGTTCATCTGATTGGAAAGAAGGAATATTATCGAAATTAAAAAGTTTAATGACAGAGAACTTTACATTACAACAGATGAATACACATCTTTCCTTACATCGCTTCTTACAAAATATGAGCCTTGGCTTCTTTGTTGCAGAACTTCAATTAGAAGGTCAAATAAATGATGACGACGATGAAGACGATCCTAATAATGAGACAGTCGGAGGAATGATACAAAAAAATAGATTAAATATGAAGAAAATACTCTCTCAGACTTTTCATCGAAGTAAAGAAGAGAAATCAGCAAAGGCATTAGCTGATCAGATGGAAGTGTTAATTGGAGCCATTTACTTAGACTCCGGCTCTAATTTATCTGTCGTGAAGGAATGGTTAGAGGCGTTAGGTTATTTCGATTTATCAAAGGAAGAGTTGGAATCTCTCCTTCTCTCATCTCAAGATAAGTCTGATGAAGTGGAATCTGTTCATAGAGAATAAATAGTGCTTTACTGCGGTGTGTTCTGCAATCTTTGAATTCTCTTATCTCTTCTTAGTGTCTGAGTTCATCACTTTCTTTGTCTCTGCTGTTATTAAATCATAATAATTACTATTGAATATGTGTTATGAAGGATTAATTGATTTTTACGAAGAGTTCATTAATCATCACTTCAAAAGATTCTACACATTGATATTTTACATCGATCATAGGGTAGGTAGCTTAGGTTTTCTCTCAGTAAGAGTTAATATGAAGAAGGATCGGGATTGTAGAAGGATTTTGTCCTAAGTTATATTATAATATAGATCGATTTATCTCTTTAGAAAGTTTTGACTATTATCAATCTCATGTGATGATTGACGGTAATGACGATTTTGATCTAATCTATCTTTCAATCCATTCTCTGAGGCTTGACGATAGGCTTCTGATCTTAAAGACTGTAAGAACCCTCCTTTCCCATCGGTCGTCACTAATCCTTTCTCTTCACCTTCTCCATTACTCTTACTAGTAGTTAAACGATTTACTCGAACACGTTCAGTGTCTTCTGCATCTTTTTCCATTTCAGCAATTCTTCTCAATCGTTCTTCTTCTGATAGTTTCTTTGAGTCCGCACCTCCTCGTCCCCTCTGTGCTTTTTCCTCGATTTGCTTTCGTCGCTCCTCTTCCTTCTTCTTCAGCAAATCTGGTCGAGGACCAAGATAGTCTTTATCTTCTGTTGATTGTTGTTCTGTCGTAGGTTTTCTTGATACTAATCCATAGCCGTCTTTCTTTTCCTTCTCGTCACTGTTGCGATAGGATCTATTCTCTTCTGCGTCATTATGATTCTTCCTCTCTTCGAGATCGTTGCGGTGATCTTCATATGGCTTTTTATCTTTCGTATCGTAGTCACGATCTCTTCGAACATGTCGTGAATCATCGCGGTCTCGGTCTCGATTATGTCGCCTATCTCGACTACGAGAACGATCTGACCGACGAAATCTCTCATCGTCTTGGCGATGGGAATGGCTTCCACGATCACGAGATCTATCCGAGCGTCGAGAATCTCGTTGATCTCTCCAATCTCTTCGATCCCTGGAATCATCTCTACTTCGGTCCTTGCGATCACTGCTTCTACCTCTCTCTTCTCTTCTTCCTCTTCCACGTCCATCTTCGTTATCAGACTCTTCTCGTCGAAATCGTTCTCTATCTCGAGGATAATAGTCGTCTTCTCGATCATCGGTCTCGCGCGGTCTTTTCATTGTCGGTGGAGAAGGAGATCTTGCTCGATAATCATCTAGACTCTCCTTTTCATCTTCAGAAGACGATGAAGAGCTAATACTTTCATCATCGCGAGTACTAACTTGTTTTCTTGAATTATGTCCACTTATATCCTCCTTTTCTTTATTATCATCTTCTTTCTTTGATTTTTTCTCTTTCTTTTTCTTCTTTTTCTCTTCTTTCTTTTGTTTCTTTAATTCTTTCTTTGCTTTCTTTTTCATTTCTTTCTGATAATGATAATCATCTAAATCTTTCGATATTTTTTGTCGAATTTTTTCCATTTGCATTGGATTATTAATCACAGCATCTCGTTGTTTCTTTTCTTCCATTTTAATCATCATGAAAGGATCTTCATGCATTCTACTGAAAAGATCATTTTTATTGGATACTTTATTCATCCAAGCATTATCAGTTTTGGAGGAAATATTGACTATTGAGAGGGAAGAGTTAGAGTTAGAGTTAGAGAGGCGGTAGACCAAGCTGTGTAATGGTTTACCTGGTACATTAAGATCCATAGTTTTCGACTCTTTTGGTTTATAAATTTTCCCTAAAAGATAATCTTCTGAATCCTTTTGTGCTTGTACTTCACTTGCAGGACCTTGATACATCCAATCAAGTGAGGTATCGATGGTTTTAACAACTTGTCCATGTTGTGCTTGAAGCTGTCGAAGTTCTTGAATTTGTCTTTCTTCTTCTAATTGTTTCTGTAATTCCGCTAATCTTTTCTTTTCTTGTTCTGATTTTTGTTCTGCTAACCATACTTTCTCAACATTCTA
>VFQN01008212.1_pt1 | contig 10699 bp, 7 predicted proteins | sample 3512371 | NCBI WGS metagenome assembly VFQN01 (sample SAMN10412370, study PRJNA504923) | tailings metagenome | isolation source: Replicate 2 from Balatoc abandoned mine | place: Philippines: Itogon, Benguet | collected 2017-08-28 | reverse complement strand
GCAGCCCGAGACCGGGCGCGGATAGTGCGCGTCGAGGAAGGTCCCCTCGGGCCGTTTCACGATCAGCGGCTCGAACGCGCCCGCCGACAGCGGCACGTCGGGAAAGACGTGGCGCACGGCGAGATAGACCGACGACAGCGTCGTCGCCAGCACGCTGTTCATCGGGCCGATGCAGGGCGGGCTCGATCCCGCGAAATCGAAGGTCAGCGTGTCGCCCTGCTTCTCGACCGACAGGGCGATCGTCAGCGGGGCGTCCACCACCCCGTCGGAATCCACGAAGGCCTGCGACCGGTAGGTGCCGTCGGGCATCTCTGCGATCCGCGCCCGCATCTGCTCGGCTGCCCGCCGGCGCAGTTCGGCGATCGCGTCGGTGACGACCCGGTCGCCATAGCGGTCGAGCAGCTCGTAGAGCCGGTCCTGCCCCACCATCAGCGCCGCCGCCTGGGCCTTGATATCGCCGATCCTCTGGTCGGCCACGCGGATGTTGGACGCGATGATGGCGTGGATCTCGGGATCCATCACGCCCTTCTTGTAGAGCTTCACCGGCGGCAGCCTGAGCCCCTCCTGCTCGACCGAGGTGGCCGACGCCGAGAAGCCGCCCGGCACCGCGCCGCCGATGTCGGGCCAGTGCCCGGTGTTCGACAGCCAGCAGAACAGCTTGCCGTTGCGCCAGACGGGCTTGGCGAAGCGCACGTCCATCAGGTGGGTGCCGCCGAGATAGGGGTCGTTGACGATGTAGATGTCGCCCGGCTCCGGCGCCTGCACCGTGCCTTCGCGGATCATCTCGATCAGCGTGCGCGTAGAATACTGCATCACGCCGACGAACACCGGCAGCCCGCCCAGCCCCTGCGCGATCAGCGATCCGTCGTCCGCCGCATAGATCCCGTCCGACCGGTCGTTCGCCTCCGCGATCACCGGCGAGAACGCCGCGCGCGAGAATGTCAGGTCCATCTCGTCGCAGACCTGCTGCAACCCCGCCTGGATAACCGACAGCGTGATGGCGTCGAGAGTGCTCATTATGGCTTCGCTTTCCCCGCGCTGCGACGTCGCCGTGCCCCCTCACCGTCTCGGCTTCGCCGATCCGCCTCTCCCCTTTGGAGGGGCAGAGGAAGCCAGGCTTGGAGAAGTCTTGGCCCTTCGAGATTGCCGTTTCCTCTCCCCCGGGCAGGGGGAGAGGTGGCTGCCGAAGGCAGACGGTGAGGGGGTGCTTCGGCGAAGATCGAAGAGACCATCCCACTCATCCCCGCCTCACCTCGATCACCACGTTCCCGTCCGCGTCGCTCGATACCCGGTCGCCCGGCTCCACCACCGTGGTCGCGTCCATCTGTTCCAGGATCGCGGGTCCCTCGAACGCCGCGTCGAGCGGCAGCTTCTCGCGCGCGTAGACCGGCGTGTCGACCCAGCGTCCGGCGAACCAGACCTTCCGGATCTCCGTCTGCGCGCCCTCCAGGTCTTTCGCCCGTCCCGCCGGGTCGATCAGCGTCGACAGGTCGAGCGCCGTGCGCACGCCGATCACCGACGTGTTGAGGTTGACGAGTGCCGCGCGGATTTCCGGCAGCTTCACCCGGAAGCGCGCCTGGTAGGCCGCCTCGAACAGGCTCTGCAATTGCGACCGCGTCACGTCGGCCGACGGCAGCGGCACGTTGAGCAGGTGCGTCTGGCCGACGAACTGCATGTCGGCCGAATGCAGCACCCGGATCGTCTCCGGCTTCACCGCCTCCTTGCCGATCAGCTCCGCGCCTTCCCGCGCATGCCGCGCCAGGATCTCCCGCGCCCGCGCCTCGTCGAGCTTGCCCACCGGCTGGTTCAGCGTGTTGACGAAGTCGTGCCGCATGTCGGCCACAACGCAGCCCAGCGCATTGGTTATCCCCGGCCGCGCCGGCACCAGCACGCGCGGAATGCCGAGCTCCCGCGCCAGCGCCGTCGCGTGCAGCGGCCCCGCGCCGCCGAAGGCGAACAGCGCGAAGTCGCGCGGGTCGTGGCCCTTGGCGATCGACACCATGCGGATCGCGCCCGCCATCTTCAGGTTGGCGATCCTGAGCACCGCGCCCGCCGCCTCGATCCCGCCCATGCCGATCCGCCGGCCGAGCTTCTCCTCGAACACCTTCTCGATGTCGCCGACGCTCACCGGCGCGTCCACAGCCAGCAGCCGCTTCGGGTTGAGCCGCCCCAGCACCAGGTTCGCGTCCGAGATCGTCGGCTCCGTCCCGCCGCGGCCGTAGCAGATCGGCCCGGGCGTCGCTCCCGCACTCTCCGGTCCCACCCGGATCAGCCCGGCATCGTCGATCCGCGCGATCGAGCCGCCGCCGGCGCCCACCGTGTGCACGTCCACCATCGGCACGTGGATCGGCATCGCATATTCGATCTCGATCTCGTTCGAGACGGCCGGCTGCGCGCCGCGGATCAGCGCGACGTCTGTCGAGGTCCCGCCCATGTCGTAGGTGACGAGGTTGGGATAGCCCGCGCGCCGCCCCGTACAGGCCGCCGCCATCACGCCCGAGGCCGGCCCCGACATCACCGTCTTCGCCGCCTCCCCGGTCACGTAGCGGGCCGAGATCATGCCGCCATTGCCGTTCATCATCAGGAAGTCGCGCGCATAGCCGCGCCCGGCGAGTTCGCTGCGCAGCCGCTCGACATATCGCTTCAGGATCGGCTGCACCGAGGCGTTCACCGCCGCCGTCACCCCGCGCTCGTATTCGCGCGCCTCCGACAGCAGCGAATGGCCGGTGGTGATGTGGTCGTTCGGCCAGAGCTCCGCCGCGATCTCCGCCGCCCGCTTCTCGTGCGCCGGGTTGGCATAGGCGTGCAGGAAGTGGATCACCAGCGACTCGCACCCGGCCTCGATCAGGCGCTTCACCGCCGCCCGCACCGCCTCCTCGTCGAGCGGGGTGCGCACCGCGCCGCCCGCCTCGATCCGCTCCGGCACTTCGAGCCTGACGTCCCGGGGGATGATGGGCACGAAGGTCCCCGTCATCCCGTAGGGCTGCGGCCGCGTCCGCCGGCCGAGCTCCAGCACGTCGCGGAACCCTTGCGTGGTGATCATCCCGGTCCTGGCCAGCCGCCGCTCCAGCACGGCATTGGTCGTAGTCGTCGTGCCGTGCACGATCAGGTCGATCCCGGCGATCGGGAAGCCCGTCGCCTCCAGCGCCGAGACCACGCCGAAAGCCTGGTTGTCGAGCGTCGTCGGGGTCTTGGCGACCCGCACCTTGCCGCCTGCTGCGCCGTCGATCAGGATGAGGTCGGTGAAGGTGCCGCCGACGTCGATGCCGGCAACCACATATCCGCCGCTTGCCGCCCGTTTCTCTTCCATCGACCGTTTCCGGAATGAACGACTGTGTTCGGGCAGCAGTTTGGAACCTGCGACTATCGGCCAGCCTTGACCCGAAATTCATTGGTATACTAATAAATAGGCTAGGCAACGCAATGCCCAACATCGTGGCTTTCGTTGCATCGCCGCCCCGGCTTGTGCTACCCGGCCGCCGCCGATCCGATCTCCGAGCGAACCTGTGACAAGGACCGATCGAATGTCAGAAGCAGCCGTCATGAGCGAGCCGACGCCGTCCATGCCCGCCTTCCCGATCCCGGCGAATGTCCACGCCGAGCGCGTCGTTTCCGTCAGGCACTATACCGACCGGCTGTTCTCCTTCCGCATCACGCGGCCCCAGACCTTCCGCTTCCGCTCGGGGGAGTTCGTCATGATCGGCCTGCCCAATGCCGAGAAGCCGGTCTACCGCGCCTATTCGGTCGCCAGCCCTGCCTGGGACGACGAGCTCGAGTTCTATTCGATCAAGGTGCCCGACGGCCCGCTCACCCAGCACCTGCAGAAGATCCAGCCCGGCGACACCGTGCTCCTGCGCCCCAAGCCGACCGGCACGCTGGTGCTCGACGCGCTCACCCCCGGCAAGCGCGTCTTCATGATCGCGACCGGCACCGGCATCGCGCCCTTCGCCAGCCTGATCCGCGACCCCGAGACCTACGAGAAGTTCGACCAGGTCATCCTCACCAACACCTGCCGCGACGTGGCCGATCTCGGCTATGGCAACGACCTCGCCGCGCTCGCGGTGGACGATCCGCTGATCGGCGAGATGGCCGGCGGCAAGCTCGTCTACTACCCGACGACCACCCGTCAGGAGAGCCCCTTCATGGGCCGCATCACGACGCTGATCGAGACCGGCAAGCTCTTCACCGACCTCGGCATCCCCGCCTTCGACCCCGCCACCGACCGCGTCATGCTCTGCGGCTCCATGGCCATGATCAAGGACGTCGCCGCGCTGCTCGAGGCACGCGGATTCGTCGAAGGCTCCAACAACGCCCCGGCGCAGTTTGTCTTGGAGAGGGCTTTTGTGGGGTGATAAGGTGGGAATCGAGACCTAAAATTCGGGAAAAAATACGAGTTAGTGGCGTATCCGCTAACGGAACCTATACACCTACGACGGTATTGACATACGCAAGCGAATACATAAATGTTCGCCTTGCAAGTTATCCGCTACGCCCGTAGGCGGGCATTATGCAGAACCCCCGCGCGGCAACGCTCGGGGGTTCTCTATTATGCGCGTATCCGTGATGATTGACGGTGGACATCTTCGCGCTCTGGCGAAGGAAGCGAAGCACGAATACAATCCTGATTACATTGAGAAAGTGTCTCACGCTTGCGTGGCTTCGGATGAGAAGCTGCTGCGAATCCTCTACTACGATTGTGCACCTTACGTAGGTAAGGCGAAACTGCCCGTATCCGGCTTAGAGCATGAATTCAAAGGCTCGGATGGGTGGCTACGAGACTTAGCCGCTCGCGACCTGTTTGCAGTTCGACGGGGAGTGTTGAAATTTCGCGGATTCAAACCCAAAAAGATACCTATTGCTACCGCCCAGTTATCTGACACTGATTTTAAACCAGATTTCGAGCAAAAAGGCGTTGATATGAGGATAGGCCTCGACATCGCCAACCAAGCGGCCACAAGATCAGTCGACAGAATAATACTGATTACGGGCGACACAGACTGCATCCCGGCGATGAAACACGCCCGAATCAGCGGCGTTCAGCTCGTGCTAGCATCTCTGCCCAATCACAAAGTTGCCCCGGAGCTCCTATGGCATTCGGACTATGAAAGGCGGGTGGCTTGGCCGGCTCCGTGAATTCGAGCCGCTTGTGAGCCGACAACTGGGAACTTAAGTAGCCCCATCCGCCCCAGCCAGCGCCCCGTACAACTCCGGTCGCCGGTCCCGGAACAGCCCCCACGCCGCCCGGTCGTTGCGCATCTGCGCCCGGTCGAACGTCGCCGTGAGCACGGCCTCGTCGTCGCGGCCCGCACTTGCCCGCAAGTCCCCCTTCGGCCCGGCGATGAACGACGAGCCGTAATACGTCTGCGTCTTGCCAGCCACGACTTCCGTCCCGATCCGGTTGGCCGCCGCCACCGGCATCAGGTTGGCGCCCGCATGCCCGCGCATCGTCACCCGCCAATGCTCCATGCTATCGAAGTCCGGCCGTCCCGGTTCGGACCCGATCGCCGTCGGATAGATGAGGAACTCCGCCCCCATCAGCGCCATCGCGCGCGCGGCTTCCGGAAACCACTGGTCCCAGCAGATGCCGACGCCGATCGTCCCGAACCGCGTCCGCCACACTCGGAACCCCGTATCCCCAGGATTGAAATAGAACTTCTCCGAATAGCCCGGTCCGTCCGGAATGTGACTCTTGCGGTAGACGCCCAGCGCCTTGCCCCGGTCATCCACCATCACGACCGAATTGTAGTAGGCCTGGTTCTTCCGCTCGAACAGCGATACCGGCACCACCACGCCCAGTTCCGCCGCGAGCGTCTGCATCGCGGCCAGCGTCGGGTGCCCCTCCAGCGGCCGTGCGCGTTCGAAATGCGCCGGGTTCTCCTCCTGGCAGAAGTAGGGCCCCTCGAAGAGCTCCTGCACGACCACCACGTTGGCACCCTCGGCCGCCGCGCGCCGAACCAGCCGCGAAGCGGTCGCGATGTTCTCGCCCACGTCGTCCGAGCAGGCGAACTGGACGACGCCCAGCGTGACCTTGTTGACCTCGTCCATCACCGGTCCTCGAAGCCCGTCAGCACGCCCACCGCGTTGACCCCGATCTCCTCGACCGCATAGCCGCCCTCCATCACGACCAGCGTCGGCAGGCCGAGCTGCGCGATCCGCCGCCCGATCGTCGGATAGTCCTCGGTCCTCAGCTTGAACTTCGAGATCGGGTCCCTCTCGAACGTGTCGACGCCGAGCGAGACCAGCAGCACGTCGGGCGCATAATCCGCCACCTTGCGGCAGCCGGCCTCCAGCGCCTCGTTCCACGCCTCCCAGGTCGTGCCCCACGGCATCGGGAAGTTGACGTTGAAGCCTTCGCCCGCGCCCGCGCCTTTTTCGTCCGCATGGCCGAGGAAGTAGGGATACTCCACCATCGGGTCGCCGTGCAGGTTCACCACCAGCACGTCGCCGCGGTCATAGAAGATCTCCTGCGTGCCGTTCCCGTGATGGTAGTCGACGTCGAGGATCGCCACCCGCTTCGCGCCCTGGTCGATGAACCATTGCGCGGCGCTCGCCGCATTGTTGATGTAGCAATAGCCGCCCATGAAGCTCGACCCGGCATGGTGCCCCGGCGGCCGGCACAGCGCGAAGGCCGCGCGCTCGCCGCCCTTCACCAGCCCCGCCGCCGTGATCGCCACGTCGTGCGACGACTTGATCGCGTCCCATGTGCCGGCGACGAAGTTCGCGCCCGCGTCGAAGGAATAGTAGCCGAGCAGCGCGTCGATATGCTTTGGCCGCACGTCGCCGCGCAGTCCCCGCGTCGGCCAGGTATAGGGCATCGCCGTGCCGTCGCGGCCGGACTCCAGCCACATCGGATAGACCGTCGGCAGGAAGTCGATGAAGTCCGCGCGATGCACCCGCTTGGCGATCGCGATGTCGTGCTCGTCCGGCGCAAGAATAGGCCCCAGCTTCACCGCCTCCACCCGCGCCCGCACATATTCTGCCCGCGACGGCATCTCGAAGGCCGGCACCACGGCCCCCGCCACCAGCTCCACATTTCCGGAATGGCCGTGATGGCGCGGGGAATAGACGGTCTTCATCGGTGCTCCTGCGCTGCAATCACCCCCTCACCGTCTCGGGCTTCGCCCGATCCACCTCTCCCCCTGCCCGGGGGAGAGGAGACGCCAATCACAAGAGGCGCTGCCGCAGGCACAGCGACTCCTCGCCCCATGCAATGGGGGAGAGGTGGATCGGCGAAGCCGAGACGGTGAGGGGGCTTCGACGCCGAAGCTACTTGGCCCTCTCCGATCTTGGCAAGCCGCGTCGAAGGCGCGCTGGCCCACCCGTCAGATCGCCGCTGGCCCGCTTCTCTTCCGTTGGCGCTCCCCACCGTTTCGGTGCTAGCCTGTCCTCAACGACAACAGGGGAAGCCATCTTGAGCGCCGATCTCATCGTCACCAATGCCCGCATCCTGACCATGGACGAGGGCAATCCGGAGGCGCAGGCGCTGGCGGTCAGGGACGGACGCATCCTGGCCGTCGGCACCGACGCCGAGATCGGGGCGCTCGCCGGTTCCGGCACGAGGACCATCGACGCAGGCGGCAGATCCGTCCTGCCGGGCTTCATCGAGAGCCACCTGCACATCCTGCTGGGTGCCGCCGAACTCGGCCACCTCCAGCTCTTCGGCGTCAAGGGCTTCGACCAGCTCGCCGAGAAGATCCGCGCCTTCGCGGCGGCCAATCCCGACAAGGCCGTGCTTCAGGCCCAGGGCGCCGACTACACGATCCTGTCCGAGACCGAGCCGGTCACCCGCCACCATCTCGACCGCATCATCCCCGACCGTGCCTTCGTCATGTCCTCGCCCGACCACCACACAATGTGGGCGAACACGAAGGCGCTGGAAATGGCCGGCATCCTGCACGGCCGCAAGCTCGGTCCCGGCAACGAGATCGTCATGGGGGCGGACGGTCTTGCGGAGGGAGAACTGCGCGAGGGCGAGGCGATGGGCCCCATCCTGGCGCTCGCCGGCGAGACGCGGCTGCGCCTCGGCATGAGCGGCGGCGAGCCGGAAACCCCGCCCACGCCCGCCGAGCGCGCCGCCGACCGGGCCGTGCTTCTGGAAGGCCTGAAACATGCCGCCCGGCACGGCATAACCTCCTTCCACAACATGGACGGCAATGCCTATACGCTCGAGCTGCTGTCGGAGCTGCGCGACGAGGGCAAGCTGCTCTGCCGCGCCCGCGTGCCGTTCCACTACAAGAACTTCATGCAGCTCGGCGAGCTCGAGCGCGCCTCCGCGATGACCCGCCGCTTCGACGACGAATGGCTCAAGTCCGGCTGCGTCAAGATGTTCATGGACGGCGTGCTGGACTCCTGGACCGCCGTCATGGTCGAGCCCTACGCCGACCGGCCGGACTGGGTCGGCGAGCCGCTGTTCCCGGCCGACGAGTTCGCCCGGATCGCGACCGAGATCGACCGCCGCGGACTGCAGATCGCGGTCCACGCCATCGGCGACGGCGCCGTCCGCAGCGTGCTCGACGGCTACGAGGCCGCGAGAGAAGCCAATGGCCGGCGCGACAGCCGCCACCGCATCGAGCATATCGAGGTCACCACCGACGCAGACGTGCCCCGCTTCGCCGAACTCGGCGTCATCTGCTCCATGCAGCCTCCGCACCCGCCGGGCTCGCTCGGCCTGCCGCTGGAGCCCACGGTCTCGCGCATCGGCCGCGACCGCTGGCGTCTCGCCTATGCCTGGCGCACGCTCAAGGACACGGGCGCCCACGTCGTCTTCGCGTCGGACTGGCCGGTCTCCAACATCGACCCCATCCTCGGCATCCAAGCGGCGGTCACCCGAAAAACCTGGGCGCGGGGCCTGCCGGACCACAGCTATTCGCTGCGCGAGGCGATTGCCGGCTACACCGTCGAAGGCGCCTACACCGAGTTCGCCGAAGACGTGAAGGGCAGGCTCAAGCCCGGCTACTACGCCGACTTCGTCCTCCTCTCGCACGACATCGAAACCGTCGATCCGGAGGAGCTCGACACTGTCCGCCCGATCACGACCGTGTGCGGCGGGACGGTGACCTATCAGGCGTGAGCGGCGGCAGGGCCGGAGGCTGCCGGCCCCCGCGCAAATCGCCATGGGATGCCACGCCTCTGGCCATACCACAGCCGCAACCCCAGCCCGGCGGCAATAGTCAGGATCTGGAAGGCGATGGCGACCTCGTCGTCTCGACCCGGGTCAACCAGCGTGCGCCAGCTGATCGCCAGGAAGGTGCCGTGCGCCGCATTGAACAGGCCCGAGACTGCGTTTAGATGCCAGATCATCGGCCAACGTGGATGGACCTCGGCCCCCATCCAGGCAAAGCGGATCATCGTCCCGCCATAGAATAGCCCGACCCATGAGAAGATCATCGTCAGCACCTTCCCCTCCGCGACGCCCGCCGCGAGAACGACGATCGCCAGCACGAAGATGCTCACGCCGAGGATTTTGAAATGGCGTCCGCGAAATCGTGCCAGGTCGCCCTTCCAGCGGATTGCGGTGTAGCCGAGGGTTGCGACGGTGACGAGGCACAGGGCCAGATACACGAACTGGACGACATAGGCAGGGTCGAATACGCCGGGGCGCAGCAAGAGCATCGGCCCTACCGACAGCGCGACCGCAATCAACAGGCCGAAGAAGACGGTGCCGGCGCGGCGGTGGCGTCGACTGCCCTTCACTGCCAGTAGTGCGCTCCAGTAGAGTGCGATGGCGATGGAGCCGAGCAGGATATGAGAAGCGACGGAAAGCGTGTAGGGCATAGCGTTACCATCAATTTACATGTGTAAAGTGATCGGATGATACGCGAAATTTTACGGACGTAAAGTGAAAAAGAGCGCGATCACCGAGGACACTAAGCGAGCGATCCTCGACATTGCCTGGGAGGCCTACGCCTCCGCGGGAGGGGAGGAGGTCGGTCAGGCCGAGATTGCAGCGCTGGCCGGCGTCAGCCGGCAGACCGTCTACCTCGCCTTCGGCGGCCGCGCCGGACTTCTTCTGGCAATGTTGCGCAATCACGACCGCCATTCTCCCACTGCGGCCAAGCTGTTCGACGCCGGCCAGGCAGCGTTCGATCAGCCGCGGCACATCATCGATTTTCTGGGCGCCTGGCTGGACTATCTGCCGGAGATTTATCCGGTCGGCATCCAGCTAAACGCGGCATCCCTCCGCGATGCCGATGCGGCGCGAGCCTGGGACGACCGCATGAAGTCGCTTCTGCTGGCCGGTCTCAAGCGCCACTTCGCGCGTCTGGCGACTGCTGGCGCTCTTGTGGCCCGGTGGAAACCTGAAACGGCGGCAGAATTTGCCTGGAGCCTCGTCCATCCCGCGAACTGGCGTTTGCTAGTCGTCGAGTGCGGCTGGACCGCCGAGCAGTTTCGCCAAAACCGTCTTCCCCTTCTCCGCGATATGTTGGACCCCGAAAACGGACCCGCACGCTGAATAGGCATCATGCCCGCGCCTTGCGCACTTCAACCGCCTCCAACCGCCACCGCCGAGGCTGGACACGCGATCCCCGCCGCGGCACGCCGCTTGCTTTCCTCTGAATTGAACAAGGATTCAGTACTCGGCATTGCCAAGGCCGGAACCATGTGCTGACATCAGGCAACCGACCGCCACCAAGAGCGGAAACAGAACAGGGGATATCGTGCCGGCCAATCCGGAAAAGAACGCGATCGACGTTCGCGG
>VFQN01008211.1_pt1 | contig 10700 bp, 13 predicted proteins | sample 3512371 | NCBI WGS metagenome assembly VFQN01 (sample SAMN10412370, study PRJNA504923) | tailings metagenome | isolation source: Replicate 2 from Balatoc abandoned mine | place: Philippines: Itogon, Benguet | collected 2017-08-28 | reverse complement strand
CAGTTACAGAGTTGCTAACAAATAATACCACCGTATGTACGTGTCAGGCGTCGCAGTTTGCTGCCTTGGGCCCACGGGTGCAGGCCCCCCATGCGTAAGGAGGGCACGTAGTACACACGCCCCTACGTGCCTCAACGTGGCCTTACACGCCGTCACGTGCGTCTAACGTGGTCAGGCGTGGCCTTAGTGCATGCACGCAGCACAGGGCGGCGGCCGCAGCGCTGCCGCTGGGGTCCACAGCCACTGTTGCCGCCACTGCTAGCAAACGGCAGACGGACACGGCACACCCTTGGCACGCGTGCGTGGCGCTGTTGGACGAGTCACTGCTTGACAACAGTGCTGCCAGGTGAGCTACATGCTAGGGTTAGGTGCGGTGGCATCAGTGGTGATCGCTGCACGTTACCGGCACTTGCTGCCAGCACCTTGACTCTGGACCATAAACAGCTTGGCCAGTGAGGACAGGTGAGGATTAGCCAACCCTGCCTCCGGAGGCCAACGCGACGACCGGCTGACGCCTTGGCCTCCAGCCTACGCGTGCTGGCTGTAGGTTGGCGGGGTGCTGGAGGGCAACAGCACGGCAGTGCGGGCGGCGGGATGCATACGGACGGAGGGGTGGGGGAGGTGAGTCTGGGCGGCATTAGGGGTGAGTGGCTTACATCGACCACAAACGGCAGAGCCATGCACATAGTGCACATGTACTTGCGCGCCATGAGCCGGAGCAGTGGGCTATTGAGCAGCCCGGGCTGGCGCAAGGGAAGTTGGCGGCAGGGCTTGTAACGGCAGGGACGGTCCAAGCACCTGCACCGCTGCAGCCAGGGGACTGCACACAACGTGCCACCTGCATGCCCCTTGCCCTCACACACACCATGAGGACCCATCCTGCCCGGCGCAGGCGGACTGTTGTACGGTGTGAGGAACGTCCATTTGTGGCCAGCAGGCGGGCGGGGTGGGTCAACGGGCATGGGCCGACGTGGTTCTGGGAGGCGGGACAGGGCCTGGGGCTTGCTGGAGGGACGGACACTGGGAGGTGGGCGCGGGAAGGCGGTGGGTAGCAAGGAGCGGAGGGAGGGAAGGCCGCCGCAGCTGCAGGCGCTGCATCATCTGCGCCCTGGTGCCGCTGGCTTTTAAACGTCCGCACTTGCATTGCGTCCCCCTCCCTGTCCCGCCTGGCTTCACGACGGTCTCTGGTGCTCCGACAAGGCCACCCCACCTGCTCGATCGTGCGGCAACTGCACGGCCAGTCCCAGGCGCCCACCTCGAGGGAGGGGGCAGGTGTGGGTGCGGGGGATGGCTGCGGGGGAGGGAGGACACAGGCGAGGGGGCGCGGGTGTGGGCTGGGCGGGGTTCTATCTGCGGCTTGGACGGCGGAAACAAAGGCCGGCGTGGCCAATGGAGGCGGAGGCTGGGCCGCCGTGGGGCGGCGGGCGGGGAGCTGCGGCGGGGAAGCGGGGGCAGGGGTGGGTGTGGCGGAGGGCAGGGGAACTGGGGGTGTGGGTAGAGCGACGTGTGTGGGCGAGGTGGCGCTGGGCGGCGCCGGGGTGTATTAGCAGCTATCAACAGCTGCTTCCTAACGCCCACGTGCTCTGCTTCAACCTGCCCTCCGTTGCACGTGGCCGTCCTGCGCGCCCTGGTACGGTACGGCGGCCACGCAGGACGGGCGCAGCTGCGGTCGGTGGTGGCGCCCCCCTGCCTGTCCCAACGGCAGCGTATGTGCGTGTCTGATGAGCGGCCCGGGTGCTGGCGGGCGGCGTGCACGACCCTGCGCCGCCAGAGGCGGGAGGTGCGGCAGCCTGCTGCACAGGAGGCAGATTGCTGGCCGGGGCGTGGGGTGTGGGCTGTGGGGTGTGGGGTGTGGGGTGTGTAGCTGTGGCGGCAACAGCTGCTGCTGCTGCAGCTGCTGTGCTGGCGAGCGCAGTGCTTGCCCGTGTGGTGCACACACACAGCAGCAGCACTGCCGCAGGAGGCCAGCGCATGATGAGCAGTTGAGCATGCAGGGCCAAGACCGAGGCCAGGTGTACGTAACGCCGAGGCCAGGCAGGGCCAGGGCCAAGGCTGGGACGCGGCCAGGGCTACTGGATACATACCGCTACATGGAGTCGGACTGGAGAGAGTGCGTTTCGGTCCCACACTGCCACCAGGCTGGCTGGCTGGATGGGCTGTGTAGGTGGCTTGCGTGGCCCTGTGCATCCAACCACATAGCACAGCATGCATGGGGCTTGACGGTGTTGGTGTTGTTGGGTTGGGACACCGCTGGTATCGACCTGCGTTGCCAACGTTCGTATCCTGGGAGATGCACCGCCTGGGGAGTAGCTAGGTGTGCCGCACCGTGTCGTGTCGTGCACGTGCCTGCCGGGCACATCCATAAGCCACCGGTGCACCGCAGTGCAACCGAACCACACTATCACAACACGTATGGCCAACAATGAGCCAGGGGTTTGGGCGATGGGCGTATAGGGACCGCTGCGGATCCGTGCCACGCTGTGTGGCAGGGCAACGTCAACAGGGTGGGGGCGCCTGTGCACGTTGGTGCGGCGGGGCGGGTGGGCGGCCGGCCCTGACTACTGGTAGGGGCACCGGTATGGGTACCGGTTACGGTTACTGTGCGGCAGGACAGGGCGCGCGGTTGCGACAAACGCACGCTGGCGAGATTGCGTGTGCGGTGCATGGAAAGCCGTGCTTGTAACGTTGTAAGGCGTTAAGGAGTAAGGGAGCGCTGCTGGTGGGCTGGCGGCGGGGCTGACAGGAAGAGCAGGCCCAGTTGCCTTGCCAGCAGGCTGCACCTGGGCCGGGTGACACGTGGCACCAGTGTCAGGACCGGGCGAGGGGCTGGTGCCTGGTGGCCACACGCTGACAGCTGCATCGGCTGCGGCACGTACGCCTGCTGGTGCGGCACGTAGGGCCGGAGATACGGAAGCGGTACCGGAATGATCTACAAGCAGCAATAACAGAACTCCCAGTTTTACATGTTCGATTGGGCAACATGTTCCTCATTTTAGATAGGGGCCACCAGGTGGCCGCCCTCTCGCCGCCCGTACTTACACTGGAGCACACCGTACCCCGCGTGTCACGCCCACACCCGCACCCAGTGTCCTCCCCTGCCTGCCTGGTGCTCACGCGGCCTCAACCAGCGCGCCCGCACATATCCAAGCTACTCACCAAGATCACGTCACGAGAATTCTTACGGCAAGCCAGATACGTCAAGCTCAAATAACAGGGGTCCAAAGACGCCGAGCGGCATCTGCAGCCGCAGGTGCCGGCACTTGTACCCACCCCCTAACGATACCAACCGCTCTGAAGCGTGTTGGGCTCTCTGGCCACGCCCATCGTGTCGACCCCTAATCGCTGATCGAGTGCATCAACATCTTTGCAACTTGTGCGGACAGAAACGTTCCGCCCATGGCAATGCAGGTACGCATGCAACACCTGTCCATGTTTAAAACGCCCAACGACCCGCGACGGCCCCGATCGTGGAAGTCGCACCCAACTCTCAGGAGGCAAGCGGCCAGCTGCGGACAGCTTCCGCCCTGCACACTCCTTGCCAACACCCTCTCACGCGAGCTCTGTGCCCCCTCTCGCTCCTTTTAGCTCCGCTCACACGCGACACGGCCATGCACACGCACACAGCCACGCTTTTCCTGTATGCCTGCAACTGTATCAGGCCTTTCTTTGCCTACATCCCGCACCGCACCCGCTGCACACAGCCACGAGTGGGCGTGCACACGAACGACACGCACCAACACACCCATCCTGGGCACTACAGCTCCACACCCAAAACTGTGCACAGGCGGTGGCCCGCTTCGGGCGCCACACAAAACCTGTGGGCCACCGAAGTTCCCATGTCCCTGCTCCAACCTCTCTCCTCTGCGCCTCCTCAACCCGTTCACCTCACCCCGCTCGGCTCACGCTGCCCTCCACCGCAGCCCCCACGCCCACGCTCGCGCGTTGGGACCCCCCTGCGCCGCCCCACCCAAGCAACCCCCCTCCTTCTTCCTCCACGACATCCCCTCCCTAAGCCCCTCACCGCTGAGGCCGTACCAGACGTACAATCCCACAAGGGGACGGAAGGGGGGCCACGCCGCAGGCCCCCTCCTTGAACCGGCTGCCCTTTATCCATGACCGGCTCCCTTGTCCTTTTCTCCTCACTTGCGCGCCAGAGCCTTCTCCGGCCTCCTGGTGGTGGAGGCGGGGAGGGGAGGGGCCGGAGGAGGCCGCGGGAGAGGCCGAGGGGGCTGCCATGACGGGACTCTCCACCGCCTCTGCCCCTCCGCCCCATGACCGCCCCTTCCCAACCGCGCAACCCCGCAGGGGGGTTCAACCTCGTCCTTGTCTCCCCTCACTTGCGCGCCAGGGCCTTCTTCGGCTTAGTTGCGGTGGAGGTGGAGGTGGAGGCGGAGGCCGAGGGGGAGGAGGGTGGTGCCATGACGGGGCTGCGGTTGGCGGCGGCGGCCAGGCGGGCGCGGCGGGCGGCGGCGTCGACGGCGTCCTTGCGGGCCTAAGAGGGGACAAGGGGGTGGGAGGGGAGAAGGTGGTTAAGTGGTGGACAGGAGAGTTTTGCGGTAGGACGGATGGCGTAGGATGGATGGGCGTTCGGCTTGCCGGTGGGCACCTTTGCGGTGTGCCGGTACATGTATGTGAATCGCTGCACCGTACACCCAAAGCATGGTCCCACAGGGTGGCCGTCAGTTCCGCAACCAGGCCCTCCAACCTCCCATAGCCCCCATTAAATTTAATATGCTTCAATCACAAAGTCACGCACGCACCTTGAGCGACGTCTCCCCCGGGTAGTAGTCCCCCAGCGTGGGCGCCAGCTCCAGCAGCATGGCCACCAGGCCCGGCACCCCCGTGCGCAGCAGGCTCAGCCGCGCGTTGTTGGACGACTTGATGAACAGCGACAGCCCAAACGCGATGAGCTGTGCGAGTCAAAGGGAGAATAGAGCGGGAACCGCATGTTAGGGATATGAACGCCACCTACACCAAAAAGGTGAATAGCAACAGTGCAACAGTGGCTGCAGGCGACGTGGCCCACAGCGAGAGGCCGGACGCAATGGCTGCAAGCATGGAGGGACGCATGTCGCTTGAGGGGGGCGAGCAAGGAGCGGGTGCATATGCGGAGCGGGTGCATGAGGTTGGGCGAGGCCAGGGCGTGGGTAGGCAGGCGTGCAACATCCCTTGCCGGCCGCTTCCCGTTGCGCAACTTCTGTGGCATTGCACCCGTTTGGCCGCGGGGCCCTCCCCGCCCCAACCTACATCCCCACCCTCTAGGACCCCCACTCCCCTCTCCGCCTCCGTGCCGCAAAGAAACTCGGTTACACCCCACACAGCCATTCCTCGGCCCCCACCTCACCTGCGGGAACGACAGGCGTGTCGACAGGAAGCCGTGCCAGTGGAAGTCCGACAGCGAGAAGAAGGCCCTAGGGGGAGGGGGAGGGGGAACGCGGGACACAGGGAACGAGGACAGCGTGTTGGGGTTTGCCAGCCGTGTGGAGCGCGGTGCTTCCACTGTGCGGCGTGTGTCTCATGCGCGCGGTTTGTGAGGTACACCACTGGGAGGGCGCATTCGCCCGCCTAAACAAGGCAGCAACGGTTGGGCGTCAAGACCCGTGTTCTGCTCCAGCAACGGCACGGCTTCGTGTGGTGCCCGGCATATGTAGTTCTCCAGCGTCCCACCTGAAGAACTCGCGCATCTGGAACAGGTCCAGCGACAGCAGCACGTCCATCCCAAAGGTGAAGAAGGCGCGCTGCCGGATGCGCTCCACCGGCCACGTGGCGGCCCACACGGCGTGCGCCATGCTGGTCGCCTCGGCCTCGTCGGCGGGCCGCAGCGGGGCGCCTGGTTGCAGGGAGAGAACAGCCAATAACGCAAACGTGATCACAATGGCAATGAAGTATGTGCGTCATATTACCACGTGGTCGCCCACGCGGCGTTGGCCGTGGGGGTAGCGCAAGCCGCGTGGCTCCTCACACGGGGGAAAGTACCTAAATCGCTGCAACCCCCTGGCGGTGCGGCCACCTGGGGCACAGCGCACTCCAGCCGTGCAACAACCACACCTTACCCCACGTGCGCGTGATCCCGTTCCCATACGGACCTGTGCATCGCAGGCCCCCGACTGGCAGCACTGGCTGAGCTAGTCAGTGACGGCCCCACGCCCGCATTTATTCAAACACTCCCTCCCACCCACCCGCGTTGGTGGCCTTGTCCGCCGGCCTGCTGAGCTGGTCGATGATGGCGTCCGCCACACCCCTACCACCCCCCGCCCTACCCTTGGTGCATGTGTATTAACCAACACCCCCTTAACACACACGCCCCCTTCCACCCACCCGCGTTGGTTGCCTTGTCCGCCGGCCGGCTGAGCTGGTCGATGATGGCGTCCGCCACCGTGGGCGCCGCCCCCAGCATGCGGCTCATCATGAAGCCGGTTGAGGGGTGCACCATGCCTGCAGCAGCAGCGGGCCGATACCATGCCACTGTCAGGTCCTGTACAAGCCACCGGTACACACTGCCGCCGCATGCACGACAGACATGAGTCCTTGGAGCACTGCCCACACGCTGGGATCCCGGCCATGGGGGTAGCAGGAGTAGCAGGCTGGCTCGGCTACCCCTAACGCACACCCTCACCCCACTGGCCCCCGACCCCCCTGCCCCCAAGCCGGCGCCGGCCGTGCCCCCGAGCCGCCCACCACCCGTACCATGCGTCCCCGCCCCTCGCCCTCCGCACACACACCCCTCCACGTCCACGCTGATGCCACCACACACCGAGCATAGCACACAAACTCCCCTCACCTGCCGTGCCCCCCAGCGCCAGCACGCGCTGCGGGTGCTTGGGCAGCACGCCGCCCATGGGGATGAGGCAGTACTCCTCCTCCTCAATCTTGGTCACCTGCAACCGCATTTACCGACGTGAATGTATTATTTTCCCTCCAAAGTGTTCTAGTTGGATGGGTGCATACGGCCATGGGGACGAGGCAGTTCCCCTCCTCAACCTGGGACACGCAGGCAGATTCCGGCTGCAGCATGGTATCCTCTCCATCGAGAGAGAAGCCTACTGCGCCGGAAGGCCCCTGCGCACCGTGTGGCCCACACTGACCAGCCACTTGGGCCGTGCGCCCAGGCCTCCTTGCCTTTGCAGCGGGTACGCATAGACTGCACCGACTAAGCCACCCGGGACACAGCGTCACGTCACGGAGCACCATGTGGCCCCGCCCCACCTCTCCCCTCCGTGGTCTGGTGTGGAACATGATGCACTCCCCCCATCACGGCACCCGGGGCACCGCGTCACGGCGCACCCCGTGCCCTGCCCGCGTCCCATTCCTCCCCACCGCATCACCACTGCTGCCACACCCGCTCCAACCTGGCGTTACTACACGCTGTTCCCCTCCCTCCCGCCCGCCCCCTCCGCCCCCTGCCACCACCGCCCCCTCCCACGCCATGCGCCCACGCCGTGCGGCCACGCATGCCGTACAACTGCTCACAGACACGTTGCTTCGCGCCCTGCAACACAGCCGGTGTGCGCAGGCTCGGCGCCCTTCAAACAGGGTGCACCCCCGCAGGGTCAAAAAGGGTGCACCCACACCCCCGCACCTTGATGCCCAGCCACGTTATTTCGCCCCATTCAAACAGGAGGGACAAAGCCCGGGTGCGCACCTTGATGCCCAGCCACTTTAGCCGTGCGGCTACGCATGCCGTACAACAAGTCAAAAACGGGGACACAGCGTGGGTGCGCCTTCAGGTTCGCACCTTGATGCCCAGCCACTTTAGCCGGGCGTCCAGGCGCTGCTTGAGCTCCGGGAAGTCCACGGCGGGGCGCGACACCAGGCTGGTCTCCTCCAGGAAGATCTGGGGCGGGGGCGGAAACGGGTTTCAACGGTGTTCGCGTGTGTCTTAGATTCGGTGCCGAGCGGCAGCAAGACACCGGGCTGGTCCCCGTCGGGAGGGTGTGCGGAGCGAAGGGAGGGGGGCAGGGGGCACGGTGCATGGTGCAGAGAGGGAGGGGGAGGTGTGGCCGTGGCCGTGCATGGCGCGGCCAGCGAGGAGGCGAGGAGGCACCCAGGCGGAGGTCCTCAAGGAAAGGAATTCTTGCCATCACGGTACTTGCATGGTGGTATGCGGTGTAAACACACCCACCCACCTTGTTCTTTGTGAAGGGCATGGCGTACAGGAAGGTGGGCAGCTACTGGTTGGCGGCCCCAGTGTATTACCAACTTCAAAACCGTGTCATGTGACATATGCGTCAATGCAACAAACACTGACCTTGTTCTTTGTGAAGGGCATGGCGTACAGGAAGGTGGGGAGCTTCTCGTTGGCGGCCCGCATGGCCTCCAGGCCCCCGGGGTGCGTGTGATCGTCGCGCCAGTCCATGAACAGCATGGTGTCCAGGTCGAACGGGTGCGACTCAACCTGCAAGTTAATAAACATGCCGCAAGGTGGGTTAACACATATATGACGGGGTGCGTCTGCAGCAGCACCAGGTGCGGTGCTGCACCACCAGCGCCCACGCGCCAAGCTCCCGCGAACGCCCACCAGGAATGGCGCACGCATCTTCCTTCATGCACACACGCTGCCGTACACTTTCCCCCCTCCGCCCGGTGCAACGCCCGCCACCTCGGCCACTATGCCGTACGCCCCCTGGAAGCCCGGGTCACACCCATTTTCCCTGCCGTACACCGGCCGCCGTACACCCCCCGCCCACCTCGGCCACTATGCCGTACGCCCCCTGGAAGCCCGGGTCACACCTCTTTTCCCTGCCGTACACCAGCAGCCGTACACCCCCCGCCCACCTCGGCCACGATGCCGTACGCCCCCTGGAAGCCCGGGTCGAAGGTCTTGTCGTACTGCACCAGCCGCCGCGCGTGGCCGGTGGCGTCCAGCACCAGCGAGCCGCGGATCTGCACCACAGGCGCGTGTGTATTAAGTCTGGATCTGTGTCAACTTCGGGGTCGCATGCCTGCAGGATGCTGAACCAGCCGCCGTAGCCGCGTGGCCGGCAACATGCCAGCACCAGCGAGCCGCGAAACTGCGTTTGTGAAACGTGCATACTAGGGATCAGCGTGTACGAAGGGGCACCCAGGGCAGGACGGTAGGGCTGCTGATGCAGCGTGCAAGTGCCGCCGGCTGGTGGGTCCGGGGCTTGTGGCCTAGGCCTCCAGCCCACCGCCTGCCTGCTGCCCGGCGCCCTGCCCGCTCGCCCCCCACGTGCCACACACGTGCCCGCCCCCACACCGCCCCAGTGGGCCACTGTATCGCCCCTACCTTACCTTGCCTCCCTCCCTACTGTCTCTTGTCCTACTGCATGCCCGCTACCCCGCCGCTGCATCCTGCTACACTGCCACAGAGGCCGTGGGGCCGAGCACCTCCCGCCGCTTCCTTACGCCCCGTGCCCACCCCCGCCCCACAGTGCCCCGCCCAGCCGCCCCGCCCGGCGCCCAGCCCACAGCACGCACTACAGCTGTCGCACACATTGCTAATACACACCTTGCGGCCGTCCCCCAGCTCCACCGCGCTGCTGCCGCTGCCGTGCGAGCAGCCCGCCACCTTGGCGCGCAGGAAGGTGACGCCTGTTGGAAAACGACATGAGGACAGGTTGTGATATTGCACCAAACATCAAGAGGTACGGATACTTCAGGTGAGCAAGTTGGGCGCAGTCGCACGAGCTCTGTTTTGCTATGCGCTGGAGCCGAAGACGGACATGTCAACCCCTCCTCCACGACCAGGTTCCGCCCTACATCGTCACGGCTCTGGTTTTAGACTGGCACATAAAGAGATACGGGAACGGTAGGGAGCAGCCGCCGCCTTGGCGCGCAGGAAGGTGACGCCTGTTGGGAAAGCAGGGAGATGAGGTGCTAAGAGCGTTCGGGGGAGCACGTGTCGGTGCATAAACACAGTCCAATAACTTGTTCATTCGGCAGTAGTCCATTGGCACGGCCCCCACCACCGTACAGCTCCCACGCTTAAGCTTGGGGGCGGTCCACAACTTCCCAACGAATTCCTACATACTGAATCTACATCATGCAAGTGTACGGACGTAATTAGATAGGTAATCCCTCACCCGCTGCCGCGCACTGCTCCAGCAGCTTGCGCTTGAGCTTGGGTCGGTCCACACGGCCGAAGGGGCGGTTCAGGAACCTGGGCGGGGTGGGGTGGGAGGAGGATAAGAGGTTGGGATGTGGTTGGTGCGGAAGTGGAGGAGGGAGGAAAAGCGAGGGGGGGCGGGACAGTGCCAGTGCGGGGCAGCGTGCGTGCATCAGGGCAGGACAAGCGGCCACTAGGTTCGGCTCGTAGGGCAGTAGGGGCAAGGGGCAAGGGCATGAGCGAGGGCGGGTGCCGCAATGGATGGACGGGCCAGTGCAGCCCCCCCGCTCCCTCCTCGTCCCCGTGTCCCCTCGCCCGCAGTCCCAACCCCTACCCCTTCAGCCGCCCCGCTTCTTCCCTCCACTCCCCATCCCTCCCTCCCTCCACCCATGTTACCCCGTCTCCCCCGACCCCCGTCCCCCGCCTTACGCCTTACACGATTTCGTCGGGTACCCCCGCCCCCCCTTTGCCCTCACTCTACCCCCTCCTCGCCTCCGCCCTTCCCCCACGTCCTATCAGGCACTTCTATCCCTCTTCCCCATCCCCCCCCCCCCCCTCCTCCCCCCCCTCCCCCCCCCTTTTTTCCCCCCCCCCCCCCTTTCCCCCCCCCCCCCTTGTTTCCCCCCCCCCTCCC
>VFQN01008210.1_pt1 | contig 10701 bp, 11 predicted proteins | sample 3512371 | NCBI WGS metagenome assembly VFQN01 (sample SAMN10412370, study PRJNA504923) | tailings metagenome | isolation source: Replicate 2 from Balatoc abandoned mine | place: Philippines: Itogon, Benguet | collected 2017-08-28 | reverse complement strand
ATGCGGCACGTGGCTGTACGGCGGCTGCAGGTGGCGCTGCTGGACCAGCTGGCGGTGCACGCAGGCATGGGCGCGAAGCTGCAGGAAGTTGGGGAGGGCGGCAGCGGCGGGCAGGTTCCCCTGGCAGGGCTAGAGGGCCAGGGACAGCAGCAGCAGCAGCAAGCGGACGGCTGGGAGGGCAGCAGCGGGACGTGGTGGCTGGCGAGGGAGGAGGCGCGGCAGGGGCGGATGCTCGGGGTGGACATGGTCAAGAGCAGCGGCAGGCTGGTAGACCCCAGGAGGAGGTGCGAGAGCACGGCTGGGTGGCTCGAGGACTACCACAGCCACATCGTGCTTGTAACGGTGGTGGACTGGCACACTGTGCAGGAGCAGCTAGGCGCTGTGGCGGGCGTCCCCGCAGGGCCGCCGCCGCTACTGGCGGCGCGGCTGGCGGCGCGTGCGGCGGAGGCGCTGTGCAGGCTGTGCCGCGGGCAAGGGCTGGGAGGGGCGTACGCGCCTGCACCGGAGTGGCAGTTTGCAAAGGCCAAGGTGCGTTGTTAGCTAGCGAGGGTACGGGACATGGACATGACTTGGATGTATGAAAGCGCGTGGGCTGGGGGCATGGAGCAGCAAGCGCGTGCCGGTGAGCGTGTCGGTACGGACCCAGCTAGTTTGCGCATCTGGTCCGTGGTCCTTGCGTGGGTTGATTGCCCGGCACTTGCGCTTGGTGCCAGCTGGCCAGGGGGGGGGGGTCCAAGGTGTGCTAGAGGCCGCGCCAGCACTTTGCTACGGCCATGCTACTGCACATAAACGCTAGAACAGTCATGACAACACGTCTTCCCTTACTGCTCCAACACTGCTGTGCGACCGATGACTCTTGCAGTTTGTGGCGGCGGAAATGCTGCCCCTGAGGTGTGGGCTGACAACGCCCGCCGCCACCGCCTTGGCCTGCCTGCCGTACTGGATGGAGACGGCGGCTTGGGCGGCGGCGCTGCTGTCGGACGCTATGGCGGCGGCCATGGGGCGGCTGCCCTCGTCCGAGCCCCGAACCAAAGGGCTGAGCAAGATTGACACCATCGTAAGACGGCCGTGCATACGTGCCGGCGTTGTGAAAAAGAATCTATGGGAGAGGAACTGTGGCTACACAGAGTCCGGTTGGATGCCGTAGTCATAAATGCCTTTCTGGATTTGAAGCTAGAGGTTTCAAAAAAGTTACCACAGGGATAACTGGCTTGTGGCACGGGCACTCCCTCAAGGTGCTACTCAAGGAGAGGCTATTTGTGGCACGTGACAGTGGACCGTTGTGCCCATAGACCGTCTGTGGTGTGTTGCGCAGATGGTGGAAGAGGGCTCGCAGGCTGGGACGCAGGCCCGGGCGATCAAGCTAATGGCGCACCTTTCACGACACGACACATACGGTGGGTGATGCCCCGGTGGCTGGAAAGGTGTCAATCTGCTCCCAACTCTGGGGTCAAATGGGACTCCACAGTCTTTGGTGCCAAATCCAGGACCGAAGCTGTGGCCCACGCACTGGACCGAATACCGGCGTCACTCTCGCACAAGTAGGCTGTTGCTACACCACACCTGCTGCTGAGTGCATGTGCCGGTAGGGACCATACCTCGCAGCTCGGCATGCACACTCGACCTCGGTGTAAATGCCGTTTGATATGCTGTCATTGCCACGGGCAACGTCCCTAAAATGGTACCCTTGCGCAGGCTTCGACACCCTCTCATCTCCAGCCCAGGATGCAGTCCGGCGCCGCTTGTTCCGCTGCGGCCTGGCCGCTACCCTGGACCACGCCCTGCGCCTGCAGTACAGCGCACAGGACAGCCAGCAGCACACCGCCTTCGCCAACGACCCAGCCGACGTCAGCAACGCGTGCCTTATAATACTGGAGGAACGCGTAGCATCCCTGTCGCCGCCCAGCGGTTGCATCCACTGCGGGTCCACGACCCAGGGGGCGGGCGGCAGCAGCGGTGGTGCTGCTGGCACGGGCAGCAGCAACGACGAGGCGCCAGGGCCCCAGCTGGGTCTGCTGCTCACGCTGTCCAAGCGGGCAGCCATGCTGACGCGGGCGCTGGAGGCGGTGAGGTCGGGGGCGGCGGCGGGCGGGGTCGAGGGCGGCGGCGGCCGGGGGCAGCAGGGCGGCTTGCCGGATCGACAGTGGGTCATGAGCTGGGCTGCGGAGGTGCTGACAATGCTGAGGAGGGCGGCAAAGGGCATAGAAGCGGCCGTGCGCGACAGGTTGGAAGGGGCAGGGAGGGAGGCGGCGGCGGCGGCGGTGGGGGGAGCGAGCGGTGTGGGGCACGGAGGTGGCGCTGGTGACGAGGTGTGGCGGGAGGACGCCGTGTGCGTGGATGAGGTGCAGGAGGCACTGGCCCTGGCGGCGCGGGCGGCGAGCAACCTGGCGGCGCCGCTGGGCTGGGAGCTGGCGGTGGACCTGGGTACGGCAGCGGGGGCGGGGGCAGCGGCGGAAATGCCTGCCGTACAGGCGTCGGTGACGCGGGAGAGAGGCACACGGATGGTTTCAGACGTGCTGCTGTGCATGACGGGCTGGTGGCGCGGCCCGTTGCTGCCCCCCGCGCAGCTGCTGGCGTGCCAGCCGCAGCGGCTGCTGGCGGCGGCGTGCGCGCTGGCGGCGGCGCTGCCGGAGCACACTGTCGTGGGGCGGCAGAAGCGGCTGCTGTGCGTGCTGGTCCCGAGTCTAGTGGCACTCATGTCGTCGCACAAGACGCTCAGCGGCAGGGTTCGCGGGTGGCTGCTGGCGTCGCCGCCGCTAGCGGCTGCCAGCGGCCCTCGCGGCGGCAACGGCAGCGGTGGTGGGCCGGAGCTGGACGCGTGTGCGGGGTGCCTGTACGAACCAATCTCGTCCATTGCACTGCACACGTTGCCGATCTCGCCGTGTTGCTCCGCGCACACTGCGGCGCTGCTAGTGCTGGCGAAGGGCGAGATCCAGCCCAAGAGCGGCGTGCCGTGCTGCTCCGGCGGCCACGACGCGACGGGGGAGCCGGATGGGGGCTTCCGGGAGTTTGCGGCGGCGGTTGCGGAGCGCATGCGGCAGCGCAACGAGGACCCGTCTATCGGCGAGGTATTTGATGTCCCGCTTCCGGACGGCACCTCGCCAGTGCACGAGCTGATCAGCGGAGTGGCATGCACGGGCATGGAACCGCCACCGCCGCCGTCACCGCCGCCGGGGCCCCTGCCGCCGCCGCTGGCGCTGCCGCCGAGTCGGGCGGGGGCGCTGCCCCGGCTGCGCATGTGCGGCAACCCGCGGTGCGACAACTTTGCGGGGGAGTGCGAGGGGGCCCTGCCGCTCAAGCAGTGCGGCGGTTGCCGGGCGGTGCGGTACTGCGGGGCGGACTGCCAGCGGTCGCATTGGCGGGAGGGGCACAGGGCGGAGTGCAAGGCGCTGGCGGAGTGATGGCATGGGCTGGGTGAGAGTTTGCTATGATCACAGGATGCGGGCAGGGTCCTTACGTTGGCAAAGCAAGACACCTTTTCACCTGCCAGCAGTGTTAGCACTGGTGGGCATGCATGTGCGTGAGGAGGGGGAGTCAGCGCCCCGGTGACTGTGGCTGGCTGCTTGGCTGCTTCACTTCAAACGCGGTTTACAGTAGGATACGGCATGGACGTTTCCAGCAGGGTTGGGCGGCACGCGCACAGCACATGGGTGCATCGGGTGTTGCCGGGGGCACGTCGTGGGGCCACGTGGACTAAATGTAACGCTGTACCGCCTCTGGTGGATTCAAGACGCTGGAGTGGTCTGCGTCGTGCTTTCAATATTCGTGTGGTGTATGGCGGTGACCACGTCGGCTTGCAGACGTGCATGAACGAGCCGGGTAACACTCTACCACTGTAGTGCTTTGCAGGAAGCGCACTGGAGCCGAGAGGTTGTTGCAGCACAGACATGGTGCACAGCACCTTGAGGCGGTGTCGTCTTGTTGCCTACCTGCGCGCTCCTGCAATACCCCAGTCTGGCCCTGTTCGAGTTTTGTCTGCCAGCTCAATTTCAAATGGTAGATACCGGTGCACTAGTGGAAGGAAGGAAGGATAGCATAAGGCGGGTGCCCAGCGCTCGCTTTATGTGTGGTGGTATTGACGGGTGTCGTACTGTGCGAATCTACAAGAGAAGCATGTGCGTTACCGCGTGTGGCCGCAACTTAAGTCCTACTGCGGTATGTTCAAGTGCACCTTAAAATGAACGCGCGTGATTTGGGAAAGTCCATTGAGCGCTGCCTGCGCTACACCGAAACCCTTTCTGCAGCTTTTTCGCGGCATGACGACGCAGCCCCAAGCATCCAGCAGAGAGCACTCCATGCATATACGGAGAGCTACAACGTGATGCGCAAGGACTGGGGGCGTCTCGAGGCTCGCATGAGCTCTACCTCGAACCCAGTGGTTACGACAGCTTGCGCCAAGGCGTGGCTCAGCGCGCTTACGGAAAAGAACCTGTTTGACAAAGTTGAGGAAATATTACAAATCGCGCGGACCAGGCGGGCGTTACATCCTCAGCCTCGGGCTCGGCAGCGACCAGGTACGGGCCCGGGTACCGCGTGGCAGACCGAGGGACCTCCCTCTACTGCACGTGTCATATGGGTGGACATTTGCGCACCAATCACCAACTGCTGGGCATATCCACTTGAAGCGCGCCTATGTGGTGCAACAGGTGATGTAAGACGCTTGCCAAGCAGTTCTTGCCACAACACTCCCCTCACGCACGTGGCTCCTCCCATGTCGGCATACCAGAGGGTGCCACTGCTGGCCGCTTTGCCACGCATTGCCGCCCTGAGGGCCCTCGGGGACCGTGGCAGGACAAGTGACGAGCGTAGTGACCGTCACCTGTTGCGAACGCCATTTCACACTCCTACAATACGCGCCGTGTGCTGCCCCCCGGCCACAGGCCCTACGTCCACTCGTCCACACATGGAAGTGGTATCCAAATGTTGATGCTGACTTTCACCCCGTGTTGACAACATGCCCGCAGACACAACGGAATTCGAGCTATGCAGTACGCCGCACAGACGGCCTTCCTGCTGCTCAAGTACGCGCTGCTCTCAATATCAATGATCGCAACCCACGCAACAAGCAAAGCAGACCTGGCCGTGGCAGACAGGGCAACGGCACGCCTAATGCAGGGGTCCTTCGTCATGACCATGGCCGACGCGGCACGTGGCATCGCCTCCGTCGCATCCCTGCTACCGGTACACGCCACCGACCCCGCATGCAAACAGCCAGCCATCCCAGCCCTCGACCTCAACACACCGGACTCAAATCTCGTGCCCCTGATGGGCTCCGCAGCCCTCGTGCTGTGCACCTACACCAAGCACGTGATCCAGACGCTCCTCACTTAGCTCACCAACAAGTCCAGACCCACCAGCCGGCCCGCCCTAGAGCCTGTCCCGCCCACGGTCTACACCACCCTGGAAGCGATCCGGGACTCGCAATTGCTCGCAGCTGCCGCAGCCGCCGTCCTCGATAGCCCCAACTGCTATGAGCATGGGGCCCTTTCCGAGGGTGCCCGGGCGCGGTACTGCTACGATTTGCAAGAAGCTAGCGCCGTGGTGCTGAGGGTCCTTCCCCTGCTGGTGGAGCTGCGCACAGCGCTGCGGGCACCTACTTGGGGCACCGAGGGGCGGCGGCTGGCGGGCGTATTGGCACTTGGTATGCAGCACGTGGCTGTACGGCGGCTGCAGGTGGCGCTGCTGGACCAGCTGGCGGCGCACGCGGGCATGGGCGCGAAGCTGCAGGAGGCTGGGGAGGGCGGCAGCTGCCCGCAGATTCTCCTGGAAGGGCTGGAGGGGGAGGGGCAGCAGCAGCAGCAAGCGGACGGCTGGGAGGGCAGCAGCGGGACGTGGTGGCTGGCGAGGGAGGAGGCGCGCAGGGGCCGGGTGCTGTCGCTGGGGCCGGCGGGGGCCGATGGCAACAGCGGCGGGGAGGTGCCAGGGCTTGAAGATTACCACACCCGGATCCTGCGTGGCAGTGTCGCCGAGTGGGTCGCAGCGGCAGAGAGGGATGAGGCGGAGGCGGGTTGGCTGCTGGCGGCGCCGCCGCCGCTGCTGGCGGCGCGGCTGGTGGCGCGTGCGGCGGAGGCGCTGTGCCGGCTGTGCCGCGGGCAGGGGGTGGGAGGGGCTTACGCGCCTGCACCGGAGTGGCTGTTTGCCAAGAGTGGGGTAAGTGCGCGGGTCGAGTGGCAAATGTCTCACCAGGGTTTGCGGGATAGGTGGCTCAGGCATGCCAGCCTTGCGCAATGCTGCGCCATTACGCATATGCCCACCTCAGGAGCTGGCGCGACAGGTGCTGCCCTCCGCCCAGCAGCGTGCGAGGCTGCCTGTGGCCACGGCCCGTGCCTGCCTGCCGTACTGGATGGAGACGGTGGCATGGACTGTCGCTGTGCTGGTCGACGCCACAGCGGTGGCCATGGGGCGTGTGCCCGCCATGACGAGGGTAAGTACCGGTAGGCCCCAGCGTGCCTAAGGCACGTGGTACCGTACGGTTCTGGTACGGTTCAGTACCAACTCGGGACATGGCACAGGCGGGCCCGTAGGGCCCGTGCGTGAAGCCTCACGCGTACGGCATCGAGTCAGGGCACAGCTTATGCAGCAGTGCTGGTCACCAGATAAATGCTGTTGTTCAAGGCGCAGGGATCGGTTACGGAAACAATTGCCGTACAAGGCAGGAATCGGCACCACCTGGACGCCGTCCTTTCCATGCCGGTTGGACATGCAGTTAGGGCAGGAGTGCATTACATCCCGTTTTTTAAACGTCATGGTATGGGCCAGGTGCAGGAGTTCTGCGCCATCTTGCAACGCATCTGCTGTGAACTGCACGCAGCTAGTCGGCAGCAAATTGACGTGCTTAGCTCCTTGTTGGCCGCAGATCCCGGCCCGGCCCGATGGCTTGTCCCCCTACGCCGAGCACCTGCTCTCCCTTCTCGTCGACCTCTTCACTCTCACCCAAGATGGCAGTCACGGTAAAGCTGGTTCATTTTTATGTTTGTTTCTTACATGGTAGGATCCGGAACCCAGCATGTAAGGACCCGTATACGAGCCAGGGGCTCCAGGGTCAACGCCAAGACACATTACACGCAGCCGGATGTACTGCAACCAAGTGTCCAACCGCTCACCGCTCATTTCAACTTGAAAACCTACAGCATCTGCAGTCGGCGCGGGCAAAAACTCCCCTGCTCCCGCACACGCTCATACTTCCCATGCTAGCGCAGCATAACCAACTACACGAAGCCGCGCCCGGCAGCAGCGCACACGCTGTCTGGATTCGAAGTGCATGTGCAAACGTGTTGCAACCTGTCCTTTGGAAACTCCGCAGGCTACATCACGCTCTCGGTGGCGGCACAGGCCGACGTGCGCCGCCGTCTGTTCCGCTGCGGCCTGGCCGCTGCCCTGGACCACGCTGCCCGCGTTGCGCTCTCCGTGCAGCCCAGCTCCCACCACAACACGGTCCTGACCGTGACGCACCTTCCGTTCGTCGTTAATGCCATTTGTCCAACAGAAGATTGTGCCCGTGCTGCCGACTGCTGCCGCTGCTGGCAGCGTTGGGCAGGGCGGGGAAAGGGGAGGCAGCGACAGCGGGGGCGGCAGCTGCACCAGCAGCGGTGGAGGAGATCGTGGAGGCAGTGGCAGCGAAGCCGCATACGGCGGCGTCAGGGGCGGCAGCGATGGTGGTGGCGATCGCGAGGAAGGGGACCGGGAGAGCTGCGGCAGCGGGGGCAGCAGCAGCAGCACTGGCGGTGACAGCAGTGGCAGTGCAGTCGACGTCGGCGGAGGAGCTGGAAACGGAAGCAGTGGCAGGGGCGTGGGCTGGGGAAGCTTCAAAAACGGCGACAGCGGCATGCGTGGCGACAGCGGCGGAGTTGTACCTGTTGCGGGGGGGAAAGGTGGCAGCGGCGGAGCCGTGGGCATTAGGGCTGAGGAGGAGCAGCCACAACTGGGTCTGCTGCTCACGCTGTCCAAGCGGGCGACCATGCTGACTCGTGCGCTGGAGGAGCTACCACGGGCGGCGGGCAGCGGCACAACAGACCAGGGGGCCGGGCAGGCGCGCGAGCATGTGGTGAAGGAGGCTGAGGTCCTGCTGCTTGCCTTGGGAGTGGCAGCTCGGCACTTGGCTGACCGGTTGCTGGACGCGGGCCCCTGGCCAGAGGTGGCGTCCTGTGGGGAGGCGCCGTTGCAATCCACCGCACGCGGCTTGAGTGCTGGGTACGACGGGCAGATCCGCGAGACTCTGGCGCTGACAGCCCGGGCGATGTGCCACCTTGCAACGGCGGTGGCGTGGGAGGCGGCCGTCAGCGCAGCGGCGGCGGTAGGGGCAGAGCTGCCCAAAAGTCACGTCAACGTGCCATGGTTCGTGCATGCGGTAGTGGAGTACATGGTACTCCTGGCGCAGCCCGCGCTGCTGCCTCCCGCGCAGCTGCTGGCGTGCCAGCCGCACCGGCTGCTGGCGGCGGCATGCACGCTCGCGGCGGCGCTGCCAGCCAACACGGAAGATGCCCTCTGCTGCCATGTCGCCGCCCTGACTGTCACGCTGGCGTCGCATGATGCACTCAGCAGCCGCGTCCAGCGATGGCTGGCGCCCCATCCGCCGCTGCCGCCGCTGGAAGCTGCTGGCAGTTGCTTTGGTGGCGGCGGCGGCGGTGGCGGACGTGGTGGAGGTGGCACGGGAGGCGGGCGTTCAGCAGTGCAGGACGCTTGTGATGGGTGCCTTGCGGAGCCGATGGGCCTGGCTATGCGGAAAGCGATGGGAGTCGACCCGCCCCTTGCTGCGGCGGTGTGTGCGCTGCTGCGTGTCGCGGGGCGAGAGCTGCGGCCCAGTAGGGAGGCACTCTGCTGTGTTGGGGGAGGCGGGGGCTGTGCCGCTGAGGTGGCTGAAGCGAGTGCACCCACCGGCGGAGGGAGCGGCGGCAGGGGCACCGCGTATGGGGAGGAGGCGGAGGCGCACTGCAGCGGACGAGGCGGGGGTGGTGCCACTGCGGAAGGCGGTGGCAGGTCCTGGAGTACCACTCTGGAAGCGCGTGCGTCCTGCAGCAGAGGCGGAGGGGGCGGCGCCGCCGAGGCAGCGCAGGCGGGCGCGCATGGCTGTGGAGGCGGCGGCAGGGGCTCCTACCTGGAGGCGGACGCACCCTGCTGCGGAGGCGGAGGCGGGAATACCACTCTAGAAGCGGATGAGCTGGGCTTCCGTCACAGCGCGGCAGGGACCAGGGACTTCGTGTTGGAAAGGCTGGGTTATTATTCGCCCCTAAGCACCAAGGGGTCGGTTTCGCCGGACGGACCGACGCCTGCTGGGAAGCAGTGCAAAGCGCTCGGCGCAACAGGGCCGCCGCCGCCGCCCCCGCCGTCCCCGTCACCGCCGTTGAGACCCCTGCCGCCGCCACTGGCGCTGCCGCCGGGTCGGGCGGGGGCGCTGCCGCGGCTGCGCATGTGCGGCAACCCGCGGTGCGACAACTTTGCGGGGGAGTGCGAGGGGGCGCTGCCGCTGAAGCAGTGCGGCGGGTGCCGGGCGGTGCGGTACTGCGGTGCGGACTGCCAGCGGGTGCACTGGCGGGAGGGGCACAGGGCGGAGTGCAAGGCGCTGGCGGAGTGATAGAGTGGGGGTTTGTCAATTGGTGGCGATACCATGCATGGACAGGGTCCGTTCGTTGGCCTGGTCACACCTTTTCTCCTGCCACATTACCGCATTAGCACACATGGCACCCGCCAGGTGAGCACAGGCCATGGACGGCTATGGATGTCGCGTAGTTACGTGGTAAAAGCTTCTGCTTAGCAAAGTACGTGCCCGTGTATGCGTAGAATTTGTGGACGGTACAGGCGTCCCGGAGGAGGCTGCTGGCCTGCAGGCGTGACGCGTACTAGTGGTCAGGCATCAGGTTAGTGACGACGCCACAAGTGCTGCTGTGAGGGCGGTGCCGCATGCCGTGTTGATTGCCCGTTGTGACCTGTACACAAGGCAGGGAAAACATATAAGCCAGCAGTGACGATGGCGCTGGCCCTTGCCATGTCTGCGGAAAGCATGTACAGGCGTCTGTGTACCAGCACACCGCGTCCATCCCACATGTAGCCGCAATGGCTGCAACTGGCGGTACTGCTACCCTGTACACATGTAACTGTTAAGGCTCCAAGCACGCACCATGGCATCCTCGGCCTATGTGTCTGCTCAACCACGTACGGCGCAGAACCCATGGCGGCCCTCGTGGCACCTCGTGGTGCTCGCTACGCGCCACGGTACCTCCCCTGATCGTCCTGTTGGGTTTGGAGGCAAGGGAGGCCTGCAAGTTCGCGAGCGCACACATTTCCCTTTTTGTACAGTACCAGTCGCCTTACACGCCGGGCTGTGAGAAACAACCAATACAGGGTACTGCGTCCTCTGTTCCACCTCCCTTCGTCGTTCCTGTGAAACAAATTTCCGAATGCCAAACCGAAGCCGCGCTCAAATGCTTACACACAGCGTATAATAAAGATTAGATTGACTGTTTTAGATCAAGTTACTTGTTGGACCAAGTGCCAAAAAAAATATAATATAATGTAAAAGTTGCATCCTGCTCTGCCACTGCTCTCAGCCCTCAGCGCTCCAGAACGACCACCGACTCAGCCGAGCCATCCACCAACACCACCACCAGCACCCAAGCTGGGGACGCCTCATGCCAGGCGATCAGGGAGACGCTTGTGAATGTAGTGGTACCTCGCACAGCTGCTGCAGACGACCTTGTCCTCCAC
>VFQN01008209.1_pt1 | contig 10701 bp, 16 predicted proteins | sample 3512371 | NCBI WGS metagenome assembly VFQN01 (sample SAMN10412370, study PRJNA504923) | tailings metagenome | isolation source: Replicate 2 from Balatoc abandoned mine | place: Philippines: Itogon, Benguet | collected 2017-08-28 | reverse complement strand
TGCAAAGAAGGCGGCCGTCCACCACCCGAAGCCAGGGGTGGGCTGTGCCGACCTCATCCCACCCCGCGCGTGGCACACCTAGGTTGGCAAACGCCCGCAGGTGCGCCCACATGCATGCAACCGCCCGGCGAGAGGCTTGCGACACCAAGGACTGCCACTGGGGGACCGCTGCACTGCCCCTCAGCTCACGCATGCGTGCATGCATGAATTGCCTCCCCACCTCCATGGCTTCAAGGGCTGCCAGGGCCACCACCTCCCACACACACTGCTGTACCCCTGCAGGCGCGCTAGCCAGCCACACGTGCTCCCTCCGCAAGCCCTCCCCCGCTGGCCACCCATCCTGCACGCTCCCCACAACCGCCCGCGCCACCGGGCAGTCCCAGAAATGGTGCCGCCTAGGTTGCCGGCCCCAGTCTTCCGGTCCACCGAAGCCCCCACATCCGCACACCTCTGGAGCTTGCCCCCTAATGTGCGAGTTTCCAAGCAAGGGGACGCCGTCTACCGTTAGCCGCCAAAACGTCTCCTTACGCTGATTTTCCCATCGAATACCCCACATCCTATTGAGCGCGCCATGCAGGTGCTTCAGGCCAGCTTCCTTCGCAGGCGGGTGCAGCGGCGCCTCCAGCGCTGCTTCAACAAAGGCGGCGTGCTGCTCGCTCCTGGCTGCTGCAGCCTCCGTCAGCTGAAGCACTGTCGCCAGCCTAACCGTCAAGCGCCTAACTCCCGTCCTGCCCAACCTTCCCATCCCCGGCACCTGCCAGCCCAGACGTGAGAGGAGCACCAGCAGTGCGTCCCGCTCCGTCGGTGCCTGGCCCCCGCCGCCCTGCTCCTGGCTGCTCCTGTAGGCCTCTGCCGCCCCCTTCCACTCTGATGGGATGTCGCACAGCAGCTGTTCGAGCCTGGAGCGGAGGCGCTGCTTTTGCCCCCAGCCACACAGGCCCCTTGCTGCCGGTGTTTGGGGCTGCAAGCGCCCCTCTGTATGCTGCCGCCATTGCCGATCGACAGCCGACCGGGTCCTGCGCTCTCCCTCCGGCAGCTGTGCCCACGCTGTTTCCTGCTGCTGCAGGAGGGCATGGAAGGTTAGCGCGTCCCCGATCGTCCGCAACCCATGGCACCCGACCAGGTCGGGGTACCGGTGCTCCAGGCCGGCCCGGGCGGGTCCCCTTTCAGGCCCCCCCGTACCCTCCCCTACCCCCGGCCCCGTCCCCCTCCCTGCCCCTGGTGAGTCAGCTCGTGCTACATCTGCGACTCCCGCTGCATCCTCCGCTGTCTCTGCCGCTGCTGCTGCTGCTGCTGCTGCTGCTGCTGCTACTTCTGCTGCTGCCTAGCCGGGTAGGAGGGAGTTGCCCCACAGTGGGCTGCCCAGCACCACGGTCCCGTGGCAAGGGGTTTCCCCGCTATGTCCTCCATTGGCGGCAGGTGGCCTAGTACCGCAACCACACGCTGCAGTGCTGGTGGCAGCACCCGCGCCCCCAGCCACGGCCCCTGCCAGGTAGATGTGAACACCGCCAGGGGGAGGAAGCCGGGGTGGCACCGCCGGAGGAACAGCTTTGCCGCTAGCAGCCATGGATGCTGTTGCTGTTCTGGCGGGCACAATACGGACAGGGCATGGTGCCATCCGCCGTTGAGGATGCGTACCGAATCACCAGGAAGGCATGTTTCACTCTGGTAGTATTGCGCGGGTGCTTTACCCTGGTGCTTTCTTTTACTGCTGAGCAGCTCATGCGGTCCGCCATGTCCAAGTCTGTCCGACCGCTCCACCGTCCGGCCGCCCGAAAGGATCAAGGAGAGCGTGGAGATCAATGAGAGTGACTGTTGTGGTACCATCGCCATCCATGTCCCTTGTGCATGCCCAGCAGTGACCAGGCATGACACGTGCCGCTGCCGCTGTCGACGAAGACGCCCATGGGCCATGGATTTACTGTCAATGCTTCGGTGCATACTGGTGCACCGTACACGCGTCATTCCTGGTGGAGTATCAGGACACCGGCATCAGCGGCATGTAGGATGGAGTCAAGTCCACGCGACAAGGGCAGGCTGCGGGTGGGGGGCGGGGCGCAGACTTGGACGAGCCTCCGCCCATGCCGTCTGCACAACCGCGAGCCTGCAACAGCTGTTCGCGTACAGGCGATGTACTATTGTTGTTCTATGAAAACCTAGGTCAGCACGTTGCTCTGAAGTGCGGTGCAGCGGGAGTGTATGGCCGTGCCGCGAGGACACTATCACAAGTAGCGGAGCAGTGTCATAAAGCAAAAGAGTGCCATGGGCCTTGCCTTGGATCCCAAAGAGATAGAAAGGCAGCTTGAGGAGCTGCGGCGGCAGCGCGTGGAGGTGCGCGGGGTCCTTCCATCCGGGACGCAGTGCCGTCCTGCTTGCTGTGACACGCTGTTGCACTGGATTCCATGCTATTGCACGTTATACTGCTGTCCAGTGTTACCAGGGTTAACGCTGTTCAGAAGCTGGGTAAGACACGATCGCATCTCTGGTTTGCGGCGGATACATCGACATTTGCCTTAGCACACGCACAGCAGATACTCTGTTGTAGTGTGCGCTCACCCGTTTAGCCGCGTTGGTGTTCCACAGGCGAGCCAACGCGTCCGCGCCTCCCGTGCGGCTCCGGGCCCTCCGCGCGGACCCGGTTCAGCCGCGGACGGACTCGCGCCCCGCTCCCTCAGCGCCCGCGACCGCCCGGGCGTTGGCGGCCCTGCAACTGGGCGGGGCGACGGCCCTCGGGCCAGGGACTGGCCGCTCGCAGGTCGCCCATCAGGGGGCAGGGATGGCCCCGCAGAACGCCACCGCAGCGAGGGCGATGTTGGAGGACGGGGAGCTGCCTGGGGCCCAGGAGGACGGGATGGCCGGGTAGGCAGAGACGCAGAATGGGGCGGACGTGACCGCGACCGGCGGCCCGGCGACGGTCCTGCGGGGGGCTACGCGCGAGACGAGCGGCCAACTGTGGCCCCGGCGCCCCGACGGCGAGGACTGCAGTCCATTGTCGTACGGGAGCCTGCTGGTGATGTGGAGGAGGAGGGGGAGCACAGGCAGCAGGGCAGGGGAGGCGAGGAGGAGCGGTTGGAGCGAAGGGACAGTCACTGGAAGGTGGGTTGGGGCCTCAGTGCAAGGCCGTGCGGGACGTACAATGCCGCAGCGGGTTGGTGCTGGGGGCCCCCCACAGCTCCAAGGGGCCGGATTGGCTGCAACAACTGACGGGCAGGGCGCAAGGCACAGCTGGTGCTGCGGTTACCGGTACATGCCTACATGGTTGCCCTGCGTTGCGACTCACTGTCATATGCAGCCTCCGCAAATCCTTATGTAGCTGAGGTAACTCATGCAGCCCTTTGCTCTGCCCTGTGCCTTGCCAATCAGGGCGAGGACGACCGGGTCGCACGCCGCGTCGACCGCAACGCGGACGCCCAGCTTGGCGAGCGCGACGGCGCACGTGCCAACCACCACAACGACCACGCGGAGGGGGCCGGAGGCGGCGGCGGGTCAAAGCGGCCTGCGTCTGCGCTGGGCGCGGAGGACCAGGACGGCCGCAAGCGCGTGCGGCGGCTGCTGGGGCGCGCGCTGCTGGGCACGCTGCAGAAGTTCCGGCAGGAGGACGCGCAGTTCAATGTGAGAAGCTGTCGCTCGCGAGAGCATGACTGCATCTGCCGACAGGGTTGGGGAATGTTGGGGGTCTCAGCGTGCGGTTTTCTTGGCGTCTGATGATCGCCGTGTGGCGCAACAGCCGCTATTTGTTGCTGCCGCCATGGGTGTGCGCAACACAGTAGCACTGCAGTAGAGCCACGATGTGCAGGCCTCCGGCCCTCGGCTGGCATACCGCCGGACCCACAGCTCCCAACCCTTTGCGTTTGCACCAGTAAAACTTGTCTATGACGTTTGCGTGCCCGCCCCTGGTAGGCCTCTGAGGCGGCCGCCCGCCGTGCCGAGTTGGCCCGCAAGGCGGAGGAGAAGGCGGCAGCGGAGAGCGAGCGGCTGCGGCGGCAGGCGGCGGAGGAGCGCGTGGCGCAGCGGCAGGCGGAGCTCACCAGCCTCATGGACCTCAACCTGGCCACGGACATCAAGGTGCGTACGGTACCGGTACTGAAGGCGGGGTGGCAAGGCGTGTTGTACCTGGAAGTTGAGGCGAAGCAGCTGGTTGGGGCAGGTTGCTTGCTTGCAAGGGTAGAGGGGACGTGATGGTGGTGCGAGCTAGGGCACGGGTCTGGCGCCAAATGTCATGTGCGGGAATGTGGAGGCCTGAACAGCTGGTTGATGTGGTGGGGGTGCGTACACGAGTGGAGGGGACGTGAGCGTGGCCTCGGGGCATGTGCGTGGGGCGGAGGTGGAGGCCAACGGGGGGCCCCAGGGGACCATGGAGCGCAGGAGCGGCGGCCGCCATGAGCGCAGGAGAGTGCCGGGCGCGCAACGGGGAAACGTGGCTTTAATAGCCGCTTTGCTCGTATGCCGATGGCGTGTAAAGTTTGCGGATTCGGACTGCTGCCATAGGTCCTACCGGCAGCAGGCGCCGTTGCGCAAACCAACCTTTCCAGGACAGGAGGTCCCAGGACATGATGTCCAGTAAACCTGGTAGCGCCTTCCCTGTTCTACTACAGCAGTACTCCCCCCTATTCCCAAGCACTTCCCCGCGCCTCCCTTTCCGACCCATGCTCTCCGCCCTTGTCCGCTCCAGGTGCTGGAGCTGATGTATGCCAAGCGGCTGACACGTGCCCGTGCCCTGGGGGCCTTCCTACGCGTCGGCGGAGCCCCCGGCAGCGGCATTGCCGCGGCGGGGGCTGCAGAGGGCGGCGGCGGCGCTGACGCAATGGACGTTGACGGCGGGGCGGCGGCGGCGGCGGCGGCGCGCAGGGGCAGCAGGGGCAAGGCGGCGGCGGGGCCGCGGTACGCCGTGTATTGGGCGCCTGCGCGCGAGTGTGAGGCGACGCAGAGGCTGCGGGAGAGGCAGGCCAAGGAACTGGAGCAGTGGGAGGTGGGTGTGTGGGACTGTTTGCATACCGAGGCGTGGGGATACAGGGCCGTGCAGCAGCGACCTGCATGTGGGTACGTGTCTGCATGCAATGCAACACGTGTCGTACGCCCGTACCATACGGCTCGACACCGGCTGTCAACCTGTGCATTTCCCACGGTCGGGTGGCTGAGTAGGGGACGTGCAACAGCAGGCAGCCGCACTGCCACCTGGCGCGACTGTCCGTGGCTTAGGGTCCGCGCACGCTTGCCGTTCTGTGCTTCACGTGGTTGCGAAGGGCCATGTGTGTGTGCCACGTCTAGCTCGTGTGCTGCAACGGCTTGCTTGTGCTGCAAAGAAAATAAGCGTGTCGCTGTGTTACGGTTGCTGCTGCTGCAGCAAACGGTGTTGGCGGAGCTGGAGCACGAGAAGGAGGCGCTTCGGCAGCGTTCGGAGGCGCGACGGGCGGCCATGACGGAGCGGCGGGCGGTGGCGGCGGCGGCGCGCGGGGCGACGGGCGGCGGCCGGGCGGGCGGCGCGCGCGGTCAGGCGGAGGCGGACGCCGAGGCGGAGGCCGAGGCGGCGGAGGACCGGGAGGCGCTGGAGGGTGAGGAGGGGTGTGGGTGTGCAGGGTTGCCGCTGCTGCTTGATGAAGAGCTCAGGGGTACGACTGGACGCACTCATTGATCCTTGGGTGTCAGCCGACGTGAAGTGATGCGCCATGTGCGCGGCCTTGCCTGGTCTGTAGTTCAGTGCCGCTGCTGGCCACCTGCCAACACGTCGCTATGTGTCTCAGCTGTTGCTGGCGGGCCCACGAGGGAGGCTGCCATTGCACGGTATTGCTGCTGCGGAGGGTCATGGCCTTGCTTCCCGGTACGAATCCCCCCGTGTGTTCCCCACTGCAGCTGCCGAGTTTGACGCGCGTCCTGACGACCGGGAGCACCACGGCGGGGGCGAGGGCGAGGGCGAGGGCCGGGACGGGGGCAAGCAGCACGGGGCGGCGGACGCTGACCACGAGGCGGAGGCAGCGGCCGAAGCCGAGGTGGAGGTGGAGGTCCCTGAGCCTGAGACGGAGGCGGACATGGAGCACAGGTGGGCCCCCTGCGTGGCAGGCCATCGGAGTATACACGTTATAGCTTCTGCTAGCGTCCGGGGGGAGGGCTGGCGCGTACTGAAGCATCGGCAGTACACGCTCCGTATGTTCAGTCCTCTTGGGTGTGTTCCGACGCAAGGTGTCTTGCTGCGACCGCACCTGTCACTACCTTACCCCTGGCCTCGCCGCCATCATGTTTCGCTCTCATTCGTGCCCTTTATTCCCTTACCTTCCTGTTGTTGCTATAGGGACGAGATGGACGCCGACGGGTGAGGCAGAAAGGATGCTAGGGTGTACGAAGAGAGGAATTACGGCGCACAGCGGGTGGATCTTGAGGTGCTTGGGACGCTGACGCCATTTGTCATGACGGTGCTGCAAGGAATCTTGTCGCCGCCTGTGTAGAGCAGTGCTGTAGGCTAGAACACCCTGCCTGGCTGTCTTCATTCGGCACGCAAGGCGGCTGGTTGGCGCATGCAGCTGAGGGAGGGTGCAGTACCACCGTTGGGACCTGGCGCTGGCGGTGGCAGAAGGTGGCATCCCTTTTGAGTTTCTGTTGATGCTTGCTTAATGGGTGGCATCGTCGGACAGCCAGTTTCGTCATGCACTTGCGTACACCTTACACAGCGCTGCAGCACCGTCCATGGCATTGGTGGTATTGGTTGTAACGTCGGGCATCCACCGCGCCATTGCGTCTGGCCACACGTCCGGGAGGAAAGGCCTGTGCCAATGTGTCCCGAGTGCTGCTGTAAGCCAAGTGCATGCAACCAACCAACTCATGGCTCGCATCAGACGCCGTACAGAAGCCATACGGATGCAAGCTCACCTTCAAACAACAGCCGCAGCCCCATGTCACACTCTTCTCCGCACACTCATCTCCGCCCGGTCCCTTACAGCATGCGCCCTGCTGCATGATGCATGCACCCAGACCCATGGGTCATTGGCTCTCACCCATGCAAAACCGCTCCTGAAACTAAGCACTACACCGCCGCCGCACCGACCTCGATCTGCTGCACCTGCTCCTCCATGTCAGCCCGCCCCATCAACCGCCTGAACCTGCCCTCCCACTCCACCGGCAGCTCCGGCAGCTTCCCCACCCTGTCCCCCGGCGCCGGGTCAATGCCCCGCACTTGCAGAATGCGAAGCGTCATCAGGTTGGGCCGCGGCGCCTGGTACTTCCGGTACCGCTTCTTCCGCTTCTTCTTGAAGACATGCACCTTGCCATCCCGGAAATGCTCCTCCACGGCCGCGAGTACAGTCGCCCCCGGGATGTAGGGCCGCCCCACGATAGTTTCCGAACGCGAGCCCAGCAGCATGACGCGGTCAAGCGCCAGCACGTCGTTCACCTCCACCCCGGGCAGCTGGTTGACGAACACGATGTCGTCTGTCGTCACCTTGAACTGCGTGCCCGCCAGCTGCACAACCGCGAAAGTGGGCTCCAGCTCGAGCGCATAGTCCCCGGTGATTACGCCAACACGCTTGTACTCGGTCGGCAGCTGCACTTTGGGTATGGGCGGCAGGCAGGTGTCGACGATGGGGCCGAGCCGGGGCCGGGGTCTCCGTCGCAGAAGCGCTGGAGAAGCCTGGCCGTCCAGCACCTCCTGCCGGGCCTTTTCCCCTTCAATTACTGGCTGTACCGCTTGCCAGCTTGCGGAGGTGTTCAGCGGTTTGAGCGAACGCTTGTTGCTCCTGTACCCGCGAGCGCTGCCTCCGAGCCAACCGCTGAAGCTCCAAGCGCTGCTGTTATGATTTAATGATTGGGATTTTTGTGCAGCAGGGCTACTTGCAGCTATGACGCTCGCAGGCTGTCCGCCCTCCAGCAAGGACGAAAAGGCCCGGAGGGCGCTGCCGCAGTGACCATGCCCACTACTGCTAGCTCCACTGCACGTCCTTGTGAGTCCCAAGATGCCGAGAGCACCACTGTCGGCTATTAGCCCCAGGGCCGAGCGCAGCGCCATCATTAGCGCGACCGCGCGCGGCTACCTAGGCATCAGTTCTTAGGAATATTGCAATTGTATGCTTTCTGGGTGAAGGCAGGTAGATCCCAGCTGTCTAGTAGCGAGGTGGCCGAACAGCTGACTAGGGAACGCGTGGGGTCGCTCGGTGTGGGGCTCTACACGCAGGTGCACCCAGTGTAGAGCTGAAGAACTGCTAATGCTGTTTTGAGCGCCGTGCTGTACTTCAATTACCATACACATGCATTCGAGCATTCCTGGACGGGGGTCGGCATGCTGCCCGTGCTGCACTTTGGTCGTACACCCCATGCGCCACCCATTGTACGCCATGGCGCAACCGCAGTGCTCGTTCTCTCGCCTCACCCGCAGCCTCGCAGGGCAACGCTCCCATACACAGCATCTGCTGCAGATGGCATTACCGGCACCGTGCTGCAACGTTGCAGGGAGCTGCTGTGTTTCCAGTTGGGCTATGCTGGGCGGGGGTCTGCCGTGGCGGGGCACCTGTACAGTTGAAAAGTTTAAGTACAGTTGAAAAGTTTAAAGCCATACTTGTTCTGCGCCCATGCTGCGAATTCCGTACCACACAGAAGCGGGGACACCCTGACACCCTAGATCCACTGTGGTGTGCGCATGGAAATGCACTGTATTAGGGGAACTAAGGCAAGAGCCAACCGGCGCGCGCTTCTATAGTGTATATATGTATTGTTAGACTTCAGTTGCTGTTATACCACGGCCGCCGGGCGCCCCTGCTGCGTTTCAACCTGCTGCGCCATCCAGACCCCTGGCAATGAGGGTGTCGCCCAGACCGATGTCCAACTCTCAATATGTGTCCTGGTTGCCCTAAATACTTATAACTATATATATTATAACATATGAAGTAAACCGTTGCATCAGTACGCCCAGTTTGGTAGATCCCACGGGTCAAACCTTCAGCAAAACCCTTTCATGGGCCCGGCAACGCCCTACAGGCCGCTGCCGGCCCTCTAGCCGGTGCAATGTCAGCAAGGATTGACAGCAAAGCTAACTGCATAGGCCACATACTCTGCGATGAGCAAAATGAGTGCACCATGCGTCGCGACAAGGACGCGACCAGCAATGGCCGCGTGTTCTCGTCAGGCGCCGCGTTCGATGCAATTCAAGGGAAGCACTTTAGGGGCAAGACTCATTCAGGACCGGGTTGGGTGTGCGGAGCGCACGCCCAGCGGTGGCGAAAGGGGAGCCAGGGGGCTGGCGGTGGGCCTGCAGGCCCCTTCGTCGGCCCACAGCCGCTGCCGCTGGGCGTGCGCAACACCGTGGCCAGTGGCCAGATGTTCAGCGCCGGCGTTGAGCCAGGTGCCAAGCGCGTCAGGACGGGAGGCGCCCCTCCAAGCACCTCCGCCACGGGGGTCCTATGCGCAGGAGGTGAGAGGCTTTCAAAGCCATGGCAAGCTGCCAGCAACTGTTGCCCGTTGTCGCCGTGCTTGGCCGGGCTAGGATTTCTTAAGCGCCACGAAATCTCCACTATGAAATGAAATACCGGTTACACACTGCAGTTGCCATGCGTTGTGATGCAGGTCACCAACCGCTCACACGCAACAACAACGGCAGCGTCCCTCCCGGACGGCCAATGGAGCGCACCAGCAGGCCGGCTCCTCGAGCGCCCCCGCTCGCTGCAGCCTCACCCCTGGCTGAGCGTGACAGCCTCGGCAGCGGTGCGGCGGTCCTGCCTCCCGAACCCAACAGCGGGCACATCCCTGTCCCCGACACAGGGCCCCCCTCATCGCCCTCAGCCCCCGCGCCCCCTGCATCTCCCCACCAGCCATCGGCCGCACAGGGCGACGCCAGCGCCACCGCCACCGCCGCCTCGCCAGCTGCTGACCCGCACATAATGGGCGTGATAGAGGATAAAGGGCAGCTGGAGGGTGAGTGTCGGCGCTGGCGGGCCTACTACGGAAACCACACCATCGGCCGCGCGCCCAGTCAGCGGCGGGCAGCAGCTCTGCGCGACCAGTACCTGGACGACAACAACCTCTTCCAGGGCACGTGGCAGCCGGTCATGACACGCGAGCAGCGTGCGGCTGAGCTCGCAGCAGTTGAAGTGGAGGAGTTTGCACGGCTGGCGGGGATGGTAGAAGCCGCTGGGGCACGTGCACACACCCTGACGGCCAACAGGCGCCCCGTGAGCAGCATGAGCCCTGCTGTCCTGAAGACCAAGCTAACGGAGCTGCGCAGTGCTGTAAAGGAACTCACATCGCTGCTGGTGGGCGCCTCCGACTCCCTTGAGGCGGGCCTTGGCACCGTGCAGCAGCTGCAATTGCAGGTGGCCGGGCTGCAGGACGAGCTGGCCACGGCACGGGCGGAGGCGGAGTCCCTGCGCGATGTGCGGGAAGCCAGGAAGCTGCTGGAGGCCTGCGGCCTAGGAGACCTGTTTTCCAACATGTCGGCCGTGGTCCTGCGGCACCTGTTGCCGCTGCAGGGGATATTCTTCACCTACATCAGCACCGCCTGCTCCAACGTCGTGCGAGTAGCAGACGGCGGCAGGGAGAAGTGGCCTCCCCGCCTACTGGACTTTTTCGGCACCATGTGGACGGCAAGCAGTGCCAAAAGGAATACGCCGAGGTGGAGTCGTACATAGGGGGCGGGGCGGGCAGCAGTGTGTTTGCTAAGGATTTTGGGGACGGATTTTCTCGGTACAAGTGAGGAATAAGGACAGGGTCAAATATTTCGGCTTA
>VFQN01008208.1_pt1 | contig 10704 bp, 18 predicted proteins | sample 3512371 | NCBI WGS metagenome assembly VFQN01 (sample SAMN10412370, study PRJNA504923) | tailings metagenome | isolation source: Replicate 2 from Balatoc abandoned mine | place: Philippines: Itogon, Benguet | collected 2017-08-28 | reverse complement strand
ACTGGCGACAGCAGTTGCATGTCGAATGGGAGCTGCAGGCCCTGGCGTGGCCGGCAGTGTTCCGGTCTTATTTGGCGGAAAATTCTGAGCGCTCATAATTTTGGGGCCTCTGACTTCAAATTCTGACAGTACTGGTCATAATTTTGGCCTTAAAAATTATGACTCCAATTTTTTTTCCTGGGGGGCAAGCCCCCCAGACCCCCCAATGACTGCGGAACGTTTAAGTAGCAGGAGCACCGCATTCCACCTTCGCACGGTGGCAGCGTTTGCAATCAATGCCACACCCGTATCAGGCCTACAGGAAAAACGGTACCATGGGGCGTCCTGCACAACCCCTTTCCATGCACTACCAAGTACAGTGCGTCCCTCAGCGGTCATCATTGTTCACGTCTGACAACTTAAGCGCATCCCCGCCCTACTTTTCAGTTGCACTCCACGATTGTCCATACGCGCCGCACACCCATTTGAGGAACCCTACACGGCTACCATGCGCATTCAGCGCTCGCGCGTGCAACGCCATACATACCGGTACCGGCTAACCTAGCTTTCTGCACGTTTAGGCAAGTCGTATCACGCCCTTGTTGACTCCCCACCAAGGCACATCTCTGTACAGCTTATATACGTGCAATACCTCCCACTCAGAAGGCAACAACATCAGTGACTATGCATGCAATTAGTCAGGTACAATGCAAGAGCTCAAGAACAGTGTCAAGCCAGCAGCTTATTAGTTGTGCTACTCCATGCATGCTACTCCTACGCCGCGTTGCGGGGGCGTGCTGCGTGGCTGCTGCGGGCCGCGCAGCGGGGCACGCTGAACCAGGCGTCCACTGCGCTCTGCAGCACATAGCGGTCGAACTCAGCGTAGGGCCCCTCCTCCAGGTCGCTGGTGGAACGCTTGCCGAGATCAATCTTGGGCCCGTTCTGCTTGACGCACACAAGCGCCTCCAGCACCGGCAGCGACATCTTCGTGCGGTCCTTGGTCTTGATGCGGTTCATGCAGCTGAAACCGCGCTCCACCTCGGCCGTCGACGGCTGCAGCACCAGCATGATGAGCACCAGCATGCGCAGCTCGGGCCAGCTGTCCATCTTGTGAAGGAAGTGGCACCAGAACACCCGAGTGGTCCAGGGCTCTGGTACTGGCTCGCCGGGCTCCGTTAGGCGCTTGGCCACGTTGTACTGCTGCTGCTTCTCAGCGGCGTAGGGCGCTGCCAACCTGACACACCGCTTCCACTGCTCAACCGCCTTCTCGGCGTCGACCAACGCCAGCAGGCCCCCACGCATCTTGCCAAACCACCCCGCAAGGTTCCGCACCTCCGCCAGCCCGTAACCCTCCCGCTGCCCCTGCCCCAGGCTCGCCAGCCCGTGGAAGGAGAAGACGTCGAAGTTGGCCGCCATGCTGAGGTCGTCAGCAGGGAACCGGGACCTGATGTGCTCGCACAGGAGCATCACGGCCCGCTTGACGAAAGTGGTGGTGTTGTTGATGATCAACGGCAGCTTGTCCCACGCCAGGGGGTCGTCTGACGTCGAGTTGGTGAGCAGCAGCTCGTACTTGGTGCTGGAGCGCCAGCGGCTCTTGGGGTTCTTGAGGTCCGCGAGCAGGCCGCACACGCCGGGGGTGTAGGTTGCCTTGGAGCCTGGGGTCAAGCCCCACGCCTCCTCGAGGAGGGCGACATCGCCCTGCAGCAGAACCTTGACGTCGGGGTAGGCCAGCTCGCGGCTCTGGAAGGCCTTACTCAGGCCGGCCACGACCTCCAGAATGTCGGCCAGTGCGTACGTCAGCATGAGCGTCCGTACGTCCCTGCCAAGGGGCACAACAGTGCGGTACGAAAGCTCAAGGTGGTGCAATGCCCAAGGCTGTATGCTTGGCATTCTGAATGCAAGTCGTGCCGTTGTAGGAAGACTGTGTGCTGGCCAGTTTGAAAAGGTAAGCCGTGCCAGGGAGGCTGTGAAAATAGCGACCATGCACTACTTATACTCAAGTGCAGGACTAGAGACTTGGTGCCGCAACAGCAGTTGCGGTAACCATAATATGCCGGGTTAGCTGCCAAGCCAAAAGTGTTTTGACTCCTTACCGCAGCTTGTCGTAGAGGGCTTCTGCCCCCTTGACGTTGGCGTTGCTCTGGCCGCGGAAGTACTCGAGGAGCTTGGGGTATATGATCTTGAGGCGGTTGATGCAGGCGGAACGCGACAGCCACCTGACCCTGCACGTGCAAGTCAAAGAGAGGCATTTTGGTTATGGTGTAACGGCACGACATGACGGCAAGCTAGAGCATATTGCGTTGAACTGTGTAGTGCCCACACAGTACCCTAAGCAGCAGCTGCCTAACCCACGCCACGTCCCCGTTCCCCGTCCCTGTTCCCCCCCAGCCAGCACCGGCCTTGCGTAAGAGAATCAACGTCTTGATGAGGCCAAACCTCAGTAACAAGGTTGTTGTATGTGCACAGCAAGCAGTCACCCTACTCACTCGTGCGGCTGCAGCACCGCCAGGGCCTTCTCCTCCTTGGTCAGGCCCTTGAACAGGGCCACCTTCTCTTTGAACAGCGCCTCGAACTCGGCCTTGCGGGCGCCGGAGAGCTTGAACCAGCCGTACAGCTTGGACAGCAGGCGCTCGTACTCCGCCAGCTTGTCGACCTGGCGGGCTCAGGCCGAACAGTCAGGGAGAAGCAATAGGACCTAATACCGACGGCTCCAAAGGTCACTATACTTTAGGGGCAGCGGCCTAGCTCCTCAAGGCAGTGCTTAGCCAGGATTTGCAAGGGACCGCTTGATGGTTCGCACGCGCCTTAACACAGGCCTACCTGTTTGAACAGGTCACCGCAGGCCAGCTGGAGCTTGTGCGCCACGCAGTGGAAGGAGAGCACGAAGGCCGAGATGGCCTTCATGCGCTCCGCCAGGCCAGTGTGGCAGCCGGTCATGACGCTGGCACCGTCCGTCGTGAAGCCAACGACCTTGGCGGCGCTGATGCCGTTGTCCTGCAGGTCAAGAGGCCGGGCATACACGAGCAACGACAGGTCAGCAGGTGTTGGGGTAACACTCTTGTCCTAACCACACAGCACGCAGCAAAGGAAAGACCTTACCCACAGTTAAGCCACGCCAGCTGAGCCTACGCAAGGATATCCCCCAAACGTAAACCACGGCAGCATAGGACTAGGGTCCATTCGCACCTCCAGGAACGTCTTGACCAGGTTGTACAGGGTCTCAGCGTCACCGTGGCCACCGGTGCCCACGAGCCGCATGAGCTTGAACTGCGGGTTGAAGGCCGCGTCCAGGAAGCCTACGTAGATGGCGAGGTTGTGGGACTTGGCCTTGTCGGTGCTCTCGTCCACAGCAATCGAGATGACCGGAGAGGCCTTGATCTCGTCCAAGAGCTGCCCTTGAATGACCTGGTGGAGAATGTCGGCCATCTCGCGCGCCGTGTCGTCCGTCTGGTACGGCCCGTTCACAGCCACGTCGGGGCAGGAGTTGGCAGCGTGCGTAGCGGCCTGACGCTCGAAGGCCAGCAGAGGCTGCAGGGCGGGGGAAACGCACAGACAAGCGCCAGTCATATTGAAGCACCGCACCATTTGCTGTAGCCTTACATGCTGCTAGCACCAGTGCCGCGGACGAGCATGCAGGTCCAGAGATGCATGCCAGGAAGGGCTAAACAACAGGCCGATAGGCAACACATCAACTCACCTCCTCGCCCTGAATGACGTCGTAGCAGATGCGATACAGCTTCTTGATGAGCGGCTCGGTCTTGTCCACCACCTTGGCTGCTGCCTGTACGATCGTCTGCTGACCAGCTGGCAAAGGCTTAGCCTTCGCAGCTGCCTTCTTCGCAGCAATCTTCTCCGCCTCCCCCGCGGCCACGACGTGAGCAACTATGCCCACGTGCGCCCTGACCGCCTGCATGGTGACTTTACCCCCCCTAGGGCTGGTGAAGAAGCTGCTCAACGAATTGTCCCCATGCTTGGCAATGCACAGGTCGCAAGTCAGGCCATTGCGCCTAGGGCACAGCTTGATAATCTCCTTGTACAGCTTGAAGGCGGGGTTCTTCTTCAGCTCCTCAAACTGCTCCTTGGCGAGCCGGGCCTCCTCAGCGAGCACGGCAGCCTCGGCGCCTGCAAGGGAACACACAGCCGCGTGGTGCAGTTGGTTAACCGTACGACACTGACATGTGCGCTGAGCAAGAGCAGCAACACCAAGGCGTACCGTCAGAGCTGGGCTGCTTGTTGGAAGCGGCCTGTGAGCCACCATCCGCAGGCGAGGGCGCAGCACCCGTGGGGGAAGCGCCCACACCTGCGCAGAAGTGATAACGGTTTGAAAGGGTTGGGTCCAGTGTATCCCTAACGAGCTTTGCAGAACGGCGCAGCCTAAGGGATTCTGGGAATGACTTGGCCATGACTACAACGCAACATCGTGGCCATGGTTTGTACCTGCTTCCACGCCGCCACCCTGGGCAGGCCTGTCGCTGGAGGCGCACTGAGGCGCCTCGGTGGCGCGCTCTGCACGATGAACAGAAGGATACCATGTTTCATTGCTCGAGCTCAAGTGCCTGTCTATAGTATATTTGTGCATAGCTGCAAGAACTCACCGAGAGTCGCGAGCAGCTCCGCGCCACGAGCGCGAGCGCCAGTCGAACCCTTGGCTGAGCCCGCAGCGCTGGGCCCCGCCGAGGACTCAACCACCCCGGTGGTAGCCTTTGTAGGCGACGTAGGGGCGTCAGGCTTGCCGGACTTGTCCTTGCTTGGTGACAAGACCGTTTGAACCAACTTGGCGGGGCTGCGCGCCACTGCAACGGCGGCTGCAGTAGCTGCACTGACAAGTGTAGGAAAGAAGCTCAAAATGCCTTTGGCACGCTTGGCAGGCTGCTCGCCCGCAGGAGGATCAGCAGCGGGAGCCTTGCGCTGAACACGAGGTGCCATGATTTTGCACAGTCGAACGGGTATAATTGGTGGGAAAGAAAGTTATATGTGACGTTCAAGGCAGTCGGAACCTTTCAAACGGTGGCAGCGGTCGCAGACGGTGTACGACAGGGGATTCCCGTGCCCCGCTCTTCCCGTGCCCCGTGCCTCAGCTCATGCGCTAGGACCCTGCGGCAGCCCTGTGCCATTGAGTAAGCTCCTGCTTTGTGTAATCATTCTGGTTTCGCACGGCTGCGCATGGGAGTTGGCTGCTGCGTGCACAACTCTGACGCCTACATGCAACCTCGGCTGCCGGGGCACAGGGCTTGTGTTGCAAGAGCAGCCATGCGATTTGCTACATTTGCTTCTGCCGTTGTCCTCCATAGGGAAATCCAGTAAACAGAGGCAGAGAGGCTGCTTATCAGTCGTACATGCTATCCAGGTGCGGTGCGGCAGGTATCTGTCGTAGCAGTGTGCCAAGGTCAGGATTACTGCTTAGCACACATAATGCTTGTATGCTGAGCGCTGAGCGCCGAGCGCCTGAGCCTTTTAGTCCTGGCGCGCTGACGGAATCACGAAGACGTTGTGCTTCGAGGGGTTGCCTTCGTGCCTACTAGCCCAGCACTCTTGCCTACGGGCATACGAGATACCCAGCTTGCTTGCCGTGTAACACAGGTACACAACTCACTGAAAGCCTGGGGACGGAGGGGGAAGCAACGGAGCGTGGGCTGCCTTGCTCACCCTCGCTCCATTGCTGATGCAGTCCGTTACTATGTGCACTGAGCCGATGGATCTCCTCTGTCCACTCCTGACTTGTAACTACGTGTTGCCATGTGGGGCTGTGGGCTGCAGCGTGGGGGGCTGGGGGCGCGCACAGGGGTCCAGGCTGCAGCTCCCAACTGTTTGTCTTAACGTAGAACTGGACTGCTGAGCCTTCTCCGCTTCCGTCCCAAAGGCGCACTGCACACACCTCGGCGCTCTTGAATGGGCTTTACGGTCGACGCTACTGAGTAACAAACGTGAAGCGCGGACCGCCTCACGGTGTCACGTAGCCTGTAGGCCGTAGCGCCGTACCCCCATCCCCCAAGCCACAGACCACCACCACGAAGCGCGGCACAAGCCATTCCGCCTTGCCCATATGCAGGAGTCAACATGACGGCAAAGGTGCGCACACTGTACTTGAATGTCGTGCCGCCCGTCACTAAGCTGCAAACCTCGCCAGAGCATGAAAGCAGCCGGACCATCAGAGTCACACGCCGCCACCACGTGGCCATGCAAACCAAATGAGACCCATACCGTATCGCGGGTGACGAGGCCTGTTTCTATGGCATTGGCATCGTGAACCTGAATGCTGTGTTACTCCAGACCGAAACACAACATCCACAGCATCAGATGCTACGCACTGGCACCTGGTGCACGGAACGCCCCTCCATCATGACGCGCGCAAAAAACTACCCCGCCTTGCAGTACCCACGGGAGCCGAGCCGCCACAGCACGCCGTGGCCACGCCGTGACGACGCCACCACGTGCAACCACGGCGCATGGCACGCCGTCGTCCTGTGGTTGGAGTGGCCGGCATTCCCGGCAAGCAGTCAAGGTCTTTGCGTAACACATGCGGACAAGGTTCGACGTCCACAGCATGGCGGGACGAAACGCATGACATGTTCTCTCATCAACGGCGTTACTGACACTTACCCAACTATTCTTATTTTCGTCCCACCTGCTTCCTGTCGATCAGGTCCCGCTGCACGTCTGCAAGCAGCGCGGCCGCCTGCAGCACCTTGCCTCCCGGCTGGGGCTGCACGGGGCCTGCTGCGCGGCCAGGGGCGCCAGGGCGGGCACGGCGCGGCCGGCCAGGGAGTCGCGGGCGGGGAGCGTGGCACGGCCCTGGGGCGAGCGACGAAGTAGGCCAAGCACGGCACGGCAGGGTTAGAGAAGAGGCAGTTGCGGAATGTTCCAAGGGCCAGCAGGCACATGAGGACGATGAGTGAGGGACAGACCGGTGCTGTGCCGTTCTGCGCTGGGCTCGCTGTGATGTTAGTGCCAACTGTTGGTGGTAATGATATTCATGGCCCCCACCTTGGTGCTCTGCTCCCCCGTCTAATTTTCTTGGTGCAGTTTGCGCTCCACGTACACGTTGTCGTCTGGCCCGGGCGCTGGGCAGTACCACCGCACGCGCACCAGGCTGGCGCCGTCGTTGCACGCCAGGCGGTCGCGGTGCACGGCCAGCTTGCGGTTGTCCAGCTGTCTACCAGCTCGCGGAAGAGGTACGGCAGCGTTGATGGAGGAGCTGTAATCATCGCTGAAAGAACCTTCGCCGTTAGTGCGCTCCACGAGGGTCAGCTGCCTGCGTTTTGCAGCAAAGGGTGCTTGTCTCGGCGGGAAACCTTGCTGGGAGCCTGGCGCGTCGCACTCTTGGTCAATGAGTAATGACAACATAAGATTGGCGTTGTGTTCTTGCTGTCAACCTCAGAACGCTGGCAGGCAACACCGGGTGTAGTGCAGCCACGGCCCAGGTTCAGTCCTACCTCCTTCCGAAGATGAGCACCGGCAGGTGGCGCACGATGGCGGCCTTGACACGCAGCACGTCGCGAGGGCCCTCGCAAAACTTGGTGGTGCTCCTGTAAGCCACATCAATGAGAACAAGGCGTGTTCGGCAAGGCGCAATCAAGGTTGCGCCTTGCATGCTGCCCTGGGGGCCGCAGCACACCCACCTCTAGAACTCGTCCGGCGGCACCCACGCCTCCCCTGCACCCGCCGCCTGGCCCTGACTGCTGGCAGCCTCCTTCGCCTGCCGTACTGCGTAGTACAGGTTCAACATGGCCACCAGCACCATGTCGTACGTCAGGCCGCCAAGCACGTACTCCTGCAAGGCAGGAATGGCAGGGGTCCACTGCGGCAGTTGGTGCTCAACTAACATTTTCATGTCCAAGCACTTTGATGTCCCACCTCCTGCATTTTGATCAGTGTAAATCCTAGCCCTGCCGTTGCCGAACGGAACTTGTTCTTGGCGCAGTGACGGTCATTGCGCGCTTAACTCTGTGCCGCATCGCCCAGTATGCGTGACCCCTTACATGTCTCTAGGAAACATGTGCGCACAGGTCCAATCATGCCGGGAAGCCCAGCGCATGGGAAAAGCGGTCCCGCTTTCCCGGTCCCGCTTTTCCATGCGACCGTACTCCTGCTCATGCAGAAAACCAAAAGCCAGGCACAATCCCCACCTCCTGCATATACACACTCACCTGTACGGCCTGCTGGTACTCCCTCTTGGCCTCCAGAGCCGCCAGCCTGTCCCCGGACACCGCAGCAGCCAGGGCCACAGGGATTGGCCATGTGACTGAGGCAGCAGCAGTAGCCGCCTTGCTGCCGTACGCGTGCATGGCGCACGCGTCATACTGCAGGGCCAGGCCGGACAGCTCTGCACTGCTGAAGCACTCGAAGGCCTCTAGGTCCAGGAGCTCGGTGACTAGCCAGGGGGGATGAGAAGGAGGGGGATGGGAAGGAGAGATGTTGAAGGGGGGTGGGAAGGAGAGATGTTGAGGCTGAACACTCTGCCAAAGCTCACTGACTGCGCCGGCCTCCAAGCGCCTGCAACGTGCCATCGCCTACCAGCCCCTCCCTGTTCCTCACCTATGCTGTCGCACTCTGTCCGTAGCTCGGTGCGCACGCGCCCAGGCCGGCAGCCGCCGCCTGCTCCTGCCACTGCTGCTGCCCGGCCTGCCTGACATGCTGCAGCGCGGCGAAGGCGCGCTGCAGGCGCTCGGCCCCGTGGAAGGACACCACGCAGGCGTTGGTGGTGGGGCTGACGCGGTTGCAGGGGGGTAGGGGCCGAAGCCACGGAAGGACACCACGCAGGCGTTGGTGGTGGGGCTGACGCGGTTGCAGGGGGGTAGGGGCCGAAGCCACGGAAGGACACCACGCAGGCGTTGGTGGTGGGGCTGACGCGGTTGCAGGGGGGTAGGGGCCGAAGCCACGGAAGGACACCACGCAGGCGTTGGTGGTGGGGCTGACGCGGTTGCAGGAGGGTTGGAGGAGAGCCGGGAGAAGACGCAAGTGGAGGCGGTGTGGGCGGGGGGCTGCAGCGGTTCTGAGGACGTAGGGGACGAGGCTGCCGGTCCACCCGTACTAGCTGTCGTGAGGAGAACATAAGGACGGGGAAACCACGGCGCTGCGGGTCGAAGGTATACTTGGGCCCACAGTGCAGATTGGTGGTGGCCGACGGGCCAGCACACATCCATAAGCATGTCATGTTCCTTGGTCAGCGGGCTCCGACCACGGCAGGGCTCGTCTGCACACGGGCTGGAAAGCAGGGGGTGGGACTAACGTTGGGGCCTGGTATAAGTGCCTGCGTGTTACGCACACATTTTCAAACGGTCGCCATGACGCGCGTGAGTGCCTCTCAGCTCTCAACCCGTCCACCAGGTACACGGCCCAGGTACACGGCCCATCGCCCCTACCCACGGAGCCACGCTCCCGCTTCCCGCAAGTAACCTGCTGTCTGCCTCTCCATGCCGAACCCTTCACCAGCACAACCAGCCCTCCCGACCTGCTGCACCATGCTCTCGCTTCCTGCAAGTACCCACCAAACAGTTTGTTCCTCCATGCCGGAATTCAAGGGGGTCGTTGCCCTTCGGGGTTCGGGCCCCCCTGAGCCCCCTTTCGGGGCCCCGCGATCGGGGCCCTCTGCTATCTTTTTCTTGCTCTCCGGGGCCCAAAGGGGTTTGGTGCACAAACAACAGGCCCGTTGGGTCCCGATGGCCCAACAAGCGCCGGTGCCGGCCCCTTCACCAGGACAACCAGCCCTCCGGCCCTGCTGCACCTACCCCTCGGCACCTACCTTTCCACCCGCCCCGCCCGCCCTCCTACACCTATTACTCCGCACCTACCTCTCCACCCGGCCCCACCGACCCAGTTACGTAGCCCAAGGCCCGTCCTACCAACGCCGCCGTGCTTGCTGCGGTCACCTCACCTTATAGGACATACACGCCAATTGACGTGCTGCCGCCACGGGGCACCACCCAGCTGATTTGCACTGTCGAGGCGTGCACGTCATGGATGTGGTAACACGGAGCGCCAGGGGTAAAAGGAGCCTATCAGGTCCGGCCCAAACTGTCTACACTGTGAACGTGCCCCAGCATGCCTCAGCGTGTAAGGACTAGCGGCCTCGTGACACTAAAAGGTTCTATCTCATGCCAGTGGCACTACAGATCATATTTAGTATTCTTGCAACGCTGTCTGCAGCACGCAGTGCTCGTAAGTTTGCTCGCCTTTTGGGTCGCCACCGGCGACGTTTTGTGACGATATGGGCACTTACGAAGCTATTTTCTTATCCGACAACTAGATATGATACTATGTGCATTCGGGCGGGCACCGGTACCTCGTATCCTACGTGATCGGCGTGCCTAGGTGCTTTTGCCCCCATGGGGAACAACACGTGCTCTCAGGTCTCAGCCCAGGGCATGGGCCTGTATATCAGCGTGCGGGCTGAAGGCAGAAGCATTCCCTTGCTAATTGAAGTTCTAGTTGTTCTGTTGACGCCTTGATTGCAGTAAGGGACTGTCGGGTACCGGGCAGTGCTTGGATAGTTGCAAAACCCACCATCATAAAGCCGGTGCGGCATATTTTTGTTCCATCTGGCCTGCTGGGAGGGCCTGACCGCAACAGAATTTTTGGCACCCCGGCCCAAAATTCTGACAGTACTGGTCAGAATTTCAACGGCTGTGCCAAGGTAAAATTCTAAATCCTTCAGAATTTCCGGCCAAAAAATTCTAATTCGCGGCCGAAACGGCCGCAAAAATTATAATAATTCTGAAGACCGGA
>VFQN01008206.1_pt1 | contig 10708 bp, 14 predicted proteins | sample 3512371 | NCBI WGS metagenome assembly VFQN01 (sample SAMN10412370, study PRJNA504923) | tailings metagenome | isolation source: Replicate 2 from Balatoc abandoned mine | place: Philippines: Itogon, Benguet | collected 2017-08-28 | reverse complement strand
TATGACTGTTCTCAAACCTCTGGCCCAAGGCTGGGGAAGTAGTACCCGCTTGGCCCCAGGCGCCAAGGCCCTCCAATTGCCCTGCACCTACCTGGACGATGAACCCCGCGTTCTTCTTGATATCGTACCACTTCCACGGCCGGTTAAAGTATCCGGACGCTGCCTCGTTTCGGTCCCCCATGTCGGAAACGTAGGCCCCCACCAGCACCAACCCTGCCACCTGGTGCGTCTCAGCGTAACGCATCGCTGCAGCAGCTCCGGAACTGTGACCGACTATGATTGTTTGGTCATCACATTTAAGCTGCTGTTCCATAAAAGGTAGCCACTTGGTCTCCCTCGCGGTGACGGGGTCCGGCATGTTTCTGAGCATCACCTCCTGGACGTGAGGCTTCAATTTATCCCGCAGCCAGCCGTAGTAGTTACAATCTATGACGTTTCCTGCCCCGTTACCCGGTATGATAGCGACGCGAACAACTGGAGCCATGCCTCCGACAGTGACAGCGCGGGGCTTTGCGAATGCGCGTCTGCTACAACGCGAGGGGGCGATGCGTAACATAGCATGGAAGTCTACTTAGGGTCCCTAGCCTCACCCATCTCCAATCGCGGTCTTCCCTGTGCCGCATGCCAACTGCCCAACGACCGCATAGACTCGAGTCCTGTGACTGGGGCGCTGCTGCCGCAATCCTCGGCAAGCTTTTCGCTCCTACTTTTCAGGGCGCTCTCATGCATCCTGTCACCACCATGCACCACATGTCGAAGTGTTTCCCAAGTCGCCACCTGGTCCCCACCCGCCTGTGCGCCCCGCAAAACGCCATTTTGTCCCCTGTCACTCCCCTGCCGCAATGGCCTGCGCCAGCAACGCCCAGCAGTAGTCCCTATCCCGCACGTCCTGCAGCAAATGCACATCTGCGCCTGCCGTCAGCAGGGCCCGAACCACCGCGGTGCGGCGCTCGGGGCTGGCCTCCGCCTTGGCGCTGCCGCCTGGGTGCAGCGCCGCCCACAGCGGCGTGCGGAAGGCCTTGTCAGGGGAGTCCACGCGGGCCCCGGCCGCCAGCAGCTGCTGCGTCACCTCCAGGTGCGACCGAGCGCACGCCACGTACAGCGGCGAGTAGCCGTCCTGCGGTGAGTAGTGGATGCCCGGGCAGTAATGCTGTCAGGCAGGTGCCGTACAGTGTGCGGAGTCCATTGCTGTTGCTCTGCGGCCCAAGGTACAGCGCGCACCCACAGCAACCAAGGCCCAAATCACGTGCATGTAGCAACTCTTGCATACTGCACTACGGCTGTGGAGCACATGGTGTCGCACCTTGTCTGCCGCGTTGGGGTCCGCCCCCGCCGCCAGCAACGCCGCCACCACCGACACGTGACCCTGGGCCGACGCGACACGCAGTGGCGTAACGCCAGCCTGGAGCAGCAAAAGCATGGGCAGGGACAGGGGCGGGTAAAGACAGCAAAGTGAGCGCTGTTTGCGTGCCATTGGGCCTGTCAGAGCAGCTGCTTCTTCACATGATGGTAGAAACACTCTGGCGTTTTGAGTCCATCTGCCACACCTTTGACACTTTCCAGCACCATGTTGATGCCTCCCATAACATCATCACACCCAATAGCCGCCCGTCGAACCGTAGTGCCTGGTGGTATGCACACCCCACTCACCGCGTTAGCCTCGCCCACGTCCGCCCCCGCCTGCAGCAGCAGATCCACCACCTCCCCGTGCCCCCGCTGGCACGCCACCCACAGCGGCCGCCGGCCCTCGCGGTCCGCAGCCGACACCGCCGCCGCCACTGCACCGCCACCGCCCTGCGTAAACAGTAGGCATTAAGCCAGCAGTGATGCTGGATAGTGTCGGACAGCAATTAAACCAAGTAGCTGGGTCTGGGGTGGCTGGCCGCAACCACACGAGCCGTGCTTGTCCTGTTACTTAAGCTGGCGAGTGAGCTCCACCGTTTGGCTTGGCTGCCCATTCAACCCGCCCTCATGAACTCGATTATGCGCGTAGCGGGTTATGGAGTATGGCAAGGGTCCGTGTGGGCTACAGCGCCAGGGCCCCTGTGCACTAGAGCCGTAAGCAGCGAACCGCGCACGTGTCGGTCTGTTAAAATGCCACGTTCCTGGCACACCGCCATACAGGCACGCACCTGCGGTCCGGAGCTACTGGCAGCTGCGCACCGGTCCAGCAGCAGCTGCGCCACGTGTGTGTGGCACCAGTAGGCCGCAAGGTGGAGGGGAGTCATGCCGGACTGGCGGGGGAGAACAGTTTAGGGTTGGAGAGTGCGGAGGCGTCAGGGTCAGGGCCAGATGCACGTCACACGCAATAGGCGCCACGAGTCCCGGGCGCCCTAAATTCCCAGGACCTTCGGTACGCTGCACCGTCCCCGAAACGCAATGTCATACCGTACATAATGTCCACTCACCTTGTCCGTCACCGCCACGCTGGCCCCCGCCTGCAGCAGCTGCAGCACCTTGGCGGGCGGCGGGCTGTTGGCAGTGGCGCACAGCTGCAGCAGCCGCTTGCTGGCCTCGCCCGCGCTCATGGCAGGGGTGCTGCCGCCGCCACCACCGCCACCACCGCCGCCGGCACCCTGCCCCTGCCCTGCCTGGCCCGCTCCCAGCTCCCCTGGCGATGGTTGCTGCCCCTGCCGCGTGTGCGGCGGAGGCGAGGCGCCGCGTAACCCGCCGAACGGCAGCGCCGCCGCTGGCAGCGGCTGCAGCGGCGGAGGCATACCGCCACCGCCTGCACCCGTTAGGATGATGGGGGACCGGCGTGGGGACCCCCCGGACACTCCGCCGCTAGTGTTGCTATTTGTGCCGGTGGGGTTATGGGAGGCAGAGGGGAAGCCGAGGGCTGGGGATGGGGGGCCGGGCAGGGTCCAGGTAGGAGGCGGGGAGGAGGCACGTGGCGGTCGGTACAGCCCAAAAGGCGGCGGCGATGTATAAGCGGTACCCGTGCCTGTGGGTAAGTGTGGATTGCTGGTTCTGGTCCCGGCCCCGCTGAGATTGGGCTGGTACGGCGCGGAGGCGTAGGGATGCAGGTTGGGGGCGCTGGCATGAGGGTGGGAAGGGAGGCCGTAGGCGGCGGGGGCGGATGGCTGGTGGTCCATGGAATTGGGGTGAGGCGGTCCTGATCCGGGTGCAAAGCGGAAGCCGCCGGTCTCCTCCGCCAGGGCGCCGCCTTCCCGCTGGTCATGAAGTGCCCAAGGCTCTGCCCCGGCCTCGGGTCCCGCCGACCGTCGAAGCAGCGTCGGCGGCGGCAGGGCGGCCGCCGACGGCGGCGGCACCGCCGCCAGAGCTGCGGCCTCACCCGCAGCAATCGCCGGCCACCAGCCCCTGCTCCCTGCCTCACCGCCGCCGACATCGTTGTAAGCACCGTGGTCTCCGGATCCTCCTCTGAATAAGTATGACCCGTGGGCGGAGGAGCCGGGGGATGTGCCCTGCCCCGCCTGGGCCTGCGAGTGGGGAGCCCAGTCGCTGGGCACCAGGCTGTACGGCACACGTGACGCGTCGCGGGAGCCGTCCTGCGACCCACGGGTCGCGGGCGGCCCCGGCGTGAGCGTTACGGCGGCGTGGCCGCTACCGCTGCTGCGCCGGCGGTATGCTGTCATGCCGTTCATGCCGGGCGTGTACACAACCTCGTCGTCTGCTACGCTGGGGTGGGTGTCGTGGGCAGCTGCATGGGCCGCGGCCCTGCTGCCGCTGTTGGTGCGTGAGAAGGTGGCCGGAGCGGCTGGGGACGGCGCAGCGGTGGCGCCGCCGGGGAGCGGCGATGCTGCAGCAGGGGCGGAGCTGGCAGGCGGTGGCTGCTCGGTGTCGCGGGGGCGGGTGAGGACGTTCGGTGCGGGGATGGGGGCCACGGGGGCGTCCTGCAGCGGCTGGGCCAGGGCCTCCTGTGGGGTACAAGGAGACCGGTGTGCATACATTCATTCCGTCAACGTGATCGAGTACGACCCATGGTACACCCCGGCTGGTATTATGTTATGGGGCGATGTTCGCCTGGGGCCGGCGTGCCATGTCGTCTCGCAAACTGTAGGCCGAAAAGGCAATGTTTGTACCGGTACCACACGCTGAGGATTGTAGGCACTTGCGTGTGCGCCAAGCCAGCCCATCCTAGTACGGAGATTGCCTCCCAGGACAGGGCGGAAAGCCTCAGCACCCTGCCCTGCCGCGCCCTACCCCCCGCCCGACTCACCTCCGTCTCGTCGTGCTTGTGCAGGTTGGCACACATCTGCATGTAGGCGTCGATCACCAGCACCACGAAGCGGCAGCAGATGGCGGCGGCGTCGCCGATCTCAGCGTCCGTCAGCCGCTGCAGGGAGGCGTTTTGGGGGTGCGCGCACATTGGGCGGGACGGAGCAAGGACACGGTAAGCAGGGACACAAAGCGGCGCTCGCCCCAGGTGGATCGTTGCATGCTCGGCAAGCAGGGTCTGCGGTGGACTAGGGGTTTGTCCACAAAGATGCAGATTTGCCTATCCCTGACGCCCTGACGCTGCCCCACCTGCGACTCCCTGTCCAGGTGCACGGCGGTGTTGCCCAGTGTGCGCAGCACGTGCAGCGCGGGCGCCAGCAGCGAGTGCGGGTGCTGGTCGCGCAGGCGGTTGATGAGGTCAACCAGGTCGCGGTCGGGCCGCGAGGCGGCGGCGGCGGAGCCGGCGGGGTCCAGCTGGAACAGCGCGTCCTGGGGTGGCACACGTGAGAATTGCGCAACAGAGGTTTGAGGGGCGTGAAAGCCATTGAGGAGGGGCTCAGGGTCAAGGCGCGAACGGTGGCGTGCTTGTGGGCCACTGTGCCGGGTCGGGTTCGTCCTTGGTGGAGCGGAAGGGTGCGGAAAGGAAGACCTCTGACGGCACCACGCTTTGGGAGCGTCTTAGTGTGGTTTGAGACGTGCTGGCAGGTGCTTGTTACGTGCGAGCCGAAGAGACACGCGCTGAGTGCCTATGAGGCCCATGTACGGAGCAGTGCGGGCCCTGCAAGAAGGTCGTGAGGCCTTAGGCGAATGCTCAGCTGTCTGGGAAGAAGGCCAACGCTCCATGCTCGGGCTCTTTGTTGCCCGCCTGCCCTGAGCGGACTTGTTTGCACCCCTAGCCGCCCCCCACCTGTGCGATGGCTTCGGCCAGGATCCTGCCCTGCACGATAAGCGTCTTCATGCCGGCGCGTGGGGGCCGGGGGTGCGGCTTGCAGCTGTATTGGATCAGGTCAACCAGCACCTGCGGGTGCGCGGGAGGGGCCGGGTTGCGGACGTACTTTAAAGGCCCAGGCAGAAAGTGAAGGCAAAACGGTATCAATGACACACACACCTGTGGCCAGCCATTGTCCGAACCCATTGTTAGGTGAGTACCGTATCTCAACTGTCCTGTATATCATGTATTCCCACACCGTCACCCCGCGACACGCCCATCCTGTCCCAACCCCCGGCACCCCGCGACTCCCTGACCCCTTACAGTGCGTCTCAGCGCGCTTCACGTGTGCCCCACCTGTACACCATCGCCGTCACCCCGCAAGATGCGCACCGCATCTCCCTGACCCTTACACTGTTTTCTAGTGCTTCACGTGTGCCCCACCCACCTGCACATCATCCTGCAGGTCCTCTTTGAGGGTGCGCTCCATGCGCCCCTTCATCAGCCGCTCGTTCAGCGCCTGCGCAACACCAGGAGGAGAGCCCAAGGACCAGGCAGTCAGGTCAACACGTAGGTAGGGCACTGTGCCGGCATACGTGATGGGCTGTGGAATGGTGCAGAATGGAACGACGGGGAAGGTTAGCCTGCAGGCTGGCGCGGTGTGGTGCGGGTGCGCACCTGTATGGTGTGCGGCCACAGGCCCCGCAGCTCCACAATAGTCCATTCCCTGCCCTTCACTGCGAAGGGCTTCAGGATGCGCTCCCAGGTGGGCTTGCAGGCCGCGTTGGGGGCGGCCGTGATGGGGCACCTGACGGGCGTGGGGTAGCAGGTGCGTGGGTGTGAAAGGAAAGGAGTGGGTTGGTAAGGCGGTGCGTCGGTGCGCAAGGCGAAAGGGCGGCTCATGAAACCAGTGTTGCTTTTTGAGTACCGGGACTCAGAAGAGGTCACTGACGCATGTCCATGGTGCCCTGCGCGCCAGGAAACCGGACTGCTTGCTACAGCTCAGGTTGCCGGTGCCCAAGGAAAGGGGCGTGCGTGTGGGGGCGACATGTGCCCCTGCGGTATGCTCGATCCGGGTGTGGGCCTTGCTACACACGTTGTGTAGTGGCAGCGGGCACTGTAACATGCTCTGGCGTGAGTTGGTGCCTACCACCCCGTGCCGTAACTGGTACAACCCTTTTGACGGGTGCAGCTGGGGCGTGGGTGCCTAGGGTGGGACACCCCCGGCGGACGGCCGTGCAAGCGTGCGTTCATTCGTACTTTAACTAGCGCAAACCCCTTCTACTTTCACTGTATACAACGCTGTCTGCCTGGCGCCAATGCGGCAATGCCGGACTACAACGAACCCACCGAAAGCATAGGTCGTAAGGCCCCTCGCAACGACATCGTATAGGCCGTGGTTGCTGGGGCTGCTGTTGTTGCTGTTGGGCCGGCTCCGGCTCCTTCAAGCTCGCGGGCAGGAACGACCCCAGAGTTAGACCCTGGGGCTGAGGAGGGGGCATCTGGGTCCGTAGACTAGTTTTATACTACATCCCTTCACAGGAATGCTTTGCAGGGATTAGCCAACTGCGGTGCCGAGGCAGGATTTGGTTGCGAATTAGTCCAAGGTCTCCGCCAACGCGGGCCAAGCTGCTCGCGCAAGAGCGACAGTGGTAGGGTAAGATAAAGTAGCAGCAATACAAGTCAACTGACTGTCTTCACTGCAGGCCAGCGGCCACATCAAGAAGTTTGGAGCCGTACACGTGCCAACTGCCCCGAGGGGGGTGCGGTACGGGACGAGGTTGTGCCAGTCCGCTACAAGAAGTGCCTCGTCCTCCAATATACTAGCATGCACCCGAGATAAAGCTTTCTCCTGTCACCTGGGAACTGACGCGACAGCACGTGTCTTGCACACACACGTGGATACAGGTACCCAGGTGCGTGCTAACCCCTGGTGCTAACTACACGCATGTTGACTCGCCTATGACCTAAGCCTCCAAGCTCCAGCAGCTCAGCGAAGTTCATGCCTGACAACATCAAGTATCCCGACGTCAGTCATGTTCCAATGTCTATAGCACAAATGGTGTGGAGCAGGCTCCTTTCCGCCATGTGCTAGTACAACGATTACATGAATTAACATCCCGCCAAAGCGCCAATCCAGCTAGCCAACGACACCAGAAAGAGGATGGCAACCCCTTTGACCTGCGCAGTCCTGAGCCTAACATCCAGGTCACAAGAACAGTGGCAGTTGGTGAACATCTTGTTACTTTGCTGCTAGTGACCGGTCGCCTCACAGTGCCCCACAGCGCTTGCGGCTGGCTCGCGCCCAGGCCACGTGCCTTGCCTTGCTGCCCTCACCCTACCCAGACCCTACATCGCGCATCTCAAGGGCAAGCACTGACACAATACGAGCATACCACCATGCATTACTGGCCACCAACCAACCTAGAATCGCTCAGCGACGCAGCGTCAGTCACTTGCAAGCTTTTGTGCCGGCTCCCCACGCATCGCACCCACAATGGACTGGGCTATCCTCGAAAAGAAGCCCAGGGTCGAGCTGCCCCGCCCGGCGCCCCGCTGCCCCGCCTCCCCTTCCAGCACGATCCGCACCGACGACTGTCCATCAGCGCCGTGAGGCGGCTGCGCCAGCTCAACCTCTGCCGCGGGCCCTACCGCCGCCGACCTGAGCGCGTCAGCTTCCAGCATGCGGCTCTCCGCCCCCGCCGCCTCTGCGCCAGCCCCACCACCACCGTAGCCCACGCCAAGCGTGCCAGCATGCCTTTGGTCACCGGCGCCGCCTCCCGCACGTACGCCCTCCCTGCCGCCGCACCCAGGGGTGGAGAAGGATGGGCCTCCGGGCGTATCCTGCTCCTGCCAGCCCTCTGGCTGCTGCTGGTCCTGCTGTTGCAGCTGCAAAGGCGGCGGCGGCTTCTTAACGCGCCCAAGACCGCCCGCCAGCACCGTCTCGGACGGCGGCGGCGGCAGCTTGATGCACGAGCCGTCCGACGTCTCCGCACCCTGCGCCTCCTCGTGCTCATGGATGGCCCAGCTCTGCCCGCGCGACATGCCCGGCCCCAACGATGTCGCCGGCGCCCTGGGGTGCCCCGCCCCAGGCCCCATAGCCAAGCCCACGCCATGCATAACCTCTGCAAAGCGGGACGGCACGCGGATCGCCGACCGCTGCATGCTGGAGGTCCGACGGGACCCGCCCTCGCCAGCTACCCCGGGGCCCCCAGCTTGCTGCGACGTGAACGGAGACCGAGGGGAGCGCGGGGAGTGCGATGGGCCCGGGGCCCTGGCGGACCCCTGCCGCGCGGTTGGATGCTTGGCTGGCGAGCGAGGCTCGCGGGCGCAGCGGTCCCCGCTTGGGCTGGTAACGCTTGAGCTGTCGTCCTCCAGCGGGGTGACCTCCACCCAGCGGAGCGCCCTGGACGCGCTGTGGGGCGAATCCTCGCCGTAGGGCGAAGTAAAGACCATGCTGCCGTAGCCGTCTGGGGCGTAGGTCCAGTCCTGCCCTGGGACTTGCTGAATGCTTGGACTGGCCGGCATGCTCTGGGTGTCCTCACCGTCGCCTCCAGCGCCAATGCCCGATCGGGGGCTGTAGAAGTGCACCCCTTCCCGCTTACTCCCCGGATCCATCAAGTCGATGCCGCCGTTGAGCAGCCGCTTCCTGTCATCTATGTTTGCATGCGGCCCGAGGCTAATGCTTGTCTGCCAGAACGTGCTACCGCCACGTGTCGCCATGCCGCACGTGCGCGCGTGGGTTAGCGTACTGTGCACGCGTCCGCTGGCTACGCTGCCGCCCGCCCAGCCGTCCACCCAGCTGCTGCCCCGCGCGCCCCACATCTCCTCCGCACGGCGGCGGTGGCTGCCTGCGGCTGACTGCACCGTGGTAGATCCGTAGGCGCTGTACGACACGCCCGAGGCGCGCCGCGCCCTGCGCTTGCGCTTCTGGGCCTCCCTCCGCGCGCGTACGACACGCCACGTGACGAGCACCACCAGTACGACAGCTGCCGCTGGGGCGAGAACGGCGGGCACGATGGTGTGCCAGATCTCGCGGGAGCTGGCGGGGACTACGTACAGGACTGTGCCGTTGGCGGCGGTGGCGATGGTCTCGCCGCGGGGGCCGGTGGTGATGACGATGGCCCCGGGGCACGTGGCGGGCTGACACGTGGCCTTGACCGCCGTGTAGGAGCAGCCGGGGGAGATGGTGTTGCTCTGGCTGCCAGCGTACAGGGTGGCAGTGGGGCGGGAGCACGCCTGCAGGGACCAGACCGACGGGGTGTGCAGCACGTTGCTGGACCTGTGAAGCGTTGTATGACGACGGCTAACGACCAGCGCAAGCTGTAGGCCTTGCAGGAACCCAACAATTGCCGTGACTGACAGGGCAGCCATGCCATGCCATGGCCCAGAGCGGATTGCAGCTTACCCTGGTTGATACAGACACCCCAAGCTGCATGAGAAAGGTACGGTAGTGCGGCTCCGGGCTGTACGCTGAGCAGTTCACTACGCCGATGGGGAGATCGAAGCGGAGCGTGGCGGCACGCTGGGTGCAATCGGCGGTGGCTTGAAGGTCCGCCGTGACATTGGTCTTGCTAGGACAGGCATTCGGCACAAAGTTAGAGTACAAGGCGCGTACGTTGCCGGTTGAGTTGCTGCCACTGTCCGCTCCTCGGGTGGTGGAAGCAAAAAAGAGTCCGCTCGCTTCGGTGAGGGTCACGACCACCTCCATCACTGCATGTCCGTCGTCCTCAGGTCCCGGTACAGCAGTAGGTGGCTTATTTGCGGCCCCGCTCTTGAGCAGCATGTACCCAAGCACCTGGCCATTTCGATCCATGATGGGGCTCTGCTCGTCCACGTTGAAGGAAATGCATGGCGAGGTGTCGACCACCAACGGCAGAGCTAGCGCCCCGTCTGCACAGCAGGGGAATACTACTCGAGGAGGTTGCAAATGAGTCAATAATTGCACATTGATCACTGTACTCACCAGTTGCCTGTTGGTCCCTCCCGCCCGGTAAAACTTCGCGTGGTATGCTGCGGCCGGTCTGTTCATTTGCGTAGACACTCGAGCTGATTGCCAAAAGCAGAAGTGTGCGGACAATGGCGTGCACGATTGGCAACCCCTCGACTTGTTTCCGCCCCGGCATTCCGGCTACAGTGCTTGCAGAGTCCTACCTCAGCGTCCTTTTAAACTCTAAACATCACAGTTGCCAATCCAACACTAGGATGTAAAACAGAAAAGAACCGAACCGGCAATACAATTTGCTTATGTACAGAAAGTACAGACAAGACACGACAAGATGCACTGCAGGGCCTGTCATGCAGCATACATACTTATTGAGTAATAGTAGGTACTTCCTTCTCGACGGCATGAGTAATGCGGTACAGGGGAGAGCCCCACACAGTCCACCGGAGGCCCACCTGGGGAGCTCCCCTGGGCCCCATTGCGGAGGCAGGATCGCTTTGCTCACCGTGTTGCGTAGGTGTTTTACGGGGATGCCATGCTGCGTTCAGCAGCTGACCTAAGCCTAGCGTAAGCCTATCACCTGGTTCTTGCCTGCGCAGCCCAGAGGGTGCCAAGTTGCCCGGAATCCCGGAATCCTGCGCGGGGGGGTCGGACGC
>VFQN01008205.1_pt1 | contig 10709 bp, 9 predicted proteins | sample 3512371 | NCBI WGS metagenome assembly VFQN01 (sample SAMN10412370, study PRJNA504923) | tailings metagenome | isolation source: Replicate 2 from Balatoc abandoned mine | place: Philippines: Itogon, Benguet | collected 2017-08-28 | reverse complement strand
CCACGGCCCGGTTGCTCAAGGCCCAGAAGTCGTAACGGTCATGTACACAGGGATGGTCCGGGCTGTGCAACCCGGCTCCGGCATGGTAAGCCGGTTCCATCATGGAAGAAACCCGAACCGCGGCCGGGAAGGCCGCCCGCCGCCGGCGGGCGGTTCGGAAGGTCGAAGCGGGGTGGTCCCCGCAGGACGTCGCCGACTTCCTTGGGGTCCACCCGGTGACGGTCAACACGTGGGTCCGGGCGTACCGGGCCGACCCGGACGCCGGGCGGGCCGGGAAGCCACGCCCCGGGCGGAAGCCGCTCCTGACCGCCGCCCGAGAGGAGAAGGGGCTCGGGTGGCGGGCCGGGAAGCCGACCCGGCACGGGTTCCGACCGACCCGTGGGCCGCCCGCCGGGTGGCCGATGCCATCCGGCAGAAGTTCCAGGTCGAGTCCCACCCGAGCTACCCCCGGGAGTGGTTGACCAAGCGGGATCTGTCGCCCCAAGAGCCGGCCGAGCGGTCGAAGGGGCGGAACCCGGAGGCGGTTCGGGGGTGGCTGGCGGACGAGTGGCCGGCCATCCAAAACAGGGGGCCGAAGAGCACGCCCACGTCGCCCTGATCGACGAGACCGGGCGGTTCCTCAACCCGCTCGTCCGCCGGACCTGGGCGAGGAGGGGCCGGCGCCGGTGCTCGGCGGATGGGGCATCACCGGGACAGGGTGTCGGTAATCGGGGCGGTGACGGTGTCCCCGGGGGCCGGGCGGTGCGGGTTCGATTGCGCCACCGACCCGGATGGGTACTTCACGACCGCGAAGGCGGCCGCGTTCCTCCGTGACCTGCTGCGGCACCTGCGGGGGAAGGTGATCGTGGTGTGGGACGGCGGACCGAACCACAAGCGCGAGGCGGTGCGGGCGCTCCTGGCGCGGAACCCGCGGTTGCGGGTCGAGCGGCTCCCGGTGTACGCCTCGGCCCCGACCCCGGTCGGGGCGGTGTGGAGTTGGCGGAAGTGCGGGGAGCGGGCGAACTTCGTCCCGCGGGGCGTGAGCCACCTGGGCGACCTGGTGCGGGAGCACCTGATCGCGTTGAAGTGTGCCCCGGGGTTGCGGCGGCTATGGGACGGGGCGGGCCTGCCGTTCCCGGCCCGTAGCGTCAAACACCCCGGACAACCTGCGGGTCAGTAATGACGCCGCAACGAATACCCAGGCCCAATGCCATGAGATCGGTTTGCTCTACCCCAAAGCTCGTTATCCGAAAATGCGCATACCAGTCGAGGCGACTCCACGTCCGAGGATTCCCCGTCAGGCTCGCCCCGCCGGGTGCCGCCACGGCGCCCGGTAGGGGCGTTTGAGCAGCCGCGTCGCCTCCGGGTCGCCGGTCACCTCGTGCTTCGCCGGGTCATAGGCCAGCGCGCGGCCCAACCGCATCGACAGGTTCGCCAGGATGCAACTCGCCGTCGAGATGTGCCCCTCCTCAATGTCCGCCACCGGGCGGCCGCGGTCGGCGCGGCGGGCGAGGAAGTCGCGCATGTGGCCGCGCACCGCCGACGCCACGTGCCGCTCCAGGTCGCGCTCGGTGCGGTCCTCGGGGTAGCGCTCGTACTCGAACAGCGCCGTGCCGGTCTGTGTCGGCACCTTCCCGTTGAGCGGCGTGAAGGCGTACTTGTGGACGTCCGCCTTCAGCGTGCCGCGGTCGCCGTAGAACGTCGCGCCCCACGGGTAATCGGGGTCGGCCGGGGCGCCGTAGCTGCGGTGCTGCCACACGACCTGCAGGTCGCCGAAGTCGAACGTCGCGCCCTGCGTGTCCGGGATGTTCGCCTTGCTGTCCCGCTCGACCAGAATCCCGCCGGCCGACGAGACGCGCCGCGGCCAGCCGAGGCCGAGCATCCAGCGGACCATGTCGAGCATGTGGACGCACATGTCGCCCATGATGCCGTTGCCGTACTCGGTGAACGCCCGCCACCGCCGCGGGTGGACGAGCGGGTTGTACGGCCGCATCGGCGCCGGGCCGGTCCACAGTTCGTAGTCGAGGTTCTCCGGCGGGGCGACGTCGGGCGGGTTCTCGCGCGCCCGCATGTGGTAGTAGCAGTACACCTCGACGTGCCCGACGCGGCCGAGCTTCCCCTCGCGGACCACGCGGTCGCGCGCTTCGATGAGGTGCGGCGTGCTGCGGCGCTGGAGGCCGACCTGCACCACCTTGCGGAGCCGGCGGGCGGCGTCGAGCATGGCCTTCCCCTCGGCCACGTCCACACTGATCGGCTTCTGCACCCACACGTCCGCCCCGGCCTCCATCGCCGCGATCGCCGGCAGCGCGTGCCAGTGGTCCGGCGTGTCGACCAGCACGACGTCGAGGTCGCGCTCGCGGAGCAGTTCGCGGTAGTCGCGGAACGTGCGCGGCCGGTTGCGCGACGCCTGCCGCTGCGCGACCTGGGTGGCGGCGTCGTCGAGCATGGTGCGGTCCACGTCGCACAGCGCCACGACCTCGACCGGCGCGACTTGGAGGAGTCGGAACAGATCGACCTTGCCGTACCACCCACAGCCGATGAGGGCGACGCGCGGCGGGCGCGGGGTGTCCTGGGCGTGAGCGGCGGCGAGGCCGGGCAGCGCGGCGGAGCCGGCGAGGAAGTGGCGGCGGTTCATGGGAGAGGCATCCGGGGGAGACGGGCACGGCCGATGGTAACAGCGGGGCGGGGGAGGGGGAAGTAGGCCCTTCGCTACCCGCTCGCCGGAGCGGGCTTTGCCCCTTGTAGATGTGCTTGGAATGGGAGAGGATAAGCACACCGTTTCCCCCGCCTTCGGAGAGCCCGACCGATGGCCCAACTCGCCTCACCCGTCGAGCCGTTCGGGGAGGTCAACGTCTACCCCCAGCCGGACGGGTCGCTCCGGATCGTGGCGACGATCCTGATGGAGCCCGACATCGAGGGGGCGCGGGCCGGGCTAGCCCTGGACGGGTCGGCGTCGATGCAAAAGATGTACGGCGCGAACGCCCCCGTCAGCCCCCTGTTCCGGGCCGCCGGCGGGGTCAACTACGTCGAGCCGGTCGTCCGGAAGATGGCCGAGTACCTCGCCCGGTTCGCGTCCGACGGGCAGGTCCACCTGGCGTACTGGGCGTGCAGCCCCGACGGGTCGCGGGTCGAGCCGATCGGGGCCGTCACCGAGGCCGGCGCCGCGACGCTGAAGGTCGGCGGGCCGAAGCAGTGGGGGCGGCAGACCCAGCTCCTCCCCCCGGTCCGGCACTTCGTCGAGGGGGTATTCGCCCGCGCGACGTGGGCGATCGCCGTGTTCGTCACCGACGGGGTGATCGAGGACCTGGAGGCGGTGAAGGCGTACTGCCGCGACCTCGCGCGCCGCGTCGCCCGCGGCGAGCAGGCGTTCGTGAAGCTCGTCCTCCTCGGGGTCGGGGAGGAGGTGGACGAGGGGCAGATGGAGGAGCTCGACGACATGTTCGAGGGGTCCGAGCTGAGGGACCCGCACGGGAACCCGATCGACCTGTGGGACCACAAGCTCGCGAGCGAGATGCGGTCGCTCCACGAGATCTTCGCCGAGGTGGTCTCGGACAACGTCGTGGTGGCGGGGTGGGGGACGGTGCTCGCCGGCGCCGGCCGCGTCGCCCACTCCTACCCGGACGGGCTCCCCGCCCGGCTCCGCTTCACCCTCCCCGCCGGGACGACCGCGTTCACCCTCGACTTCCCCGGCGGCCGCGTGACCCAGGACCTGACCGACGCGCTGCGCCGGTGACGGAGGCAGGCCGATGGCGGACAGCCGACAGCTCCCCAGCTCGATGGTCGCCCCCGAGTTCGGGGAGGTGAACGTCCGCCCGGCCGGCGGCGCGGTCGAGGTCACGTTCACCGTCGCGATGGAGCCCCAGGGGGTGGACGCCGAGGGGTGGCAGACCGGGGTGGCGCTCGACGCGAGCTCGTCGATGCGGAAGGCGTACGGGCGGAAGCTCTCCGGCAGCCTTCCCCCCGCGGTCCAGGCGGAGTACCGGGCGCGCGGGTGGCTGGCCGACCGGGTCGAGGACGGGCAGGAGACCCTGAAGCTGAAGAAGGCCGGGCACGACGCCGCGGTCAGCCGCGGCTACCTCCGGTTCAGCGAGAACGTGGTCGAGCCGCGGGCGCGGGAGTTCATCTCGTACCTCGCCGGCAACCTCGACGCGGACGGCGGCACGACGGTCGTCTACTGGGCGTGCGACGACGGCCGCGGGGTCGAGGTGCTCGGCGACTACACCGCCGAGCAGTGCCGGACCCTGACCCTGGGCGGCCCGGCCGCCGCCCGGTTCGGGACCGCCACCCACCTCCTCCCGGCGCTCGACTACTTCCTGACCCGGTTCGAGTCGGCCGCCCGCGGCATGTACCTGTTCGTGACCGACGGCCGACTCGACGACCTGGACGCGGTCAAGCGGGCGACCACCGAGCTCGCCCGGCGGATCGAGGCGGGCCAGCGGAACCCGGTCAAGTGCGTCCTGATCGGGGTCGGGGACGGGATCGACGAGGGGCAGATGGAGGAGCTCGACGACCTGGACACCGGAACCGGGGTGGACGTCTGGGACCACAAGATCGCGGCCGAGATGCGGGCGCTGACCGAGATCTTCGCCGAGGTGGTCGACGAGAACCAGATCGTCGTCCCCCGGGCCGCCCTCTACGACTCGGCCGGCCGCCTCGCCCGCGGGTTCCAGGACGGGATGCCCGCCAAGGTGACGTTCCGGGTTCCCGCCGGGAGCGAGTGGTTCGAGCTCGAAATCGAAGGCCAGCGGGTCCGGCAGCGGCTGCGGTGACGGCGGCACGAGTGGGGGCGATCATGCGGGTTCTGTTCCAGGTGTCGGCGCTGGCGCTGCGGCAGGTCCTCGGGCCGGGGTCCGACTCGGCGCTCTTGGCCGTCGGCAACCGGTTCCAGGACCGCAGCGCCCGGCTGTTCGAGACGCTGAAGAAGGCCAACGCCCAGGCGTGGCGAGCGATCGAGATCGCCCTCGCCGGGTCGTCGTGGTGGGACCGGTGCAAGCTGGCCGTCTCGACCGGCGAGCAGGCGGCCTTCCGCGGGCAGGTGCAGGCGTTCCTCCAGGCGACCCCGTGCGACGACCTACCGGACGCCGGCCCGGAGTTCCGCAATCGCTGCCTCGCCGAGCTCAAGGCCGCCCGGAAGGCGCGGCTCCTTCCCGGCGAGCAACTCGGCAACCCGGCCGAACTCGCCGCGGAGGCGAAGTCCCTGGCCCGGTTCCACGACCCCCGGGCCGTCCTCGACGCGGAACTCGAAGCCGTCCGCCGGACGAGCGCGGAGCTCCGGGCGGGCGGGTTCGACAGCCTCGGGCGGTTCGTCGCCCTGAAGCCGCCGCAGGGACAGCCGCTCCTGGTCGTGGCGGTCCAGTACTTCTTCCGCAAGGACGTGCAGGCGGACCAGGAGCTGTCGGCCGAGCTCCAGTTCCACGAAGTCGAGAAGCTTTCGCAGAGTCAGGAGGCGGGGTTCGCGGGCCTCCACATGGCGCTGGCCCAACAGGGCGAGCGGCTCGAAGGGTTGCTCGCCGACGCGCTGACCCTCCTGGAGGGGACGCACGCCCTCGCGGCGGAAACCCGGGACGTGGGCCTCACGGTGCAGTCCGAGGTTCTGGCGCTGCGGGCCGAACTCGCCCAGCAGAATGAGCAGAACCAACTACTCTACAAAGCCGTGCTCGACCTCATGGCCCGGCAGGCGGTCCCCGCCCCCGTCGTCGCAGCCACCACCGCCGCTCCCGCCGCCCCGGTGGTGGAACCCGCCGAGCCGTCCGAGACCGTGGTCGCGGAGATGAGGTCGTTGGTCGATGAATGCGCGGCACTGCCGCCCGAGGAGAAACGCCGGCACACCGCGCTGTTCCGGGCGGTCGGCCGGATGGAGGAGGCGGTTCGCACGCACGACGAGAGGCGACGGTTACGGAAGGGCGTCCTCCCGTCGGCCCTGTTCACGGGCCAGCCCCCACCGCCCGCGTCGCCGAAAGCCGCGGGGGCACAGCACGCTCCTGCCGCGCCGGGCGCCGGCGAGTCGATTTTCGGGGCGATCCCGAAGTCCCGTCGGATGCGCCCACCGTCCGGCGGGGCGACCGAGCCGGGTCGTTGAGGCCCGGTCGGCGTGGGGCCGGCTTCCGACACGCCGAACTTCAACTCAAATCCCCTCCCTTTTCCGGCGCCGCGTCCGATATAAAGAATCGGAAGCCAGGAAATCCCCGCCGCCATGCGTTTCCTCCGGCGCTCTCCTTCTCATTGTCCGAGGCCGCGTTCATGAGCTCCGAGCACGGGTCGGCAGCACCGACCACCGCCCCGCCGTCCGCCAACGGCACCAACGGGCACCACAAGCGGGTCGAGGAAGTCCAGTCCGTCACCATCCGGTTCGCCGGCGACTCGGGTGACGGGATGCAGCTCGCCGGGACGCAGTTCACCAACACCTCCGCCCTCGCCGGCAACGACATCGCCACCTTCCCCGACTTCCCCGCCGAGATCCGCGCCCCAGCGGGCACACTCGCCGGCGTGTCCGGGTTCCAGGTCCACTTCGCGTCGTCCGACATCCACACCCCCGGCGACGCCCTCGACGCGCTCGTCGTCATGAACGCGGCGGCGCTCAAGACGAACCTCCGCGACCTCCAGCCGGGCGGCATCCTGGTCGTCAACACCGAGGGGTTCGAGACCTCCGACCTGAACAAGGCCAAGTACAAGATCAGCCCACTCGACGACGGCAGCCTCAAGGGCTTCAAGGTGATCCGCGTGCCGGTCACGAAGATGACCCGCGAGGCGGTGGCCGAGTGCAAGCTCAGCCCCCGCGAGGCCGACCGCTGCAAGAACTTCTTCGCCCTCGGGCTCGTGTACTGGATGTACGAGCGGAGCCTCGAGACCACGCTCAAGTGGATCCGCGAGAAGTTCGCCAAGAACCCGCAGTTCGTCGAGGCGAACACCCGGGCGCTCAAGGCCGGGTACAACTACGGCGACACCGTCGAGGTGATGCCGGTCCAGTACAAGGTGGCGAAGGCCAAGATCCAGCCGGGGACGTACCGGAAGATCACCGGGAACGAGGCGATCGTCCTCGGCCTCGTCGCCGCCACGCAGCTCGCCGACAAGCAACTCGTCTACGCCAGCTACCCGATCACGCCGGCGTCGTCGGTCCTCGAAGGGCTGGCCGAGATGCGCCGCTACGGCGTGAAGACGTTCCAGGCCGAGGACGAGATCGCCGCCGCCGGCGTCGCCATCGGCGCGAGCTACGGCGGGGCGGTCGGCATCACCGGCACCAGCGGCCCGGGCGTGTGCCTCAAGAGCGAGGCGATCGGCCTCGCGGTGATGACCGAGTTGCCGCTCGTCATCGTGGACGTGCAGCGCGGCGGCCCCTCGACCGGCCTCCCCACGAAGACCGAACAGGCCGACCTGCTCCAGGCGATGTTCGGCCGCAACGGGGAGTGCCCGGCGGCGATCCTCGCCCCGCAGAGCCCGAGCGACTGCTTCGACGTGGCGTTCGAGGCCGTCCGCATCGCCACCAAGTTCATGTGCCCGGTGTTCCTGCTGTCCGACGGGTACCTCGCCAACGGCTCCGAGCCGTGGAAGATCCCGGACGTCGCCAAACTGCCGAAGATCGAGGTCAAGCACCCGACCGGCCCGAACAGCGAGGGCTGGACCGGCCCCGGACACGAGAGCGGCGCCGAGGGCGAGGGCGGCAGTGCCGGGAAGTTCCTGCCGTACAAGCGCGACGAGCTCCTCGCCCGCCCGTGGGCCGTCCCCGGCACGCCGGGGCTGGAGCACCGCATCGGCGGGATCGAGAAGCAGGACGTGACCGGGAACATCAACTACGAGCCCGGCAACCACGAGCACATGACCCACACCCGGGCCAAGAAGATCGAGAACATCGCGCTCACGGTCGCCGACCTGCCCGTCACCGGCGACGCCGACGCCGACCTGCTCGTCGCCGGCTGGGGCGGCACCTACGGGAGCATCACGACGGCAGTGGAGCGCTGCCGCCGCCGCGGGCTGAAGGTGGCGCAGGTCCACTTCCGCTACCTCAACCCGATGCCGAAGAACACCGCCGAGGTGCTGGCGAAGTACAAGAAGATTCTCGTGCCCGAGCTGAACGGCGGGCAGCTGTCGTGGCTGCTCCGGGCGAAATACCTCGCCCCGGCCCAGGGGTTGAACAAAATCCAGGGGCGACCGTTCCTCGTCTCGGAGATCGAGACCGCGATCGAGAAGGCGCTGAGCTAACCGACCCCAAGCCCACGGACTCCGGTCTGTGGGCTTTCGGCATTACTGACGTCCAACCGCGACCTATAACTGAACACCCCACACATACCCAACACATACTCATGGCCGCCTCCGCCTCGCCTCTCCCGACCCTGACGACGAAAGAACTGACCACCGACCAGGAGGTCCGCTGGTGCCCCGGGTGCGGGGACTACAGCATCCTGGCCCAGATGAAGAAGGCCCTGACCACCGTCGGGGTGCCCCGGGAGAAGATGGTGTTCGTGTCCGGCATCGGCTGCTCCAGCCGGTTCCCGTACTACATGAACACGTACGGGTTCCACACCATCCACGGCCGCGCCCCGACGTTCGCCACCGGCCTGCGGCTGGCCAACCCGGACCTCCAGGTGTGGGTCGTCACCGGCGACGGCGACGGGCTGTCGATCGGCGGCAACCACCTCATCCACGCGCTGCGGCGGAATGTGGACATCAAGGTGCTGTTGTTCAACAACGAGATCTACGGGCTGACGAAGGGCCAGTATTCGCCGGCCAGCCGGGTCGGCACGAGCAGCAAGACGAGCCCCGGCGGGTCGTTCGAGACGCCGGTCCGGCCGCTGTCGCTGGCGCTGGCCGCCGAGGCCACGTTCGTCGCCCGCACCATCGACGTGGACGTGCAGCACATGGTCGCCACGTTCCAGAAGGCGGCGGCGCACAAGGGCTCGGCGTTCGTCGAGATCTACCAGAACTGCAAAATTTTTAACGACGGCGTGTTCGAGTACGCCACCGAGAAGAGCGTGAAGGCCGAGAACGTGATGTACCTGGAGCACGGCAAGCCTATGGTGTTCGGCAAGGATAAGAGCAAGGGCATCCACCTCAACGGCCTCAAGCCCGAGGTGGTGACGGTCGGCAAGGACTGCGGGCTGGACGACATCCTGACCCACGACGAGGCAGCCGAAGACCCGACGCTGGCGTACCTGCTGAGCCGGTTCGCCCACGACGAGAGCCCGGCGGCGGTGAACCCGTTCCCGGAGCCGGTCGGCGTGTTCCGCAGCATCCGCAAGCCGACCTACGAGGACCAACTCGCCGCCCGCCTCGCCGACGCTCAGGCCAAGAAGGGCAAGGGCAAGGTGGAAGACCTGTTCAAGGCCGAGGACGTATGGACGGTCGAGGGATAATGCGGGTTGCGGAATGCGGATTGCGGGATAGAAAGCCCCGGCCGGTCATCCCGGCTGGGGTTTGTCATTTCGCGGTCGGCACTCCGCTGCCGGAACCCCGCACCCCGCAGCCCACACTCCCGATGTACTGCCCCGCCTGCAACCACGCACGGAACCCACCCGGGGCGGACGCCTGCGAGAACTGCGGGCTGCCGCTGGTGCGGACGGACGAGCCGGCGCTGCACGGCCGGGTCGAACGGAGCCTAATGACCGAGCCAGTTGCCGCACTCGAGCCGCGGCCGCCGGTAACCGTCCGGGCCGACGCCGCACTCGGCGACGCAGTGCAGCTGATGATCGAGCGCCGCGTCGGGGCCGTTCTGGTGGTCGGGGCGGCGGACGAGCTCGTCGGCATCCTCACCGAGCGCGACTTCCTCACCCGCGTCGCCGGGCGGGTCGGGTTTCAGCGGCTGGCCGTCCACGCCTTCATGACCCGAGACCCTGAGACCGTCACCGCCACTGACACGCTGGCGTTCGCCCTCGGGAAGATGGACGCCGGCGGCTACCGACACCTCCCAGTCGTGGCCGCGGGGCGACCGGTCGGTGTGATCTCCGTGCGAGACGTGCTCCGGCACGTAACCCGCGTCTCTCAAAACGGCTAACATATTCTACATAAATTGCAAGATAATTAATACTTCTTCGTCTGTAGTCGGCTAGGTGTAAATGCTCGCAGGAAAAATACAGAAATGCGAGCAATTTCTCGACGCCCACTTCGCGTGCGCTAATCGCGGCCGACGGGTCCGCGCACACCGGGCGCATCGACCTGACCGGCAACTACTCGATCGCCAAGGTTCCCGTGGGGCCGATCAAGATCGGGGCGGAGAGCACCGACCCCGAGGCCAAAGGCCGGGGGCGGGAACCGGAGCACCGGGTCCGGCGAACTCGGCGCCAAGGGCGCCAAGGGAGCGGCCGCGGTCGGCGACGTCCCCGCCCGCCGAAGGGGGCGTGGTTCCCACTCCCCGAAACCGCCATGGACCCAGTCCAGTCCGGCTTAACAGGGGATGTCGCCAGCGGCAGCACGGTGATCAACATCACGATCAAGTAGCGACACTTTGCAACCACCCGGCCGCCGGGGTTCTCCCTTCGGCGGCCGGTCTCAGGTCAGCAGCGATCGACAGTCAAGTATCTTATTTATCAGCGATCTAGCAGTCGTGGTGAGTCAAATATTCTGCTATTGTATAGAATAAAAATTTCCCGGCAGTGCGATGTTCTACTGCCGGTCCACCGGCCTGCACCGCCCGTTCGCGCTCGGGCGATACTGGTACGGCGAGTTGGAAAGTCTGCTATACCCCGCGTGGCCGGGATTGAGCTTTCCGGCTGCCCTCGGTTCTGGGTAACCTGACCGGC
>VFQN01008204.1_pt1 | contig 10709 bp, 17 predicted proteins | sample 3512371 | NCBI WGS metagenome assembly VFQN01 (sample SAMN10412370, study PRJNA504923) | tailings metagenome | isolation source: Replicate 2 from Balatoc abandoned mine | place: Philippines: Itogon, Benguet | collected 2017-08-28 | reverse complement strand
CCCCCACCTTTGGGTCGCTGACAATCAGTGGCGCCGCGTCCGCCCAGCCCGCGTCGGCCAAGGCGTTCGACAGCTCGCCGGAGCGCACAGCGGACTGTGGGATGTGGAATGTGCAGAAGAAGGCATGGGACAGGGGGAGGAAACGGCGTGGGAGGAGGAATTACGGTAACACCGGACGAGATGAACGACAGGCACGTGCTAGGCACGTGTTGGTAGGGTTGGACAGCAGCACGTCCAGCATCCACAGCCCCAATCACCCACAAGGCCCATGCAGGCCCACCTGTAGCGCGGGCCCTGCCATGGCGGCCTCCCCCCGGCTGGTGCAAGACAGGTGTGGCACGAGACAGAAGCGGGCCAAGCACTCTACTCCCCAACGCACCACTGCACAAACCCACCTGCAACATGGCCCCTGCCGTGGCTGCCTCCCCCCGGCTGTTGAAGCCGCTGACCACCACCTCCACATCCGCGCCGCCAGACGCCTGCAGCAGCCGCTGCCTGCTGCGCCTCCCCTGGCTCTCCCTCAGCGGCCCAACACCCTCGGAGACACCCGCATCCGCATCTTCATCATGCTGCAGGGGCGCGCTGTCACTGCCACCGTCGTCGCTTCCGCCGCGCTCCGTAACCACCAAATCGTCCCCTCCGCCCGCCTGTACATCGCTGTCGTACTCTCCAGTGTCGTTCTCGTACTCCTCGCCCAAGCTGCCGTACACCCCCTTCTCCAGCCCCCCCACCACCTCCACTTCCTCCTGCTCCTGTCCACCCGCACCCTCACCCGCCCCGCCAGCCTCATCCTCCACTACGACCCCGACCTTGGCATCTCCACCTCCAACCCCAGCCCGCATGGTAGCTACCGCCAGCTTCTCCAGGTGCTCCCTCCCCGCCGCCAGCAGTTGCGGCAGCATCTCGCCCAAACGCTCCACCCGCGCCCGCCCGCCATTGCGCCCGCCGCTGAGCGGTACCGCACGCCGTACACTGCCCGCCATGCGCTCGACCTCCGCCTCGACGCCCACCAGGGCCCCAGAGGCGCAGAGGGCATCCTGTCGTACGGCCTGGAGCTGATGGTGGGCGTGTAGCTGGGCAGCCAACGGGTGCACGTGCACGTGCCCGCGAGTGTGTCTGCTGCTGCTGCTGCCGTCGATTGTTGTAACAGAGATGAGATTCCGAGGGTTCTGACCGCCGGACGCTGGAGTCGACGCATCTGTATCAGCATCAGTCGTGGTGGTCGTAGCGTTGCTGCCTGACAGGGTGTCGCTGCTGCTCGTGCTGCTGCTGCTGCTGCTGCCCTTGGCAGTCCCCTTGGTGACCACCGGCACGCCATCGGGCCCCAGCCGCACGCCATTGAGCAGCACCACCGTCCCATCGCCACCTCCATCCCCATCTCCGTTTCCACCAGCACTGCCCTCGCCACGACTGACCCCAACCCCAGGTGCTGCACCCGGCTCGCTGGCCATGCCCCCTTGCTGCTGCTGCTGGTGCCCCATGTGGCCCGCCTGTTGCTGCAGCAGCAGCTGCTGGTGATAAGCCACCAGGAACTCCGGCTGCTGCACCGACACCAGCTGCGCAATGTCCTCCGTGCCGCCCAGAGCCCCCACTCCGTTCTCCCTCGCACCCTCCTCCACCTCCTCCTGCTCCTCCTCCCCTGCCGCACCGCCCCGCAGCAGCACCGGCAGGCCCAGGCCTAGCATCCGCCGCCGCTGAGCCCACCACTCTGGGTCAGGACCCACAACCCACGACCCCTCCGTCGCCGCCTGAGCGATACCAGAAGCTACACCAGCTGCAGCAGCAGCAGCTGCTGCTGCAGACGTCGCCTCCAGGTGCTGCGCTGCTGCGAGCTCCTTGACGTGCAGTGACAGCTTGCCCAGCACCGTGCCCCGCCGGCCCGCGCCGCCCCCGCCGCTTCCGAAATCAGCAGCACCCTCGGCAGCCGGGTGTGTGTCGTGCTGGTCACCCCCAAAGAACGGCTGCTCTGCCTGTTCCTGCATGCCTAGCTGACCTCCGCCAACGGTGTCAGCGTCAGACACTGCACGCCGTCCAAAGCCGTTCCCGGAAGGGGCCATAGCAGCAGGCACCGCCGCCGCAGCTGCAGGCGCCGTAATGCCCACCGCCGCTGTCAGAGCTCCCGCCGCTGTCAGAACCCCCGCCGCCGGGCCAGACGACTCTCCTGCACCTCCCCCAACGCCTCCGAGCTCCTCCTGGGGTTGCTTCTGCTGGCCCTTTCCCTGCTTTCCGCCCTTGGCATCGCCCCTACTGCTGCTGCTGCTGCTGTTGTGTTTTCGAGGGCATGTTGGCCGCAGCAGGCTGAGGAGATCCACCGCCCCCGGTACCACGGCTGACTCCTCGCCTACTCCATGCACGTGACCAGCGGCGCTCGACACACCAGCCCCGATTGACAGCAGCGGCCCTGCACCGTGCAGGCCCCCTGCCCGCCCTCCCACATCTGTGTGCTCGTCCTCGCTCTGCCCCTGCTGCTGCTCCCTCTGCTGCTGCAGCTCGGCACTGTCCTCGCCCAGCGCCACCTGTAGCGTGCTGCTGATCAGCTGCTGCTGCTGCCCTGCCCCATGCAGCTGTCCCGGCCGCCCCGCCTCCTCCTCCCCCAGCTGCCTCCGCCTCCTGCCGCTGACTGCCACGCTCTTAACAGACGCTACGGAGACAACGCTGGCGTCCAGTGACAGCACTGCTGCAACAGCCCCGCGGAGGATGGTCTGCTTGGCCTGCGGGAGTTTCGCAAATGTGGTACATTGGGGTAAGACGTAAGAGTGGCAGAGGTCAGACGGTATTCGTAAGAGAGTACCTTCTCAATGCGGTAATGTCACAGCTGCGAAAAGCATGCCGGGGTGAAGGCAGGGCCCCGGTTTCAGCGTTTCGGCCCATGGGGCGCGGGGCACCCACCTGCGTGACCCCCGCCGCCCCCGCCTTCTCCGAGGGCAGCCTGATCGTGGTGCGCACCGTGTAGGCGCCCCCACCCTTGTTGCGGGCCAGCAGGGCCGCGTACTCGGCTAAGGAGGCAAGGCAAGGGACGATCGTAAGTCAGCAACACATTGTCAAACATGGTGACATTGTATGGTCTTGGTATATCACATGGTTTTGGCATATTACACGGTCTGGCAATGGTCAAGGTTGGTGGCAAGGAGCGGAATGAGGGCATGGCAAGCAATATCACCGTGCGTCAAGGTGTGGTCGACGGGATGCGGCTGGACAGAGGTTTGGACAGAATTGTGGTTACGCTTGCCAAAGTTATCCCAGGTATGGCGTTTAATGCACAGAGCAGTTGCCGCCACCCTTGCTGCGGGCAAACAATGCATTACATTGAATGTCATACATACGCACTTGCGGTTGCGGGCATTGTGGAGAAGATTTGGATGGTGGCCGAGGCGTTGTGGCCCTTTGCCACAGTGGCGTTGGCCAGCAGGGGGTAGTCCGTGCCGCCGCTGACCACGTACGACACGCTCAGCTGCCCGCCCGTCCAGCCGTCGCCGTACGTGTCGTACATGTACAGCGTGTAGGCGCCCGTGGGCAGGCAGGCGTAGCTCGTGTACGACCTGTACGGCGGAGAAGTACGGGTGTTCAGGAGCGCGCACGTAGTGAACGCGTGTGTGTTAGGGGGCGTGCGTAGGGCCCGTCGTCAAGGGAAGTCTCAGTAAGCCTCTGCAGGCGATGGCAGGGCGATGGCGTCATTAGGTGACCGCCAAGGATGCAGGTACTTCCCAGATTTCTGCCTGTACCCGCCGCCCCCCGCCCACCTGTTGTCCTTGTACTGCTCATCGGCGATGACCAGGGCGGGGTCTGGGGCGAAGGTGGTGGTGGCCAGGGAGGGCAGCGCGCCGCCGGCAGCCAGCATGACCTTAGGGACGAGGGGGACGGCAGAGACATGGTCAATGGTTTGGAAGGTACAAACAGCCCAGCAGGGAAACAGTACGACGGACGCATGTAGCAAAGCTTGATCGGCCTGCAGACCTGCACACGGACGAACTTGCCGGAGTACCGATGCCAAGTTTTTAGTGCCCGAGGCAGGCGGCAGCGCGCCTTGGAGCTTACCAAGTTACTAGCAGCAATGCGGATGTGCACACCAGTAGGTGTTACGCTTCGCACGCACCTCTTGCGTGGAACCCGCGAGCAGCGTTGCGCCTGCGGTGTTGTTGGTTGTTGCGGCGGTTGTGCCGTTGGCAACCGCCGCCCCCGCCGCCACCACCCGGAAGCCCGTCAGCGCCCAGCTCAGCTCGTTGGCGAAGTCGCGAGTGCGCAGGCTGATCAGCACAAGCTGCGGAGTGAATGCAATGTGGGGTGTTGCGAGGCACTTGTGAAGACTTGGTATGCGGAAAGCAAGCCGGAAACGGGCTGATGAGCACTGCAAGGTGGATTATAGTTGTGAATACCGAATCGGATGTCCCAACATGTAAAAGGATACCCGTCACCACATGCCCACACGGCGTGAAGAGCGAAGTTGGATGAGGTGGTCAAACTAACGTAAAACGTACGAACATTGGCCAACAAATGAGCAAACGACCGGATGCTCTTCACCCCGTGCCCGTACGTGCAGCGTGAGCAGCAGCCGGATGGGTACCAACCGAAGCGGGCTGCAGATAAGGGGTCCGTGCGGTGTTTTGGTGCAGTGTAACCATTCAGCCCCCGCCTTCCTCCTTCCCACCTTGCTCCTGGCTTGGCACCTCAGCCTGGTAGCCCCGCACCCAAATCGCACCACTGGAGCTCGCACGTATCCCACGCATCCCAACACACATCACGGCACAATACGATCTTCACAATAACCTGCCATACATCCCTTTGTAACTCGCGCCCCCGCCCCCGTCCCTCCCGGCTGCCCCTTACCTTGCTTCTGGCGTTGCAGCTGGGCAGCGCCACCGCCCGTGTGGCTGTGGCTGTGTAGGCGGCGCTGAAGCCCCCCAGCTGGATGCTGCTGTCGGAGCGGAACGTCAGGCGCAGCAGGCCTGCGGGGAGGGATGGGCATAGTGGTGTTACGGTGGTTATTGTCGGGAGGTGGTGGTTGCGGTCGTTGTACTCGTACAGTGCTGTGGTTATGGTGGTACTGCTGTCGAAGCGCAACGTCAGGCGAAGAAGGCCTAGGAAGGAAGGAATGAATACCTATTGTGGGTATCGTACTGGTAACGTTACAATGAATATGGCAGTGCTGCTGTCGGATCGGAACAGGCGAAGCAGGCATGCGGGGCAGGGACACACGGCGCACGGCGTACGGCATGTGCAGCAGCGGCTGTTGGTTGCAGAAGCGTAACCGAGGCCCTACCGTTCATACCAGCGGAGGCGCGCCCCGGCAGGTGCATTGGATGGAATTGAGACATATTCACATATAGAAACTAGTTCTGTTGAGGATAGGCAAGCACAGGCTGCAAGGCGGGACGTATCGTTATCCTTGTGGACAGTGCTTGCTTACCCGTGTCGGTGGAAAAGGGCCCCGGCAGGTCTGCGGCTCCGCCGTCCCCGCTGACTACGGCCAGTACGCCATCCGCGTCCTCCACCAGCAGCGTGTCGTACAGCGGCTCCGTACTGAAGTACGAGAAGGACAGCCGGACGTACGGCATGCCGGCGGGCTGTACGACCCAGGTGCAGTTGGACAGCGGGGCGTACTGCGGCGGGGAGGAGGCGGGCACGGGCTGCAGCACCAGGTTGCCTGCGGGGAGGGAAGCCAGGATGGAGCAGGGTTAGCAGGGTAACCGCACGGACGCCGTACCACCGTCGCAGGGTAAATGCGATTGCGGCCTACGGGCGTCACATGTTCAGCCCAACCCGCAACACAGGAAGCGGGGGAGGAATGGGATAGGGGGCTACAGCGAGGCGCGAGCGCGAGGCGGTCGGGGGAGGGGGACAGATTAAAGAAGTGGTAGGGAGGGAAGGGTATGGGGGGCCACCGGCTGCAGCACCAGGTTGCCTGCGGGGCATAGGAAGGGGGCAGGGTGACAGGGGAGCAGGTGATGCTTCGCAGCAAAGTGCACGCACAGTGCATGTGATCATGTGCTATGGGACTCAGCCGTTGTCCGGTCGCCCACCTGACGCCGCCGTGAACAGCTGTACAGCAGGTGCGGTATGCTGGCGTTCCTAAATGCCAAAAACAATCTGGGGGCTGGTGGCGCATCAACCGTATGTGCGGCAACAGGATACCGTACACGTTGAGCAGCGCAAGCAGCGCCGAGCCGGTGGCTTCGCAGGGGCCATAGATTGTATACTACCACCCTTATGCAGCAAGTTTACGCACTACGCACGTGCCTGTTGTCCTGTACCACCCCGGCCACGACGACGGGCCATGCCGCCTAGTTGACGCCGCGGTAAGTGCATCTTGTGCCCCATGATGGTGGATCGTTCTAGGCCCAACCGAACATGCAGGAGAATTGAAGCTCGACGTGTATGCCTCATCTCCAATTGGACCCAGGTCCTGTCCCCCACGCCCACCTGACGCCGCGGTGAGCACCGAAGCCGAGCACGTGGCGTTGGGCGCCAGCAGCTGCGCGCACAGCAGGCCGGTGGGCTTGTCGTACAGCGGGAAGGCGGGCGCCGCGCAGCGGAGGTCCATGGTCTCGGTCAACGACAGCACCAGCTCGTTGACCAGAGCCGTACGGGTGCAGTTGAGCCTGGGCGGGCGGCGAGATCGGCGGACCCTCGGACGACGCGAAACACTTCTTACTCACTTTACATACAAGGTAGTTTATGCTGATAGATGCTGAAATACGACGAGGAATGCCGCTGTCATGTACACTTGCATCGCGGTTGCAGCATTTGCCAGGTTGCTCGTACGCACTCACTCTGCCACGCGGCACAGCGCGCGCACGCAGTCCGTGCTGCACAGGTCGCTGGCCGCCGCCGCCGTGTCCAGCCACGTGTTGTCGTAGGCGGTGGGCGCCGTGGCGTTGACGCGCAGTGCCGGGCAGGCGGGCAGCAGGTAGGCTGTGAGGCAGTCCTCGCCCACCGTGCGGGCGCAGTACACGTCCAGGGAGGCTGCGAGATACAAGGGGAAAGAAGGGAGGGAGTGTACTTCATTGATTGACGGTACTTCAGGCGTCCAGGTAGACCGTGAGGCAGTGCTCGCCCACCGTGCGGGCGCAGTACACGTCCAGGTAGCTGTGGGAAGGGGAGAAGGGAGTGCATAATGTTTAGGTGAATTTATGGTGCGTTGTGCGGCAGTCCTTGCCCACCGTGCGGGCACAGTACACGTCCAGGGAGGCTGCGGGAGACGACATGGCAAATGGGGAGAACGGGGAAAGAGGGTGAAGGGCCATGCAAAAGCGAGGGAAGGTCAGGGCCCACCACACTAGTAATGGGCGAAGCAAGGGCTTGTGCATGTCTCATTCTCAGCGTGACTAGACCTCACCAGGTTGCATGTGCAGGGGTAGCTAGCTATGCGATAAGGCTGTAGTACTCACGCGCCCCGAACGACGTCTGAAGCCCCGCCTTGACGGCTCCGCTGGCGTTGAGGGCTGGGTAGCTGGCGTCCGCCCACGACGCGTCGTCCTGACACGTGTCGGCGTCACGGCGGCGCGACTGTACGGCACACAGCTGGCGCAAGCAGGCGGACGACAGCCAGGCGCTGGACTCCAGGGAGGGGGTGGCCTGAGATGGGAGGAAAAAAGGAACGAAGCGCACATGTAACAATCGTGCACATGTGACAATCTTTGAGGGGTTGATGCGTGGCGCTTTCAAGGCGGAAAGGTTCCAGGGGGAGGTTGGCCTGGGGGCAGACAAGGTGCGAGATGAAGCGTTGTACGTAAGGCTGCAGTACGTGTGACTTGTGGGGGGCCGGCGGAGGCCAGCCAGGCGCTGGACTCCATGGAGGGGGTGGCCTGGGGGCCGACAGGGAAGCCAACGTAACGCGAGTTGTTATGATGGTCACACATGTAGCAGTTTGTCAGGGTTTCGTCAATGGCCAAGGGCTGGCAGGCAAGGCACGGCTCGGTGAAGCACCACCGGGCTGTGTAGAGTTAGCCCACCAAGGTGCGGGAGCCGAGCAGGGAACTCGGCCGTCACTGGCAAGCGCGCTGCATTGGGGTAATCCTTACCACACAATCCTGTAATGTGGCAACATACAGCCCGTCTACCCACAGACACCTCACCTCTGGGCTGGTGGCCGGGCACGCGGTCCTGTTTATGGGCTCACAGTCGCGCGCGTTGCACGTGGCAAACACGGTGGCCGCCGCGTCGATGGGGCACACGGGCGGGATGGCGTCCGCGCGGTCGGCCGGCTGCGGCCCGTTGCGCCAAGGCACGCAGTCCTCTGCGGTGATGTTGCCGGGCAGCAGGGCGGGCAGTGCGCAGGAGGCGGAGGAGGGGCCGGCGGTGCGGGGCACGGCGGGGGCGCACAGGCCGATGTGCTGGCCGGCCACCTGTGTGGGAGGGTATGGGAAAGGAAGGCAGAATACCAACATACGTTGTCGATATTGAGTTTCAGGCGGTGCGGGGCACGGCGTGGCCGCACAGGCCGATGTGCTGACCGGCCACCTGTGTGGGAGGGAGACGGAAACGGAGAGGGTGGGGGTGGGGAGGAGGTGAGGTCGTGTAGTGCTGGGGAGCAGCGAGCGTGTCGTGCGCGCCATGCGAGGCAGGTTCAGTTGTGCGGGTGTTGGGTGTTGGGTGTGTAGAAGCCATAATCCCACCTGGTTCCGCGTGTTGCAGCCCGGCTCCACGATGCACCACCGGGTGCCGTTGGACAGCCCGTTGGGTACGGGGTCGGGGTAGAAGCCCGTACGGCACGTGCCATCGTACTGCTGACCGCCGTACGACCACCTGACGGAAAAAGGGAAGCATCCTCGATGGCAGGATGTCCGCACGTCGTCAGTGGCTGGCGGGACAGTCCCAAACTCCCACAGCGAGGGAGGCAGACCATAGGCTCGTGAAAAAGGACGTAGGCGGCCTAGTCTGTCATGTAGACTATTCATGATGTGAGGGAGTGCCACCGTGTGTATTGTGTGGCCGTGCACACACCGTCGTACTCACGGGTTCATGCAGCGGCAGCCCTCCACGGTGAGCACCTGGCAGTAGTCGTAGCTTGTGTCGTTGTCGCCGTGCGCGCGGAAGGGCGTGGGGCAGGTGCTCTCGTTCACGGCGCACCTGGGGAGGTGTGGGTTAGCGAAGTCAAGGCCAAGGTGCATGGTCTGGAGGCGCTATCAACCAGCATGTATTGTTGATCATCCACTCGCCACGGTGGCACGGCCCACGTCTAGCCGTCCTCCCTTGATCCCTTCCCCATACCCTCACTATACCCACATGTCCTCGGACTTCTTGTGCTTGCAACTGCGCGCCAGCCTTCCAACGACCCATCCGCTATGACCCACGGGTCACCGTTACCCAAAACATGTTGTTTCCCAGTGGCGGTGTTGTATCAGTGCAGTGTTGGTGCCTGACAGCTAGTGTTGCACTTACAACACGGCACCACCACCCACCATGACCCACGGGTCGCTGCCCTCTCGTCCCCGCTGTAGCACTTGCCGTACATGTACACGCTCCCGTCCTGGACATGGCAGGACGTCAAGCACGTGGTAGCAGCGGAGTTGGAAGCAGCGTCAGCGATTGGAATGTAACATAAAATGTCAAAAAAGGCCAAGGCAAGACCAGGTCGAACCACCCAGAAATGCATACTTGCTACATAGTTGCACTCGACACGAGTACAGGCAAGTGCCTTTACAGTCATCATTCTCCGCAGGCGGACACGGCGTGAGGAAGCCAAGCCGTCCAGTCGCGTCTCGATCTCCCGTTGCTGCCGTACTGCACTGTACTGAACAACGCCGTACCCTGCCGTGCCCTGCCGTACCTGGCCCACGGGGTACTCGTTGGAGCAGGCGCACCCCGACAGCGTGGTGGCGGGCGTGCAGTAGTCCCACGGGTTGGAGGTGGCGTTGAACTCGCCTGGCGAAGACACACACATACGGTAAGAACAGTTTGTGCATCGGTTGAGGTGACAATCTCTAGGAAGGTGCTTGGCGGGTTGGAGTGGCGTTGATCTCGCCTGGCAGGTAGGGGCGGGGCAACATGGTGGGAGTGTGGCCGTAGCCGCAAGACTGCTTGCCTAAAGTACACAGGTGCGCTGAACCCGTCCTGCGCCCGCCCCAGTCCACGCCATTCCGTGCAGCTAGAATTTACCTCCTGGACACCTCGGACTCTGTCTCCCTCACCTTTTGCGTTGCCAGGCTGCGTGCATGACCCAGGCAGCACCGGGCACCAGGGGCCCAGGGGGTCCCCGTCCGGGTTGGCGCATCCGGCGTACACCTCCACGCTGCTCTCAAAGTGCCACGAGCCCAGGCACTGGCAGCCGCCGGCGGTGGTGTGCGGCAGGGAGGAGAAGGTGCCCAGAAGGTAGGCGGTCTTAGCTGCGGGGCGGGGCGGGGAGGTTTGAGTTGGGTGGCACAGCTAACACACAGCCGACACACTGGCTGAGTCACACGTCGCGCGCTTGCAGGAAAGGCCACAGCCCCTCTTCCAGTTCCCTTCCCAGCCCCCCATGCTAACCCACACTCAAAGCTAATACACAGCCGGCACTCACTGAGCGACACGTCGCGGGCCTGCAGGAACAGCAGCAGCTCCTCGTCCAGTTCCCTCCCCAGCGCCACATGCTAACCCACACCCGCACCACAGTTAATACACAGCCGGCGCTCACTGAGGGACACGTCGCGGGCCTGCAGGAACAGCAGCAGCTCCTCGCCCAGTTCCCTCCCCAGCGCCACATGCTAACCCACACCCGCACCACAGTTAATACA
>VFQN01008203.1_pt1 | contig 10709 bp, 12 predicted proteins | sample 3512371 | NCBI WGS metagenome assembly VFQN01 (sample SAMN10412370, study PRJNA504923) | tailings metagenome | isolation source: Replicate 2 from Balatoc abandoned mine | place: Philippines: Itogon, Benguet | collected 2017-08-28 | reverse complement strand
TGTCCATGTGGGCGAGCACCTGGCCGGCCTCGACGAAATCGCCTTCGTTGACCAGGATCTCCCTGATTCGCCCCGGTGTCTTCGTCGACACGTCGATCTCGGTCGCCTCGATCCGCCCATTGCCGCTGGCGAAACCATCGGGAAGCCCGCCGCCATTGATCTTCTGCCAGCCGTAATAGCCCAGGGCCGCCAGGATCGCGACGAGAACGAGAACAAGCCAGGGTCTGCGGTTCGACTTCATTGTTGCGGAGCCCTCTCAGTGACGCCTGCGTTGAGGCAGCGGCATACGTCTAGGGTTCGGGAACCCTGAGTGCACGGATAAGTTGACAAGTATCCGGGGGAGCGATCGCATGCCGCCGGCAGGCAAGTCGTGCAGGACGACAAAGCGACCATGACCCGACGACGTGTGGCGGCAATTCCGATCCACATATGAATCTCCCCGGCTGGCGACAGCGATGGCGGCACTCTTAGGCGCCGCCGACAGAGATACATTGATCCAGCGCAAGCGATCGCCGGCTTCAGATGCCTGAGAAGGCTAGGAATATCAGTGGTTCAAGGCAACCGATTTCTTGCGGGGTCCCGGCGCCACGGCTTCTGCCCGCCGTGTCAGGCGACCGACCTCCGGGGCTTCGTGACACGCGACCTGCCGAAGAAGCCGATCGCGGCGGCGGTGGCGAACAGCATTGCAACCGCGATCGCGACCACACCGACAAAGGCGTTGTCGAAGGCGGCTCGCGCCAGCGCGACGAGGTCTCGCGCGGCATCCGGAGCGAGGCTTTCCGCCACGATCAGGGCCTCGTCGAGACTGTCGCGGGCGACCGCGTCGATCCCGCCGGGCAGCACCAGCATGGCCGTATAGATCCCCGACATCACGCTGCCGAGGACTGCGATGCCGAGCGCGCCGCCGAGTTCATAGGAGACCTCCTCGACGGAGGCCGCCATGCCGGCGCGGTCCTCCGGCGCGCTCGCCATCACGGCGCTGGAGGCGGCCGCCATCGCGGCGCCGATGCCGAAGCCCATCACGGCGAGCATGGGCAACCAGACCACCGTCTCCGCGTCATAGGTCAGCAGGAAGAGCGCCAGGCCGAGCCCGGCCAGGCCGAGGGCGGTCGACATCACGCGTCCGCTTCCCCATCTCGGCAACATCAGACCCGCGATCGGACCGGCGAAGAAGGAGGCGAGCGGGATCGGCAGGATGACCAGCCCGGCCTGAAGCGGCGACAGGCCGAGCACGAGCTGCACGCGCTGGCTGAACACCAGTTCGACGCCCATCAGGGCGGCGGACGCGACCGTGGCGGCAGCGACGCCGGAGGCGAATTGTGGATTGCGGAACAGGCCGAAGTCGATCAGCGGAGACAGGCTGGCGCGCTGCCGCCGCACGAACAGGACGATCGCCGCGGCGCCGATGACGCCCGCCACGGCCGCTGTCTCCCAGGAGGGCGCTCGCTTGCCTGCTTCCTTGATCGCATAGGCGATACCGACGAGACCGATCATGATCTGGATCGAACCGACGAGATCCCAGGGCCTGCCGGCTTCGCCGCGGCGATCGGCGAGCAGGAACCAGGCGAGCACGAAGGCCACGACCACGACAGGCACGTTGATCAGGAACACGGAGCCCCACCAGAAATATTCGAGCAGCAGCCCGCCGATGACGGGCCCGAAGGCGGCTCCGCCGGAGGCCACGGCCGCCCAGATGCCGATGGCAAAAGAGCGTTCGCTGTCGTCCGTGAAGGTAAGCCGGATGATCGACAGCGTCGCCGGCATCATCAGAGCCGCGCCGACGGCGAGCAGCACGCGGGCCCCGATCAGCACGGCCGGCGTCGGTGAATAGGCGGCCGACAGCGACGCCAGGCCGAAGACGACGAGCCCGGCCATGAACAGGCGCTTGTGCCCGAGGCGATCGCCCAGCGTGCCGAGACCGGGCAGCAGGCCTGCGACGACGAGCGGATAGGCATTGACGATCCAGAGCTTTTCCGATGCGGTCGCGTTGAGATCGTAAGTCAGGCGCGGCAGCGCCGTATAGAGTACAGTCATGTCGACGACGATCAGGAAAAGTGCGCTGGAGACGATGGCGAGAACCAGCCAGCGATTGCGGGGTGTCATGGAATGATCGATCCTGAATAATTGATGTCGCGGCGGGCTGGTCCCTTGCCCACCGCACGGATTGAATATAAATACATACGTATGGAAAGAAAATCAACCAGCGCGTTAGGGCGCCCCAGGAGCATCGACCGCAACAAGGTCCTCGACGCCGCCGAAGCGGTCGTCGCCGAGACTGGCGCGTCGGGGCTGACGATCGACGCCGTGGCGAAAGCCGCGGGGATCACCAAGGGCGGCGTGCAATATTGCTTCGGCACCAAGGAGGGGCTGCTCAAGGCCATGCTCGACCGCTGGTGCGAGACCTTCGACCGCGACGTGGCCGAGCGCGCCGGCGGCAGCACCGACCCGATCGATCATGTCAGGGCATATGTCGAGGCCAACCGCAATTCCGACGACGCCGAGAATTCGCGCTCGGCGGTGATGCTGGCCACCCTTGTCCAGAATCGGGACCAGCTCGCGGAAACTCGCGACTGGTATCGCCAGCAGATCGGACGGACCGATCCCGCAACCGAGGCGGGCCGCAAGGCGCGGCTGGCCTTCATGGCGTCGGAAGGAATTTTCTTCCTCAGAAGCTTCCGCTTCCTCGATCTGCCGGAAGAAGAGTGGCAGGCCGTGTTCGAGGACATCGGAAAGCTGCTGGAACGCTCCGGGGAGGACGAAGCTTAGCTCCGTCCTGTTGGGATAGTGCCCGCTCTCGCGATGTGGGCCAAATATGCCTCACGCCTTGATAAGTGCAGCCTCGATCGCTTCGACGCCGTGGCCGGCGAGATCCTTGGCGAGTTCGCCGACCAGCTTCATCCGGAGTTCGGCGTGATAGTGCCGGCGCATCTCGCCGAGCGTCCTCGGATCGGCGATCACGAAGATCGATCCGACGTCGCCGGCCAGCACCTGCCGGTTGAGATGGTCGGCAGCTGCCGCAGCGAAACCGTCCTCGCTCTGGCGCGTATCGTCGGGATTGGCGGCGCTGCTGCGGTGACGCAGGCCTGAGCCGGCATTGACGGCGGTCAATTCCGGCGTCTCGACTGCGACTAGCCTCACTTGCGGCTCGGGCGCCTTGTTGCGGAACAGGCGCAGCCTCTCTCCATCGGCCACGGCAACGGTCGCATCGTTCGGCAGTATCATTCGTCGTCTCCTGTTCGTCGCGGGATTCGCGTTCCGCTCCCTGCTTTTCGGCCATCCTGCCGACAGGCGCTTTGATCCGCGTCAAATCCTCCCCTGTCGATACGGCAGGCGTTGCAGCGGGAGCATCGGATGTGCGAACCGCTCGAAGCGGCAGCCTCGATTCCACGAGGGCTGGTGCCCATCGCGGATCCCCCACGCGGCCGAAACTCATTCCAAGTTGGAATGAGTGGCCGGCATCAAGTCATTATCGCCGCCGCGGTTATTCGACTAGCATTCGACCATGCCGCTAAGGCACTTCAAATGGGGAGGAAGATTGTGAAAGGGCTCATCGTCACGTTGGTCGGGGCGGCCGCCGTGTTGCTGCCGGTTACCGCTTACGCCGAGGGGAAGGCGGTACCGAAGATCGACTTCCTCACCTGGCCGGCGTCGAAGTACCAGCACTATTACGAGACCAGCAACTACATCGCCGAGAGCTGGCGCGAGCTGGGCATTCCGGTCGAGCTCAACCCGCAGCCCTTCCCGGCGCCGATGCTGGGCATGTGGTTCACCGAGCACAGATTCGACGTGGTGATGTCGGTGCTGTCGGGCTCGCCCGCCCGGCTCGACCCGGAATTCTTCGGCGCCAGCCAGTTCTGGACCGCCAACTCCGCCCCCGGCGGCACGAATGTCGGCTCCTTCAGCTCGCCTGACATCGACGAGCTCATCCTCGAGCAGCGCCGCCTCTACGACGTCGAGGCGCGGCGCAAGGTCGTCTACGAGCTGCAGGCGGCCGTCCAGGAAGAACAGCCGGAAGGGCTGATCGCCTCTGTCGTCAACACCACGGCCATCAACACCGACAACGTCACCCTCGAAGGTTATGAGAACTCGCCCGACGGCGTGCGTTCCGTCTGGAACCTGCTTCGCCTGAAGCCGAAGAACGGCCAGCAGGCCATCAAGCTCGGCTGGACGATCGACCAGGCGAGCTGGAACCCGCTGACCTTCAAGACCGTCGAGGAGGCCGACCGGCTGGGTCTCGTCTATGACCGGCTGTTCGTCACCGGCATCGACGGCAATCCGGCGAACTGGGCGGCCGAAGGCATGAAGGTGGTCGACGAGACCACGATCGAAGTGACGCTGAAGCAGGGACTGACCTTCAGCGACGGCAAGCCGGTCACAACCGAAGACGTGCGCTTCTCCTACCAGTTCCTCAAGGACAACGACGCGATCTACTTCAAGAGCGCGCTTGGAACGCTGGACACCGTGACCGCGGAAGGCAACACGATTCGCTTCAAGCTCAAGGAGCCGTCGGTGCAGTTCGTTTCGGCGGCCCTCTCCCAGGTGCCGATCCTGCCGAAGCACGTCTGGGAGACGGTGACCAAGGACAAGGGCGTCGAGAAGCCGCAGGACTACAAGAATGTCGACCTCGTCGGCAGCGGCCCCTACCGGCTGAAGCACTGGAAGGAAGGACAGGAGATCGCCTTCGAGCACAATCCGGCTCACTTCCTGAAGCCCCCGGCGGACCTCCTGATGATCCAGTTCGGCTCGGCCGAGGTGCTCGCCGCCTCGCTGCGCAAGGGCGAGATCGACGTCTCGCTGCAGCCCCTGGTGCCGACGGTGGTGGAAGAGTTCGCCGAGGACGGGAACCTGCAGCTCATCCAGGCTCAGTCGAACGGCTACATGTCGGCCCGCTACAATCTGAAGAACGAGTTCCTCGCCAACAAGGCCGTACGCAAGGCGCTCGCCCACGCTATTCCCTATCAGGCGATCATCGACGACGTGCTGGCCGGTGACGCCCGGCCGACCCCCTCGTCGATCGTTCCGGCCAACAGCTTCTGGACCAATCCGAACCTGAAGGTCCCCGAATACGACCTGGAGAAGGCCCGCGCGATCCTGAAGGAAGCCGGCTTCACCTGGGACGATCAGGGCATGTTGCGCTTCCCGGAGTGATCGGCAATGCGAGGGGGCGCCGCCCCCTCGCCCATTTGCGTCTCGCCCATCTGTGTCGAGAACTTAACGCGTGATCACGGGAACGCGGGCGAGCAATGCGAGCAAATCCGCCTGACGCGACAACCCCGTCTTGCCGAAAATCGACTTCACATGGGAGCGCACGGTCTCGCGGCCGAGCCCGAGCCGATCCGCGGTCTCACCCACATCCGCCCCCGAAGCCAACGCCCTGGCCACACGCGCTTCCGCCGGAGACAGGTCGAACAGCCCCGCGATCATCTCCGCCGTGGGCACGCTTTTCGTGTCGATCGGGGTAACGATCACGAAGAAGCTCGCGCGGGCGAAGATGTCGCGGGCGTTGCCGCGAATCGGCAGGAGATGAACGACGGCCGGCGGCGCTTCATCCTCGCGCGGCAAGGGAAAGGACTGGCTGGCCTGGCTTGGGCCCGCAAGTCTCGCCATGGTCAGTGCCGCATCGAGTTGTTTCTGAGCACCGGGATTTGCCAGACGCAGTCGGTCGAATGCGGCGACCACGATCTGCGAGCCGAACTGCTCGAGCAACTCGTTGGCGACCAGCACCGTGGCATCGCCTGCCAGCACGGCGGCGGGCAGGCCCACCATCCTCAAGGCGTCCACCGCCGCATTGATACGCTCGAACTCCAACCTGCTGGACATCAGCGCCGACCGGGCGAGATGAGGGCGCAGCGCGTCGAGATAGGCGATCCCTTCCAGACTCATCGGTCCGTTGACGCGTTTCCTCTCGACCGAGAAGACCAGATTGTCCCGCTGGGCGCCAATATGGCGGTTGCGGCCCCGAAGCCGTAACCGCAAGGCTGCATGAGGTCCGTGTAGATGGGGAAGCGGTTGTATTCCTCCTCTGTGAACTGATCGGCCTCGTTCATGAAGCCATGATGCTGTGCGGACAGCAACCGCTCGGCACGCGGGTTCCGGCTGGTCCAATCCTCCGCGAGGATGCGGCTTATCATGTCCATGATGCCCTCGGACGCCAGCCATCGCGTCGAAGCCGCCCGCGAATTGAAGAGAACGGTGCCTTCGGAACCGATGTTCCGGGCCATCCTGTCCAGCACCATGTTCCAATATTCAGGAACGAAAGCAGCTTCGTAGATCAGATCTATGTTCTCGGCTAATCCCCTCACCCCACCCCCCAACATGCTTTCCCGGACCGGTGTGCCCCAATGCGGTTCCGCCAGCGGCCTGGAACATACAAAGCCCCATGATCTCCGCGACCATGCCGGGAAGCAACCTCCAAAACGGGAACGTGGAGGTTGATCAGTCGGCCCGCCACGACAACAGCTACCCGCATCAGTGTTCGCGCGGTCCTGCTCATTACGGAAGCAACGAAGCCTGCCGACGCCCCATCCTCTCCCACCGCCTGCGACCGCACGGGCCGGAGGATCGCAGGCTATTTTCGGAAAGTACGACACGTTGTCGAGGGCCGTGCATGCCCCGGATATCGAGAACGCGTCGGCTCGAAGCCGGCATCCGCGTCGCCGTCACTATCAATCCATTTCGAACCGATACATGCTGTCATCAAGACCGCGGAAGGTCCAGCCGAGGGCATGGAAGAAAGCAAAGGCGTTCTCGTTTTCGGGATCGACGAAGGCCATCCACCCTCCGCCTGACGGATGGCCGGCCCAGCCGGTAACGGCCGCGGCGGCCCGGCGCCCCAACCCCGACCTGCGATGTCGTGGCGAGACCGCGATATCGGTTATTCCATGCCGTTCCCTGCCGTCGGGGCTCCACACGCATCCGACCAGCGCAACAGGTTCGCCGTCTTCGACCGCCACGACTTGCACGCCGTCCTGTTGCTCCAGAACGTAGTCCAGCCATTCCTCGTCGAGCGGTCCGAGCTCGTCATCGAGTTCCTCGTCCTGGAACCATTCCTGCACCCAGGACCAGTCCTCGCGCGTCAGCCGCCTCAATTCCATCGTCGTCCCTTTGCATGCTGCTCGGCCCCGGTTCGGCAACGAAGTACGGGCGTGGTGGGATCGACACTCCCGGCGGTTCAGGATTTGCCGTCCTGAGGGATGTGTCGATCGCCCCCACGGCCCGCACCGTCGTTACCCGTCGATGATCAGAGCTTCACGATCATCTGGGCGTTTTCGAACGGCAAGCCCTGATCGTCGACCGGCCTGCGCGACACTTCCGTGAAGCCGAGAGTTTGATAGAAGCTGTAGGCCTGCACGTTTGCGGTATACACTTCCAGGCGAAGCTGGCCTTTCAGCTTCAGGGCATGTGAAACCAGCTTACGTCCGATGCCACCGCCCTGGTGGTGCGGAGAAACGAACAGCCCGCCGATGATGTCGTCGAGAAGGCTGACGAAGCCGGCCGGTTCACCGCAGCGCGTCGCAACCCACGTCTCGGCGCTCGGCAGATACACGGTCTCTATGAGCGTGCGCTGCTCCCTGAGAAGGGTTTCACCGATGAATGCGTGTGCTCGCCGGGAGGCGTCGAACCAGATGGCCGACAGATTTTCCATATCCGCAGCCTCATAGGCGCGGATCGTTAGATCCATATTTTTCATGATTTTCCTGTAGATGGATACACGTAGAGAGGCGCCAGACGGCGCCGCGAAATCCCGAAATTTCAGTCTCTGCGCATAAACTTCCTTCTACAGATGAGCCGTCCCTATCTCCGCCTCAGCCGAAAGTAAAGCAGGGCATGCTTGTCTCCCTATAGTATCGGTCAGGCCGGGGGGCCTGACCGACCGACCAGCCGTGGATGCAGGGCCTAAGCGACCGCGACGACGCTCACTTCCACCCGATAGGGCTTGGCCGAGACCCGTTTCTCGGAACAGGTGCGCGCCGGCGGCGCCGAACTGTCTACCCAGGCGTCCCAGGCGCGGTTGACCGCGGCATAGTCCGTTATGTCGGCCAACGAAATGTCGGCCAGCACAATCCTGTCCTTGCCGCTGCCGGCCTCCGCCAGCAAGGCATCGATGCGCGCCAGCACCTCCTCGGCCTGGCCGGCGACGTCCTTCGACGGATCTTCCGTGCCCTGCCCCGAGATGAAGACAAAGCCGTTCGCCACCACCGCCTGCGACAGGCGGTGGTTCGGGTTGATGCGCCTGATCATCGCTCAGGCCGCTCCCTTCTGGGCGTCGACGATGAGCCGCTGGAGCTCGCTGACATAGCCGGCGGGAAGGTCGAAATCCCTAGCGCCCTTATAGATCGGGGCGACATAGGTGGCGGGCGGCGCATAGGGGCCGGACGTGGTCGGAATGACATAGGTGACGGAATCGAAGCGCTCGCCCTTGGCGTCCTCGAGCACGATCGCCCGGTGCTCCCAATGGCCGAGCGGCACGCCCGCGGCCTTGTCGAGCGTGGCCATGTCGACATCGGAGAGTTCGTAATGCACACCCCAGATTTCTGCCCCCGCAACGGGATCGAGCGTGCAGCCGGCGACCGACGGATCGGAGCATTTGGCGAAGCCGATCTGATGGTCCCTGAGGCGGGCGACCGCAATCGCCTTCGCCGACGGCGCAATGCGCCGCATCACGTCGATGTCCATCAGGTTGCCATATGCAAAGTAGTGCGTCATGTCCATTTCTCCATCCAGGGTTGAATATCGGGCCGAGCGAAACCATTGGCTTGGTCGGCGCTCAGCTCATCGGGTCTCTACGCGGTCCCAGGTCTCGGCCAGCAGTGCCGCCGGTGCGAGCCCGTCCATCTCGTCCGCCCGGTGACAACGAACGGTCCGTCCGCCGGGCCTCGCCGTGAGCTCCGGGATCTCCTCGCCGCAGCGCGTGACGGCGAAGGGACAACGCGGCGAGAAGCGGCAGCCCCGCGGCGGATCGACGAGATCGGGCGGCCTGCCGGGGATGGCGATCGGCTCGTGTTCCTGGCCGAGGCGCGGCAGCGCGTTGCGCAGCCCCAGCGTATAGGGATGCGCCGGCGCCCGCACCACGTCGCGGGTCGGCCCGGTCTCCACGACCATGCCGCCATACATGACCACCATCCGGTCGCAATTCTCGATGACCACGGCGAGGTCGTGCGTCACCAGGAGCAGCGCGAAGGCGAGTTCCTCGCGCAGCGTCCGCAGGCGCCGGAAGATCTGGTCCTGCACGATCACGTCGAGCGCCGTCGTCGGCTCGTCGGCGAGCACGACAGGCGGCTCCAGGGCCAGCGCCATGGCGATCAGCACACGCTGCCGCATGCCACCGGAGAACTGGTGCGGATAATCGTCGATCCGTCCGGGATCGACGCCGACCAGCCGGAACAGGGCGGCGATGCGGTCGCGCACCTCCTTTTTCGGCAGTGCCCGGTGCGCGGTGATCGCCTCGGCGATCTGGTCGCCGATCCGCTGCACCGGATCGAGCGCGTTGAGCGCGCTCTGCGTGATCATCGAGATGCCTGACCAGCGCGTCCGCCGCCATGCTTCCGGCCCGGCCGCCACCAGGTCGGTGCCCTTGAAACGCACCGCGCCCGCCTCGATCCTGGCATTGTTCGGCATGACGCCCATGATGGCCTTGAGCAGCGTGCTCTTGCCGCAGCCGGATTCGCCCACCAGCCCGACGCTTTCGCCGGCATCGAGCGCGATCGATATGTCGCGCAGCGCATCGGCCTTGCCGCGTGTCGTAGCGTAGCTCAGATGGAGGCGGTCGACCTCCAGCACCGGCTTCGCTTTCGCTTCGTCCCGTTGGAGCATGTCAGATGCCGCGCAGTCTGGGGTTGACGACTTCCTCATAGGCGCGCCCGACGAAATAGACGGCCGAGACGAGGATCATGATGGCGATCCCGGGCGGAACCACCCACCAGGGCGCGCGGTACATCATCTGCGAGGCATAGGCGTCGTAGAGGATCGAACCCCAGCTCACCACATCAGGGTCGCCGAAGCCGAGGAAGCCGATGCTCGCCTCCGTGATGATCGCCCAGGCCAGCGCGAAGGCCGTGCTGACCAGCGCCAGCGGCATCACGTTCGGCGCGATCTCGCGATAGAGGATGTCGAAGTCGCTGGCCCCGGTGATGCGCGCGGCCGACACGAAAGGCATCTCGCGCAGCGACAGCACCTGCGCGCGGATGACGCGCGCAGTCGAGCGCCACATCACCACCGTCATCGCCAGGATGATGGTCCACAGGCTCCTGCCGGTCATCGCCAGAACGACGACGATGAAGGGCAGGAACGGCAGGCCGAGGAAGATATCGGTGATACGCATGAGGAGCGCATCGATGCGGCCGCCGAAATAGCCGGCCACGAGGCCGATGTTGAGGCCGATGACGACGGTGCCGAGTGCGGTGATGAAACCGACGAGCAGCGCGGGACGCGCGCCCCACAGCATCTGGCTCAGAACGTCCCGGCCGAGCAGCGTCGTGCCCAGCCAATGGTCCCAGGACGGGCCCGCCAGGCGCAGGAGCTTGCCGTTGGCGCCGTAGTTTCGCACGGTCGGATCGTAGGGGGCGAGCCACGGGCCGAACACCGCCAGCAACAGGCACAGGACCACCACGACGAGGCTGATACGGCCCGAGCGCGAGGCCCAGACGGCGCGGAGGAAGGCGTTGGCGAGACGGATCATGGCCGTTGCCTCACTTGTACACGATGCGTGG
>VFQN01008202.1_pt1 | contig 10714 bp, 4 predicted proteins | sample 3512371 | NCBI WGS metagenome assembly VFQN01 (sample SAMN10412370, study PRJNA504923) | tailings metagenome | isolation source: Replicate 2 from Balatoc abandoned mine | place: Philippines: Itogon, Benguet | collected 2017-08-28 | reverse complement strand
TTCAGTGGCCAAAGAAGATCACTGAGGTGAATCGCAAGGTCAATGAGATGATCATACACGTCGATCTCTTTCCTACTCTTCTCTCACTCGCGACAAAGGGTGTTCAAAGACTCTCTGAGGTTGCGCAGCTTACATTGAATGGGAATGACTTTTTGTCTCACCTGTTAGATGAAGACACCACAAGCGATTCTTCTCGCCAGCTCCCTAACAGCGTGTCCCTCGACTCTCTCGAGACTCTCTGTCAGTCCAAGTCCAACGCCTCCTCCCGTCACCTCCTCCTCCCAGCTAATAAAGACTTCTCAAGAATCTTCTTCTGGAGAAGTGGGTCGTACAAAGCATTGCGCTATTATCAATACAAGCTGCAGATTCACTCCTATCTCGAGAAAGTGTGGTTCTATGATCTGAAGTCAGATCCCACAGAACAGATCAACTTGATCGATGTCATCGCGAAGGACCTCGCTGTCCCTATCACGGAGTCACAACTGCTGCGATGGATTGGGAAGGAGGAGGTGTCGAAGGAGTCAGAGCTGCTCTCTTCTCTTCTCTTCCTCTACGAGCAGCTGAGACTTGTTGATGCGAGACAGTCTAAGCCGTCATGGCCTGCGCTAGTCGAATTGCCTATATGCATTGATAAACCTCAACTTGATAATGACATCTGCACCTTGAAAGATGAATACATCATCTGGGCTAATTAGTTATTCGTCTTAGTTCGATATTAGTTAGTAGTCAGTTAGTTTGTAGTCCCCTTTGAATCATTCATTCCTTCGATTGATTTATATTAACAATAAACGACTCCCAGTCATACGTCGTTATTGGTATTGTATTGGACATCGTCGTTATTGTTATCGTAGAAACTGTTCACTAAAACGTTCTTATATTCCCTCATAGCCATCATCATCCACTCGATTAAGCCAACGCAATTTCATACAAAAGAAGCACAAGAGAGGAAGGATGGGGTTGGTTTGTTGGGGTCGGGTATGCTTGGGGGTGGGGGAAGGTGATGTGAACTGAAGAAGGAAAATATAAAAATGAGAAAAGAATGAAAAATGAGAAAAAGAAAGAAGAAAATAAATGAAAAAAAAACAACAAAAACGAGAATCAACGTGCAATGAAAGCCATCGAAAAACTGAACGAAAGGGAAAGTTAGCCAGGGGGGAGGGAGGGAACAAAAGAGATATAAAGAAATAAGAAACCACAGAAAGATCCCTCACCAGACTATACTTGGATCTCTCTTATCATTTTGATTACTTCTCTTCTCTTCTTCCTTCTCTTGATGATTTCTTCTCATTTCATTTCTCTCCTACTTATTATTATTGTATTTATATCTATTATTGTTATTATTGTTATTATCGCTATTATTGTTCTTATGTTGTTATGAGTAATATACTACACTGTTATGGTAGTATTTATATAAAAAGTATTACCGGCTTTGAGATTGATAGGTGGAATAAAGAAGTAGATACAACATTAAAACACAACACACTACTTTCCCTCCCTACCACATATGATCCAAGCAACTACATGCTTTCAAAACACTAATGTAATAGGACTAAGACCTTTCAACACACTTTAATAACCACATCACGATGAACACACGAACACAAACCATAAACCATGAGACCAGCGAAAGTATTGTAGTATAAGACGTACACCAATCCTCCCACCAAGACAATTAGACCACACACTACTACGATTACTACTTCCATATTATTATGATAACCATAACTGCGACTACTCCTGCTTCTACCCTACTACACATTCGCAAAGAGTGAAAAAGAAACGGAAATGAAATGAAAGGAAAGGAAAGCAAAGGAAAGGAAAGGAAAGAAAGAAAAAAGGCAAAAAGAAGGAAAATGTTTGTGAAAACGGGAAAAAACAAAAATCATTTTAAATTGTCACGAGTATCAGTTGAGAATGAGTTAAGAGTTGGAAATCTTTGTTCTATTTGTATCTGTTGTTATTGTTGTTCTTGGCATCTTGTCGATTGAATTGCATCTTGTGATAAATGGAAAGGGAAAGGTATTAGTTGTAGTGCAATTAATTGAATGATTCTCATAGCTCAAGGATGTAACTACTACCACCTGATATAATAATCATTAGAATAATTATAAATAATAATAATAAAAAAGAAGATCGAAACGAAACACGGAGAAAACAACCTCATCATCATCATCATCATCATCATCATCATAGTAAATAATATAATACTATCGACCTCTCAAGCAACAGCGAGCACAACACTCATTGATAGAAGATGACATAACAATAGTAAGAATAACACAGTGGCTTCAACTTCCACCGGCACTCCTTCAGTCGCGCATGCTGACGTCCCCATGGAGCAGGAATCCTCTTTTTATTGACAACTAAAAGCGACGAGATCTTCAAGTGTGTTGTATGCGATCACTGCCTTGGTGATTCCGCCACCTCTGATTGAGCAACGCATTGATCTTATCTTTGATCTCAGCTGATGTCGGTGGAGGCTTCGGCCAGACGATGTCCACGCCAGCTGCCATCAGCTCCTTTGTTACTTTGGTGGGATTGCCCGTGCAAGCTGCGATGACAGTAAGTCGCATGTTAAAAGAGTCTCGCATCACCTGCACGAGCTCATGACCGAAGAGACCATTATTGACACTAAGATTCTCATCGACAAAGACCACATCGAACTTAAACTTCGCTGCTTTAAGCTTCTGTAGTGCTTCTTCACCACTCGCTGCACCAGTGATCTCCCACGTCGGGTCAGCGTCTTGCAGCCGCCTTATTATGATCTTCCTCTGAGCATTGCTATCCTCTACTACCAGGATCTTCGCATACTGCGCACAGTATTTCTCTCCGAAATTATCGCTCAGACCATGCTGGTAGGTGTACTGCAACGTGTGTCTTCCAGGCGACGCTAGAGGTATCGTGCTATTGGAGGATAACGTGTTGTTGAAAGAGGCTCCTGAGCCTGGCATGGTATAGGGTTCGACTGTCGCCACACTGTGACTCTTCTTGTTATTGGATCTGGGGGAAGGAGGTGGAGTGTTCGATGGACTCGTCATTGCCAGCGAGGGATATAATTTCTTATCATTATGAGATGCTTCCAGTAATTCTTGTACGATCATCTCTGTTCGTGCGATCGCTGCAGCATTGGAGGCCACGTTATCGTCAGTGGCTGACTCAAGCCAATAGGTCGTCATCGTGCCCTTGCCTTTCACCTCAATCGCACCACGCTCTGCGACATGGTGCTTGCTCCCATAGATGAGGAGCGAAGCAGTGGCGGCAGAACAGTGGATCTTATTAGGCAGACCGTTGCTCTCCATGCGTGATGCTGTGTTCACGGTATCTCCGAAGAGACAATAGCGAGGCATAAGATTGCCTACTACACCTGCCATCACAGGACCTGAGTGCAATCCGATTCGAATGCGGATAGGTGAACCATCAACAGGAGATTTCACCGCTTGCACTGCCCTCTGCACTAAGAGAGCGAAGTCAGCGACTTGTTGAGCGTGATTCTTATCCTTCACAGGCAATCCACCAGCCACCTATCAAAATGAACTATTAGAAACAACGAAGAGAAGAGTGACTTATATTACTACTTACCATATAGGCATCTCCTATAGTTTCTACCTTGTAGAGAGGGAAGAGAGAGGTGCAGTAATCCATGACAGTGTACAAGTCATTCAGCATACGCACTACCTCTACTGGAGTGACCTTCGAACATATTGTCGTAAATCCCTCTACATCACTAAAGAAGATCGTTACTTCTGGGAAAGATTCGGGTTCAACTTGTTTGCCAGCGATGATTTGATCAGCAACACGTGGCGGGAGGATCTGATGGATGAGAGCAGTGCGCAGCTTCGATTCGATCATTTTATTCTTCTCGTGCACTAGTTCCGATTGATGCTTCTCGGCAATGATGGCATCTTTGCTGAGGAGGTACGTGGTCATCTTATATCGTTCTAGTTCGTAGATCGCGACGAGAAAGAAGAGCACGAAGAGCACCGTATAGGGCTCGAAGGAGTAACTGCCATAGAGATATCCGGCAATAATGAAGGCGATGATAATAACAGCTGCAAGGAGCACTATATGACGTTGCATGGACTTGTAGTATATGCTGAGAATGATAATGCTAATGAAGGAAAAGAATGCTTGGTTCAGAGGGAAGACACGGTCAGCACTCGCCGCGCACCTCTCAAGACTAATGATATTCCCACACCCCGCACAGACATCGCGACTGGTGAAGGAAAGGAGGTAAAAGCCTTGTCCTATCGCGTGTAGGAGTATGATCGCATTCTCTACATGACCAGAGAAGAATCTAAGTAAAAGGAACCGGGAGAATCGTCTTCCGATGCCAGACACTCGTATATAATCGAATAGTTGAGCGATAGTATAGATGACGATGAGGAAGAAGTTGAGTCCATGTATGCTGAAGCTTATCAGTAGTATGGGGTCTATCTCGTGGAGGGAGGTGACTAAGCCGCTCTCTGACGCAGTGAAGGCGATGAAGATCATCATCATCGGCCAGAAGGAGGGGAAATAAAACAAGTTCTTTAAGAAGTCATGATAGAGCTTCTCATCGCCACTCTGGTTGAATGTGAGGTACCAAGTGATGCCATCCTGCGCGACCTTCCTCTCTCGAGATTCTTTGTTCTCTTCTAAGTCATAGATCTTCGCGTGGGGCATGATCGATTCCTCACTTAATCTGTGGGGTGTATTTGATCAATGATTCACTCTATCTTTGAAGATAAATTTAGCAACGAAAGAAGATTCGGCGCCAGTTCTAATGATGTAATAGTAATACTAATAATAAAGTACTTGACAATTAACACAGAGAAAGAAGAACCAAAAGAAAAGAAAAGAAAATGAAAATCCGTTTCCCTTGTTTCTTACTATAATTATCTATTATTATAATGACTTATGTTTATGTTTTTTTATTTTATTTTATTTTATTTTGATTTATTATTATTATTCTTTCTTCTCTCTTCTCACTTGTTATTGTTGTTATTGTTGTTGATAGTACACTATTATTCGCTGATTGCCGTTATTTCATGTCTTCACTTTCCACGACAAAAGCTTCGCCACTACCTTCACTATCGAATCACTTTGCACTGCACCCCTTGCAACCCACACTCACATCTCCTTTGGGGCAGGCTTCGGCAGATTTTCTGATTTTACGTTACTGTGAATTGAGTTTTGGTTTGATCCTGTGCCGTTTCTAAGGGCGAGTGTCAACCTTCGCCTCATGGTCTACTGGCGTAATTGGATAGCGCACCTGACTACGAATCAGGAGGTTGCAGGTTCGAGTCCTGCGTGGATCGCTTTTTTGGTTTTGGATCCTAACATTATCTTTCATTTAAAGCTTTTTGGAAGTTGGCCGACATCTGTTGAGTTATTTATCTTTCATGGAAGTTGACATATCAACTAAGAGCAGAAACTCTACCGGCTTTCTTCCGAGTTGCCGAGCTCTCTGAACCCTGGCATATGCAGCATCAACTCCTATTGATGCCACATCTACTCGGATACCCTCCACAATCTGAATCGCGATCATTGCCAAAAGTAAGTCCAACAATTCACTCTCCTCAGCTGGGAGATAGAAGGATCCTGTCGCAGAACATACTTGCTTTAACTTCGCTTCGTTGACATCTTTCCCGAGACCAATGACGAAGGTGAAGTTGGTGGAGTCTTGATTAAACAATCTCAACACACTGGCACACTCAGGAATCGTTAATCTACTACCTTGATCATCGCCGTCGGTAAGAACAATCAGAACCCAAGGAACTGTTCGATTGGCTGTTTGAACGAACTGAAGGACCGCTGCTCCCATCGCATCCCACAGATGTGTTCCACCGCCACATTCTCTCACACACCGATCTAAAGCGTTGATAGCCTGATCCTCTGTTCCTAAGACCGACAAGATCTTATATTCATCATTAAAACCTACCACCGAACAACGATCTCTTGGTGACATCATATTTCTCAAGAACTTTGTCATCGTCTGCTGGGCAACAGTAATCTTATTCGCCCGACGAGGACAGTTGAGTTGATGATTCTTCAACTGAGAGCGATAACAGCTCTGATGGCAATAAAAGCAGTTCATTGGATAGTTGGGACATGTCTTCATATGCTCATTGACCGACCTGTATGTCAATGATGCACTACAGGAGTGAGGACATCTGATGGAAGAGTGCGGATAGCAATTTGTACATAAATCATAATTATCTGTCGGGCAGCACATGCTATAACCTTTATTGCAGTCAGCTTTACATTTATCACATTTATATCCACTGTCTCGCATGGTTAAGTTCAAGCGATGATGTTGTGGACAAGTGCGACGACATTCCTCACGGTCATGTTTTGCCATGTCTGTGTTCTTGACATATTCACCACATGTTCCACAAAGGGTCTTCGCATTGGGACAATCGCGTAGAATATGTTGATCTTGTTCGGAGAACTTGATCTTCCTGCCGCATCCCTCGGAGCAAGGCACTAGTCGATGCCGACAACTATGAAGACTATGGCTCTTCTCTTCACTCGCTGTAATGTTCTGACCACATTGAGAGCAAGAAATCTTCCGTGAGGGACAAACCTTCTGGTGTTGAGGGAGGTTCTCGTATGGGTACAGTTGATTGCAGGTAGAGCAAGGTAGTTTCCGCCGAGAGCATAGATCTTTCTTGTGTTTATCTAGTTTAGATGGTGGAAGCAACGAACCACAAGAGAGAGGGCAAGCAACACGACTGCGACAATCTTGAGTGCGATGAGACTCCATGTTACAGAACTTCACTCTTTCCCCGCAATGCTCCTCACAAGGCACTTCCCGATTCACACACACGTTATTCACATGGTGGGCGATCTCTTTCGCTCGGAGTCTTGTTTGACTGCATTTCAATGTACACGAGACAATTCTCTCTTCACAACTGTTTCGTTTATGATCTTCCAGTGCGTTGAATTGAACAGAATTGATGCAGAGAGGACAGGAGACTCGACGTGCAGGGCAGCTATTACTATGATCGGGAGCTAAACTTCTAGCGATCAATCTTTCACATCCAAAAGAGCAGAGTTCTCTTAAACGACATGAGTCTTCGAGATGCTTTGTTAACTGACAAAACATGAGTTGTGTGCTACAGCCGTCACTACAGATCATCCAGCGTCTTTTACAAGATGAGATCATATGAATAGGAAGCCTCTTTGCTTTCAGATTCTTCTCTGAACATCCTTGTGGACAACTGACAACTCTCTCCACGCAGCGATTCTTCTTATGTTCGGGTAAGAGATTCAAGCTAAGAGAGGTGTGGCAATCCGGACAATTCGATGAACGATGAGTGCACACTGTATTATGCTCCTCAAATAAACTCCCTGCAACCAATTGACCACACCTATTCAAGCACTCTACTCGATTAGCACAGCTAAATTGAAGATGCTCTTTCATCTTATCCAGTGGGACAACGACGCGACAACCGTCACGACAAGGAACAGGACGCTTGATGCACGTCATTGTCGTGTGATTTGACAAATCTTTCGCTTTGATATCTTTCTTCTCACACCCTAGAGAACATGGAACAATTCTCTCTGCACAGTCTTGTTTTAAATGAGAGATCATGCGATTTAAAGGAACTTCCACCTTACACGCATTACAAGGAGATAGACGACATGTGCAGATCTTCGCATGACCATCGAATAACGAGTTAGCGACAAGAGTATTACATCCTAAGCGACAAGGAGTTCGCTTAGCACAGTTATTCTGGAGGTGATCGTTTAACTGTGAGAAAGGCATAACCACGCCGCAGCCGTCAGGGCAGTGCACCTGACGATGAGTACATACTTCTTTATTATGATGGTCGTGGTCTTTAGCCTTGATAGATGTTGTTTTACATGATGCACAGGTGACTGATCTCTCTTGACATTCATTTGCTTTATGGTTGATCAGCTTGTTATGAGTAACGATCGCTTTGCAGTCAGAGCAGGTAGCAGGTCGACAGACACAGACATTCCGATGACCCTGGAATAAAGATGGTGCAATCATCTCATTACAACCAAATTGACATAGATCTCTCTTCGCGCACGACTCTGTGAGATGTTTGTTCATCTCATGCAATGGAATCTGTTGACCACATCTGTCAGAGCATGGAACAGGGCGACGAGTGCAAGTAGTAGTGCAATGACTCGTGAGATTCTTGGCTTTTAATCCTTGCAATCCGCAACCTAGAGTACAGGGAACAACACGCTCTGGACAATCATTGCGCGAATGATTATCTAATAGATTATTTGGAACTTTCGCTGCACAAGCGAGACACGTCACTGGACGACAGATACAGCTAGGTGTATGAGAAGCGACTTTACTCGGAACGATCACCATATTACAACCATGAGGGCATGGTGCACGCTTTGCACAGTGATTTTGAAGATGATCCTCTTGCTTTGAGAAGGCTACGAGGGTCGCACAACCCTCTGTGCAGGTCACCAATCTCATAGTGCACACCCTCGACTGATGATCTTTCTCTTCCTTCGCCTTCATTTGATTGTTACATAGAGAGCATTTAATAATCCGTTCTTTACACAGTTCCTTCTCATGAAGTGAATAATCTTTCGCTTCTATTACTTCAGAGCATGCGACACAGGAAATAAATCGTTTGTCGACAACACACTTCGCACAGACTCGAACTTTCTTCTGGAGAGTGCTATTGTCAGGAAGAACATCGAAAACAGCACTGCAAGCATCACAGATAACCGCTCCACATCCACGACAGTTATGGCGTTTCGCGAGAGGCAGTTGAGTCGAACAGCACTGACAGGAGGTTTTGTTCGCGAGGGGAATCATTCTCGTTGGATCAATTCCTCTCATCGGCTTGTCAGGAACATTTCTGAAATTGGTAATTTCAGGTAAAGGAGCAGGAGCGGAATTTCCCATGATCAAGAGGAGAATTGATAAGTTGTGGTTTTCTGATTGATTGAATTAAGGAGAGATCTTTATCATCCTTCCCTCTCTTAATTTTCTCATCAAACGATTTTTTAAAATGTTAGTTTCATGAGTGGAAAGAACGAGTTATTGGTAATAAATGTTAGTTTTTCGAAAACTCTAAACTCGAGTTTTATTCCATATCTTGAAGAGATACAAGAAATATAAGGAGAGACGAGAGAATCCATTCACTAATCTTATCATAATAGATTATGAACAAGAGAAGAATTGAATAGAGAATAGAGAAGAATTGCTACGAATGATCTACGCCCTTTTGATAGCTTTTTTTCCCACCTTTGCTCTTGCTGCTCAAACTCAAAGATACTTTCAATGCACCGGACAATTACAGAGTTACACCATTCCCGTTAATGTGACTAGGATTAGTGCAACAGTATGTGGTGCGTCTGGAGGTGGAACATACGCTGGTCAAGGACAATGTCTCTCGCTATCACAGATTCCAGTTACTCCTGGTCAAGTTCTCTACATTGCAGTCGGTTGTGGTGGAGGGAAGAGTGGTGGTTATAACGGTGGCGGTGCAGGTGCAGGCTTTGGGTTCGGTGGAGGAGGTGCGAGTGACATTAGAACCCAGGCCTCTAACCTCACGAGTCGAATAGTGGTGGCAGCAGGCGGAGGAGGAACAGGCTATGATGGAACGACTTACAGTAGAGGAGGATCTGGGAATACTACATCAGGTTCAGGATCAGGATATGGAGGCCTTGCAAAGTTAAATGCAGGTGGAGCAGGAGGAAAGTACTTCGGATATCCTAACGGCTATTCCGGTGCGTTTGGTGTCGGAGGAGCAGCCTCGAGCAATGGAGGTGGTGGAGGCGGCGGTTGGTATGGTGGTGGTGGAGCTACCTATAGTGGAGGTGGAGGCGGAGGTTCGACATATTATTCAGTGGGAACAAAATCACCCGCGTATTTATCCTACTATTACAATGGATCGGTCAAGATTACTGCTTACACACAATACACAATGACGCTAACCAACAAGACCTACAGCACTACTGTGTATTTTCCTTCTGATGTGACTTCTATTAACGTTGTCATGGCAGGGGCTCAAGGAGGCAGCACTTCCACAGGAAAGGGAGGGAAAGGAGCATATATTAGTGCCACTATTACCGGATCGACCTTTTATTCGTATGGGGTATCTGTGACAGTGGGAGGAACTGATGGAAGTACAGGCGGAGGTATGCCAACCTCTTCAGCTTATTGTCGACTAGGAGGGGTAGGAGGAGGATATTCTTCTATTAGTTATTATATCGGCAACAAATACACCTTTGTATTAATTACAGGAGGTGGGGGTGGAGCAGGTTTTGATCCTTACTGTGGGACAGCCTGTAACTCCTCTGCCATCAATGGGGGGTCAGGTGGACCGACCGGCTCAAATGGTGGAGGAAGTCCAGCTATGAAGACCTCTTATGGTGGTAAAGGAGGCACAACCAATGGCGGTGTTGGTGGCTTCTATAACTCTAGCTACAAGTATGGATCCCAAGGTTATAGTTATCATGGGGGAAGTCCCGCTTCAGACACCTGTGGAGGAGGAGGGGGAGCCGGGTATTATGGTGGTGGAGGAGGATCTTTCACAGGTGGTGGAGGGGGAAGCAGCTATTATTATCCCTCAGCTGTTACTAACCTAGTTCAAGCAGCAGGAGCCAATACCGGAGGGGGTTATATTACATTTACCTACTGGTCTGCAATCGATTTACAACCAACCTTCAGACCAACAGCCTCTCCAGCGAGTACTTTATCTGATGATAGTTCAACCAGCACAAGCAGTGA
>VFQN01008201.1_pt1 | contig 10715 bp, 6 predicted proteins | sample 3512371 | NCBI WGS metagenome assembly VFQN01 (sample SAMN10412370, study PRJNA504923) | tailings metagenome | isolation source: Replicate 2 from Balatoc abandoned mine | place: Philippines: Itogon, Benguet | collected 2017-08-28 | reverse complement strand
ACGGCTATGGCTGTGATATCGGGGGAGCTTTGTGCTACTCATATAGCTATTGTGCAGAAGGTTGTGTTTGCTCAGAGCCTGAGGGACGTTATCTCGTACGCTAGAATTCGCATATTATCAGTGTAGTGGAGAAATTAATTGAATGTAGTACTAATTTTGTTGATTGTAGCAATTAGTCTTATCAACTTATCAAACCCTTATCTTTATTAGTTTTTGTAAGAAATATCAAAAATTTCCCTTTAACGATGATTGCTACCAAAACCATTAAAACAATCTCGCGCATTAGGTAAGTCTTTACCACTAACGTGTAGAGGAACCGAACTCCTTCAATAAGATTGGCTCCTTTTGTTTTTATATGGCGACAATAAAAAGCGCTTTTTTCATCCATCCCCGCTAATTGTTGGATGTATTGGGTTCTCATGCCTTTCCTTTTGTTGTTTTTCGTTGGTGGAGCTGTGACGGGTTTAGTGATTGGAGCTGGTGTTGCTCATGTCGAGCAACAAAATCGTTCAAATCAGAATGAGCGAATTGTCAAGCGGTTCGAGGAAGAAGCTGATAGTCTTGATGAAGCTTTTGAATTAGCTTGTGATCCTTTACACGTGCGTCCCCCTACTTCTGGCTTGGAACGCTTATTACAACATGATGCTGGACTAGAAGAATTGATAAGTGAGTATCATCCAAGGTTTCGTTATGCACTGAGGAGGACATGTCGCTCATTGAATGGTCAATCACAGAATGGATCCAAGCATAAGCTGTCGCATTTAACGTATGAGTTATATCATGCAATCTTCGCAGACTTATGGGAACTAGCTCTACCGTATATAATAGCAGAGGCTTCAACAACCACGAAGATGATTAAACTACCTTTGAGTCTGATGCCCTCGAATAGCAACTCACTTCTCCTCCCAAAAACAAATCTTCAACCAATCAGATGCCCCCAAGAAGAACCATTAAAACGATTTGCTGACAGTTATAAAGGTGTTAACAACCCTGCATTTGATGGAGTACAGTTGAATGATCGAGGAGATTCTGAACTTGAAATTCTTTCACCACAATTCGAATATAGGGAACATTTAACTCCAGATCATCTGTATGGCGATTTTGATCATTCTTCTGAAAAATTAAGTGATCATTCTATTGATTGTTCTTCTGAAAACCTAAGCGATCATTCTGTAGAATATGTAAAGGAGAGAAATGCAATTTTTATATCTTTTGTAATTCTTGCATTGCATATCACTTACCTCATAGGAAGATATCTAGTGAATCAACAAATACCAGATTGGAATGAATTGTTTTATGTTATCAAGGAAGCTTTTTTCTCAATGTTTGGAGCGATGCATCCTTTATGTTGCTTAGCATTGAGATTGGTCTTTCGACTCTGTTCTTGTCAACCCCTTCTCCCTCGGTCAATGCAAGCTTGGGACGCTTTTAACGGAGAGCAAGAAATGAATCCGGTTGTTTGGACTTGGAGTGTTCGTTTTGAAGTATTTGTTATTGAGCCTCTGAGAATTGCAATGGAACGAGGAATTGGACATTTATCAAGTTGTTACGAAGATGTAATGCAGCTTATGAAACGATTTATGGAGATGAGCCAAGACTTATTTCGTCGAAATGTCACTGTACCTTTCAATGAATTTGCTCGTTATTTCTTCCTTGGGAGAAGTACTTCGCCGAATCCTTTCCTTTTATTGACTCTTCCTTTTCATCCACACAATGAATGACTGATCTTTCTTTCATTCCAATCCTTATCACGAGATTCATCTCTGATGTTTATCGAAGCTCTACCGATCGTCGAGTTGCTTTTACCCAATTATCATCATGTAGAAAATAATCTTCAAACATTTTGGTATTTTCAAAAGATTTATTTCACAATAAATGTAGATAAATGAAATTTCTTTGCTTAAAATGAATAATTTATTAATTTCACTTCATGGATGAGATGCGTTCGTTACACGGCCATTCAAGTTGTTTCAAGTTATCATTATTCAAAAATTTGATAATTTCACAAAATTATTGAAATTATTGAGAATAAATATATTGATATCATTATTCTTTTTCTTTGATTGAATATATAACCATTAGACATTAGAGTCGAAAGTTTTCGTCAGATAGACACGGACGATAGATAGACTGAAAGGAAAAAAACGCTTTTTCTCTGGAAGTTGAAATGAGGGGAAATTTAAGGAGTTTCGACATTTAACATTCCCTCCACCTTCAATAATATGCCTTTACCTCTATTATTTTTTGTCGGAGGAGCTGTGGCTAGTTCTGTGATTGGAGCTGGTGTTGCTTATCTTGATCATCAAAATCGTTATAATCGCAATCAGCGAATTGTCGAGCGGTTAGAGGAAGAAACTGAGGCTCTCGTTGAAGCTTTTGATTTAGCTGGTGATCCTTCACGACGAGATTCTACGGTGATTCGAAATTTTTCTTCGAACTGCTCGTTATGGATACATTGACAAGTATTTCCCCATGTATCATTGCGTGGGTCCTCCTACTTCTGGCTTGGAGCGCTTATTACAACATGAGTCTGGACTAGAACGATTGATCAGTGAGTTTCATCCAGGATTTCGTGATGCGCTCAGGAAGACATGTCGCTCATTGAATGGTCGATCACAGAATGGATCCAAGCATAAGCTGTCGCATTTGATGTATGAGTTATATCATGCAATCTTCGCAGAATTATGGGAACTAGCTCTACCGTATATAATAGCAGAGGCTTCAACGACCACGAAGATGATTAAACTACCTTTGGATGAGATGAAAGGGTATGAAGTAGAAGCAAAGAGACTGTTCGATATAAGTTACAAAAACGATGATAACTGGGGGTTTGATGGAGAAGAGATGAGCTATCACGGAGATTACAAGCCTGAAATTCTTTTGAAACAATTAGAAGGTAATAAACTTTTAACTCGAGATCATTTCTATGGTGATTTTGATTATCCTTGGAAGATTAGTGATGATAGTCTAGAATATGTTAAAAGAAATGCTTATTTTATTCCTTTTGTAATTCTTGCATTGTATATCACTTACCTCATCGGAAGATATCTAGTGAATAAACAAATTCCAGATTGGAATGAAATAGGTTACATTATCAAGCAAGCCTGTGTCTCAATGTTTGGTGCTGTCCATCCCATGTTTTATTTGGCAGGAAGACTCGCCTTCCGTCTAGCCATGGGTCAGCCGATTCTCCCACGAACTATGCAGGCATGGAGGACTGTTCAAAGAGAGAGAAACAGAACTCCATCTTATTCTAGATATACGTGGAACAGTCGATTTGAAGTCTACGTAACTGGTCCTCTTCAAATCGCCAAGGAAAGAGGTATCGCTCATTTATCCTGTTGTTACACAGATGTAATGCAGCTTATTCAACGATTTATTGAACTTAGCCGAGACTTGTTTCGTCGAGGTACCGTTGAGCCTTTCAATGATTTCTCTCGCCTTCTCGGTCGACGTGGAACCAACTCACAGCGGACATCAGAAGATGACACAATTCCTCTTCTCTCATCAACATTACCTTTTCATCCTCACAGAACTTGATGATCTTCTACTCATGAGAAGACATTTCTCTCATTCCCACAAAATTCATCGATCATATGCTTATAAGCTCTACCTGTAGTCGAGCTTCTTCTTTACTCACTGTCGATTAGTATTCGTAGACACACATACAACATATTTCATAGGATTTTTAAGAATCATATTTGATAATTTAAACATATCAAAGATCAAACCATTCAATCTCATACAAAAACAAAAGAAAAATCAATCAAGAACGATGATGTAGTATGAATATAAGTATTCATAGTTAGATCTTTATCTCAACTTCTTCGAACTATTTATTCTCTTTCTTAACAGTTAATGAACCGCGATATTAGATGTATACTGTAGGCGTTATTATGATTCTTCCTTCACTATATCTGAGGAAGCGTCTGAACCACTTCCTGTGACTAATTTCGAATAATTGCTGAAAGGAGACCATGGGGCTTTAGGTGAGTTCGATCCTTCCTTCTCCTCCTTCACTGCTCCAGACACTGAAGACGATGACGACGATAATCTCTCCTCCACTGCTGATGTTATCACCTTTCCACTCCCACTAGATGGTCTCACGAGACTTAAAACAGACGCAGCAGCCGCCGCCGATGATAACGAACCTCTCTCACCACCTCCTCTATTATTATTCGTATTACTAAAGAGACTATAACTACTCGTAGTATTGTTATTACCATTATTATCAATTAATTTTGAACAATTTTTTAATATTTTTTGTATTTTCTGAAATTGAAATTCATTAGACCAATGATTATCCCATTTTACTTCATATAACCAATCAATAGTATAAATACTACCAATCGATATAAAATAATGTAATAATAGTAATGCTACTTCAATACAACCGAATTCGATTGGTACAGGTTTAATCTGTATTGTCTGTTGTAAGAATTTGGAGTTTTGTACGAAGATCTGGATTAATAACCATATTCCTTCAATCAATAATAATATTGTATGATAACGATTCTTACTCCAATGTTCACGGAATGGTTCATCAATACAAGCAGTAATAGATGCAATCATAATTTGTCCTAATGATATATTAAAGATAACAGATGATTCATAGGAATAAGTCTCTGTTAATGGATCATCATCATTCTCATAGGCAGTATAAAAACTTTGTAATGTTAATAGATATACCGCAATTACCTGAAAGATTAAAAACCAAAAGATCATCATAAAGAATTTACTAATATTCTGTGATATTAAGAATCTTTTAGGTGGTTGTTGTATCGATAATATAGGATATGCATATGCTTTACACATAGTATATCCTAATACTAATGTATAAACCATATCTTGTATAATATACATATTATCACCAACAATTAAACCAAAATAATATAATTCTAATGTAAAATATAATTGAATACAACCATACATTAATGTAAATAATATTAATACATAAGCTGTAATTAATGAACAACGTCCTTCAATCATGACATCAATAACACTGCCAGGTGTTTGGATCTTAGAGGTTATTGGTGCGGCAACACTGGTTTCTGCATCACATAATGAGACTCCAATCGTTGCTGCACGTAATGCTACCATGTCATTGGCACCATCACCACAGAATAACACGTCATAAGGATCTCCATATGTCTTCAGTTGTTTGTGCTCTGACGTAAGACTATGATTGCTATGGAAGGATGATGCGGAGTGGAGTTTCTTTAATCCTGCTCGTTTCGGTGAGTTCATTGGACTTGTTGAACCTCCAACATGACTTGACAGAGGATTCGTCGTGGTCGCTAATACACGTGTGTTCTTCACTCTGCTCTCTGCTGTGGTTGCGGGAGGTGAGTCCGTAGCTAATGCTTGATGTTGTTGTAATCGAGCACTATCACTCCTATTACTACTAGAACTCATTCGATTATTCCCTCCAACGAGTCCTTTCTCCCAATCATCTTGACTTGAATTAGTCAATCGATATGATAATGATTGACCTGTTTCAATATCAACCATATCATCTTCTGATGGATCATAATCAACTAATTCATATTGTTTCGTTTCTTTCAAGCTTTCTACCACATATCTTTTATCATGTGGTTTCATACGAGCAAAGATACGAGTGAAATGAATCGCTTGTCTTAATAAATCACGATTAAAACTATGTCTTTGAAGGTTTCTTAATGCCTTGCCTGTCATAGCTAATTCAAATTTCTTTAATTTATTACTTCTACTACTTCCTCCTGTACCACTGCGACCACCTGTCACTCCACTAATGCCACTAAGAACACCACTCATACTACTTCTCTCTGAGATCGGATTCAGCACAGAAGTAACAGAGATCGATGTTTGAGCATTATTAATATCATTACTATGTTGTAGTCGATTCAATGCATTCACAATCATATTCGAGGAGGAAGGTGATGTATAACAATAATGTAATACCTCTAAATATTGATAAAGATAGGTTTGACCAGCAAGATAAACTGCTTTAGGTAAAGTCATATCAGATAATTCATCGCCAGTTAATGCATCATAGACTTTAATTACACCATGATTGTCTTCATCAATAATATAAGTGACATATTCTTCCTTTTCCTCTTCCTCTTCGCGTCCTTGATGATGCTTTCTTCTCGCTTTACGCACAGCAACAGGAGTCTTTCGAATGATCCCACAGTCTGATGCAACCGCAATAGCAGTATTAATATGATCGCCTGTAATCATATTCACATGAATATTAGCATTACGAAGACTATGAATCGTCTTCTTTGTATCTTCTTTTAATGCGGATGAAAGGTAAACAAGACCATAGAAGTATAATGGAGAAGCATTAGGAAGCGACTCTGCACGCTCTATTTCCTCTTGGCTTAAGCTAACTTCCTCAGGAAGACATTGTTTAACAGCTAAAGCAATGACACGATAACCTTTCCTTGCTAAAGTACCTAATTGTTCGTGAATACCTATCGGTAGGGATGAAGGAACAGACATCTTTACAATAATCTCTGGTGATCCTTTCAAAAGATACATGATACGACCAGATGGTTCTTTCACTAAGCTAGCGGCACGTAATCTCTCTGGTGTAAACTCAAAATGCTTAATAATCTCATAATTATTTGACTCATGTGAGGAAATTGACGGAGGAATGGCATAAAACTGTCCATTATTCGTAGAAGATTGATGTAATGACCATAATGAAGTTTGAAATAATTCAACCTCTAACGGATCACCAATAGGAACACGATTAGAACCCTTTTCAAAGGCTAAAGAATGACATGTCGCCATAATCTCCTGACAAAGGAATGGAATCTTACTTAAGATTCTATCACGATTATGAGTTGAAGCTCCTTCTCCTTCTCCTTCTTCCATTGCACCTAATGGACTGACTCTTCCTCCCTCCTCTGTATTAGTAGCTTTAGTAATCGCTAATGACTCTGATCTACGTGTTGGTGATATTTTCTTTGACGATGAACTCGATAATTCATATTTCTCAAATTCACTTAAACTGGATAATGCTGTTACATCTTCACTAATTGTTCTCATCATTTCATTATTATTAAGACTATTTTGTTGTTCCTTCCGACGACAATAAACTCCAACAAACTGTAAATCACTTTCCGTTAATGTACCAGTCTTATCAAAGCAAACAGCAGAGATTACACCAGCAAAGTTAACACGTGTTGTATCAGCAACAAAGATATTTTTTAATTTCAAACGCTCAATAGAGATTGCTGTACTAATTGTTAAACATGCTGTTAAAGCAGGTGGTACAGCAATAGAGATTGCATCCAGATAACGGAATAATACTTCACCCCATGGTAAATGATGTTCTAATAGTAGATAAGCAGTGATAACATAGAAGAAGGTGACTAATACTAACATACAGAAGATGGCATTTAATGCATCGGATATGAAAGTAACAAATCCTTCTTTTGGTTTTAATAATGATGCAACTAATTGTCCTTTCGCTGAACGGAAGGATGTTTTATAGGCTACAGCGATACAGGTGTCACCATAGATAACCTTTGCCTTGGTACCAGAGAAGAGAATATTTCCTGTCATCTTCATGTATGGATCAATTTCTTCTTCTTTTGTTGGTAATGTAGAAGGTATACGACATTCTTTTAATGTCACTGGATTAATCTTCTCACTACCTGAGAGAGAATTCACATCAATAGGAACTTTACAGACTGGTACTGATTCTCCTGTTAACATCGATTCATCGACTAAAACTTTACCAGAGAGTAAGATCGCATCACAGGGTAATGTCATTCCTTCCTTAACAATGAATTTATCACCTGGGATTAATACTGCATCGTTGTATTTGCTAATTTCCTCTATAGAAGACAATTTTATGAGTTCGATGAAGCATGGTTTAGAAGGATTTTACCTGTGCGATTGGAAGGACTTTCACTAACTTTCATCTTCTGTGGTATACTATCCTGAATAGCAGCGGAAGCACGTGAGAGAGTATGATAACGACTATTAATAACCTTCACATTATGATGTGTTCCTACTAACTGTCTTAACTGTTCTAAATTATGAACCGATTCAACTGTAGTAAAATATACTGCAGATAATGTAATAAATAGAATTAAACTAGCGAATAACCAATATTCTTCATAATACCAGATAATCACTGCAAAATATTGAAATAAATAGAAAGGTGATAATAAATGACGTATTGCAATCTCTAAGAAAGTACTTTCAGGTACTTTCATACGATTATAGCCGTATTGTGTTGTTAATATTGTATATTCTTGTAATATATCATTTTCATCACCAGTTGTTTCATAATTTAAAGAGAAAAAACGATGAAAATTCATTGGAATAATTGGTATTTGTCTTACAATGTAGTTATCTACACTCGATGCACAAAAACGAATACATTCGCATTCAACAATCACAGCATGTTCTCTTTTCCCACTATTGCTGGTACTGTTATTGGTGAAGGTTGGTGGGGTATAATAATGCTCACATGTTGATATACTTTCATTATTATCAATACAAACAATCGCAATATCTGATTCATTCGGTGAACAATCAATAGTTAAAAATTTAAATTTATAATTAGGATATAAAAAACAAAATAATGCAAAGAAACCACATGTTATTAATGAATAAAATAAATATAAACAATATTGTAAAAAATCATATTTTTTCCATTTTAATTTATCAATTAATAAATGGATATCCTTGGTACTAATAGAAGTATTATTTGCAGTATTGGAATTATTAATCGTGCTTTTCCCACTAAAGACTGATGAATTATAAGATCCATTACCAGTTTGATCATCTGATGGTTTATAATTACTACCCAACATCCTTAGTTAACTTTTTTTTCTTCAAATATCTCTTCCAAAGACGATGTAATGATTCAAATCCTCTTCTTTAATGAGCAAAGTGTTATGATTAAAGTGACTTAATCGTGTTAAATGGCAGTTAGAAGTTAGAGATGTTCAAGATCATCCAAAGAAAGATTTCAATAACAAATAAACACTTCTTCTCGAAGAAAAGCGCTTTTAATGATATGGGGAAATTATGCTTAAACGCACGAAGAGCACATTTTATTACCTAGTTTATTAGTTTAGTAATCAAAGATCTATTCCATTTGGTGAACTAGTTTCTATAGTTTCTATATATTCTTTATCATTACGTAGATATAACATCCGATAAATTGGAACGACAGCATTATTCTCTTGACTAGCTTTCTTCTGACATGAAATTTCTCTTTCAGTGGGAATATTAAAAGGATTTGGATTCTTATCAAGTGTATTAATATCATAATTTTCAACCGGACTAAAATATGGTGATTGCTGAAAATAAGAGACCATATCCAGCATTAATTCTTCGACATCACTTTGAAGAAAAATTTTAGTTTGACTCTTTTGAGTATAATTTGATAAAATATTCATAAAAGATTGATTGACAACTCTTCTTTTATAATTTCTTTTCTTAAAATGAGGATCAGGGAATTGAATCGTAATTGCACGAAGTAAATACGGTGATGCTGAAGAAGCAGCACCATTAATCTCAGCATCATAACTTCGAATATTTTGTAAAATATTTTTAAGATCAACATTAGCATTTGATTTATAAAAATGTGCATTCTCTATTTGATATTTTTCTTTCCTATATTGACATATCTCCACTGCACTCAGTCGTAGTTCTAATCCTAATAAATTAAATGACGGATGCTGATGAGCATAATTTAAGACCCAACCACCTTTACCACATCCTACATCAATAATTAAAGGATTCTTTGGATTTGGGTAAATTTTTTCAAGGAATTTTTCTGGTAATTCTATTGGTGTTTGATTCTTTCTTGTGAGGGGATTGGTATGTTGTCGTATTTTCGTTTTCACAGACATTTTTGGTTTTATTGGACTTTTGCTTTTATAACTACTTCCTTCTTGATCGTAAGAATCATTTTCTTCAACAGAATCATCATCTTCTTCAGAGAAAAGCAGATCTAGAGGTTTGATTGGATCTGATGGTTTCGTGCTGAACTCATTTATATAGCTCATTCGAATCGAATTACTCCTCATCCCAATGAAAGGAGAAGAATGCACCTTTAATGATACTGTTACAATTCGTTGAAAAGGTCGAACGCAGAACATTAAGGCAACTAAATAAACTCTAATCATCTTTCCCACGCAATATCGGTATATGTCGGTATATCGAAAGACATTCACCGATAATATCTTACCGATACCGTGCCGATACTAAATCTTGCCTCTTGAAGGAATTAGGAGATGAAAGGGCTTTTGGAAGCTGTGACAAGTAACAAAGTTCTTTTGAAGCCTACGGTGACGAAAGGAGGTGAAGCAAATTTGTGTTTACTGGAATCTGATGAAAATCTTCAAAAGGAAGATGCAACTCGCCGTGAATATTTCTTTCAAGCTGGTGTCGATAACTGGTACTCAAATATCCAAGATAAGACGTTCCCAAGTGAATTTATTCCTTTAACGAAAGCTGAAGCTCAATTTATTATTGATTATTGGAATAATATCACCAGTAAATCGAATGATCCAATTGAACACATTCCACCAGAATTAGAAGATTTAGCCCAAAGAATTAATTCAATAATTCAAACTTCATTCTCATCCTACTCCTCTGTATTTATCAAGCTTTCCACAAGATCTCCAAAGGATTCTAAAACTATTTTTCGTAAAGCTGAAGTTGCGTTTCTCAGCAGACTTGATCAGGATGGGAATGTGAGA
>VFQN01008200.1_pt1 | contig 10715 bp, 2 predicted proteins | sample 3512371 | NCBI WGS metagenome assembly VFQN01 (sample SAMN10412370, study PRJNA504923) | tailings metagenome | isolation source: Replicate 2 from Balatoc abandoned mine | place: Philippines: Itogon, Benguet | collected 2017-08-28 | reverse complement strand
GCTTGCTATAGCCAGCGATCATTGCAGTGCCATCGATAGGCGACTCAATCACTTCGGCAAAATCATGAATACCACTAAGAGTGATGGCGATTCTTCTGATCTGTTGTGCTGTGATGTCATTACCCTCATCGCCTTCCTCCTTCGCGATGTAAGGAGGGTACGTCACTCGAATGATTCCACCATGTTGGGAGGGAGTTAGTTCAAATTTAATCCTCCCAGCAGAGTTTCCATAGCTAAAGAGGTTCGTGGCGAAGTAATACGGGTGAAAATCGGATTGGTCCGGGGAATAGCCAGTGTAGCGATCCTTCGTAGCGAAGGGATCCTTGACATCTGAAGGGAAATAAGCCTTGATTAAGAAGTGACCATAGTCTTTGATCCAAGGAGAGGGTTGGTGAGTCACTCGTATGCCAAAGAAGCGGCGATCTGAAGGATGAAACCACCAAGGAAGGTATATCGGATCTTCATCAGTTTGAGGGGCATAAGAATTAAATCCCCACGGTCGAGTGATCAAAGGAAGTGTATTTCCATTCGATACATCATGGTGACTATTTGTTCCACCAAGAATATTCACAAACTCTTCAACCGAATACTCCTCAAACCATCGCACTCTTTGCTGGTCAATTTCATCCCTATTACAATCCAAATCAAATAATTTCCTCGATTTACTCTTTCTTCCTCCTTTATTACTTCTCGCCAAGCATTCCAAACAGATCAAAACAAAGACAACCAACACAAGAAAGGCTTGAATCTTCATTAAACAACAATCAACACAATCAATAATAAGGAGCACGACTGTGTAGCGCAAAATAAAACAGAGAGAGACCCCTTACCGACTTGTTATCGGTGGATTGTGAGAGAATTTTCGAGAAAGAAAGAAAGATCAATTAGATCGACACAATTCATCGCAATCCATCACAGAGATCTCGTTTACAAGGTGAATAATGAGTAATTCAGAGACAGCACAAGTTCAATTAGCAGTCTATGACCTGTCTAGAGGTATGGCGAAGGCTATGTCACGACAGATTCTCGGTCAACAGATCGATGGAATTTGGCATACTGGCATTGTTGTCTTCGGATATGAATACTACTTTGGCGGTGGAGTACAAAAGATGAGATGGGGTCAATTTGCCCAATCGAATCAATTACCACCTGATCAAGTCCTTAATATGGGTGTCACGACTCGATCACAGTCAGAGTTCGAGAACTATCTTCGCACCATACAACACCTATACACGAATGCTACCTATGATCTCATCAATAATAACTGTAATAACTTCGCTGATGTCATTTGTCAGTACCTGACAGGTCACGGAATCCCCAGTCAGATCGTCGATCTCCCTCGCATCGTCTTCTCGACACCAGGTGAGGATGACGTCATCACTCCATCCCTCCTCCTTCCCGCCTAACACTCACATGATACTACAGGTGGAGCGATGCTCAGACCAATGATTGAAGGAATCCAGAACAACATCCGTCAGCAGCACGGGTATGGTCTCGATCCTTTCTCCGCGTCCGCGCCACCAGCTCAGAGCTTCGAGAATTCCCTCTCTGCTGCTGTGACGTCTGTTGCACAGAATGCCTTGCTCAACTCAGCAGTGAATCGCAGTGGAGTGGATGCGCTGACGTTGGCTGAGTTGGAGGAACATCCTCTCATCTCAGCTGACGCATCCACTGTCAACGCAGTCGCGACAAAGATCCTCAACCTCCCTGATAAAGACGGTGTCAAGGGCAATGGATTGACTGAGGAAGAGAAATCGCTACTTCGAGCGATCTTAACCCGCCTCTCTGACACCTCCTTGAACACTACTTCCTCTTCCTCTGTTGCCTTCAAACTGGATGACTATGTGTTCATGGAGAAACTATTGAGTCAGCATCCTGATGCCCATATGTCATGTCTGTTTATCGTGCGATTGATGTTTTTACATGATAAACTGAGTGATTATGGTCGCCTAACACTCGTCAGGGAAATTATCCAGCGCCTCCTCTCACCACTCAACACTCCTTCCTCCGCCACGGCTAACCCCTTCGCCTCGATCCCTGCCCATGTCATGGCTCTATGCTCTCTAGCCAATCTTCTTTCGCATGACACAGGCAAGAGCTACCTGCTAGGCGCGCACTCCTCTCTGCCTCAAGGAGGTGCCGGCGAGAGAGAGAATGAAAGACAAGCACACTTCATCAATGAGTTAATTGACGTGGCATTGCATGGATTAACTCATACTCGTGCAGAAGTACGTCAGATGAGCATCGCGTTGGCTTATAATCTTACACTGGCACTCGTTAGAGGAGCCTGGGCGAGAGAAGATCATCAACAGTCGTCAGAGCTAGACCCTAACGCATTGCAGCTACTCTGTGGTTGTTTTGAAGGCTTGTTAGACGAGAAGGTAAGAGAATCAGAGCTACTAATGTTGAGTGACGTCATTTCCCTATGTCTCTCGATAGGATGGATTGGTTCGTCGACGGAGATTAGCTGTGATCTGTCGTATTGCAAGGGCATTCAAGGCCTCTGCTGTGACGTTGATCAAGGACTTGGGCTTCGAGGAGATCCTTCAGAGCATGAAGATTGAGGCCACGTCACTCGCACCTCCTCTGACAAAGGATGAGGTGAAGATCATCGAGGAACTTCTCTTCTACCTCAAATAATAACGGTTGAGAGAGATGGAAGGATAAATAAGAAAGGAGGTAGTGATGGTTGGTTGGGTATGATAATTGTTAGGAGTTGTTAGATGTGTGTGCTGTAAAATAAAAACTATGCGAAGAAGAGTGAAAATCAATCAAAACTGTGAATAAGAAAGAACAAGAGATAGAGAGAGAGGTATAGAGATATATGAGATCGATAGAGGGAGGAGAGGAGAGACGTCGAATAATAATCGTAATCATAATCATAATAGAGAAGGAGAATAGGTACTATGATATAATATGATGTGATATGATACAAGTATGATACTAATAATAAGAAATAAGAATAAGCTAGAAGAAGAAGAAAGGATGAAGTACTATGATGATCTCAGAAGCTCTACTACTATCTCTCTATCTCTATCTATACATCTCGTTATCTTTCTCTTTCTTTTTAATGGTTTGTCGTCGTGTTTGTTGTCATATTACTATTATTATTGCTATTATTGTTGTTATTGTTGGTCTTGGGAGTAATGTTTGTCATGATCGAGTTCGAAGGCACTGTAGCGGCTGCTAGGAGAATATTCGTTGAGTTCGTATTACTGCTGCTACTATTACTATGATTACTATGACTGTTATTAGTGTTATTATGATGATGAAGCATCATATGACTGCTATTGCTCACACTGCCCGTATTAATCACAATGTTATGCGGATGACCAATGAGATCAGCAGGATGCACTGACGATTGTTGTATAATTCTCTTGCCAATCTTCTTTAACTCCTCCACACTCTCTGACGTGCTCTCACAGGCCATGTGAACGATCTTCGCCGGATGGCCCTCACTGAAGAGAGCGAGGATCTGCAGCGCAGCGTTAGAGATTTCCCTAGAGTTCATAGTGACGTGATACTGCTTCGGTGGCTGTAAGCTATCAATGAAGGCAAGCTTGTCATGAATCGTCGTGAGCGATGGTGCGAGACGAGCAAAGAGGCGCAGTGTGGAATTTAACGTCAGAGGACCGAGAGGGACAGAATACTCGACGATGCCTGACCCGATGTAAATATTCGACATCGACAAAGTATCCGTCGAAACATTCAACACTTTAACCATCGGGCACTGCTCAAAGAGGCGATTGAGGAAGAGGCGGAAGTACGTCACTGTCTCTCCGAAGTCGCTGACGAGGTCATCGAGGTGATCGAGGACGAGAAGGATTCTCATCGGCTCGAGACAATTGAAGATCAGCTCTTCTTCGTCCACCGTCGATGGGGGAGGAACCAAAGATGAGGTGTTATTTGAGGTAGATGACGCAGAAGAGGTGGTGCTGTGGTGATGTTGGTGGTGTGGGTGATGAAGGTGTGTTGACAGATGTTCCTGCATTCTTCTAGTGACAGTGTTATTGCCTGAGTGCAAGAGAGCGTGTTTCAAGCCATGAAGGAAGGCATTAAAGTCTTTATAGCCCTTGCATTTCAGATAGACGATGGCATCGGCGAAGAACTCTCTGTCTGCAATATACTTGCAAACAGCTGCAGCAACAGCACTCTTACCAACACCATCCTCCCCGGTGAGAGAAACAAGTCTTCGATCTAAGATATTGCGAATAATTGAGTTCATGGTCACTTCTCTGCCTTCAAAGTCTGCTGGAGGGGATGGAATGCGAATGCGTGTGAGGAATTGCTTTAAATCAGTGCGATTGGCGCCGATGGTGCATTGACCAGGATTTGGCCACTCGATGGAAATACGATTCGCAAATAATACTTTGTCATGATACTTCACGTCAGTAATGGCAGTTGTGTTGGTCAAGTTGATGGATGGAGGAGCGGAAGGTGAATTTGTATTCTTTTGATCACTACCAGTAGTGGCGGCTGGTTTTAATGCAGATGGATGAACTTCAGGGAGAAGGATGAACTTATCTCCCTCAAAGACTGAGTCGGGTACATAAGGCGACAACTTCAAAGCTTCCTTCGCAATATCGAAAGAAGCCTTGACTGTCTTGCCTGAGAGGAAAGCGACATAAAAGGCGCGAGTGAAAGCGATTGCGGCGGAGTCTGGAATCTTGGAATCAACTTTCACGCACACGACATGAGCGACACCAGCCTTCACGAATGCCTCGCCGATTTCTTTCGAGTAACAAGCAGAGACAAAGACAAACTCTAATGATAGACCACCTGCGGACAGAAGATCTTTCAACTGAGTTTCTCTGATCACCTGCAAACCTGACTTGCCATCCTCGAAGCACAGACCTTTCGGAATCCCATGACCACTGAAATGTAGCGATTTGCAACCAAAGGATAAAATCGTTCGTAACGTATCAGTCGTCGCGAAATCGAAGTGTAATGCGATATCTCGATGCACTTCTTTGAAGACTTGAATCAAAGTATCTCGCTCAGAGGTGTAATCTAAAACCTCTAATGGATGCGCTTTCCCTGAACGATCGAAGCCAGCTAAAGGCGCAGAAAAGAGAACATTCAACGTGTTCGCGAAGGAGGAGAAGGGTGGTGATACTTTTGTCACGGTGCCATGTGTTGATAAATCTTCGCTCTTATTGAAATCAGCAATATTCCCATCGATTGAAGCTGTATTGGTTCCAGTTGTTGTCATAGTACCTGTCGAGACCATACCAGCTCCTCCTCCGATCCCAGCATTCACAAGTTCAGCTGTGAAGAACTTTCCTGAGCCCCTTCTCGGTGTATTTGGGATGGATGGGGCATTAGTAGCAGTGGTGGCCATTGCGGGATTTTTCGGTGATGCCACAGGCATAGCAATCGCTACATCCATCTTCTTGATTTCGTTAGGTGGGAGGATTGACAATTTCTTCGTTTCACTGCCACTCCCACTGCTTGAACTCGTCTTACTTTCGTCAGGTGAGATGTGGTCGAGTTTGGCAGCAGCAATACCTAAAGGAACTTTCTCTGGTGTTGGATCCGCTTTCAAGATTTCTGCAGGAATCAAATGTTCGTTAAGATCATCCTCTCCTTCTAAAATGGCTATTGTGGCAGTCGCAGTTACAGCTGGTGTACTGCTTGTGTTCGTTGGAGTCGAGGTAGACGAGGTGGCAATGGTTGGAGGGATATCCAAGACTCCACTAAAACTAATGCGACTAGAAATGTCTTCGGTGGGATAATAGTCCGTATCACCCTTTGTAAAGCCATATGAAAAGTCTTTGCTTTGAGCTTTATAAATCAAACGATTCTCACGTAACTTTACTTGAATTAATTCCACTGACGGTGATGTCTCAACTTGATGGTTACCATAAAGAGGGAGCATTAAAAGTGAAGAATTCTCTAATAAACCTAAATGCATTAAACGATAGGATTCTGTCGTCAATTTATTATGCGACAGGTCAAGGAATCTTAATGCACTATTCTTCTTAATAAACGATCTTAATGACTCATTATTCGTTGCTGTACTTTCAATTCCATTATTTGATAAATCTAATCCAGTTAATGAAGTGTTATCAACTAATTTATATAAAATGCCCGTAAAAGCCTTGTTTGAGAGATTATTATTCGCTAAGCCGAGGTAACGCAAACGATTCGGATTGAGGCCAAGCTGCTTACGTGATGATACTACCGTCAATGCTTCAATAAACTTGTGAGCTTTGACAAGCATATTACCTCCCAGTTCCAAACCTTCAAGTGGTCCATTTATCGCAGCTTTAAAAATTGCAGCACAATCTGAGTCAGAGAGATTATTGTAGCCAAGATCCAGGTATTTTAAGCCACGCAGCGAAGAACTTGGAGCTGAATTATCAGGTGGAAGTTTGGTGTTAGAGCTGCCAAGAAATGGAGTGGCCGTGGCTGCGGTTTTACCCACAGATTTCGGAGTTGAGGAGGAGTTAGACGATGTTTGAGATTCGCCCCGCTTCAAACTCACCATTGGAGGTGTTGCGGTAGTGGCATAAGTGCCCTTACCCTTGGTTGATTTGTAAGATTGGTGTGAGTGCATCCGTGGCTGGAGCAATTCAACGATGTGTTGAATTTCTGGAGCATCTAAGGTCAGATGAGTTAAAGAAAGCCCTAACAGACCTTTGTTCGACGGCGGAGTCACAGGATTTGCATATCCCTCTGCTGCTGGTCCTTTTTCCGGGGTTTTGCCATATTCAGGTGCGGGAGGCGGCGAAGCGTAAGTCTTTAGATATTGCGCTGCTGCACTGCTTGTTTCAATGCTGGTAACAGTAGTACTTCGAAAACTACCGTTGTGTTTGTTCGATGTTGGAGTAGTCATGCGATCAAGATCTTCAAAATCACTGGAATTAAGGAAAGCGGCGTTGTGAGTGCGTAAGAGGATGCACAGTGCTTGAATACTCTCATGAGAAAGGGTGGATCTAAAAGAGATAAATCTGACAGAGGAGGGAATCTGGCCAACCAAATGTCCAAGTAATGCATCATCCTCGACCCTATTCGAAGAGGAGAAACTGATCGAACATATCTGAGGACAGCGTTGCAGGGTCGCAAGCAAGGAAGTATGGAAGTCTCCATGATATTCGCAATCTCGAAAAGATAACGCCCATAATTGGTTGGAATCTGCTGTTTCAAACATCCTCTGCAACACACGACCAACGCGGGTAAATGATTGATAAGTCCGAGAAGGGAGAAGCACCGCGTAAATTGGATGGGGATGTGGAATCAAGAAAGCAAGCTCTTCTCCATCGGGGTCATCTTCCAGAACATCAGATCCTGATGCCCGCTGAGGTGTTGTAACAGGAATACACACACCAATCGAGGTCACATCCATCACCAAAAGTTGATGGATACGAGACGAGTAGAACATGTCGTACATATTTGTAACAATTAAAGGAGGTCGATCAATCCAAGAGTAATTATCAAGTTGTTGATGATGACTGGATGCATTAGCTGGCGGAGAAAAAGCCGATCGATTCATAAATCCACCAGTTGGTTGAGGGCCAAAACTATCCCTGCTTTGGTGAGAGCTCATGGAAGAACCGCGTGGTGGATAATAAACATCCAAGTCATCGCCAGAAGCGGCATGATGAGTACTTCCCGGATGATGTGAAGAGGAATCACTAAATTTTGGAAAACAAATGGGCAAAAGTCGGAAGAAGGAGTCAGTAAGTTGGCGATGCAAATGAGGCAAACCGCTCAGCGTTTGTTGCGTTGTGGCGATCAGGCTTGATGAATCAATTGGTTTGGCCCAAGAGAAAGCAGTTACCTTCAATAGATCTCCAATTTCACCAGCTAAGGAGAACTGATACAGTTCATTGTTATGACCAACTCCAGTATTATTCGCCAACCCATCATCTAAGGCACCGAAAGAGGATGCAGTAAGAGTACCTACACTGGCAGTGGAAGGAGAGAACAGAAGTGCTTGCCGACCATACAATGGCTCCCCGTCAGTAAAAAGTTGCTCAACCCAGAGATTCAGCAGCTTTCTTCCAACCTCTTGTGGCTTTAGAGATCGCTTGAGGAAATACCATTCTTTCAATATCTCGTAATCAAAGCCACAAATTTCAAAATCTTTCAAACCAGACGAGAAACCACAATTTTTTAATACTTCCTCTGCCGCGGCTCTTAGCTCTCTGGGATAATTAGGGTTAACAGATATAAGTGTAATACTTCTCATGCATCCATCCATCACTCGATCTCGAAATTCTTCACCGACAAGGCATAACTGCGCGATAGTTAACATGGCTTCCTTCTGGACTAACGGACTCTGAGACCTACTCGCCTCCGTCAGTACTTCTAACGTATCCCTCAATACAACACGATGATTATTGCGGGGCGTCATTACATCTTCATTGGAGCCTACTTTAACTGCAATGACGGAACACATCGCATTCATACAACGCACAGCTTGATGAGAGATTTCAGGGTGGGAGCTCTTGACGAGACGCGACATAATGACCAACAGGCCAGAGGTGAACATTCGAAAGGCGTAGGAGGGATTGCTGTGGCAAAGATTGGCAAGTGAGTAGCAAACATACAAAGTTTCTTCCAACGCCATGTCTTGATGCAGTAGTTCCTCATCATCTAAATAATCATCGAGATGAGATATCGACGGGATTGGTGTAGCACCACCATGGTCTGATCGTCCCCCGAACATGTTTGACATGCGATGGAAAGAGTGGGATCGTTTAGACACACTGCAAGAGGAAATACCACTAATTGTGCTATTGTTACTGCTGGCTCTTTCCGCTGCACCTGGTTTTGCAGGGAAAGCGTTCGTGCTATTCACAGACATAGCATCGTAATTGCTCTCTCTTCTGACTACTCCTTGGCCTGGACCTTCTGACACTCGATGACCGTTATTTTCCTTTGAAGTCGTCGCGTTGCCAAATTCCTCTGTTTCTGAGCTAATTAGTAGTAATGCATCCATAATAGAAGCCTCGTATAAAGCCAAAAGTGATTCAGGCCATTCTGTTAAGGAAGAAATAATGCGAATAGCAGCAACACGCCCAGGACCCTTCGGGAGATTGGAAGTCACCATTAAAATAGCAGCCATAATCCGCTGATTGCACATGAGGGAGATTAGAGGAAGTGAAAGGCCACCATCGGGGTTATTGGAGGGTTTCGCAGAAGTTCCACTGGGACGGAACTGCGCTTGGGCTATCTCATCATTGAAGTAATATCCAATAGTATCAAGACAAGCCGCTGTGATGAGGGACATGATATCAAGAAGCTCTGGAGGAATCTTATAATTGTTGTGTTGGTTCGAGTTATTATGAGAAGAATTTTCATGGTTAGATTGTTGATTGTGACTCGATGTGAGCTTGTGACTAAAGCTAAAGGTTCCAAAGAAACGAGTTGTATGATTATTGTTATTCTGACTCGGGGAGGCATGATTATGAGGATCAGCCTTTTTAATTACAACATCGCGATGAGGGTGATGGTAATTATTACCGTGCGATGATTGAAAGTGTAGATTGGACTTAGATGAAGAATGGTTGCTGGTACCATTTTCTTTGTCAGAGGACGCTGGAATCATTCCGAATTCGAATATCTTTCGATATAAGTTATTCATTTGTTGTAATTTACTTCCTGTGATCGCTCTTGGAGAAGCAGCTCCAATTGTACTATGACTGCCACTGATGGCAGCTGGGCTATAACTTCCTGAAATTGCTTCTACATAATTATCTTCCTCCTCTGCGCTATGATGTGCAGAGTCAAGGCCAAGAGTGTGATCGATGGTAAACTTCACCGCCGCGACAGACTTTTCGAAGATCATACATAACACATAAGGTATACTCGATCCCTGTAATCGCGAACGGTTTTGGGGTCGAGAACAAATCTGGAATAAAAATTTCGCAATATTTTTGCTAATCTGTCCTGGTAGTATACAAGGGGAAAGTTGATGCTTTCGACTTGCAGATGAAGCTGCTGCCGCGGCGGCAGTGGTGGGTGAAGTTCCCTCTGGTAAAGGAGTCGTTATAGCAGGGGGAGAGATCTGAAGGAAAGATTGATGAGAGGCTAGAACAAGATTAACTAAAACTTCCGGTAATCCTTCAGCTAGAATTTGTGCATCAATCCAACCTATTATGTAGTCTCTCCCGCCTCCTGCATGAAGTGGATTGGATGGAGCAAAATACGCGCCAGTATTCGATTTACTATCAGAGGAACCGCCAGCTAAAAGCATCAACGCTGCTGTAGCATTGGCGATCAGCTCATAAACAGGACCGTATAAATGTATAAAGAAATCTTGAAAGCCGCCATAATTTGTCACATAAGTCGCAAGGAAATCAGTACAGATCAACTGACCATACCGTAACAAATTAACTCCAATCTCTAACCACGATTTGATCATTCGTAACGCACCGCCAGCAACTAAACCTGGGCGGCAATGGGGTACCTCTGCGATGTTGACAAGAGCTGTCGAACAGAGTACGGCAGAATTGTCAACAACCTTCGGTTTCACAGGAAACATCGATCCTGACAATAAACTGTCAAACGATATGCCAAAAGTACTGATTAGAAATTGATCGATGCGCTGGTAGTTCATTTCTGTTGCATTGATGCCTGGGGTTGTCAGGTTCGCAGTATGAATGGAAAGATCCCTCCCTTCAGACTGCGATGCAGACAAAGCGGGTAAAATCATATTCGAGGCAAAAGCTGTATTTGCGCTCGATCCAAACTTCCCGGGAGTTCTT
>VFQN01008198.1_pt1 | contig 10717 bp, 8 predicted proteins | sample 3512371 | NCBI WGS metagenome assembly VFQN01 (sample SAMN10412370, study PRJNA504923) | tailings metagenome | isolation source: Replicate 2 from Balatoc abandoned mine | place: Philippines: Itogon, Benguet | collected 2017-08-28 | reverse complement strand
AGCAGAAGCTGTTATCAGAATAATATTATTCTAGTATAATATATTACAATTATATCAGATTATATTGATTTCATCTAAGAAATTCAAAACCTTTTTAATAATAAGATTTGTGTTAACTTCTAATCCCTTCCCTCTTCTCTTCTCATTTCATTCATTTTTTTTCTATGTCGATCTTTCCTTCCCTCTTCTTTTTATTTCCTTTCTCTTTTTCTTTCTTTTTCTTTTTTCTTCTTTTTGTTTTGTTACATGTGCACTCTATTGAATAAATTGCGATGAAAGCAATTTCTTCTGAATAGAAATAATAATAATTTTCATAATTCATTCCAACCTAATAATATACATATATATAATCTACTTCAATCAAGTAGTAGTAACTAAAACTACTCTGTGACTTCATGATATAAATTGAAAGACTTGAAACATAAAATACATATACATATAGATAATAATATAATAATAGGACTATAAATTGTAATTTAATAAATGTTAATCCCGTGTTATAATATAGGCTAGACATTATAATCTCTCTTAAAATTATTAGAACTTCCTTTACTATTACTATTAATACCACTCTTTCCTCTCCCTGCTTGATTCATCGCCTCTATCTTCTTCTCTTCTTTATACTTCCTCGCAATAGAAATAAACTCCTCTGCTAGTACCTGAGCCTCAAACCTCATCTCCGTCATCATCTCTGTCAACTTAATAGAGGCAATCTCTAACTGTGATTCACAGGTCAATGGCCATGTCTCCTTCTGTACCGATGATACAGGGAATACAGGTTCTGAGACTTCAAACTTACTCTTATCTTTCTTTCGCTTACTATCATAAGGCCTTAGCTTTAACATATCATTAGAACTGCACTCTAGCCAGATCTTATTCTCCATTAATGCTTCAAGATCAGCAGGTAATATATCCTCCGTCACAGCAGGTATCGCTGACGGCGATGATTCAGCTATATTCACACCATCACGTTGTTTATCAGAGAATAATCTTTTCTCAAATTCTTTTAATGATTGTAATGAACGAGCATCATCATCTTGTTCATAGAGTTTACCAATAAACTTCTCTGTATTCAGTTGTTCAACAATCTTCTCATGTTGTAATAGTTTACATAAACGATAGTCTAACCATGGTGTTTCACTAATATCACGTGGTAATGACCTTTGTCGTATCTCTTTTAATGATTGCTGGAACTGTAAATCCACTAATATGAGGTATTCTCCTTCAATTAATTGGATATTCTGCGATATCCAACTTCTTTCTTGAGAGAAATATAATTCATATTGTTTATCCTCTGATGAGATTGATGGATTATGATACAGTAAAGATGAACTATCTTCACCAAGATCAATATTATTACCACCTGCTGTTAAGGATCCATTAACACTATTCTGCTCTGAGGTTGATAGTAACGAATTGCCTTCATTATTCTCTTCTAGCTCAGTTAAGGTAGTATCGTTCAGATCAAGGAGTTGTGCTTGTGCTAAACGACGTTTCTTTAGATATTCTTGTTTTAATTTCTTCCTTTGTATTAATTCTGCTTCTCTTTGACGTATGAATTGCTTTGTCTCTTGTGATGGGATTATTCGGACTTTTATTGTAGGTTTTGCTTCATGTGAACCAGCATAACTCCAATCAATCGCACTACACAGAAAAATTAAATAGAAACAATGAACTTCCGAAGAGAGAAAAAGGAACTCGTTTCTTACCTGCTTGCAGTGAATGCTAGATTGATGACATCATCCAACTCATCAACATTATCAGCATTGGTGGATGTTATTTGTGGAGTCTTTGAAGTTTCTTGAGGTTTACTACTTGCTGCTCCTGGCATCGGACGATCACTAGATCTCGTAAAATTAGCTCTATCTTTTAATCTCGGAACATGTATCGCTTCCTCTGGTCTTGGTACAGCATTAGCATCAATAATTGCCTCATTAATAATTTGATGTTTATCTTTAAAACGGTTATCACCAGATTGAACTTTCTCTTCAATCGGCTTCTTTCGAACCTTTAATACATATTTCGCAATATTATTATTTGAATTAGAATCAGATATCACAGCTGATGCTTCAGTAATCCATGGTTTAATGCCTAATTTACTTGTCTTGGATCTTAACGAGTCAGGATAAAAAGAAATAACAAAACAATCAAAGAACATGGTAATATCTTCAACTTTAATTTTAAAAGTATTACAACGACCTGTGTCAAGATTAACATCTTGATTGACATCAGAGACTAATCCCCAAGTATCTTTAAAGATGAAATAAATATAACCTGCTTGATTGGTAATATATCCAAGTAAAGGGAAGAAATGACCTACTGGTAATAGGTTAATCGTTGATTTATTTTGTTTTAATGATAAATTCATCATTGATTGTGTTGCAGAACGAAGGAAACTAATGACATGACCCTTCTTTAAGGATTCTATGATAAATTTAGTCCCGCTTTCTTTATTAATAGATTCTACGATAATACTCTTCCAATCATAATGAAAGATGTAAAATCGCTTCACATGACCACCTGTTAACATTCTTAACGAGATTAAACTTGCATCATTTCGATCAGAACACCATGCGATATGACCGTATGATCCTAAATATTTTGCCCATGCTTTTTGTAATATTAATGGCCAATACTCATACTTACAAGAAGATGTTGTGAATATTGGTGATAGGAAACTATTACAAGGGATTCGATCATCTACATAGATGGATCTCCAACTACCACCTTCATAGATACGACAACAGTATCGACCACTTTCTTCTTGTCCTGTTTCACCAAAACAAGCAAAGACTAATTCAGGGTTCGCGACTAATGCTGATAAACCATTTAATAGCCATAGATCAGCTAGACAACCTCTTTTAAAGAAACCTTTACCTAGAATACCTATACAAACAATAATGAGCAATGATGAGGGACTGTATTTTTTATGAAAAGGGTTTGAGGTCTTACCATCTCCTTTGTAGACTTTCTTTCGATCGATGGTCTTGAGGAAGGTTAACTCATGAGCGAATAAATGACTTGTAACAATCTCTGTTCCGATGTGATCAATTCTTCTCCAATGAACAAAACTGGCAGGTGGAAGACCTAATATTCCCCAACTATAATTCCAAGTAATCGCTGATTCGTCACAAGGGAAGGAAAGATCTCTCCACTTCGTTCCTTCTAACAGCAATACCTGTGAAGCATGACCTCTCCAGCACTCTAAATAAGCATAAACCGAAGGATTATTCACAGCAAATCTTAGTAATTCTGGTTTACGAAGATTTCCCGGTTCACTAATCGCAAAGGTAAAAGCTTCTTTCACCAGTTCTTTAATGACTTTCGCTGAAGGCGGATGAAACTTTTGATCGACTTTAAACACACCGCGCGTTACTGCCATGATCAAGAGAGTTAATTCACTATCATTTAAAAACCCTTTATTATTAAAATTAAATAAATCAAAAAAGAATTCTAATTTATCTGATGTGGATAGTTTTGAGACCATACAGATGACACACATTAACTCCATTTTATCTACTAAATTATTATGATCAGTATCAAAGATATCATCAAATAATGATCTTAAGAGATTAAATGATATTTCTTCATTAATACCGATTAAATATTCGACTTCATGTTTTCTTAATCCAAAACTTTCTGATAAATCGGATTGACCTCGTAAGAGTAATTGATGAATCTCTTTTTGATCCCATTTAGAGAAAGGAAATAATTGGGAGCTGATAGTAGCTTTTTGCGTGTATGTTCCACTTGCATTACCCATTGACTTTAGAGGGTTTTATGTGAATATAATAAGTAATAAAACTTCTTTTTGAACAAATCAGTTTCAAAATTGTAGTTGTTTTCTTTATTTTACATTACTATTGCCTCGAAAGAAAAAGAAAAAAACACCATATAAACCAAAGAGAAAAAGAGAGGGAGAGAGACCAAGGTGAAACAAATACTGGGAAAAATAACTACAACAAAAATAATCACCATTTCTCAAATGAGAAGAACAGCGAAGAGGTGACAAAAATAAAGAAAATCAAAAGAATCATATTATAAATAAGTAAACAACAATCTGGTATCATAAAGTGATTTAGAAAGATAGATATGTCAAATCCTCTCCTTCTTTATTGATCATAACCACTATAGATAATAATCTTCCAAACCAAACCTGTTCACTTCAATCGTAATAATCATAAGATACACGAATCTACAGAAAGAAAAGAACTGCTGATAAATAAAAAGAAAATCAAATTGAGAAAAATGAAATCAAGCACTTGATGCATATAGGCTTTATTTCAAACTATTTCACCTAATATCAATTTTCTATCCCCTATCTGCCTAACAATTCTCCCTACTATCAAATAACTTGACAATCTCCAATTAAACATAAAGGGAAGGGTAGTAGAAAGGTGGGAAACAAACGAACTCATCACCAATGGATTAGCTGAATAAATGACGTTAAATAACTTGGCAAGCTTGATTTTTTACTCTTTTCATTCGAATTTAAAGAAATTAAATTAAACTTTTCTCTTTTCAATCATCAAGAGGAATGCTTTTTGCATCAGCTTCCTCATCGTCTTCATGATTTAAATAATATTCTTCTTCGGGTAAATCGATTTCCATGTAATGTTCGTTTGCTAGTGGTTCGAATGGTGGGAAGGATGGTAGAAGGATATCAACTGGTCTAATAGATTCCTCGGAATATTCACTTGGCTTTCTCAGGTCAGAGGCAATGAACAGACCTTGAGGTTTTTGAAACTGCTGGTTGGTGAAATATTCGAGAGTTCGATTAGACGGTGTAAACTCATCTCTTGTCGATAGAGTTTGTGTTTCAATAATAGATGGCAAGATATCTAATCGGCAAGAAAAGTCATACTCACTATTATCTCTTTTATTAATATGTAAATTATGGTGATCAATGACTTTCCTTCGTTCACGATATACTTGAATAGTAATCTGATAGTCATCACCACATGATTCATCTGATAAGGTACATGTACGTGTGTAGAAGACCATTTTCCTTGGTCTTTGAAGAAAAGATACTCTTGTTTTCTCTCCTTCAGCAACAATAGTTCGAATAGTTTTCGGGTAATGTTGTACTGTGTGATGTGTTGTATTTTCGAAAGATGCGAAACTTTGTACAGAAGCACGTGATGTTGCATTTGTTGGTAATGTAGAGGAGGAGTGCCTCGCACTCACAAAAGAAGGGGGGCTCATTAAAAAAGGTGTAATTCTGGGAGATGATTTTTGACTACCACCTCCTGCAAAGAAGGCAGAAAGCGACCAAGATCGGGACCGACCTGATCGCTTTACCGAGGAGTCTTCCTTGACTTCCTTCCTGCTACTTGAGCTTTTGTTCTCTGGATCACTGCTATGACTTCCGTGTAAAGCTAAATGGGTGTTAATTTTATTATTTCGAACAATCCTTCTCGCCCAGCTTTGGAAGAGACCAAAGAGAGTCTCATCAGAATCTTCTGGCTCTCTTCGTATGGAGAGAAGGTATAGAAAGTATATAAGTATCGCACAAATTACGAGTACACTCCAAGCTATAGAGAAAACGATGACAGTGGCTGTATCTCCTTGAACGAGATCATGCACTCGATCTGATTTCACTCCCATTGCGAGGTAAGAAGACACCCGTTTTTAATTAAAAAAAATAAAGCTTTCTAATATGCAGTTGTTATAATAAAATGATCTTGCATGGTTATGTACGTGGAGGAATAAACTAGCGGCGGGAATGAAGGGAAATGTATTTTCCTTCAATAACAAATAAAAAGAGGAAAAAATATTCTTGTAAATTAGTGTTAGCAGCAAAATTTACACAATCCCTCTGCACTGATGAACCACTCCTGTATTTGTAATTAAAATACACTTCTTCCTTTCTCACCTGGTACTAAACTCTTGAAGTGAATTCCTTCTCGTTAATGAATCTTTCTGTTCTGAAAAAAAATTTCCCCAAATTAATCTCAATTATCAACAGGAACACTCTATTGTTCAAGTCAACTTTGATTGATTAACTGTGGTATTAGCTGGTAGTTTTGTTTGGTTGTTGTTGCTTTTCTTCAATCAAAATGAGTCACAAAACCCATGTCATGATTGAAAAAAACTTCGTTCACTACAGGTGTGACAAGAATCTTTCTTCAACAAAAGAAAACAAACTTTAGGAGAGAGGAGAAAGAAAGTTGAAGTGTCGTGATACAACGTAAAATAATAAGAAAATGGTTTTTTTTTTGACCATTCCTCTACATTTTGTAATTCCTTCCGATCTCTTTCCCCAGAGAAAAAACACGAAGATTTTCTAACCTTACTCAACTGGAGAAGAGTTTTAATTTGCTATTTACAAGATAAACGAAAAAAAAAATCAACTTAATACTTTTTAAATTATATAATATAACTAGATATTCTCTGAGGGATTTTCTAATCTCGGACTTTGATATTCTGTAGCATAAGTCTTGCCAGGTTTATCACGGTTATAGTCAGGCGGAACAGGCGATGATTCTTCCAAATCAATCGCTGTCGATGCATCCATATTGTCTGTAAAGACGGTACCACCACTTGTAATAGGAGGGAGAGAAATACCAACTGCTGTGGTATTGGGAGCTTTTTTAATCAGACCAGTGTTATCATTGATATTCACGATAGGAGGTAATCCTTTCGCTAACATCTTTTGCTGATTTTTAACTTGTAGTTCGTCAATGAATCGCTTTAAAACAAGAATTCTTTTCCGATTCTTATCAAGGATTTCTGATGGATCCATGAACTCTAATGACTCATTGTCATTCCCATGATTTAAAAACGATTGTAATAAGCCACTAACATCTTGTTGTGGCGGTATGCTAGACCCACCATACCCATTATTATTACTATCCTTGTCTTGGTTATTGTTATTGGTATTATTACCCTTTAATTTCGAGAATTTTTCCTTTTTCAACGTCATACTTTGTAATATATGACGTATTTTACCAATTTCAGCTTGAACATGATTTTTTACAAGACGATTTTGTTCCCGTTGATTATTAATCTCTTGAATTAAAGTCATATTCTTCTCTCGTATTTGATGATTAATAATCATATGTTGATTGGAGCCTTGTTCTAAGGCTTGTTTTAATTCTGCTATAGATCTTTGTAAGAACTCACGATGACGATTATATTCATTTTCGACTTCAGGATCAATACGTGGCTTGATCGTTTGTGTGGAACCGTATAATTGTACAATTCTTTGAACTGCTGGGACTAACATAGCAGGTGTCTGTATATGATTCATTGCAGCTTGTACTTCACTACGACAATGATCAATCGTATTTTCTAATTGTTTTGCTGTCATGCGTTTTGTTTTCACTTCAGCTTGTAATTCATCAATTTTAGTCCGTAATTCACCAATTAATGTATCTAATGATGCATTTGATTTATGATATTTTTCTAATTCTTCATCCATTTGTTTAATTTTTTCTCTCATTGCCATAATTTCCATTTGTCTTGGTTCAATTTGTTGTTTTAATTCACGTATTTTATAATCTAATACAAATTTAAATTTTTCTAATTCTTGATTTTTCTTTTTTAATTCATAAATTCTTTTCTCCTTTTCACCGATTGTTAAATCACGATTTTTAATTTCTTTTTTGTGTAATGATATTTCTTTTTCTAAGATTTTAATGGAATCATGTAACTCTTTTTCTTTATTATATAAATTTTTCATTTCTTCTTTTTGATCTTCAATATCACGTGTTAATAAGATTGCTTTCTTTTTCATTATACCATTTTCACCTTTGTACTTTAATGTCATTTCACGTGATGCTGATAATTTATCTTCATATCGTTTTTTCATATTTTCGATTTCAATATCAATATCATCTTCTAATTGATTTTGTGTTTCTGTTAATTCACGTTGTAAATCATTTTTTTCTTCTTCTAAATTTACACGTAATTGATGATCATCATGTAATTTATCATCAAAATCGGTTGTTAATTCGTCCACATAACGTTCATGTGTTTTCACTAACTGTTGACGTTGATCATCCAAACGTTCAATCTGTGCATCTCTAAAGAAGAAGGAGAATAAGAAGAGGAATGAGGAACAAAAGAAAGAAAGTCGGTCTTACCTTTCACGTAATAATTTTTGATATTTATCAACTAATTCCATAATTTGTGTTTGATAGGATGTTTCTAAATTTTGTATGTTATTTTGATGTATTTCTTCCATATATTTTAATTTTTCTATTGCTTCAATTTCATAATCAACACGTACTTCTTGTAACATTTCAAAACGTGATTTAGCAATTTCTAATTCTTGTGTATATTTGTCCGTTGTTTCTTTTAATTTTTCAACGTGATTCATATCTTTTAATTTTAATTGATATTCATTGGTTAATTTCAATTCTTGTACTTTTGTTTTTAATTCAGAAACATTTGTATTACAATCTTCTAATTCACCTCGTGTTACGATGACCTCATCGGACCATTCTGGTAATGAAATTAAATCAGGATAAGAGGTTGCTGAAGAGCGTTGGAAACGATCTTGTCGTCCACGTACTTCCATTACAACAATACAACCATGCTCATCCGCAACAACAAGGAAATTTTCATCAAATGTTAATCTCATACGAACTATTTGAGAATTTGTACATGGGTAATCATCAAAGTCACCTGTTAAAGGGTATGGATAAGCTCGGATGTTACCAGGTTTCGCATATTCAAAAGTCGAAGCGAATAGAACAGACATTCTTAAGGTAACAGTAATATTTGTCAAGATTAATCCAGCATCATGTAATTTGGTCGGAGCAAGGTCAGGTGACGAGAGTTCTCTCAAAGAGCGATCATTACCAACGACCATAATGCTATTCGAGGTATTGACAACTGAGGTATACATAGTTCCTTTCTGAACAAACTCTCCAATACGCTTCGCACCATCTAATGCCCAAAGATAGATTGCACCATCCAACCCGCACGATAATAAATGACAACCAGAAGGCATCCAATGTAAAGCACGTACTTTACTGTTGTGACCTCGTAAATCAGCGATCTTTTCACCAGTATAAAAATCGAAGACAATAATCGCATTACCATTAGCAGCAGCAAAGAAATTCCCTCCTGTATTAAAACGACATTCACGACATGATTTAATTGGTACTTCCATACAAACTCTTAAATCATCGACTAATATATGATAAACGCGTACTTTATCGGTAAATCCAACAGCACAATGTAAACCAGTAGGATGTAATGCAACAGAAGACATTTCTTCTGGGAAATTCTTCGATAATTCGAGAACATGGTCTTTAAAATTCCATAATCTTAATGTATTATCCTTTGAGCAAGTTAAAATCAATGGTTTTCTCACGGCCACATCCATACCAGTAATTGGTTTTGGACCATGAAAAGAAGTCAAAGCAAATTGAACGTTAGCAGCGCTTACTGTGGCAACATTACTCGCGGGTAACATTAGCAACTGGCCATCTGATGTAAGCGATAAAATGCGTTCATCTTTGGGACAGATGGCAAGCGAATTGACGAGACCAGAGGAGAAATCACTAGCAGTAATGACATTCACCAACTTAAACTGTGAGTCGAATAAAGCTTGATCTTTTGTATCGTCGTAAGAGAAATAAAAGTATGTACCAGAGCTTGACCCAGCTGCAAACCCACCAATAATTGATACCAAACTTGTAATTGGGAATTGAGAGCCGGGGGAACAAGGAAGAATTGTCACTAATTCACCAGAGCGGAATAAGAAGATTTTCCCTTCTTCCGTGCCAGCTAAGAGATGATCATCCGGAAATCGCATCCAACAAAAAGATAAAAAATTATTATTTGGGAAATGATTTTCTTGTAATGGTCTAATTTCACGTTCACCAATTCGAAAGAATTTTACATAATCTTTGCCAATTACTGTGGCCACCGATGTATCTAAAGGGCTGAACATGCATCGATACAATGGGGCTCCAGATAATGAAATAGACATTTGACAAAGTAATTTAGCTCGTGCCCAGTTCCAACACATGATCGACCAATCAGGAGCACCAGTCAGCGCAAGAAGCAACTGATTATCCTCACTAAACTGCATCGAGACAATTTCCTGTGAGATAATAAAAATTATTAAATATATTAGATGAGAAAACAGTTGCGCTTACCTTCGTAAGCAGATCAGAAGTCGTCAAGGTCTTCTTTCTTCGTAATGTGCGAAGATCAAATATATGCATACTTGGCTTCTCTCCTCTCTCTGCAACCGCCGCCAATCTAATAATAAATAAAAAGGAAAATAATGTAAATTCGAGAACAACAAGCTGAGTGAACATTTCTTACCTCTTTCCTGGACCAGAAGTATAGGCTGTGATACAATCAGAGATCTCAGAAGATTGTAAAAAGCGTTGACGTTTATCAGTCAAATTGTACAAGATTAAACTATGACCTATTAGATAAGCGAAAAGCATAGAGAATAAGATCCCCGAAAAAGCTCAAACATTTTCTTGATTTCTCACCAGCAACATAAACGATGGTTTCATCATCGGTAAAAGAAATGTTGTCTGTAACATTTACGTTCACACCAAAGATGTGCCGAATGGCTAGATTTGCAGCTGCAGCTGATGCAGTCATAATACTCCTTTCAATTAATTGGTGTTAACCGTCTAAAGGATGAAACTTGTGTGATGAAAGGGTTTGAAAAAAGACAAAGGGAAAATGAAACGACTCTGAAAAAATCGTAGAAATATCGAGGAATAATTACGGAAATTAG
>VFQN01008197.1_pt1 | contig 10717 bp, 13 predicted proteins | sample 3512371 | NCBI WGS metagenome assembly VFQN01 (sample SAMN10412370, study PRJNA504923) | tailings metagenome | isolation source: Replicate 2 from Balatoc abandoned mine | place: Philippines: Itogon, Benguet | collected 2017-08-28 | reverse complement strand
ACTCCATGACTTTCTGGAGTCATGGAGTTAACTCATGTGAGTCATCCAGTGTGTGCGCAAAATTGTCCCAACTTATGACGATCAAATTTCCGACTGATCCCTCCATCCTTTGGGATCGAACACCATTGAACCCAAGCTTTCCATCGAATTCCATCATATTTCGTTTGACAGATGTTTGCAACTGTCTAGTGTTAACATCTGTCAATATTGAGAAGCTCTTAGAGATTTGTGCTGAAGAAGGGTCTTTTGATTTCCGTGCATCTCTATCGCATACAATCGATCTTCAGGAGGTGCACAAGCAAGTGTTGGAGAGCTCTCCATCATTTACTTCTTGCCGGTACACCTTGTTCCTTGAAGATGTTGCATCGAATAGTGAAGACAATCAACTGACCAAAATCACCATCCCACTAAAATCTATAAATCTTCATGAAGATTTCGCGAATGGCATAAGCAACCAACAACCGTAAGTGTTTTGATTATGCTTGAGGAATAATATGAAACCAACTGTATTATTTAGGAATCGCACAGTGCAATTATCGAAGGCAATCAAAATGAGTCGATCATTTGCCTTAAAAAACTTTCTCCGCGTAAATGCGGTTGGAAAGGCAGCAAAGACTTCTAATTTATTAGGCCATGATTCTTATACTCTGAGCGGCACGATTAAATTCGAATCTCTAATACCTGAGTTCAATATTCAATGTGTTCCAATCCGCCCCATTCCTACTTTATCAACCCCTTTAAGTGAGCTATTATTTTCTTTTGATGGATCCAAGAACCATCTAAAATCAGCATCGGTTCCTTACTTTGGTTATTTGACTCTGAATCAAACGAGGAAGTTAGTGTTCTTGCAAGAGCAAGATCCAGCGATTACCATTGTTCCTTCGGTTGGTGTTTGGTTACGGCTTGATGTTGGTTTCTCGTCACATCGAAGAATGAATTTTGATACATACGAGCATGATTTAATTTTTCATCCTTTATGCTGGGCCGCCTGCTTACGATTTGTTCAAAATGATTCCCTCTTGAAGCAACACATCATTAACAATAATACATTTCTTTTGGTAAGATTTTTCATTTCTATCCATTCCTCCCTTTCCCTGAAGAAATTTATTTTAGGTAATTCTATGCCAAGGATATCTTCAATATTTTGAAATAACTCCAGTCACATCAGAAAAAACTGGATCATTCCTTCCGATTCTGAACATACAAAATCTTCAATTAAAATTTATTGATTTTGATTTTACTGCCAATTTAAATATCGATAAACAATTTAATAATCTTCCAAGATCATCTTCTTATTTTGATCAAAGTGCGATTAATGATCCTGGGAAAAGCATTGTTTGCCGATTTAAAGTGATTCCGCAATCTTTTCTAACATTAAACTCGTCTTTACCACCACATTTACCGTCCAAATTTAGTTCTCCGCAGTCTTTTAGACGGGATCTGATGTTTGAAGCAAAATTTGAGAATAAGACGGAACATCAATCGCAGAGGAAAATGACTTCAGCGATTAGAGAACAGAGTACTACTGACACAGCAGATGCTCCAAACACCAGACACTCCGTTCCATTACCAGCTTCCAGCCCCTCAAAGCCGGTTATTGTAACAAGAAGTTCGGAAGGCGTTGAATTTATGCAAAACAAAGAAGAGCGTAGTTTTCTGGCTCCCTATGCAACAATCAATTCTGAGCCAGTTATTCAGACGACAGTCGAAAATGCTCAGTTAGTGCAGGTTGTCTTAGACCAACATCAAGAAATCAAAAAATTAAAAGAATATATTCATACTTTAAGAAAGATTATTACTGATTTAGGCGGAGATTACCCTGACCTTTACGTCGAAGAAATTGCACAATTGAAGAGAGAAGAAGATGTGTCGGAAGTTTCATTAGCCTCCAAGCCTATTTCTACTGGGGGAATTTCGAATTTACCTTCACCGAATAGAAAAGAAGAGATCTCCATGAATATTTTAGAACTTGTTGACAATACTTTAGATCGTCCTGGAACCCAAGCAACCCAAACCGCTATGAGATTAGATCAAATTAATCAAGAAGGAGAACAAGAAGATGAAGAAGAAAAAATCGAAGAAACGATCATGGCTAAGTATCTTTCAAATGATGATATTGTTGATATTCAAAACTATGCGGAGTTTGATTTAAAAGAGGAAGATTTATCTTATGGGACGAATGACCATCCAACTGCTCTAATGTCCATGCCAAAGAAGAACTTCAAAAAGCCTGCTGTTACTTTCGCTGCACTTTCATCTCTATCTGCGGCATCTTCGCCCATTAAATCACCTGTAAAATCGACTTCTCGGAATCCGAGTAATTTGTTTTCACCAAAGAAATCTAACGTGAGTAATCCGGTAGTAGCTTTGTCTTCATACTTTGCGGCACAACGGACAGCTTCTTCTTTACAAAGTGCTTCGTTACTGGTGGAGAGACCTTCAGTAATTCAAGAATCTGAAGTAAGTACCACAAAATTTTCATTTTCCTTTACAATTTATTGAATCCTTGACCTTTTCTATAGTCAATTCTTAAGATTCAATCACAGTATTTGTAGTCAGAGCTTCACTACTTTTATTGTAATTAGTGTATTATACAAATTCGTTTATTTTTACATAAGGGCTAGCTAAGATAAGGAAACGATAATGTCATGCGTCAATCTTTGTTCTCTTCTTTTTTTGTTTCTCAGAATGATCGCTTTCGTCTTTCTTAAACTTTCTTTTTCTATTTCTATCGTTTGCTTCCGAACTTGAAGACGAGCTGGAACTGGAACTGCTACTAGAGCTAGAGCTCGAGCTAGAACTAGAGCTTGAGGAGCTGCTTGAGGACGAGGAACTTGAGGATGATGAAGAGGACGACGACGACGAAGAAGAGGAAGAAGAACTGGAGCTACTTGAACTCGAAGAGCTGCTTGAAGAGGAAGAAGAACTGCTACTTGAGGCGCTACTTTCACTCGCCACACTGTTATTGTCATCATTTTCTTCAATATCTTCAGACTCTACAGGAAGAGACAATTCATTGGAGGCTGTCAACTCCACTTTCGGAATGTCTAAAACTTCAAATTTCTGAGTTTTTAATTTGTATGATACTGATTCTCTTTGCAGATATGCTCTTTCATTCTTACATTCATAAGTCCAATGACCTATTTGTAAACATTTCTGACAAGTCATATTCTTTTCATTTTCAATTTGCGCATTTGTTTGCCTTCTACTCTTTGCCTGTGGAAAGTTACCACTTGATTTTCCACCAAATGATGATGATCCTTGAGAATAATTTGGATAATTTGATCTCATCTTATTGGATTATTGTTGATGGTTCGCAAAAGAAAATTTTGAATGTACCCTCGATAGAACATCTTTATTCTCTTAATAGAGGAGAATAAGATGCCGCGTAAATTTAGGAGAATTTGATTTCGTTATTAATGTTTTTCACCAGTTAAGTTAAGATGTCTTGTTTTTCAACTAATAAAGGAGGTCAATCAGATCGTGATACATTAATAGCTGATAAATTAAACCAATTTACTCATAAATTTCATAATGTTCGATATCCTGCAGTGATTGATATTCATGGTGATATGATATCAACAATGCCGAATTTCCATGAATTCCCACCAGAATATGCAGCATATGTATATACCATGAAAACATTAGCAGAAAAAATTTTAAAAATATTTTGTACAAGTAATTGTTTAAAATTAAAAGTACGCAGTGAAAGTCAAGCATTTTTCAGTTTATATTGTTTAGATCAATATCATGTATTAGTCTTCTATTGTGATATTGATCCTGAATTATCAAAGGCTATTGATCCTACAGGGAATGATGATAAATACCAAGAAATTATTACTGATATGAAGAAAATTTTGTCATCATCAATTGATGTAGTGTAAGATAGATAGGCTTATTGTTTTCTTTTTCTTATTGTGTATTGCTTTGTTTTGGGTTTTCATCGTTAATTAATGATTAAGTTTTTTTCTATAGTGCTTCTTTTATCATAAATGCGGTTTGTATAAAGGAATTAACTTGAAATAGTGTGAGAATGAAATTTATCGCTTGAGTGCTTGTAGTAGAAATTGGATATGGGAGATAGAATGGCGTGGATTCGGTCGCCATGAAGATCGAGTTTTTTTGGTATTTATCAGGTTTTTTGGCAGTGCTCTTTGCAATGATGAAGCCGCAACTTTTTCCTACTCACGGGATTTCGCAGGTCACCTGAAAACACCTCCATGATTATCGCAGAAGCTTTAGGAGAAGAGAAAAAAGCAGGGAAGAATAGTTTTGAATTAATTGGTTAAGAATCTACACAGGAGTTTTGTACTGACAAAGTGTTGTATGGTGTTTAGTTTAAACACGATGATGATAGGCGATCTCCTTGTGCTTCTTCTCACCCCATTGCCAAACCCAGATTCCAAATCCAAGGCCTAAACCAGCTTCAAATAAAAATGCCTTAGCCTTCTTCAAGAAATTGCCAGGTAAACTCTTGAATAATGGAGAGACAATCTTTTGTTCAAAAGGGGATAAGTGTTGGGTGACTAAACCATCGACTGGGTAGTACTTCTTCCACATCTGTAAAGAAAGCAATTAGAATATCAACAGAGAATCAATAACCGCAAATAAAAAGGAATGTGCTGAAACAAACACAAGAATTCTTCGAAGCCTAATTTCTTACCTTCTTTAAAGCAGGATGAACGTCATTTCGTTCAGCTAATCTAACAACGGTTCTGCCCCACATTACTAAAGTATTATATTGATGGATTTGTCAAAGAAAGGATACTGTGCAGTGTTTCTCTTTGGAAGAATTAATGCTGTTCAGTTGTTTTTCTCCTCTTCCTACAGTAAAAAGTAGACTTTCAATAAAATCAAGATTTTAATAAATCTCTCCTGACAGTTAAGGAATTGTGTAAATAGATTAGACAAATAAATTGCAGAGAAATGCCGTCGAGACATTCCAAGAATAGTGGTGATAAACATCATTTCACTTATCATGAGAAGCAAAAATCAGGTGAGAACATATTGAAACATTTTATTGATGAGAATAGATGGTAAATTGAGTGACCTCAGGCTTGGGGACGATTAAACAGAGGTTAGGCTCTGAATCACAACTCCCCTTTGGATATTGTGCGCTGTCATTACATCCTGCTGAAGATGCTGTAGTATCTCCAAGTGGCCATCTTTATAGCCGCGAAAGTATCCTCGAGTATCTCTTGACGAAATCGAAGGAGCTGAAAACACAGCGAGAGCAATATGAACAACAACAGGTAATTGAGCCATCTTTCAATGTGCCTGACATTATCAAAATTGGATTAGGCAAGACAAAAGGCTGAGGAACAAGTGAAGGAAATAGAGAAGCAGAATGCGTTAATCGAGTCTTTCGTCGCAGCGAATGATGGGATGGGGGGAGATTCTTCCTCCATAGGGAAAAGAAAAGCTGATGATACCACCACAGAAAATGAATCCTCAGCTCGAAGAAGAAAGCTTATCGATGAAACTGCTTATGAAATTCGATTAGAACAGCTGAAGAAGGTTTCTCCTTGGATTCCTCAATTCACTCCAGAGGCGAAGGAAAGTCTGATCCCTGAACCTCCCAAACGTCCACTCAGTCCCTTTTCGAAACAACCACTACGATCAAAGGACCTAATACCGATAAAGTTAGTCCGTGAAACAACAGCGGATTCTCTCGATAGTAATGTGCGATACATCTGTCCAGTGACGAGGTGATAATATCATTCGACCATCTTCCTTTCCTTCCATAACTTTCCCTATCATAGGAAAACAATAACGAATCAGAAGTTATATTTTATCAAGAAGACAGGAGCTCTTATGATTGAGCAAGCAGCAGAGGAATTAGCTTTCCCAACGATGACATGTCCACTAACAGGGAAATCCTTCACCAGAGACGATGTAATAGAATTAGCTCGTGCTACATCGGGATTTGCTGCGACGGGCAATGTCGAGGCAAAGAAAGAGCGACCTAATCTCAACTAATATAGCATGAGATTCGAATATAGTTCATTCTGTCAATAGACCATATCAGATTTTATTCGTGTTTGTACAAATAAATGAAATGAAACAAAACGAATGCACGAAATGACAGAGAAGTTATTAAAGGATATTCTTCTCTAAAGGAATAGTAATCGAAAGAGTTTGGGACTTCCTTTTAATCGCTGCTTTGACCTTTGAAGGAACAAATTTCTTGTTCTTTTCTGCTTCGAAATGAATGCTCAGCATCTCTTCTACATGGCCTAATGCGGCATCAGAGCCTTCAAATGCATCTATTTTAATCATTAATTTGATTTCACTTTTCGACCCCGTTAACTCGAAGGAAGTATTTGTCGCGGAAGACTTAAACCGACTAATCTCCATGACGTAATGCTGATTATCTTGCTCGAACTATATACAGAGTTATTCACAATCTAAAAGGTAAGCAGCTAGCAAAGCTCACCGAGTAGTTCACTGATGCGATATTAGGATGAGAATTTCGAAGGATAGGACTCGAATGCAATACTGCGGAGGTCGTCGTTAATGTATTTTGGGATGGATTTGAAGGTTGGGAGGGTATGATATTCGAGGCTTTAGGAGGAGCAGGAGGAGGGATATTCTGCAGTGTACTTGGGAGTTGATCTGAAGAAAGCATTTTCGCGAGATCTTTAATTAAAGTAGCTTCTGCATCCTCAGACTGGGAAGAAGATAATAATAAGACAGAGTATATGATAGTATATATCACTTACGTTGATACTGTCGAGTGGATTATAAGCATCAGGATTCTCAAAGTGGTCAAGTAAATCTTGATAAACTTGCTTCTCTACTTTGCTTGGTTCCTTATACTTTTTCTCTTTAATAGCTATGAGATCTTCCTTCTGTGGATTGGGGTTCTTTGAGCTATTCGTAGAATTCGTCTGAGGAACCTCGTTGGAAGGAGTGATTTTCTTTGTTTCTTTAACAGATGATGATGTGGCAGAAGTCTTCTCCTTTCCTATCTCTTGGATCATAGGACTTGATTTCTTGACCTCCTTCGAGTCTTTGTTGGTTTCTTTCTCCTTGTTTGTAGTGCTTGAAAGCTTTGGCTCTCCATCCTTCTTGATTTGAGAAGTTGATATTGTCTTCATTTCATCAATGGTTGAACTTTCTTTAGTGCGTTGAATCTCTTTCAATAAGGTTTCTGTACTTGATAAAACATTCGAACTCTTCGCTGTCCCTTTGCTATTCTTATCATTCTTCTTTCCTAATGATGGATCAGTTTGATTCTGATTGAAAGAAGAAGAAGGATTTGATTTGTTTTGATGATTGCTGGATTGTTTTAGTTCATCTTGTTCTTGTAGAAGATCATCGTCAATATTAAAGAGCACAGGGATATCATTCTTATCACCTAATCCACCTTTATATCTGCATACGTCAGTTGAAACATCTTCATAAGAATTCTTCTTAAATTTCACTTTCGTCTCTTGTAATATCCAATCTTGCGCTAATTCTAGAATTTGTCCACGAAAATATCTTTCTTCACGACAGATCTTAGGAACGATTGGATGAAAGATGACATCAATGGCATTGTATTGATCGCTGATCGGTCTGACGGGACCAATCAATAATGGAATTTCTAAACCATCTGCTACACTTCGTGATGAGTCAATCGGTTTACCACTTTTATCTTTCGGTATTTCGATGAGATCGCTAGAGCAGATGTTAATATATAAAGGTTTTCCCTCCACTGCTCGCCCGTTCACCTCTCGAATAACAGTGCCATCACCATCAAAGGTCTTCGTTTCAAGAACAAATTCCGCTGGATAAGAGATATGACGAAGGCAGGTGGATTATTTTGTGACTAAAGCAATAAAAAAAGTTTCGCTTACCTGCAGGACGAAAAGCTCTTCCACCTTTTTGCTCATTTCCGGCAATTTCATCTTCTTTAGCAGCTGACATTTGTTCAGCAATAAATCTTTCATATTCTAATGGATTTTCAGTTGATAGTTTTTCGAGATGATTCCATAGATGCTGTGCTTCTGGTTCCAAGCCATGAATGTCTAAACCCAATTGCTTTGCAAATTTTGCCGCTTCAGGAGGCAAGAAAGGTGGTAGCTTAGATTCTTTCTTTCCTTTCCCACTCATTACCAGAACCTATTTCAATAAATACAATTGAGACGAAGGAGTTTATTTCTAATCGTTTCATCGAAAATTCAAAGACCGTTTCATCGTTTCAAAATAAGGCGTCATATGACTTACAAGCAATGTTTACTGTTTACTGTTTGATGTTAGGTTTGTTACATGTTAGATAGCAGGATGTATCTATCAGTCATACATAGAAGGAGATAGGATCATGTTAGTAAAATAAACTAGCTCTATCTTTGACACAAAAGAAAATTGAAAAAAAAGGGGGAAAAAAAAGAGAGAGAGAGAGAGAGAGAGAGAAAACTAAAGTTCCACCTACCACCTATCCCATATCACAATCTTTACATCGTCATAATTATCAACTGTTCTTCCAAAGGAAAGCCGTGAGATAGAAAATAATAGTGACGCAAAAAATTAACAAAGAAGTCTTGAACTATCACTAATTTCAATAACCTGCAACTATATGATACAGCAGAGTTCCTCGAGACAAAAAGATAATACATGCAGATATTTCATCATATTTCTGCTTGATGATTCCTCTTTCCAATAGGAAGAAATTCTATTCTAATGCTTTATCTTCGTAACAGTAGAGACGATTCTTGTGGCTCGAGCTGGGAGTTTCGGCGGAACTACTTTCGGTAGCTTCACTTTAGGTGGCTTGATCGCAGGGGATTTATGATTAAATAGGACTTGAGCTAATGATAATTCGTGTTTTCCATGCTTCTCAATGACTGGTAATGGTACCGATGCATCAGTGTGTTTCAATACCTACAGAAGAAAACACTGAAAATGAACAAAATCAACAGAATGCTCATAACGAACTTACAGAATCCACTGCAATAAGAAAGACATATCCAATAGCAAAGCCTTGCAACATACCAATCGGTCCATCCTTCACCAAATCAAGGTCAACTTTTAGGAAATTATCAAAAGAGTTTTAAGAACCAACCTGAATTCTCAGAACCGCAGAGGCGAGACCTGACCCGAGATAAGCATTTTGACGATCATCTACTCCTCGAATAGCTTTGCAAAAGGTCTCTCCACCCTATTGCGAAAGGTTAAACGAGTCTTTAAATGAAGTAATTTGAAACCATACCGCGTAGATAGCAGTAACTTTACCCCACTCTAACCCAGTCATAACACCGTTCTTCAACCATAGCTTCACTGTTCGAATTTGCTTAATATTATAGATTAATCCAATTGGTATAATAGCTAATAAGGAGTTGAAGAAAGAGTCAGCAGAGGAGAAAATCGTCTCTTTGAGAGCTAGAGGAGTGCGAGAAGACATTTGCTTAAAGGATTCTGCACATTTCACAAGATTTTCCCTCTCAAACATTTGCTTGTCAAATCTTAGTTTACCAATAAGTTCTTGTAGACTTGAAACTGATCCAGCGTGATGGGCAGTTGAACCACTTCTAATAACAACATTGGAGATGTGGAAATGCGCTGCTTGCATTGTCGGGATAGATGACTGAAAGATTGCGAGTATGATTAAGAACCAAACATTATAGCGAGTAAAGATGCTGATCATCTGAGATTGTTCTTTATGGATATCGATGAATGCCTCGTTCGAAACAAAAATTGGTCGGCCAACGAATTTCTGTTTTCAATTGGAAGATCACTCTTCTTCCGTGCAATCTGCTATGAGATAACGAACACAAGTGCTATTGATGAATGAAGGAGGAGGGAAACGTCTAAGAAATGAAGGAAGTTATTGAGATCCAGTGATGTTCTCGTTGAATTCACTGCCTTATTTCAATTTGCCCACTTGAAGGCAAGCCAAATAAATACCCTTCGGGCCTGGGCGAGTCAGGAGTCCTTTTATTCAATTGTTTAAATTTGCTCCTTTCCGTTAAATCCGTTGCAGAATGTATCCGTTCATTCAACGGAACGTTTGGAGAACCTTCCCGGAATCACAATAAAAATGCTCTTACATATAGCTTTATTTGTTATCCTCTGCCTTATTGCGATTAATCATGTTGTATCTAAGGAGGGTAATTTGAGAAAAGAAGAAATTAAGAAAGAAAGTAACCAAGGCAAAATTGGTTCATTAACATTCTGCTTTTGGCCTTTCTACATTGGCTGCTACGACCCAACTCCAGGATGTGACCCAACACCTGCTCCAACGACTCAACCAACTTTAAGTCCAACTGCCAATCCAACTACGAAGCCAACTGCTAGCCCAACAACTAATCCAACAACTAATCCAACAACTAAACCAACTGCCAATCCAACTGCCAATCCAAGTACGAAGCCAACTACTGCACCAACTGCCAATCCAACTATGAACCCAACTGCTGGCCCAACAACTAATCCAACTGCCAATCCGACTGCTGGACCAACTGCTGGACCAACGGTCAATCCAACTGCCGTACCAACTGCAAACCCAACTGCAAAGCCAACTGCAAAGCCAACTGCAAAGCCAACTGCTGGACCAACAGCTGTGCCAACTGCCAATCCAACTGCAAAGCCAACTGCTGGACCAACGGTCAATCCAACTGCCGTACCAACTGCAAACCCAACAACTGTGCCGACTGCCGTGCCATCAGCGAATCCTACTGCTAGGCCTACAGTGAAACCAACTGCCAATCCAACCGGCTGCCCAGTCGAGAGTCCAACC
>VFQN01008196.1_pt1 | contig 10718 bp, 7 predicted proteins | sample 3512371 | NCBI WGS metagenome assembly VFQN01 (sample SAMN10412370, study PRJNA504923) | tailings metagenome | isolation source: Replicate 2 from Balatoc abandoned mine | place: Philippines: Itogon, Benguet | collected 2017-08-28 | reverse complement strand
TTAATTCGTTTTGAACCTGGGCCACCATTATAAACGCCACTAACATAACGATACTGTATGACATCATACTCAACCTGAGTGGGTGCAGCAGTTGGATAATTTGTAGGGAAGTCATTCACATATAATCCTTTTCGAATACCATACTGTGAGTTGTAGCTTTCAATAAAATAAAGATTATATTCAGGATCAACCCAAACCGATAATGGATTACCAATCGAAGTGGAAATCGCTGGTATGGTTTTGGAATATCCATTATAAAGGTTTGATGGATCACCTGACCCAATAATTGTTGTCATATAATAATTATTCTTTTTCCAATAAATGAAACGTATTCGATAATTGTTATAATCAGCAATAAAGAAATTACCTTTATAATCACCCACAATGTCAAATGGAAGATTTAATTGACAATTTGTAGCAACATCATCATCGCCAGAATATCCTCCTTCACCTGTGCCAGCGAAGGTTGTAATAATACCAGTATTGGAAACTTTTCGAATTCTATGATTATCTGAATCAGCGATGTAAACGCTAGAGTCAGTATCAACCCAAACACCTCGAGGAGAATATAAACTAGCTGCCGTGGCAGGTCCTCCGTCACCATCGTATCCAGGGTTATTCGTTCCAGCATATATCCATAATTCTTGCGTTGTAGGAAGGTAAGCTCTCACAACATGTTCGTCAACCGAGGAAATCAACAACATATCTGATGTTGGATTCCCAGATATACTTCCATCGTAATCACCATTAATTTGAAATAAGGAAAGAATATTATTCTGAGAAGGATTGACAGTCGCCACATAATCAGAATCAAGCGCATAATATAATCCTGTTAAAGGAGATCCCCAGAATGATTTTAAAGGTGACGCTAATTGGGAATTATTAAGTGGTAAACCTTCAGAGATACTCAACCCGCATTGTGAATTACCTCCAAAGGTTGTAATAATATTAGTAAATGCATCAACTTTTCGTACTGTGCAAAGTTGTTGTTCTACATAGAATAAATTCCCAACAGTATCACCCCATAAATCCTTTGGTTGACCAAGTTGAGCATTAAGAGCAGGACCTCCATCACCATACAAAAATTGAGAATAGGTCAAAACTATTCCGGAAGCAGAGGACAAGCGACGGATTCGACTATTTCCACTATCCGCGATGAACATGTTATTATTTGAATCAATCCACAATGAACTTGGTGATGAAAAGGAAACTTCAAGAGGACTATTTCCGTCACCAGAAAAGCCATAATCTCCGTTACCTGCTTCATAGTATAATGAATTATCATCAAAGGAAACCCTTTTCACTCGGTTAGAATCAATAAAGAAGAGATTCCCATTAGTATCAGACATGAGGGAGGTTGGGTATGACAAGGACGCGGTGGACAGTGGAATGCCAGAACTATCGTAGTAGCCACCTCCAACTGCATACGATACAATTCCATCTGTAATTCGATAAATGACTTGTGCACTGGCATCAGAGACATAAATATTTCCTTGACTATCACCAGTAATCCCAGTAAGCGACTGAAAATAAAACTCTGTCGCATCAATACCATCCCCTTGATTACCCCCACCACCGGCAAAACTAAATATGTTATAATCATTTCCACTATTCCACTTTAAAAATACAATCATTTGCATGCCAGTATTAAGTACATAAATGTTATTATTTGTATCAACCCACATTTTATTAGGATAATTTAAATAACTAAAACGAGCAGCACGACCTTCATTGAACCCTCCTACATTAAAAGGCACTCCTGCAATAGTTGTCATAATATTTGTTTGACCATCAATCTTTCGAATAATATTATAACCTTGATCAACCAAATAAATGTTACCAAGACTATCACCAGTAATACATGTAATCGTACCAATACTGGTTTCTGTGGGAAGAACGTTATCAACATAACCACTATCTCTATCACCAGCAAAGATGGTGACAGTTTGACCATAATTAGAAATTTTACAAACATAATTATCTGACGTAGATGCATAAATATTACCAGAAGAATCACCCCAAATTGAATTAATATCAAGCTGATCAGGTGCAGAATAAGAATCACTATTACCAATAAAGTTAGTTACCATATAATGACTTGATAATAACTTTTCAGCAATTGTTTCATCAACATCAGAAGGAGGTAATGATAAATTAGGAATAAATGCTTTTCTTAATAAATATTTTGAATTAAAATTTTCTAAATAATAAAGATTATAGTTGGGATCAAGCCATAGAGAGACTGGTTGTGCAAGAGATGTTAATAGAGCAGGGTTTGAGGTGTAGAGGGGAAGTGGATCTATTCCATCACCTGATCCGATGATTGTCGTAATGTAATTTTCATCTCCGACAGGATAAATCATACGAATGCGACGATTTCCAGTATCAGCAATGAATAAATTACCAATACTGTCGCCAACCACTGCATAAGGACCAGTTAATACTCCGCTTAAAGCCTTACAATTATCAATAAAACCATTACTAGAACTCCCTGCTATCGTGTTCATCATACGAACACCATCCTGATTAATAAAAACGGATCTAATACGATTATTGTTCGTATCAGCAATGTAAGTAATTCCTAATGAGTTGACCCACATCCCATATGGATAATTTAAGCTACTTTCAACTGCTGGACCGTCACCATTAAATTGAGAGGTTCCAATCCCAGCATAACGAGAATAATTCCCTTGAAATGGGAAAACTTGCATCACTACATGCTCTTGACTATAAAGTACGAGTATCGAGCCGTCTGGATGACCGAATATCGATGCAGTTGAGTAAGGCTTTGAGGAAAGTTGGGGAAGAGGCATTTTAATGTAATCATCATAATTTCTTAATACAATTTTAATATTACCGTTATCTAAAGCATAATAAAACTCCCCAGATGAATCACCCCAAATTCCACGGATGTATGGTGTTAATACACTACCATTAAATGGAACACCTTCTTGAGGTTGATCAAAACGACATTCACCTGTACCACCAATACTCGTAATAATTTGTGAAAGTGGATCAATTTTGCGTACCGTACAAAATTTATTCTCAACATAAAAGAGATTTCCTGAAGAATCTCCCCATAAATTCATTGGTCCTTCTAAACGAGTATTTGCAGCTAATCCACCATTACCAAACAAATAATCAGTGTAAACATACATAATATTTGTGATCAAATCAACAGTTCGAATTCTTGAATCACCATAATCAGCAATAAATAATTTTCCTTGATTATTACCCCATATTTGAATAGGATTCATTAATGACGCATAAATGGCAGATACTCCATTACCTTTATTATCATTCCAACCATCAGAATTAACAACAGTAGAAACATTACCGGTGAAAAAATTTAATACTTTAATACGATTTTTATCAACAAAATAAAGAAGTTGATTAAAATTATCCATCCAAAGACCATTTGGAGTATCAAGGATTAACCCAGTAGCAGGATAATCATCTTGAGTCCATTTATTTCCACCACCAATAATTGTGGTAAGAAGGTCAGTGTTCGAGTCAACTTTAATAATTCGTCTGTTATTTTGATCGGAAATAAAAACATTTCCCATCTCGTCACCCCATATTCCGGTTGGATTTGAAAGTTTTGCTTGAGTTGGTGATAGGTCAGTTCCCATATAATTTCCGCTACCAGCAAACAGCTGAGCGGTATATCCGTGCCCACTTTTCGAGAATTTAATAACAGTACTCGTTCCGCAGTTTGTAACATAAAGGTTATCATTAGGATCAATCCATAACATAAACGGATAATTTAAAGCTGTCATCGTAGCAGCAGCACCTGTAATGGGGATTGATTGACCAATAACTGCAGTCATACCAGCAACGGTGGTAACAGTTCCAGAAACTGCATCAATCTTACGAATAATATGAACACCTTGATCAACAAAAATAATATTATTTGAAGAATCTCCAATAATACTAACAACGTTATTAATTCCTGTTGCTACTGCTGGAACACCTTCTCTTACGGTAATGCTCCCGTCACCGGCGAAGTGTTGAACGGTTTGACCGTAGTTAGAAACTTTTCGAATTAAATGATTCCCAGCAATTGTATAATTTCCCATCGCACTTGTATAAAGGTTTCCCATCGAATCACCCCAGATAGCCATAATTGGATTGGTATCTGGTGCGATCGGTTGTGTATTACCGACATAATTTATCACAGTTAAATTTTCTCGTAGTAAATTAACGATGGGATTTATTGAAGCCTCTGAGAGAGATCGAGTCTTCGAAGAGCTTGCTGCAGAAAGAAGATAAAACACTTTCGTCAAAAGTGAAGAAGAGATAGCAATGCGCAGAATAAATCGAATGAATCCTTTCATCATCATCTTTACTCGCTTAAAAATAAAAAAGAAGACTACAAACAAACGAAAACAATAAACAAAACTAATAATATTACTACTATAAATCTGTTGTGAATAAAACTAATAGACACAGTACTAATAATTACTCTCCTAAAACAAAAACTATTCCAAAGATCGAATAGCTGAGATGAGAAAAAAAAGCAACAAAATGTGTTTGGTAACAATTTAACCAAACGACTAAACAAACGAAAGATATTTTAAAAAACTAAAATAGAAAAGAAAGTAATAAATGTCAATTCTATGACTCTCTTTCTTTGAAGAAACTAAAGGAGAATAAGTACGATACTAATATTAACTAATTGGAAGATGGATTCCCAACTAAACAAAAATACCAGAATAAAACAAAAAGGAAAAATTAAAAAAAAGAAGATTAATATACACTCCAAAGAAAGAAAAATCCAAATCAAAAACTCAACAAGAGAAGGCTTAGAAAAAACAAAATTGAACAAAGAGAGAATATGTCTGTCAATCGAGAAAAAATTTATTCAAAGGTCGGTCTAATTTCTGAGCATACTTTATCCCACGACGACTACCTTTCTTTCTCAGTTGTTGATCTTCTTTGTCGCTGAGATCTCTGTGTAGAATCGATTGTTTGGTTTTCTATTATTATATCTCTCTACCAAAGATCAACTTGATGATGTTCGGCTTTTCGGTATTCGTTGCTCATCCTGCAACGTAAAATTATGATATGATAAAGGGATCCATGATGCATTCTATTGGAATGAATTATCACTTCCTTTGAAGAAAATTTACAGAAATATAAACATTATTAAAAAGAAAGAAAGAAAATACTATCTTCGGGCACAACATCAGTAACATAACTATTACTTTTTTCTTATTATTTTTCTTCTTCTCTTCTCCTTCCTTCATGACAATCAAAAAGATTTATATTGGAATAATTAAGACTTTAAAAAAGCTGAAATTGCGCCATCTTCTCGTAAACTTGATAATGCTGATGGATCCTTTGATTTAGCTAAATTTTCATAATTTTTTACATTTTCTTCAACGTCGTGAATAGAACAATCTTTAAAGTAACAAACTCCATTGACATAAGTAAATCCTGTACAATCTTTCTTATTAATATTACCTGTTAATTTATCGAATCTTGATCCACGATTTACACAAGCAGTACAACATGATGCAGCAGTCATAGCACGTGTTGAACCAGCATCACATTTTCCTCTTAATAGATCAATACCTTCCACTGTATCAAAGTAATTACATGTTTCCATTTGTTTCCATTCAGATATTGGATGTTTCCAATCAATCCAATCAACATATTGTTTCCCTAAAGCTAACTGCAAATCAAAATTTCGATCATATTGATGAACAACAGCAAATGGTTTCCCTTCACCTATCATTACTACTGTCGAAGGATCATCAGGTAATGGTGTAATATCAACTGCAGCTTGCATGTTCACGATAGGAAACATATCAGGATATTTTACACTTACTTCAAATGGAAATTTATGTGCATGGATTAAATAATTATGCAACCCTTGATCAACACCATTTCTTTCACATGATGGGAATCGTGTCTTAGGATCTTTCAAACCTGTTTCTTTTGGATAATATCCTAATAATACATTACTCATACTCTGTAGATATAAATGCATGTGATGGAATGTCCCTAATGTTATGCCTGAACAGATAATAGGATGATCACCAACATCTTGTAATGCACTATCACCAAAACAATCACGTATCCAACCAGAATTCCAACCACAATCAATAATACGACTTTGTTTATCCTCACCAAATACAAATAATCTGGTTTCATTCAATGATATTAATGGGAAAGGTGATAATTGAAATGCTGAATCACGTGTATCTAATGTTAATACTTTATCATAATGTAGTTTAAAAAATTGATAATTTTCTGTAAATAATTGATTCATAAGAATCCAACGCAATGATGATGGATGATAACTTCTTATGAAACTGGGTTGAAGAGATTGTAATGTAAAAATGATTAGTATAAGCTGATATTGTACGGCTAGTTTTTGAAGTAGATCAGATATCGGTGCATTAACAAAAAGAATGACGGTTGCTTTTGATTGTGCTCGTTGACGAAGACTTCCAGCAAAGATAGCAAAATATTTAGGATCGATATTTGTCGCTATGCCTAGATTAATAAAGGAAAAAGAGTTAAACGAGAGAACAAGAAACAGCTCGCTCTTGTCTTACCTATTATTAGGTTTCTTTCTTCTGATGTGACGGAATAAAACTCATTATTAAAAGAAAATCCAAGTTTATTATTATTTTGACGATGATCCTCAATGGAGATAGGCTTCACTGGTGTTGGTGGTTTGGGCTTTAATGGTGCGGATTGGGTTGAAGTTGAAACTGACTTCTGGTTATTTTGAATTTCGATTAGTTTTTGTGAAGCTGGTAATGCGGAGACTTCTGGTTTTGATTGAGGAAGAGGAATCAGTTGGCTATTTACAGAAATGACTGGTGGTGTTCTGAGGGTTGGTGCTTGAACAGTTGGAGGTGAATGACTTTCTGTAACAAACAAACAAGTATTAGGAGAAACCTCAAAGGTCCTGAATCATTTACATACCTCTTACAATATGTCGAAATAAACAAAAATAACCAATACATGCAGCAGTTAAAAAACCTGTAATAAAAGATAATTTGACTTTACTTTTCTGAAAATCAATAATACGAAAAGATAAAATCATTGATTGCTTATTCGGTGAATTGGAATTCACTACTCCCATGAGCGACTAGATTTCCCTTTATCACGAGGATGGCTTGAAAGGAAGGAGTAAGTGTTTTTTGTTTCGAATGAGTTGATGTGTTGTTCACGATGATGATGCTTTTGACAAGCAATCAAATGAACGAGAATTGAGAATTAGAGACAAAATTTTCGTAGAATTTGTGGCATCGAGGGCAAAAGGGCAATCCATTGCCCCACAACAACGTTAATTTACTGTTGTTGCAAGTGATATTTTACGGAATTGGCTGTTTTATCGAGAAGACAAAGGAACGTTCTGTTGATTTTACTTTCAAACACACCTTCATTGGGTTATAATTATTGCGACTTATTAAGTTGCATCAGAATTGATACAATCCACAAATTTTTCTCAAATTTGACTGTGGTGAGTAAGAATGAAGTCCTACGAACCTCAAAGTGAACCTATTACCGCTTATGCGGTCGAAGATCCAGTGACAATTGTTCCTGTCGCAGTTCCTGTCACAGTGAGCGAAGAATTTGTCGTTCCAACTGCACCTCCCCTTCATTCAACAATTCAAAACTCTATTGAACAAGCCCTTATGCCTGATTCACCACTTTCATTCGAAACGAAACAAATTCCAGTGTATTTCGAGCAATGTCCTTCTCTCTGCTGCGCTTATAACCTTTATTATTGTACAAGTTACACTGAATGCATTGGATTTAAAGGCAATTGTGTTTTATGTTGCTTTGAATCTGAAGATTTTTGTCTCAAGTATATTGAACAGAATCAAAAGACGAATTGTATCTGTGCATCAAGAGATGTTGAATGTGTGAATTGTGCTGATTTTTGTAAATGTTATCGACAATGTTTTTGTTGTGAAATTCTTTGTAGTTGTCCCTATGATGGTACTTATCGAACAACCAATGTTATCTATCGAAGTATTCCTGATCGTACTGAAATACCTGCCAACAATAACAACATCATCTGCCAGTAAGTGTGAACTCTTTTTCATCAATACGTTCCTCACTTTTACTGCAGGGCACTCTTTTGTTCAATCACAAGTATCTTCTGTACTTTCCCAGAATCTTTTTCTGGCTATGAAAAAACCATCTGCCTTTGCATTGAAAGTGAAAATCTCTGCAGTTTAGCTCAATGTTTCGATCCAACAAAACAAAGAAAGAATAGTATCTGTATTTTACAACGTGGTCAATGTTTTTTAGTCTCACCGAAAACCTGTTGCAAAGGTATCTCTCAATTATTTTGCTTTGAAAATCGACGAGCCCTTCCTTGTGATGCAGATGTCCCATGTGCATTCACTCCAATCCCATTTTGTACATGTTGTGTAAAATGGAGATGTTTCCCTTCATGTTGCCCTACGTTAGGTATGGTTCGAAATTATACAGTGTAATCTTCGTTCCAATGTATTTTGTTATTAATTTTTCTTGTTCTTCTTTTATTTGTTTTTGTTTTGTTTAGTAAGGTTAGTCAAGAGAGAGAAATGTAGAGCTAGTAGATAGAGTTGTCGTAAACACCCCCATTAACTTTGAAGGAAATACGATTCATTAATTTATTATATAAAGTGATATAAACCCTACACACCAAGCTACTTTAACTACCAAAAACAAAACAAATCATGAAAGAGAGAAAGTGAAAAAATCAAATAAAAGATAAAACATCATGAAAAGATCGTGATAGCTCCTTCGTTATGTCACCGTTTCGTTGTTAATGCACCGTTTATTGAATAAATTTGTGGAAGTTTATTTTCAATGAGTTGTAAAGCATCTTGACGAGAGACTCTTCCTTTCTGATCTTTTAATAGATCAAATCGAATTTTATCAATTTGTATCCCTAATTTATATTGTTTAATTAATGCTTCTATTTCATCCATATCAAGTCTTTCAGGTAAATCAGTTAGTAGAGATGAAGCAACTCCCATTCTAGAAAAAACTCTTTCAAAGGATAAAATGAAAATTAACGTCTTTCAAACAGATCAAATAAGATTTGGTGATCACTGCAAGATAAAATATGATCGAATGGTATCAGCTCAAGAAATAGAAATGAGAAGGGTGTAGTAATAGGGAGAGAAGATGGAAGAAGGAGGGAGAAACCGTTATTCTTTGCTCTTCTATTATTTTTTAAGATGGATGTTTTTCGAAGATGACGTTGAACACAAGGTAGTGGTATGACGTAAAGTTAAAAGATACATTTGTTATTGGTTTTGGAGGTTTTGGTTTTTATTTTACTGAGAAAAAAAATCAAACACACCGCTAATGTAATAATGGGGATGAATTTGATTGCTTTGTAAGAGTAAATGATTTTCAGAAGTTACTCCAGAGAGTGTAAGAATCGTTTTCATATCATTTTTCAGACCAAAAACGATATCTGTATCTAATCTATCACCTACCATGCACACTCGATTTCGATTTAAATGATATTTTTCAGCAATATAATCAATAAGGAGGGAAGAAGGCTTGCCAACTAAAATAGGTTCTCGCCCAGTACATCCTTTGATCGCTCCAACGATTGCACCATTCCCAGCCCATTCTTGTTCCGGGGTTAGATGCTTTACAGCGTCTAAGTTCGTTGCAATAAACTTACAACCAGGGTTTTCGTTGATACAGAGTTGAGCGTATTGAATCTTATAATAGTTAATGTTGATATCAAACCCAACAATAACGGCTGCCACATCAGGATCATGATGAATCTTCACACCTGGACCTAACTTAACAACTTTACCAGCATCTGCTGGTCCACCAAGGTGAGGTACACCGATAAGATCTAACTCTTCTCCAATTCCCTCTGCTCCTATAATATATACTTTCTTCTTTGGCGGCAAGGGATTTCTTTCGAGATATGCAGCCGCGGCAAAGCTACTTGAAAATATTTCTGATTTTCAATTCTTTAATTGAGAGAAGAGTGCAAGCATGATATTTACCTGACGGGTGAACATGAATACCAAGATCAGTAAACTTCTTAAGATAGCCTTTACGAGATTTGGTTGAATTGTTGGTTACAAAGAAGATTTTCTTTTGATTTTTTCGAAGCTCTTCAAGAGCTTGAGGAACGCCAGGAATTAAACTATCTCCTTTCCTGTGTATTCTTGCAATTGACAAAAGCTAATTAAAGAATGTCAAATAACCTACCAGATGACGCCATCGCAATCAAAAACAAAAGCATCCACTTGTGGTAATACATGATTAATATTTTTTATTCTTCGTGAGCTAAAAGCTCTTGAAAAAGGGGACACTTTGCGAACAATTGCGATTCCAACACATCCAAATCTCATCATTATTAATTTATTTCAGGAATATGCCTTGTGCACAAAGTGCATAGACCGAGGATGTGTTGTCAAATTGTGAAAACGGTTTTCCTTTCAACTTCTTCTCAGAAACGAAGAGAAAAACAACACAAACAACACACTGTAATAATAGAAATAGTATTGTTAATTTTCTTTCGTTTCCTGTTACTTTATGTGTTGGAAAATGGCTTAAACTTTGAAGGAAGAGATTGATTTTTCTTTAAAGAAAAAAAGAAAAAAAGGAAAAAAAATGCCGAATTCGGATGATGCCACAGCCCTCTCAGTACATGTAACTTCATCTTCCTCTAACTGTCCAGGATGGATTCATTGGATGAAGAAAGAGACTTTGAGTCGAATTGA
>VFQN01008195.1_pt1 | contig 10719 bp, 13 predicted proteins | sample 3512371 | NCBI WGS metagenome assembly VFQN01 (sample SAMN10412370, study PRJNA504923) | tailings metagenome | isolation source: Replicate 2 from Balatoc abandoned mine | place: Philippines: Itogon, Benguet | collected 2017-08-28 | reverse complement strand
GCCATATTTGCGAATCATCTCGCTGGTACGGTTGGCAATGTATCGAGACATGAGGGAGGATGTTCAGGCTCCATCGGCCGTGTTCACGGCGGCAGGCCTGCGCCGCGGCGCCCTGGGGATACTTGCCATTGTCCCGGCCGCGGTTGCGTTCGGCCTGGTCTACGGCGTCGCGGCGGCCGAGAAGGGCATGACCGTGCTGGAGGTGGCGCTGAGCTGCATGCTCATCTTTGCCGGGGCCTCGCAGCTGGTGGCGCTGGAACTGTGGCGCGAGCCGCTGCCGATCGCGACGATGGCGATCTCGGTGCTGGTGATCAATCTGCGCCATCTGCTGATGGGCGCCACCGTGGCGCCCTGGTTCCACGACGTGCGCCCATGGCCGACCTACCTGTCGCTCTACCTGATGACCGACGAATCCTGGGGTACCGCCGTGGCCGACCGTCGCCGCGGCCATGCCGATGCCGCGTTCCTGATGGGTGCGGGCGCGACGCTCTGGCTGTTCTGGCTGGCGGCCTCGGTCGGCGGCCATGCGCTGGGCCACCTGATGCACGGCTTCGACCCTGCCTTGTTCGGCTGGCTGATCACCGGCTTCTTCGTGGTCCTGCTCGCCGGGTTCTGGCGCGGTGCTGGTGACCTGCTGCCCTGGATCGTCGCGGCAGGCGTGGCACTGCTGACCCGCCAGGTCCTGCCGGGCACCTGGTACATCCTGACCGGTGCGCTCGCCGGCTCGCTGCTGGGAGCGTGGTCGCATGTCCGCCGGGCTTGAGGGCATCGTGGCCATCATCCTGATGGGCGTGGCCACCTACGCCACCCGTGTGGGCGGCTTCCTGCTGATCCGCCGCTTCCGGCCAGGGCCGTTCCTGGAAGCCTGGTTCGGCCACGTCCCGGGCGCGGTGTTCGCGGCCCTGGTGGCGCCTGCGGTCTGGAGCGCCGGCCCGCCCGGCTGGCTGGGTGCCGCGGTCGGGTTCGCCGCCATGCGCCGGACCGGCCAGTTCCTGCCGGCCTTGCTTCTGTCCCTGCTGTCCTTCTTCCTGGTCCGCCATTTCATCGCATGATGCCTGGCTCACCGCCCGAAAGGCGACATGATGACCGACTACGCCTACCACCTGCTCGACGTGTTCACCGACACCCCGCTTGCCGGCAACCAGCTGGCCGTCCTGCCGGATGCGCAGGGGCTGGACGACGCGCGGATGGCCAGGATCGCCCGCGAGTTCAACCTGTCCGAGACCGTGTTCCTGTTCCCGCCGGCCCGGCCGGAAGCGCTGTACTCGGTGCGGATCTTCACGCCCGGTGGCGAGATCGGCTTTGCCGGCCATCCCACCATCGGCACCACCGTACTGCTGGCCGAACGCGGCCTCCTGCCGGTCGAGGCGGGGCGGGGTGCTGCCATCCTGGACCTAGTCGCGGGACCGGTGCCGGTGCGGATCGCCGACGGCGTCGCCACCCTGGAAGCGCCGAAGCCGCCGATGCTGGCCGGCGAGGCCAATGCCTCGGCCCTGGCATCCGCGGTCGGCCTGACCGAGAAGGAGGTGGTCGGCAATCTCCGCCTCGCGACCGCCGGCACGGTGTTCGCCTTCCTCGAAGCCGCGTCGGCCGACCGGATCGACCGGCTCGAGCCGGATTTCGCCGCCATTGCCCGGCTGATGCCGTCGCCCGCGACCGGCCTCACCGTGTTCGCGCGCGCCGACGACGGCAGCTTCGTGGTGCGGATGTTCGCGCCCCAGGAGGGCGTGTTCGAGGATCCGGCCACCGGAAGCTCCGCGGCGGCGATGGCAGCCCTGCTCCTGGCCGACGATGCCGCCAGCGCCGGACGGACCTTTCTGATCCGCCAGGGCGTGGCGATGGGCCGTCCCAGCGAGATCCACCTGAAGCCCTACCTGCGAGACGATGGCACGCCGGTGGCGGAAGTCTCCGGGCGCGCGGTGATCGTGGGCGAGGGCAGGCTGTTCCTCTAGGAGGCACATGGACATCTACCATATCTGGTGCGACCTCGCCCCCGGCATGTCCGACCTCGAGTTCGCCCGGGCGATCGACGCCTATCTCGGCCTCCTGAAGGAGCAGGGCAGCCTGCGCGGCTTCCGCCTGACCCGGCGCAAGCTGGGCCTGGGGCCGAAGAGCCTCGGCGAGTTCCATGTGATGATCGAGGTGGACGACCTGGCGATGCTGGACCAAGCCTTCGCCAAGGCGGCGTCGCGCGCCGATCCGGTCGAGGCGGCGCACCATGCCGTCAACCACATGGTCAAGAACGCCCTGTTCGCCCTTTACCGCGACTTTCCCGACCCGGTGCGCGTCGCCGGCCAGGAACGGTTCTGATCCGCGTTTCGAGGACAAGATGAGCGTCAAGCTGTTCGAACCGATCGTCCTGGGCGGCATCGAGCTGCCCAACCGCATCACCGTCTCGCCGATGTGCCAGTACGCCTCCAGGGACGGCATGGTGGCACCCTGGCACCAGCAGCATGTCGGCAGCCTGGCGCTCGGCGGCGCCGGCCTCCTGGTGATGGAAGCCACCGCCGTGCTGCCGGAAGGCCGGATCACCCCGTCCGACCTGGGCTTGTGGAACAGCGACCAGGAGAGCGGCCTTGCCAGGCTCCTGCGCGACGTGCGCAGCTATGCGCCGCAGCAGCGCTTCGGCCTCCAACTCGCCCATGCCGGCCGCAAGGCCAGCTCGGACGTCCCCTGGAAGGGCAGCGCGCTGGTGGGACCGGACAAGGGCGGCTGGACCCCGGTCGGCCCGAGCCCCGTGTCGTTCGACCCGGCCCGCCCGGGACCGAAGGAACTGGACCAGCACGGCATCAACCAGGTCCGCGCGGCCTTCGTCCAGGCGGCCCGCCGCGCCCTGTGCGCCGGCTTCGATTCGATCGAGCTGCATGCAGCCCACGGCTACCTGCTGCACAGCTTCTGCTCGCCCTTGGGCAACGAGCGCCAGGACGCCTATGGCGGCAGCTTCGCCAACCGGATCCGCCTGCTCCTGGAGATCGCGGCGGCGGTGCGGCTGGTATGGCCGCGCGACAAGATCCTGGGTGCGCGGATCACCGGCTCGGACTGGCACGAGTCGGGGTTCACGCCGGACGATGCCGCCCGGCTGGCCGTGGAGCTGGCCGGGATCGGCGTCGACTACATCACCGTCTCCTCCGGCGGCATCCGGTCCGACATCCGCGTGCCGTTCGGGCCCTCCTATCAGGTGCCGTTCGCCGCGGCGGTGAAGAAGGCGGTCGGCACGAAGACGGCGGTGCAGGCGGTGGGCCTGCTGGTGACGCCGCAACAGGCGGAGGAGGTGCTGGCCGAGGGCCATGCCGATCTGGTTGCGATCGCCCGGGCATATCTGGACGATCCGCGCTGGGGCGTGCACGCCGCCGAGGCCCTGGGCGTGAAGCCCGGCTGGCCGGTCCGCTACGAGAGGGCAGGCGCCGCGCATTGGCCGGGGGCCGAGCTGAAGCGGTCGGCCTGACCGCTTCAGCTTAGGCGGTCAGTGGATCTCGTCGGCGTCCGCCATGGCGCGCTTCAGCTTCTCGAAATTGAAGTCGCTGGAGCGCGCGGCGTCCAGGATCGGCCGCTCCTTGCGCATGCAGAGATCGATGGCGTCGGGCAGCTTCGGCAGGAGGTCCAGCGGGATCACCGTGGCGCCGTGGCGGTCGGCATGGATCAGGTCGGCATGCCGGACCGGCATGCCCGCCACCGTCACGTCGATGCCGTAGTCCACGCAGTGCACGAAGGCGTGGCTCGGGCCGACCGAGCCCGCAAGGAGCTGGAAGCCTGGTGCTATCATGTCCAGGTCGCGGATCGAGCCGTCGGTCACGCAGCCGAGCACGCCCAGTCCCTTGTGGATGGCGGTGTTGACCTCGCCCCAGAACGCGCCGGTGCCCTTGTGCTGGTCCAGGTCCTGGATCAGCACGATCGTCGGGTGCGGCTCGGAGCAGACATATTCATAGTAGCCCAGCCGGTGCTGGCGGGCATCCTCGCCGGTGCGGTCGGATGCGCGGGTGGCGCGGATCGTGGCGGTCCGCGCAAAGCCCACGATCGGCTTCAGATCCGGAAACGCGCAGACCAGCGGCTGCAGGGTGAAGCCCTCGGTCGAGCGGAAACCCCGGGCTTCCTCTATGGCGTTGCAGATGGTGGGGGTATCGAAGCCCGCCAGATGGTTGAACAGGTCCAGATCGATGCCGCTCATGCCGTTTCGGCCTCCCTTGGCGCAGCCTGCGCTGCGGCGCTGGTAGCACGGCCCGGGTGGCAGAGCGACGATAGGATGCCCATCTGAGCCCCGGGCGCGGCCATTCCGGTCCGGTGAAACTTTCGACGAGGAGTCCAGACATTGAGCCTTCATCAGAACTACATCGCCGGCTCATGGGTCGACGGTGCGTCCGTCTCGCGCAACGTCAACCCGTCGGACCTGGACGACGTGGTCGGTGAATACGCCCAGGCCGACGCAACACAGGCCAAGGAAGCCATCGCGGCTGCCAAGGAGGCCCTGAAGACTTGGCAGTTCAGCCCGATCCAGCAGCGTGCCGACCTGCTGGACAAGGTCGGCAACGAGATCCTGGCGCGCAAGGAGGAGCTCGGCCGGCTCCTGTCGCGGGAAGAGGGCAAGACCCTTCCCGAAGGCATCGGCGAGGTCGCCCGAGCCGGCCAGATCTTCAAGTTCTTCGCCGGCGAGGCGCTGCGGATCACCGGCGAGCGGGTCGACTCGGTACGCCCGGGCATCGACGTCGACATGCGCCGCGACCCGATCGGCGTGGTCGGCCTGATCACGCCCTGGAACTTCCCGATCGCGATCCCGGCCTGGAAGATCGCCCCCGCCCTGGCCTTCGGCAACACGGTGGTGCTCAAGCCGGCCGACCTGGTGCCCGGCTCCGCCCATGCGCTGGCCGAGATCATCATCAAGGCCGGCGTGCCCGAGGGCGTGTTCAACCTGGTGATGGGCCGCGGCTCGGTGGTCGGCCAGGTCTTCCTGGAGGATCCGCGGGTCAACGCGATCAGCTTCACGGGCTCGGTCTCGACCGGCAAGCGCGTGGCCGCCGCCGCGGCGCAGCGGCTGTGCAAGTTCCAGCTCGAGATGGGCGGCAAGAACCCGCTGGTCGTGCTGGACGACGCCGACCTGCCGACCGCGGTCAACTGCGCGATCCAGAGCGGCTTCTATTCCACCGGCCAGCGCTGCACCGCCTCGTCCCGGGTGATCGTCACCGAGGGCATCCACGACAAGTTCGTGAGCGCCGCGGTCGAGGCCACCCAGAAGCTGGTCGTCGACGATGCGCTCAAGCAGGGCACGCAGATCGGCCCAGTGGTCGACCAGAGCCAGCTCGACCAGGACCTCTCCTACATCGACATCGCCCGCAAGGAAGGCGGCAAGCTGGCCTTCGGTGGCGAGCGGCTGAACCGCGAGAAGACCGGCTTCTACCTGCAGCCGGCGCTGTTCACCGAGACCACGTCGGACATGCGGATCAACCGCGAGGAAGTGTTCGGCCCGGTGGTGAGCGTGATCCGGGTGAAGAACTACGAGGAGGCGCTGCACGTCGCCAACGACACCGAGTTCGGCCTGAGCTCGGGCATCTGCACGACCAGCCTCAAGTACGCCAGCCACTTCAAGAAGGCCTCGGAGGCCGGCATGGTGATGGTCAACCTGCCCACCGCCGGCGTCGACTACCACGTGCCGTTCGGCGGCCGCAAAGGCAGCTCCTACGGCTCGCGGGAGCAGGGCCGCTACGCCGCGGAGTTCTACACCACGGTCAAGACCAGCTACACGCTGCCCTGATCGTGCAACGCCCGGTCGGAACCATCCGGCCGGGCGCAACTTTTGGTGGATTGGCGCCGGCGTCGGTCCTTGCTAGGCTTCTTCGGTTTCCTGCAGAGGCCCGACCCATGGCTCTCGTCATCAACGACCCCGACATCGACCGCCTGGCCCAGGAACTGGCCGAGGTCGAGCAGGTTTCGGTAAGGGAAGCCGTGGAGCGGGCCCTACGCGCACGCCTCGCGCAGGAGCAGGCGATCCAGGAAAAGCGGCGTAAGATCCGGGAGCTGCAGGAGCGGGTGAAGAGCTATCCGGTCTACGACGACCGGACGCCCGAAGAGATCATCGGCTACGACGAATTCGGCCTGCCGCGCTGACGATTGTCGTCGACACGTCGGCCTTAGTCGCGGTCGTCTTTGACGAGCCGGAAGCATCTCTGTTCCAATCCGTGTTGGAAACCGAGGAAGTCCTCTTGAGCTTCGGATCGCGGATCGAGCTCACACTCGCTCTGGGTGGCCGCCTGCGCGAGAAGGCCGAGCCGGAGATCACCGAACTTATCCGGACATACGGCATTTCGATCGTTCCGGGCGACGAAGCGCAGGTAGGCTCCGCGGCGGAGGGCTTTCGCCGCTTCGGCAAGGGCCGCGGCACCGAAGGCTCGTTCCTGAACTATGGTGACCTGTTCGCCTATGCCCTGGCCAGGGCGCGTGACCTGCCGATGCTCTACAAGGGCAACGACTTCATCCACACCGACGTCCGGTCGGCCATCTAGGCAGATATGGATGGCCAGAAATCATCTGACCCGCCGATGGTCGGGGCGAGAGGATTCGAACCTCCGGCCTCTTGCTCCCGAAGCAAGCGCTCTACCAAGCTGAGCTACGCCCCGTCCTGCGGTGCGCGGGAGATAGCGGCAGGGCCGCACGCGCGCAAGTGGGTTCCGCGTCAGAACGCGCGATGCACCGCGAAGTCGGCGAGTTCGAGCAGCGACCGGCGCGCGCGGCTGTCGGCGAAGCCCTGGAGCGCGGCGCGCGCCTCGCTGCTGTAGGCCTCCGCCCGGGTGATCGTGTCCCGGATCGCGCCATGCTTCTCCATGAGCCGGATCGCGTGCTCCAGGTCGCCGTCCTCCTGCTCCATCTCTTCCAGGCAGCGCTTCCAGAAGCCGCGCTCCTCCTCGTCGGCGCGCGCGAAAGCGAGGAGCACGGGCAGGGTGATCTTGCCCTCGCGGAAGTCGTCGCCGACCGTCTTGCCCAGGCTGGCATGGCCAGCACCGTAGTCCAGCGCATCGTCGATCAGCTGGAAGGCCACGCCGACCGATCGCCCGTAAGTGGCCAGCGCATGCTCGTCGGCTTCCGGCCGGTTGGCCAGCACCGCGCCGACCTGGGCCGCCGCCTCGAACAGCGCCGCGGTCTTCGACGCGATCATGTGCAGGTAGGCGGCCTCGGTGGTGCCGGTGTCGTTGGCGGTGACGAGTTGCTCGACCTCGCCCTCGGCGATCACCGCCGACGCGCGCGACAGGATCTCCAGGACGCGCAGCGAGCCGTCGCCCACCATCATCATGAAGGCGCGGCTGAACAGGAAATCGCCCACGAGCACCGGCGCCTTGTTGCCCCAGACGGCATTGGCGGTGCTCCGGCCGCGGCGCAGGTCGCTCTCGTCGACCACGTCGTCGTGCAGCAGCGTGGCGGTGTGGATGAACTCGACGCAGGCGGCCAGGGCCACGTGGCGCTCGCCCTCGTAGCCGCACATCTTGGCGGCAAGCAGGGTGACCACCGGCCGGATCCGCTTGCCGCCGGCGGCGATCAGGTGGCGCGCCAGCTCGGGGATCAGCGAGACCTCGCTCTGCAGCCGGTCGAGGATCAGGCTGTTGACCTTCTCCATCTCGCTGGCGACCACGGCCAGCGGCCCGTCCAGGCCGGTTCTTGCCGCCTGGGACGGAGCGGTGTCATGGGGAAGGGGCGCCAAACTCAACTCCGTCGTCCTCGACCAGGAATCCGATTGTGCCGTTGGCAGCGCCGAGTGCGGCGCGGCGTTGCTACCATGGCCGGCGGATCAGTGGCAAACCGACCGGTAGCCCCGCCGCCGGCCGGTCCGGCCTGTCTCCATCCTAAGTCCGGGTTTCGATGATAGCTCACCACGACCAGACGGCGCTGCAGGATTACGGCCTGCTGGGCGGCAGGGTCCGCCTGCATCGCCGCGCCAACCGGGACCGTCCGGCGCTGGACGCGCTGCTGCTGGCGGCGGCAGCACCGGCCATGGACGTGGGCCGCGTGCTCGATGCGGGTTGCGGCAGCGGCGCCGTCGGCCTGTGCGTGGCGCTCCGGGCGCCGGGCGTCCGGATCACCGCGCTCGACCAGGACGAGGCGGCCGTGGCCGAAACCCTCGCCAATGCGGCGGCCAATGGCTGGGCCGACCGGTTCGAGCCGGTCCACCAGGATCTGGCGAAGTTCAGGGCGGCAGGCTTCGACCTGGTCCTGAGCAACCCGCCCTATCATGACCCGGCCTCCTCACGCGCAGCGCTGCCCGCGCGCGACCAGGCGCGCTTTGGCCAGATGGACCTGGCCGACTGGCTCGGCCATTGCCTGCGCCTGTGCCGGCCGCGCGGCCATGCCGTGGTGATCCTGCGCGCCGACCGGATCGCCCAGGCATTGGCCGCCCTGGAGCCGCGCGCCGGCGACCTGCGCATCCTGCCGCTGCACGGCCATGCCGGGCAGCCGGCGACGCGGGTGCTGATCCGCGCGCGCAAGTCGGTCCGTACCCCTGCACGGCTCCTGCCGGGCCTGGTCCTGCACCAGGCGGATGGAGGCTGGACAGCGGACGCCGCCCGCATCCTGCAGGACGCCGCCGTCATCGATTGGGAAAGTGGAACCATCGCATGAATCTTCGCCGGCTCTGGCCGTTCCGTCGCGGGCCCGTGGTCCCGCTCGTCCGCCTGTCCGGGGTGATCGGCAACGTGCCGGGCCGCGGCGGCATGACCTTGTCCACGGTCGACGCGATCCTGGACGCCGCGTTCGGCCACAAGAGCACCGACACGGTCGCGGTCGTGATCAACAGCCCTGGCGGCTCGCCGGTCCAGTCGGCGCTGATCGCCGAGAAGATCCGCCTGCTCGCCGGCCGCCGGAAGAAGCGCGTGCTCACCTTCGCCGAGGACATCGCCGCGTCCGGCGGCTACTGGCTCCTGTGCGCCGGCGACGAAACCTTCGCCCATCGCTGCTCGCTCGTGGGCTCGATCGGCGTGATCTCCGCGGGCTTCGGCTTCACCGAGGCCATCGCCAAGCTCGGGATCGAGCGCCGGGTGCGCACCAAGGGCGAGCGCAAGGCCCTGCTCGACCCGTTCCGCCCCCAGTCGCCGCAGGATCTGGAACTGCTCGACGAGATCCAGTCCGACATCCAGCGCGCCTTCATCGACCAGGTCCGCACGCGGCGCGCCGGCAAGCTCCAGGGCGACGACAAGGAGATCTTCTCCGGCCGGGTCTGGCTCGGCGACCGTGCCAAGGCACTGGGCCTGGTGGACGAACTGGGCGCGCCGGAAACCGTGCTGCGCAGCCGCTTCGGCGACGACCTGCGGATCCGTCCCTATGGCCGCCGCCGCTCCTGGCTGCAGCGGCGCTTAGGGATCGACCACGCTGCTGCCGAACTCGTGTCCGTGATCGAGGAACGGCTGGCGTTCGGACGCTACGGCCTTTAATTCGTCGCCCATGATCGGATCGCTCTCCCTCGGCAAGCTCCTCCTGCTGGTCATCGTGATCGGCGTGGTGTTCTACGTCATGCGCCATCGCGCCCGGACCAAAGCGGAGGCCAGCGCGATGCCGCGCGGCAACACCAGGACGGTCGAGCTCACCGCCTGCCCGCGCTGCGGCACCTTCCTGCCCAAGGGGTCCTGGTGCAGTTGCGACCGTAAGTGAGCGGCACCGTGGTGGCGACGGAGCCGCCCGGGTCGCCTTGCCCGGCATCGACGCCGCCACTAAGGTCCGCGCCACTTTCGGTGCAGTGGCACGTACGGAGACCAGTTTGCGCGACCAGGGTAGACCCGGCTTTCAGGACCTCATCCTAACCCTGCAGCGTTTTTGGGCCGATCAGGGCTGCGTCATCCTGCAGCCCTACGACATGGAAGTGGGGGCGGGCACCTTCCATCCCGCCACCACGCTCCGCGCCCTGGGTCCGCAGAGCTGGAGCGCCGCCTACGTCCAGCCCTCGCGGCGGCCGACCGACGGCCGCTACGGCGAGAACCCGAACCGGCTGCAGCACTACTACCAGTTCCAGGTGATCCTGAAGCCGTCGCCCCTCGACATCCAGGATCTCTACCTGAAGTCGCTCTACGCGCTGGGCGTCGACCCGGAGATGCACGACCTGCGCTTCGTCGAGGACGACTGGGAAAGCCCGACGCTCGGCGCCTGGGGCCTTGGCTGGGAGGTCTGGTGCGACGGCATGGAGGTCAGCCAGTTCACCTATTTCCAGCAGGTCGGCGGCATCGACTGCCGGCCGGTTTCCGGCGAGCTGACCTACGGCCTGGAACGTCTGGCCATGTACATCCAGGGCGTGGAGAACGTCTATGACCTGGACTTCAACGGGCGCGGCTTCACCTACGGCCAGGTCTTCCATCAGGCCGAGCGCGAATATTCCGCCTTCAACTTTGAGCACGCCGATACCGGCATCCTGTTCCGCCATTTCGAGGATGCCGAGCGGCACTGCCAGAGCATCCTGGAACATCGCTTGCCGCTGCCCGCCTACGACCAGTGCCTGAAGGCCAGCCACCTGTTCAACCTCCTGGACGCGCGCGGGGTGATCTCGGTTACCGAGCGGGCCGCCTATATCGGCCGCGTGCGCGCCCTGGCGAAGGCCTGCGCCGAGGCCTGGCTGGAAACCCAGCTTGCGGAGGCCGCCCGTGGCTGAGCTCCTGCTCGAACTGTTTTCCGAAGAGATCCCGGCGCGGATGCAGGACCAGGCGCGCGACGACCTGGCACGCCTGGTCGGCGCCGGCCTGGCCGAGGGCGACCTCGCCA
>VFQN01008194.1_pt1 | contig 10720 bp, 7 predicted proteins | sample 3512371 | NCBI WGS metagenome assembly VFQN01 (sample SAMN10412370, study PRJNA504923) | tailings metagenome | isolation source: Replicate 2 from Balatoc abandoned mine | place: Philippines: Itogon, Benguet | collected 2017-08-28 | reverse complement strand
CAGGCGATCAGCAGGTTGGCTGAATAGCCGTCGACCTTGAGGATGCTCTGCAGGAAGAACAGCGCGTAGAACTGGCCGGTGTACCACACGACCGCCTGCCCGGCGGTCAGGCCGAAGAGCGCGATCAGCGCCACCTTGGCGTAGCGCCACTGGCCGAAAGCCTCGGAGAGCGGCGCCTTGGAGCCGGTGCCCTCTTCCTTCATCCGCTTGAAGGCTGGGCTTTCCTGGAGCTGCAGGCGGATCCAGACGGAGATGCCGAGCAGCACCACCGAGATCAGGAACGGTATGCGCCAGCCCCAGTCGGCGAATGCCTCCTCGCCGGTGACCGAGCGGACGACCAGGATCACCAGGAGCGACATGAACAGGCCGAGCGTGGCCGTGGTCTGGATCCAGGACGTATAGAAGCCGCGCCGGCCCTGCGGGGCATGTTCGGCCACGTAGGTGGCAGCCCCGCCATACTCGCCGCCAAGCGCCAAGCCCTGCAGCAGGCGCAGCACGATCAGGATCACCGGGGCGAGCAGGCCGATGCTGTCGGCCGTCGGAAGAATGCCGACGATGAAGGTCGAGGCACCCATGATCAGGATGGTGATCAGGAAGGTGTACTTGCGTCCGACCAGGTCACCCAGCCGGCCGAACACTAGGGCGCCGAACGGGCGGACCAGGAAGCCGGCGGCAAACGCCAGCAGGGCAAAGATGCCGCGGGTGGTCTCGTCGAACTGGGTGAAGAACTTGGCGCCGATGATGACCGCCAGGGACCCGTACAGATAGAAATCGTACCATTCGAAGACCGTGCCTGCCGAAGAGGCGATGATGACTTTTCTCTCTTCCGCCGTCATCGGCCGGGTCTTGCTGCCCGTACCTGGACGACCGGCCAATGTAGCCATGGTCTCTCTTCCCTGATCGACGGAAACCGCCGGCGCCAGGCGCCGGCGACTTCCAGGCTTGCCGGGATCGACCATCGGCAGAGGACAGGGCGAATTGGCCCGGTCCTGTTCGATCCCCATTCCCTGACCTGCCGCGATGGCGGACGCCGTTTGAAGGCTCCCCCGTCACGGCCTCTGCCGCGGTTCATCCCGGCACGCTATCGTGATGGACAGGGCGACGGTAGAGCCTGAGCGTTGCGCTTTATGCGTGAAATCGCCACCGCGAAGCTTTTTGTCTGGCGGCGTGGCCTGCGTCCGGTGAGAAATCGTTTTACCCGGCACAGAAACCGCGAAGGCGCAGATGGTCGCCGCCGACATGCTCGTCTTGCCGGTTCCGTCCGAGAACTGGATGAGCAGGCAGACATGCCGGGCACTTCCCGGCGATCACCTGCCAGCATCCCTCATCCGTGGCCGGCTCAGACATGCACGTCCCCGAACGCAAGCTCGCCCTCGGTTTCCAGGGCCCGCAGGGAAGCGAACAGGACCCAGCCATAGAACCCGGCCACGACCAGGAGCACCACCCAGCCCGGGATCGGGCCGATCGCCGCGTTGCGCAGCCACTCGTCGAGCGACTGGACAAGATGCGTTTCCGCCGCGTTTTCCGGCAGGCTGCGGGTGGCGATCTTCAGGAGCCAGGCGAGCAGCAGGATCAGGAACATCCAGCAATAGTTGCGGCGCAGCCGGCGGGCCATGGCCTGGCGCAGGTCGATCAGGAACAGCGGCCGGCGCAGGTCGTCGCCCAGGCCCCGGAGCCAGCTGTCGTCCGACATCGGCTGCGGCGCGAAGATCTGCGCATAGTAGTTGCGCTCCAGGCGGCGTACCCGGTTGCGATAGACGTCGAAGAAGCGGTAGCGGCGCGCCTCGATCACCAGCAGCAGGAGCACCAGCAGCATGGCGAACAGCAGGACGCCGTGATGAGCGGTGGGCGTGGACAGGGACACCGACAGGAGGGCCGCCACCACGGTGATCGCCCAGTTGGTGGTCCGGTCGATCCGGTCGCGCCACCCGGCCATGCGCGCGATCTCGGCGCGGTGGTAATGCGCCAACACCGTGATGAACTCTCCAGGCGTACCTGGGAACACCGGCCCTTCGATCATCGGGCGTGAGTCGCGCCCGTCACCCTTCAGCATCTCGGTCCTCCGGCGGTCCGCGGTTCGGGCGCCGCTCGACCGTCATGATGCCGGATGGAACAACGCCCGCGGCCGCCCGATGGCTCCCGGCGATCGGCCGGATGGTGGGCCCGGCAGGATTTGAACCCGCGACCAAGCCGTTATGAGCGGCCCGCTCTAACCCCTGAGCTACAGGCCCCACCGGCGCCCTGCATAGCCGCAGGCCCTCACCTTGGCAATCAGGCGGCCTCGTGACACTATACGCTCAGGTGACAAAGAACCGGGACATGACACCATGGCCGTCCGTGCGCGCATAGCCCCCAACGGGCGCATCAGCATCCCCGTCGAGCTGCGGCGTGCGCTTGGCGTGGAACGCGGCGGTGACGTCCTGATGGAGGTCGATCATGGCGAGCTTCGCCTGATCCCGTTTGCCGAGAAGGTCCGCAAGATCCAGGAACAGTTCCGGGAAATCGCCGGCGAGCAGATCGACAAGATCAGCAGCGACGATTTCCTGAAATGGCGCAAACAGCAGTGGAAAGACTGAGCGGTCCCCTGCGCCATGACGATCCAGCTGGTGGTGGATGCGTCCGTGGTCATCGCGGTCCTGCGCGGTGAACCGCTGGAACCGGGGACCGTCGCCCGCCTGGCCCATGCCACGATCTGCGCGACCAATTATGCGGAGATCATCACCTATGTCGCGAAGCTGAACGACCCGGGCCAGCAGCTGCGGCGCCTGGTCGGCGGCCTCGGCCTGGACGTCGTCCCGCTGGACGAGGACCGGGCGGCGGCCGCCGGAGAACTCACGCCGCGAACCGCCTCTTCCGGCCTGTCCCTGGGCGACCGGTGCTGCCTTTCCCTAGCACGCAAGCTGGACTTGCCGGCCCTCACGACCGACCGCGCCTGGATCAGGATCGCCGGCGCGGTCGGTGTGAAGGTCGAGCTGGCCCGCTGAGCCCGCTCAGGTGTCCAGGAAGGAGCGCAGCTTGCGCGACCGGGACGGGTGCTTGAGCTTGCGCAGCGCCTTGGCCTCGATCTGCCGGATGCGCTCGCGGGTCACGCTGAACTGCTGCCCGACCTCTTCCAGCGTGTGGTCGGTGTTCATGCCGATGCCAAAGCGCATGCGCAGCACGCGCTCCTCGCGCGGGGTGAGCGTGGCCAGGACCCGGGTGGTCGACTCGCGCAGGTTCGAGAGCGTCGCGGCCTCCAGCGGCTGGACCGCGTTCTTGTCCTCGATGAAGTCGCCGAGATGCGAATCCTCCTCGTCGCCGATCGGCGTCTCGAGGGAGATCGGCTCCTTGGCGATCTTGAGGACCTTGCGGACCTTGTCGAGCGGCATGTTCAGCTTGATCGCGAGCTCTTCCGGCGTGGGCTCGCGGCCGAACTCATGCAGCATCTGGCGCGACGCGCGGACCAGCTTGTTGATCGTCTCGATCATGTGGACCGGGATGCGGATGGTCCGGGCCTGGTCGGCGATCGAGCGGGTGATCGCCTGCCGGATCCACCAGGTCGCATAGGTCGAGAACTTGTAGCCGCGGCGGTACTCGAACTTGTCCACCGCCTTCATCAGGCCGATATTGCCCTCCTGGATCAGGTCCAGGAACTGCAGGCCGCGGTTCGTGTACTTCTTGGCAATGGAGATCACGAGGCGCAGGTTGGCCTCGACCATCTCCTTCTTTGCACGGGAAGCGTCGCGCTCGCCCTTCTGCACCAGGCTGACGATGCGGCGGAACTCGCCGATCTGCAGGCCGGTCTCGTCGGCGATCGCGGCGATATCGCCACGCAGCGCCACGACATCGTCGCGGTGCCGGGTGACGAAGTCCTGCCAGTACTTGTCCTTGAGGGCGGCCAGGTTGTCCAGCCAGTCCGGGTCGAGCTCGTGGTTCTGGTAGGCAACGATGAACTTCTCGCGGCTGACCTTGGAGGACAGCGCCAGGCGCAGGAGCTTGCCTTCCAGAGACTGGAGCAGCTTGTTCATGTCGTTGAGCTGGGCGACCAGCGCTTCCACCTTGAGCGGGTGGAGCTGGATGACCGCCATGGCCTCGACCATCTCCTTGCGCGACTGCTCGTATTCCGCCTGCAGCGCACGCATCACCGGCCGGTTCGCCTGGATCAGCGCCAGGCGCTCCTCCTGGAGTTGGCGCAGCTGCATGTAGCGCTCGGCGATCGCGTCGAAGGTTTCCAGCACGGTGTCGCGCAGCTTGGCCTCGAGCATCGAGAGCGACATGGCGTCGTCCTCGTCCTCTTCGCCCTCGGCGCCGCCATTGGCGGGCGCCTGCGCCTCCTCGTCCTCGTCCTCCGCCGGCTCCTCGCCTTCGACCTGCGCCTCACCATCGGCCCCGGCCGCTTCCTCGGGGGCCGGGCCGCCCTCGTAGGTGGCTTCCAGATCGATGATGTCGCGCAGCGGCACGCGGCCTTCGCGGATCGCGTCGCGCCAGCCGATCACCGCGCGCATGGTGAGCGGGCTCTCGCACAGGGCCTCCAGGACCATGTTGCGGCCAGCCTCGATGCGCTTGGCGATCTCGATCTCGCCCTCGCGGGAAAGCAGCTCGATCGAGCCCATCTCGCGCAGGTACATGCGGACCGGATCGTCGGTGCGGCCGAGCTCTTCCTGCTCGGGCTCGTCGGCGTCGTCCTTGTCGGACTCTTCTTCCTTCTCGGCGGCCTGCTGGTCGTTGAGCTCCAGGTTCTCCTCGCCGTCGCCGCGGGCCCGGCTGTCGCCCTCCTCGGCCTCTTCGCGCACGACCGAAACGCCGCGGGATTCCAGATAGGCGATCATCTCGTCCATCTGTTCCGGCGTGGCGCTGGCCGGCAGGCCGTTGTTGAGCTGGTCGTAGGAGATCGACCCCTTCTCGCGCGCGGTCTGGACGAGCTTGCGCAAGGCGGGGTTGGCCTGGAGCAACTGCTCCACGCCGGTCCGCACGATCGTTTTGGCCGCAGACTTGGCCTTGCTCGACGACGTCGCCACCTTGAGGGGTTGGCTCTTCGCCATGCGGGAAACCTCCTGTCGCGGCCGATCCAAGCCGCCGACGCCGGAATTGCCGAAACCGCCCGGTGCCGTCACCGCGCGGTGATTTCGCGAATGTTGCTATTTTGGCACGTCGGATCCGGGAAGAGGGCGCGTGTCCTCAGTCTCCGATGTCTCCATCGGATTCCACCGAACCCGCGAAAGCCGCGCGCGCTCGCGCACGCAGTGCTCTCTTGCCACGAAGCCTGGCCCACTGTTCGAGGACCAGTTCGTCCGATGTCGCCTGGCGCTGGTTGTTACCAGATGACCAATCACCGAGGATCCGGTCGACAAGCTCGCCCAAGCCTGAACCGGCCAGATGGTGGCAGAGGGCGCTACCGTCAAGCTCTGTCGCGGGGTCGTCCTCCAAAGATAATGCATACCACTCCAGGATGTGGCTCACGAGCCGACGATGGTCGGGGACTTTCCACGCGAAATCGGCAACATCCTCTTCCAGCGACCGGAGCAGCCTCGGTTCAGCCAGCACCGGACGGAGCAGCGCATGTTCCAGGCGCTCGCGCTCGTCGAACGGGCGCAGCGTGCTGCCGGGCACCTGCGCGACCACGACCGGCCGGCGCTGCATCACCCGGAACGGCATCAGGATGTCGAGCCGGCGGCGGAACTCCGTCACGTATTGCCGCTGCAATTCGGCATCGCCGATCCGGCGCAGGCGCTCGATCGCGTCCCGGCGCAGGGCGGCGCGCCGCTCCGGCGTGTCGATCGGCCGTCCCTCGATGCCCACCGTCCACAGGAAATCGACCAGCGGCACCGCACCCTCCAGGACACGCTGGATCGCCGGGGCACCCTCGCTCCGCAGGAGGTCGTCCGGGTCCTTGCCCGGCGGCAGGAACGCAACCCGCAGCGAGCGCTCCGGCGACAGATGCGGCAGCGCACGCTCGGCGGCACGGTCGGCGGCGCGCCTGCCGGCCTCGTCGCCGTCGAAGCACAGGACCGGCTCCGGCGAGAGCTTCCACAGGCGCTGCAGCTGGCGCTCGCCCAGCGCCGTGCCGAGCGGCGCCACCGCGAAGGGCAGCCCGGCCTCGTGCATCGCGATCACGTCTATATAGCCTTCGACCACCACGATGCGGCGCGCGGCCCGGGCCGGGGCCAGGGCAAGGTCCAGGCCGTAGAGCAGTTCGCCCTTGTGGAAGAGCGGCGTGTCGGCGGTGTTCAGGTATTTCGGCTTGGCATCGCCCAGGGCGCGCCCGCCAAAGCCGACCACCCGGCCGCGCTCGTCGCGGATCGGGAACATCAGCCGGTTGCGGAACCGGTCGAAGGGTGCGCGGCCGGCTTCCTCGTCGATCAGGGCCAGCCCCGCCTCGGCGATCTTGCCGATCGACATGCCGCGCGCCGCCAGCGCCTCGATCAGCGCATGCCCGCCGCCCGGGGCAAAGCCCAGGCCGAACCGCTCCACCTGCTCCGGACGCATGCCGCGCCGCTCCAGATAGGCACGCGCTTCCCGCCCCTGCGCCGCGGCTAGCTTCCCGGCGAACCACTCGGCAGCGGCGGCGTTGACGGCGTACAGGTCCTGGTCGACCTGCGGGGCGGCCGGCCCCTCGCGCCGCGGCGCCAGGATCCCGGTCAGTTCCTCCAGGCGCTGCAGGGCATCGGTGAACTCGAGGTTCTCCACGCGCATCACGAAGTCGATGGCGTTGCCGTGCGCGCCGCAACCGAAGCAATGGAAGAAGCCCTTGTCCTCGACGACGCTGAAGGACGGGCTCTTTTCCTTGTGGAACGGGCAAAGGCCCTGCCACTCGCGCCCCTTGCGGGTCAGCCGGACATGGCGACCCACGATGTCGAGCAGCGGCAGGCGCGCCTTGAACTCCTCCAGGTTCGGCCGTGGCGCGCCGCTCACCCGTTTTCTCCGATGAAAGCTGCCCTAGTGCAGCCGCTGCTGCAGCATGACCTTCGCGCGGGCGAAGTCCATCCTTCCGGCGAACTGCGCCTTCAGCTCGGCCAGCACCTTGCCCAGATCCTTGACCTTCTGCGCGCCGGTGCGCGCCAGCGCCGCGTCCACCGCCTGGGCAGTGTCCTCGTCGCTCATGGCGGGCGTGAGGAAGCGCGAGATGATCTCGATCTCCTCCTCCTCCTGCCGCGCCAGCTCCAGCTGGCCCTGCTCCTCGTACCGGCTGATCTGCTCCCGGCGCTGCCGGATCATGGCCGACATCATGCGCTCGAGGTCGCCATCCTCGATCCCCTCGCCGCGGCCCGATTCCTTGTCGCAGATGCGCCGCTCGTTGAGCGCGCACTGCACCAGGCGGAGCGTCCGCACCGCGCACTCGTCATGAATGGCGGCCGCCTCCTTGAGCGCAGCCGCCAGCTTGTCACGCAACACCAACCCACCTCCGGTGGACGCATCGGCCGCTCACCGACGGACATCCCGACCCATCGGGCGCCGCGGGTCGTCGAGCGAGCGGCAGGTATCCTGCTGCCCGAAGCTATTCAAGTGGTATGCCTTCCTGAATTATGGGACATGTCCAGTCCATATTTGCTCCTTGTGTAGAACCAGTTCACTTGACCAGCAAGGTCGGCGATGGCAGAAGCGGCGGGGTCGTGACGCTCGTCACGGCCGCCGTTCCTGCACGTCCGCTGTTCAGGCTGACTTGTGCCGCATTCCCGGAAGGCGCGCCATGACCACACAAGGCTCCAAGCCAACCGCCGCCCTGGCGCTCGCAGATGGCACCGTGTTCCTCGGTCGAGGCCACGGGGCTGCCGGAATCCGCGCCGCGGAGATCGTGTTCAACACCGCCATCACCGGCTACCAGGAGATCCTTACCGATCCCTCCTATGCCGGGCAGATCGTGACCTTCACGTTTCCGCATGTCGGCAATGTCGGCGTGAACAGCGAGGATGTGGAGGCCAACACGCCCTACGCCGCCGGGGCGGTGTTCCGCGCCTTCCCGACGCCGCCCTCGAACTGGCGGGCCGAGCAGTCGCTGGAACAGTGGCTGGTCAGCCATGGGATCGGCGCCATCTCGGGCGTCGACACGCGACGGCTCACCCGCCACCTGCGCGACCAGGGCGCCCAGAACGCTGCCATCCAGGTGGCGCCCGACGGGAATCTCGACCTCGAGGCGCTCAAGGCGGCGGCGGCCGGCGCCCCGTCCATGGTCGGGCAGGATCTGGCCAGTGGCGTTTCGGCCACGCAGCGCTATGGCTGGGAGCAGGCCGGCTGGTCGCTCCAGGACGGCTACATGGTCGGCAAGGGCGACGGCCCGCATGTCGTCGCGGTCGACTACGGCATCAAGAGCAACATCCTGCGCTCCCTGGCTGAGCAGGGCTGCCGGATCACGGTCGTGCCGGCAGCCACCAGCGCCGCCGAAATCATCGCCCTGGACCCGGACGGCGTGCTGTTCGGCAACGGCCCGGGCGATCCGGCGGCAACCGGCGTGCATGCGGTGCCGGTGATCAAGGACGTGGTCGACGCCGACCTGCCGGTGTTCGGCATCTGCCTCGGCCACCAGATGCTCGGCCTGGCGCTGGGGGCGAAGACGACCAAGATGCGCTTTGGCCACCACGGCGCCAACCATCCGGTCAAGGACTTCACCACCGGCAAGGTGGAGATCACCTCGCAGAACCATGGGTTCGCCATCGACGAGGCCGGTCTGCCGCCGGGCGTGAAGATCACGCACCGCTCCCTGTTCGACGGCACCATCCAGGGCATCGCGCTGGAAGGGCGCCCGGTCTTCTCGGTCCAGTACCATCCGGAAGCGTCGCCCGGGCCCGCCGACAGCCATTACCTGTTCCAGCGCTTCGTGGAGGCAGTGCGCGCCCGACGCGCGTCCGCCTGACCCTCCTTCCTTAAGCCCCGCCCTGAACGTCCGACCGGCCGAGCCTGACCCATGCCCAAACGTACCGACATCAAGTCGATCCTGGTGATCGGCGCCGGCCCGATCGTGATCGGCCAGGCCTGCGAGTTCGACTATTCCGGGACGCAGGCCTGCAAGGTCCTGCGCAGCGAGGGCTATCGGATCGTCCTGGTCAATTCGAACCCGGCGACGATCATGACCGATCCGGAAACGGCGGACGCGACCTATATCGAGCCGATCACGCCGGAATTCGTCGCCAAGATCATCGAGAAGGAGCGGCCGGACGCGCTGCTCCCGACCATGGGCGGCCAGACGGCGCTGAACACGGCCAAGGCCCTGGCCGAGAGCGGGGTACTGGAGAAGTTCGCGGTCGAGCTGATCGGCGCCAAGCTGCCGGCGATCGACAAGGCCGAGGACCGGGCGCTGTTCCGGGAGGCCATGATCAAGATCGGCCTCGACATGCCGAAGTCGGTGGTCGTGCGCTCGATGGAGCAGGCGCGGGAAGCCCTGGAGATCACCGGGCTGCCGGCGATCATCCGGCCGTCCTTCACGCTGGGCGGCACCGGCGGCGGCATCGCCTACAACAGGGAAGAGTTCGAGCGGATCGTCACCTCCGGCCTCGACGCCTCACCGATCACCGAGGTGCTGGTCGAGGAATCGGTGCTCGGCTGGAAGGAGTACGAGATGGAGGTGGTCCGCGATCACGCGGACAACTGCATCATCATCTGCTCCATCGAGAACGTCGATCCGATGGGTGTGCATACCGGCGACAGCATCACGGTCGCCCCGGCGCTCACGCTGACCGACAAGGAATATCAGCGGATGCGCTCCGCCTCGATCGCGGTGCTGCGCGAGGTGGGCGTCGATACGGGCGGCTCCAACGTCCAGTTCGCGATCGACCCGGCCAGCGGCCGCATGGTCGTGATCGAGATGAACCCGCGCGTGTCGCGCTCCTCGGCGCTGGCGTCCAAGGCCACCGGCTTCCCGATCGCCAAGGTCGCGGCCCTGCTGGCCGTGGGCTACACGCTGGACGAGATCAAGAACGACATCACCAAGGTCACGCCGGCCAGCTTCGAGCCGTCGATCGACTATGTCGTGACCAAGATCCCGCGCTTCACCTTCGAGAAGTTCCCGGAAACCGAACCTCTGCTGTCCACCGCGATGAAGTCGGTGGGCGAGGTGATGGCGATCGGCCGGACCTTCCAGGAAAGCGTGCAGAAGGCCCTGCGCGGCCTGGAGACCGGGCTGTCCGGCTTCGACGAGATCGAGCTGCCGGACGACGTGGAGCCCACCGACGCGCTGATCGAGATGCTGGGTCAGCCGACGCCGGACCGGTTCCGGGTGGCCGCCCATGCGCTGCGCATCGGCATGAGTGTGGAGGAGATCCACCGAATCACCCGCTTCGACCCCTGGTTCCTGCGGCAGATCGAGGAGATCGTGCAGGCCGAGGCGCAGCTGTGCGCCCATGGGCTGCCGGAGGACCGGAGCGAGCTGCACGGCCTGAAGGCCATGGGCTTTTCCGACAAGCGCCTGGCGAAGGTCACCGGATCGACCGAGGAGCGGGTCCGCGCCCGGCGCCAGGAGCTCAGGGTCCATCCGGTCTTCAAGCGGATCGACACCTGCGCCGCCGATTTCGAATCGCAGACACCCTACATGTACTCGACCTACGAGGCACCGGCGTTCGGCGAGGACGAGGCCGAGGACGAGAGCCGGCCGTCGGACCGGACCAAGGTCATCATCCTGGGCGGCGGGCCCAATCGGATCGGCCAGGGGATCGAGTTCGACTATTGCTGCGTGCACGCCGCGTTCGGTCTGAAGGATGCCGGCTTCGAGACGGTGATGGTCAACTGCAACCCGGAAACGGTCTCGACCGAC
>VFQN01008193.1_pt1 | contig 10721 bp, 7 predicted proteins | sample 3512371 | NCBI WGS metagenome assembly VFQN01 (sample SAMN10412370, study PRJNA504923) | tailings metagenome | isolation source: Replicate 2 from Balatoc abandoned mine | place: Philippines: Itogon, Benguet | collected 2017-08-28 | reverse complement strand
TGAATCTCTTCCTTCGCGGACGTAATCGCCTGCAGCATCGACGAGAACCCGCGGATGGCCCGCAGTCCGGAGCAGTCTTCCCATTCCGTCCGGCGGACATAGTCCCTCGCCCTGCCACGACCTTCCACACTGCACTTCTTGCTGGAAAAACTGTCGAGGTCGGGAAAGCCACACAGGGCGATCACCTGCTGGTCAGTCCGGATTTCACAAGGCGTCATGCCGATGCCGGCGAAATCAACGAGCGTGCGCGTCTCTTTCTGCGTCCGTTGCGTGCGGCTGATTTCATACTCATAGATGACGCAGGGCGTTTCCGACATCGGAGCCACAATCGGCCGCTCATAAGGCTGAATCACCCCGGCCACCGCGGCCAGTTGCCCGTCAACCGGCGTCAGTCCCTCCAGCGCATTCCGCAAAGCGCGCACCATGCCGCCCTGCTGCCAGGCGTTCCAGAGGGCTCCCACACAGAACCAGACGGCCGTCCCCAGGCCCCCTGCCGCATACCAGGCCTCCGGCGAGGGGACGACGTGCTGCAGTCCCTGGTGATAGGCGAGAATCAGGCCGGTGAGCAAGGCGAGAGTCAGATAGCAGCCGGCTTTCATGATTCACTTTGAAGAGGAGAGGGACTCGCGAAACCCCCAGCGGTGATCGGGCGGACCGCGGAGCGTTCGTCGACGGAATGCTGAATATGGGAACCGGCCGGGTGAGCAGTGGCGCACACCCGGCCGGAGGCCCTGAATCTGACAAAACCTCCCTGGAACGGGGAAGTTCAGTCTTCGATCTTCAGAAAGCCGACGGCGTTGTTGTTGTTCATGGGGATAATCAGCTGCTTGTGCTTCGGATCGTAGCCCATCGAGGCAGCGCTCGGGATGCCGGCGGCGATCACTTCGGCCTTCTTACCGGGACGAATGCGGGACACGCTGCCGAAACGGACGCTGCTGACGTACTTCGTACCGTCCGGCAGAATCACCAGACCATCATTCCCGCCTTCTGCCGCGTGTTCGGTGCGAATCAGTTTGCCGTCCAGGTCGAACGTCATCACGTCGTTATTGCCGACATTCACCACAACCACGTTGCCGTCCGGATCAATCGCCACTCCGTTCGGAGTGACCAGCGGCTTGCCGTCCACAAAGGTCGACACCTCGCCTTTGGCCGTGATCTTGTAGACGCGTTCCGGAGGCCGGGTGTTGGAGATATACATCGTCCCGTCTTTGGCCACGCCGATGCCGTTCAGGAAGGTGGCATCTTCCACCGGATACGCCGGGCCGGGTTTGCCGGTCGCCAGATCGAAGGTCCGCACCACGTCAATATCTGCCGCATACAGCACGCCGTCCCGGATTGCACTACCCAGCGGATGATTGAGCGTCAGGCCGTCGCGTGTCGCCCCGATCCACTTCGCCGTATGCACGGAGCCATCCGGATTGAGCAGCGACACATAACCGTCGTTCTCTTCCTGCGTCTGCGGCACACCGGCGTTCATCACCACGATCAGGTCGCGGGCAGTGTCGTAAGTACAGCTTTCGGCAAAGCGGAAGCTGCCGTACACCTTGACGTTCTTCGTCATCGTGACGAATTCGCCGGCTTCGTTGACAGCACCGAGCGGCTTGCCCGCCTCGAAGACTTTCTTCGGGGCAGCCTCCTGCGCCAATGTCGCGCCACCGATCGCCAGCAATGTTCCCAGAGTCGCGGCCAGAGAAACCTTCATCTGCCAGTATCCTTCCGAGTGGTCAAAATCCCGGTTGCCCGCCCGCCTGCTCAGATGCACCTTCGCTGATGCGAGCGTCCCACTGGTATACCCGATGAACATTTGCCGGGGTAGTGTGGCGAGGGCAGGGCGAAATGAGGGGGCCTTGCCACTTCCAATCCTCGCCCGGAAAAATGCCGGAAAAACCGTGAGATCCATCGCCAGGCGGGATTTTCAGGGTGTGGGACGATGTGTCACACTCCCGGTTGTGACGGTGAACTGTCGTGAGACAGAACTGCCGTTGCAGCCAGATCCCCGGGCTCGCGGATGGCGCTCATGTCGTTGCCGGAAACTCAGCTTCCGCTGGTGATTCGTCTGCGAGATCCTGCAGATCAGACGGCCTGGGCCGGATTCGTCGCCGCGTATTCCCCGTTTCTGACGGCCTTCTTTCAGGCGCGCGGCCTGCAGTTGGCCGATGCGCACGATCTCACCCAGCAGGTGCTGCTGTCCGTAGCCCGCAGCGTCGGCGACTGGTCGCCAGACGGGCGACCGGAATCGTTTCGACGCTGGTTGCTGACAATTGCCCGCAACGTCGCCCTGAAATTTCTGCAGCGAGATCTGCGACGCCCCCGCTCCGACGGCGGCACTGGTTTCCAACACTGGCTGCAGGATCAACCGGCTGACGGGACATCCGCCAGTGAGCAGGCAACCGTGGCCCTGCAGCAGTTCCGCCAGGCAGTCTTCCGCTTCGGCCTGCAACAGATTCGACCGGAATTCCGGGATGCGACCTGGGCCGCTTTCTGGCGCACAGCGATCGGTCAGGAACCGGTCGCCGTCGTTGCCGACAGCCTCGGTCTGACCGCCGGCGCGATCTACATGGCCCGCAGTCGGGTGATGGCCCGACTGCGCGACTTCGCCCGCCAGTTCGATCCCGACGAGTTCTCTCCCTGGGAGGACGCCGAGCCATGAACACCGCCCTGTGTGAAGAGATCAGCCAGCTGATTCCGGCCTGTCTGCGGGACGAACTCACGCCGGACGAGACCGCCCGAGTCGCGGCTCATCTGGACGTTTGCCAGGCATGCCAGGCCCGTCTGGAGCAGACTGCTGCCCGGGCGGAGGACTGGCAGCAACTTCCGCCCTGCGGTCACACCGTCGTCACACCGAATCCCCCGGAGTCCGGTGACGAATCCAATGCCTTCGGCGGATCGCTGGCAGACTTCGCCGTGCATTTTCTCGCGCCGGCCACAGCCCCCGATGCCATCGGCGAACTGGACGACATCGAGATTCTCGGCATCGTGGGTCGCGGCGGCATGGGCGTGGTGCTGAAAGGTCGCCAGACCTCCTTGCAGCGGCTGGTCGCGGTCAAGTTGCTGCGTCCGGAGTTGGCAGAACAGGCAGTTTCCCGGAAGCGCTTCATCCGGGAAGCCCAGGCGATGGCGGCGGTCGTGCATCCCAATGTCCTGCCGATTCATTCGGTGCGCATGACCGGCCGCTTGCCGTATCTGGTGATGCCGTTCCTGGACTGTGAATCGCTGGAACAGCGACTCCAGCGGGTTGGCACGCTGGACGTGGTCGATGTGTTGACGATCGGCCTGCAAGTCGCGCGAGGGCTGGAAGCGGCTCATGCGCAGGGGCTGGTGCATCGGGATGTGAAACCCGGAAATATTCTGCTGGAGCGCTCCGGGCCGCGGGTCTGGCTGGCCGACTTCGGGCTGGCCCGCGCTGGCAATGATGTCACGCTGACGGTTTCCGGTCTGATCGCCGGCACGCCGCTGTTCATGTCGCCCGAACAGGCGCGGGGTGAGTCGATCACCGATCGCTCCGACCTGTTCAGCCTGGGCAGCGTCATTTACATGATGTGTACCGGACATCCGCCGTTTCGGGCAGAAACGCCTTACGGCGTGATCCTGCGCATCTGCGAGTCCCGCCCCCGGGCGCTCCGCAGTTACGAACCGTCCCTGCCCGACTGGCTGCAACGGCTGGTGGACTGGCTGCACAAGCGCGATCCCGACGACCGGCCCGAGTCCGCGGCGGACGTGGTCGCGATTCTGGAGCAAACGCTGCGGGCCTGTCAGCGACCGGAGTCCTGTGAACTGCCGTGGGAACTGACTGAAGCCGCTGATGATGACGAGAACGACGAACATCCCTGGACGTTCCGGGGAGCGCTGTCACCACTGACCCGGCCTGCGTGGCTGGTCGGACTTGCCGGAGGACTGCTGATGATCACCCTGACTGGTTCATTGCTGCTGCTGACTGCCGCCGGCGGATTGCCGGAACAAGCTGACGTCGCGACGGTGCCTGCGCCGCCCACGCTCGCAGAGCCGGACTTTGCTCCGGTGCCTCCCGACGTTGAGCCGCTGGTGATCGCCCAGGCGTCCGCAGCCGGTTCAACCCCCGTCAGGAACGACACTCCGTACGCCTCTTCGGCCGAGGCCTACCGTTTGGCGGCAGCGTTTCTCGCACAAAAGGAGTACGCGAAAAGTCGCCAGCCGCTGGAAGCGGCAGTGAAGCTGGCGCCGGATGACGCCGACCGCGTGAAGTACTATCGCGCGCTCATCCCCGCCTACACCATGGCCGACGACTGGCAGCTGAAGGCCAATGCCCTCGATTTCATCATTACCCATGCCGGCCAGTCTGCGGAGCGGTCGCTGGCCCGCACAGACCTGCTCGGGTTTGTGCGACAGCGCGGCAAGACCAAAGAACTGGTGCAGCGTTATGAAAAGCGCCTGCAGCAGCAGCCGGACGATGAGGTGGCTCTGTACATCCTGTCCGAGGCCTATGCGCGGCTGACCGATGAACCGCAGAAGGCAGCGACCTTGCTCGAACGCATGGCCGCCCTGAAGAAGGTCGCCGGCGAGGAACCTGGCCTGCAGGAGTCTGCTCAACTGGCCGAACAGTACGTCAAGGCCCGCAAGTACAAGGTGGGAGCAGAACTGTTTGAAGCGCTCGCGAAACGGGATCAGACCCTGGCCGCCTGGCACCACAAGGAAGCCGGCCTCGCCTGGCTGAAGGCCAAAGAGAATACGAGGGCGCTCGCCGCTGCCAAAGCCTCCGCCGCTTCACCGCCCGAGCAGCGCTCGCAACTCCTGCAGTACTTCTGGCAACGCGGCCTGGCAGACCTTTTCACCGACCTCGGCGAACCCGCCCTCGCCATCCCGCACTACGAACAGGCACTCGCCCAGGCCACCATCGACGGCTACCGGAAAGAAACCGAACAGCGCCTCGCCCGGGCTCGCGAACTCGTCAAATGAGCGACAAGAAACCGTAGGGTGGGCTCCGCCCACCAGTTTTCTCGACCCTCAAGAAACGAGAACGTGCGGCGGGTAACTGTGACTCAGGACCGATTTCCCTCGTAAAGGAACATCAGGCCGGGTTAGCTGGCAGGCATAACCCGGCCTGACGTTCACGATGCGTCCTGGCCACCCAAAGACGCCTCGTCTCTCAGTTCGCACGCCGGCGCTGGAATGTGACGCCGATTCCGTTTCGCAGGTGATCCGCCATCGCAATTGCGACGTTAAACTCAATGTCACAATCATCCCGGAGGATGTCACAGAAAATAGAAAACAGCCGTGAGAATTTTATGCTCCCGCTCGCGACTTCCTGGACTCAGCGATCTGTGGAAGAACAACAGGCACTATGGCAACGGCTACAGCAGTTTGAGTTTGATCGCCAGCCGGCGGTGCTGACATTTTCTGCCCGACTGGGTCGTGAACAGGGCTGGTCGCCGGAGTTCACCCGCCGCGTGCTGGCAGAGTACCGGCGGTTTCTGTTCCTGTGTGCGATCGCAGGTCACCCGGTCTGCCCCTCTGAAGCAGTCGATGCGGCCTGGCATCAGCATCTCATCTACAGTCGGTCGTACTGGCTGGATCTTTGCGAAGACACATTGCGTTTCCCGCTGCATCATGTGCCGACCACCGGCGGACCAGACGAAAGTCGCAAACATCACCAGATGTATCAGCAGAGCCTGGCCAGCTATCGTCGCGTCTTTGACGAGGAACCGCCGGCCGACATCTGGCCTGCAGCTGAAGTGCGATTCGGTCACCACCCGCCGCGGCATGTCATCAGTTCACAGAACTACTGGCGGATTCCCAAACCCGTTTGGTGGCAACGCCTGTGTCAGGAGCAAAGATATCTGGCTGCAGCTGCATTACCGCTGCTGGCAGCGGGCATCAGTCCCCTGAACTGGAGCGGCCCGCAGTTTCTGCTGCTCTTCGCCACGTTGTACGTGATCTTTCTCGTGTTCTCACTGCTGTATCGCAACTACCAGCGGGATGTGCCCGAGGTGCTGGAGCGGTCGCTGACTCCAGACGAGGTTGCCTGCCTCAGCCTGGGACGGGCAGGCACCGTGAACGCGGCGGTCGCAGGGATGTTGAGCCAGCAGGAACTGATCACGGCTCCCCGGCGAGGGTTACTGGGCGGCATCGTCCGTAGCGGCCTGGTGAAATTCGGACCGGGTGCCACGCGGCCGGATGCGTCCCGGCGACTGGAACGCGCCATTTATCAGGCGGTCGACCGGCAGCCGCAAACGCTGGCGGAGATCCAGCAGACCGTCGCTGTGGAAACACAGGCAATCGCGGATCGTCTGATGGACGATGGCTACCTCGTCAACCGGGAGCGGGCATGGGCAGGACGCTGGATTCCGGCGATGGCGTTTCTGGCGTTACTCGGATTCGGCTTCATCAAGCTGCTGGTCGGAATTTCCCGCGGCAAGGACGTCGGATTTCTCGTGATCGCCCTCTTCATTATCTTCACGACCACTCTCTGCTTTCTGGCACGAATACAGCGCTCGATGGCGGGCGATCAAAAGCTGGAGCGATTGAAGAAACAGCACACCGAATTAAAGGCATCAATCAGTTCCGGAGACGCCACCCGGGAACAGGTGATGCTTGGTGCGGCCCTGTTCGGTTCCGCCGTGCTGGTCGGGCCACTCTACCAGGACTTGCGTGCTGCCTGGCGGCAGACGGCCCAGGGTGGTAGTGACTGGAGCGGAGTCTCCGGATGCGGGGGCAGCGGGTGTGGCGGCGGGTGTGGCGGTTGCGGGGGCGACTGAATCGTCGGGCAGGCAAGCAGGTGCATCGGCTCCGGTTCTTTCAAGTCCCCCGCCGCCCCAGCTAGCCGACTGTCCCTCAGCCGGCATTCACGGGCGTAATATCACAGAGTCGGGCTGTGAAATGACGAGAGAGGGCGGCAACCTGGTTGCTTTCAACGTCGCATTCAGATTCTGCGGCTCGCTGGTGGCCGACATTCTGACCTGCGCAGCCAGCTCTCGCAGCCGCGTGAAATCCACATCCTGATCGACATCGGTACGAAACTGGCTGTCCCATTGATTGCCGAAACGCAGGATTGTGGATTTCGGCAAATGCACCTTCATCCCGGCGACCGGGCTGATGTCGACATCAAAGCGGCTGATCTGGAGCATTGACACTACGCACATCGTCTGGTTGGCCCGCTCGGAAACCGAAATGATTCGCCATGGAACCCAGCTGCCGCCGTCCACCTGTTTCCGCTCCGGCACATGAACGGTCGTGACAGAGTGATCTTCGGCGGTCACTACAATTTTTTCGGGAAGACAGCCTTCTGTGGGTAGCAAGGTGAATTCGATGCTGCCGCCGTCCGGTTTGCTGATCGTCGTAAAGTGGACCACCACCCGGGGCGGTTGCGCGTCTGGTTCATGCTGAACGGTCGCTGTCAGATCCCGACCAACGCGGGCTGCCAGCATGTCAAAGCCAAATGCATCCCGGGGCGAACAGTCAAGCAGGTAGTCAAACGGAACCGGGACCGCATCATGCAGTTCTTGCAGTTCAACGTCTTCCAGGATGACTCCGTGACCACCTTTGGCATCGCTGCGTACGAAGATACCGAGCTGGTCATTTTTCAACAGCGAAACCTGACGACGTGAATTTCCGGACGCTCCCTGATCGCTCTCAAAAAAGACTTGCTGACCATATTCGCGAACACCGGCCTTCATCCAGGTCACTCGCGAGTCGACCTCCGCTGGCACCGTCCATGTCGCCGCATCCTCTTTGATCGACGCCGGGGAGTACCAGGGGCTGTTCCGCCAATCCGCCTCGTCACGGATTACACCGCGCGTAATCTCAAATTCGCAGCGAACCTGCTCGATTTTTCGCCGGTTGTTCCGCCACCGGGAGACGAGTGTGTCCAGTTCATCGTTCGCAAGAAGTTCGACCGGAAAACATGCGGCCCATCCCAGACAAGCCAGAATCACCAGTGATCTCATTTCGACATCCTGTCCAGAGAGCTGTCAGCGAGCGCCGCCCTTTACAGAGTCAGTTGCCGTGTAACGGCTTTAACGTCTTTTGAACAGACGAACCTGTTGAGTTAACCCGGTAAGAGGCTGGGGGTAGGACTATTTTCCCACGTAAATAGTCATTCATAGCCTCAGTGCGCGAAGACCCTGCTCTCCTGGACGACTCGCAGCGCTGCGACTTGCTTTCGCAATCTTTTCAGGGGGATAGACGAGAGAAAATCGCTGTAAAACAGCGAAAAACACCAGCCCGCAGCGCCAGCGAGGAAGTCCGGTCTTCCTCGCTGGCGCTTCGGGCTGGTGAATCATCCGGGCGATGACGTTCCGTTAACCGATTTCGACTCCATGCCCCCACGCTCATCCAGAGGTCTTTCACACTCCTCTTGCACCTCAGCCACGTGGCGTTTCCGGCAAAGTCACAAACCAGGGCTGGCTTGCCATGGATCTCACGCACCCAGTTGTTGGCGCAGGTTCGCAAAGTCATCCTTGAGTTCGGACAGTTGCTGCCTCAGTTCCGACACCTGCGACGTCAGTTCCAGCACCGTGTTTTCCAGTTCGCTGATCTGCGCGGCAGAGGCAGCGGGTGCTGGGGAGCCGCTGGCGCTGGCGGGTGCCGTTGCGGGGACGGAAGCTGTGGCCGGAGTGTCCTGCCAGACGGACAGTGCCTCGTGGTTCTCGCCGGGGTTGTAGAGGTTGTGGTCGACCTCAATCCCGCGGCGTTCAAGCGGACCATTCGCGCGGACCAGCCCCAGATCCAGCAGGGCCTGCAGTTCGACCCGCAGGTCTTCCTGGTTGGGGATATCGACCATCCGGCTGGCGCGGGTGCGCAATTCGCCCAGCTGCTGGCGGCCGCGGAGCATCAGTTCGGTCATGATCGCCAGTTGTCGCTCGTTGAGCGTGGTGCGATGCCGCAGATAATGGCGATACCGTTCGGTGCGACCGCCTTCGGTCTGGAGTTCGCCGACGAAACCGATTTCCCGCAGCTCGCCCAGCGTCTGATGAACATCGTCTTCGTCGTAATTGGTGGCAGGATCGCGATTGCTTTTCTGGTTGCAGCCGGCGATGGTCGCCTTAAGGGTCAGTGGATACTGATCGGGAGTGGTAAATGCCTTCTCCAGCAGGGTGCCGAGGACGCGGCGCTGCTTGCGCGACAGATGCTTCAGGGGAATCGGTTCCATCGATGAGGCGGCCATAGCAGTCTGTTCCAGAAAGGCGTGGCGAAGGTTCCAGGTCCGGCAACGAGGTCGCGAACCGCAACTCCCGATCAGGGAGGTCCGGTTTCAGTCAGGTCGTCTTGAGTCAGGTCGTGACCGGAATGAAGGGAGCGCTGCGGGGGGAGCCAGCCTGGCTCTCCCGGGACGAACCGCCAGGGATGGTATCGCGCCATCCCGTTCCGGCCAACAGCGAAGGGATTGTCCGCCGTCGCTGACCGGCGTACAGTGGAAGCCGCCAGGCTGTGACGTTTGCAAGAACGTCAGTCTGTCCGCCTCCAGAGACATTGTCCCGGCCTCCCTGTGACATGGTTGAAGATCCTGCCGGATTGCCGACCATCCAGCCAGACCGTCTGATTCCATGCACCCGCGTTTTTCCTGCCTGATCAGCGGTCTGTTGCACGCCCTGGCGGTGTGGATGCTGGCATCTGCCGACGATGTGTTGCACGTGGATTTTGCCGTGCGGGCAGGTCAGGCGATGCCGGCCATTTCCCAGGCAGCCCACGCCCAACCGGTTTTGCTGGACTCCCGTCTGCCCGCCGAAAGCGCGATGGAGGTTCCCTCGCCTGTTTTTCCCGAGATTCCGCCGGAACCGGTCGAACTGCTGGCCGCGGCAGATCTCGATAGTCAGCCGCTCCCCCGCGACCCTCCCTCCTCCCGCTTTCGCCGTACGGAGCACGCACGCACAACAGACGAGACCGCACCCGCAGTCGAGCCGACAGACGCCATGCTGCAGGAGCTGGCAGTGGTCCCCGCACCGACCCGGCCTCTGGAAATTTCCGCGATATCAGAACCCCTGCCAGACCGCACGCCGATCCTTCCCCGAGCAGAGACTCCGTCACGGCAGCCGCTGGAAGTGACGGAGGCAGAACTTCTGCAGGAACGCGCACCGGAATCGGTGACTCCGCGCAATTCCCGTGCCCGACTGCCCAGATCGACCGCCATGCCGGCAATCGCCGAACTCCCGCCGCGGCTGATGGCAGAGGCCACTCCGCATTCGACCTCCTCACCCTCCCGACTGCCGACCGCCTCGCCCACCAACCCGGAACCGGAAGTTCAGCGGCTCACGACCGCCGCTCCACCGCAGACGGTCGCGGAGTTCACCGAACCGGCCGAATCCCGGCAGGAAGCGATGGCCGCGAACGACGCGCAAGGCGCGAAGGTCGATCACTTGCCCCGCCCCCTGCCGGAAAATCGTGAGCCGGTCTATCCGGAAGACCTGCGGCGGCGACAAATCGGCGGCCGCGTGCTGCTGTCCGTGCTGATTGCCGCCGATGGCAGTGTCAGCGAGGTATTCGTGGCCCAGAGTTCCGGCCAGCCGGCACTGGACTCCGCAGCGGTGACTGCCATCCGGGCCTGGCGCTTCGTTCCGGCTCAGCGCGGCCCGCAAGCGGTGGCATACCGGGTGCAGTTACCGGTCAATTTCTCGATTCGCCGCTGATCATGGTGCGGAACAGAACCTGGGAAAGCCCAGCAAATGATTTGACACTGAGTCTCAATGTCAGTAAAGTTGACTCAGCCAGCAGCACACGCCAGCGAGACTGGACCAGATTTCCAACTCTCA
>VFQN01008192.1_pt1 | contig 10721 bp, 14 predicted proteins | sample 3512371 | NCBI WGS metagenome assembly VFQN01 (sample SAMN10412370, study PRJNA504923) | tailings metagenome | isolation source: Replicate 2 from Balatoc abandoned mine | place: Philippines: Itogon, Benguet | collected 2017-08-28 | reverse complement strand
CATCCAAGGGATTGTCTCAGCTACGGGCTTCACTGGGGATATCCTTCCCCTTATACATGTGGTCCCTGACGTAGCTGTTTCATTTACTGAATGAGTTTCTCTGTTTCTCAGTCGTGTACCGTACTGCTGTCAGCCCTGTACTGCCTTACGGCGGTACAGCGTGTGTCATAAGCATACATAGTTATGTTTTGTCGCTGCTGGTGCTGCTACGTCCTGCGAGAGTGCTGCTGGAATGGTGTGATGAGATACTGAAACCCTGCGGTGCTCAAATCTTCACAGCCGCCGCCCAGCTCAACCCAGTAGGTGACGGGGTTAAGGGAGGAGGGCGCACCTCGGCCACCTGGCTGTCACAAACCACTCTGTTTGCTCAAGGCAAGTACGCGGAATCTACGTCGTGTCAGGCAGTAGTCACAAGTTAGAGGAGAAGCAGTACACGGCACAAGAGGCTGTCCTGGGATGTCCTGGGATGTCTCTACCGTCCACGCACCTTACACTGACCAGTCAGCCGCTGTGCCCCCTAGGAGAGGTAGCAAGGGTTACAGGAGGGGGCATGGTGTTAGACATTAGACATGGTAAGTCCATGCGGCACGCTCCATCCCCTGCGGGGGCCCTCGTTAAACCAGTTGCCTTGAACCATGCAAAAACTCTTAAATAGATCACGGCCCTCCTGGCCGTCGTTGCACTCCGCGTGAACATCCCTGAACATCCCTTCATGTGCACTACCGGTGCAGAGAACCAACGGCAAAATCACATTAAAGCCTCGTGGACCACAGATGCGCCCTTGGCATATGCACTCTCACTCACATGGAGCTGACAGCCCCACCTCCCGCAGGGGGTATTCCAACGCCCATGCTCACGCAGGTTGACCACGCACAGCAAGCCGCTGCGTCCCAAGATGTCATACCAGGAACGTATATTATGATGTGATCATGTTTAAGCAATCGCACTGGTGCACGCGAAAGCTGTTGCCCTGCAGTGGAACATGCATATGAATATTGTGCCCTGCACAACCTTATGGAACAGCACCCCAATCAGCCAGCCTGATCACCTAGGCAATTGTCCTGATCCGCACAACCACAGTTACTTACGAACGGAGGCAAAGATCTTGCGACATCAGCAATACGCAGTGCAGCCCTAAGGGTGTCCAGGCCCCATCAGTATTCGCCCAGACCCGCAGCGGCACCCTGCACAGGTGGCTGCCGGCTGGTGCCCCCGGCACGTACCGACAGCAGGTGCACCTGTCCCGGCCCCTATGGCCGCCCCTCATGACACAGGCCTGCAACACACCGCCGCCGTACAACCTCGCGCATATGCACCTGCCAATGGCACAGGCTGGTCGTCCTGCCACCCCGCCGCCCATCCCCTGCCGCCTCCCAACAAGGACAACCGCCGCCACGCCCACATGCCCGCGAATCACTCGGCGTCCAGCCCTACCATCTTCCCGCAGGTCGCTGTCCATGTGCGCCTGCCCGGGCCCCCGCCTGCCCCTCAGATGACCAGCTGGTTGGGCCCCTGCCCCATGCCGCCCTTGTTGTACATCTGCTGCTGTCCGTGGATGGGCGGGTAGGCGGGCTGCTGCTGCTGCAGGCTGGGCCGCTGCTGCAGGCTGGGCTGCGGGTCGGAGTAGTGCGCGCCTTGCACGCCCACCCCCATGCGCGCCGCCCCCGGGCTCATCTGCTGCTGCTGCTGCTGTTGCTGCTGGTACTGCTGCTGCTGGAGCTGCTGCTGTTGCAGCTGCAGCTGCTGCAGCTGGTGTTGCAGTTGCTGCTGCTGTTGCTGCATCACAGGCGCGGGGTTGGGCGGCGGCTCGGGCGCTGCGCGCTGCGGCTGCGCGGTGCGGTAGGTGCGCCAGGCCTTGCTGTGCGCGTCCACCATGGCCTCCAGCTCGTGCACCAGCTCGTTGCTGGTGGGCCGCTCGCCGGGCGCCGCGGGCAAGAAGCGCTCGGCACGGGGCGGGGGGGGGAGGGGGGGGGCGGGGAGGGGAGGGGAGCTGGTGTGGTGCGGACGGCGGCGACAGCGTCGGCGGCAGACCGAGGAACACCAGGTGACCCGCATGTGGTGCTCAGGGCTGGCGTGAAACACATAGAACAGCAGTCTGTGGCCGTCAAAGTCGGGATGCCAGCAGCGGACGGGCGTGCCGCAACTGCACGGTGGCTCATGCGCCTGCTCGCAGGCCCGCTGCCGCGCCCTCCCAGCGCCTCCCTCGCCCTGGGGCCCCACGCACCCACCTGTACTCGGCGGGCACCCACACGGGGAACTGCGGGCGCAGGTTCTCGCGCACCACGCCACGGATGATCTGCTTGGTGGTGAGCCCCTGGTACAGCCGCGTGCCGCACACGATCTGCCACATGAGGATGCCGAACGCGTATAGGTCGATGGAGGCGTTGAGCGCCTTCAGGCCTGCGAGGACAAGGAGAGCAGGGTTGCAGGGATAAGATGCTGTCGCGCAGCGTACTGTAATGCTCTGGCGCAATCAACACCATGTCATCGACACCCGAGCGCAGTCGTCTGTCGACAGTGTCACAATGCGTCAAAGTTGCACGCGCAGGCAAGGTCCACGTACACGGCACGCCACCTGCCCATGTATCTCTGCGGTTGCCGGGCTCCCGGCGCCGCCCACCCATGCCCCGGCACTCACCCGCCAGCGACTCCGGCGACATGTGTGTTAGCGTGCCGCTGCCCACCGCCTCGTCGATGACCAGCTGCCCGTCCTCGTCGTGCGCCATCATCTGGGCGGGAGGGGCAGGGGCAGGGGGACGCGGGGGAGTTATAGGGTGGGCACTTGGGGTGCGACGGGGCCAGGCACTAAAGCAGAAGGGTGGAGGCACGTCCTACGGTGTACCGCCAGGCGACTAGGGACCTATCGGGTTCCTCGTCGACTCGCCCACAAACAGGGCGGCGATCAGGCTGACGCGTTCGTGTTTGCGGGAAAGGGCCCGCCAAGCAGCAGGCTGTTTACGCCACAGGCTTGCTTGCCGCCCGCCCGCCGATACGGCGACCTCGCTGCGGCGCCGCGCGGTTCGCCCCTGCTTCCTGTCGCACCTTGGCCAGCCCGAAGTCCGACAGCTTGGCAGTGAAGCCGCGCGGGTCCCTGGGCGCGGCCTTGAGCAGCACGTTCTGCGGCTTGAGGTCGCAGTGCACCACGTGCAGCGAGTGCATGTGGCGCAGCGCCTGGGGAGGGGGGAGGAGGGTGGCGGGCAGGAGCAAGTGTTAGCTTCGCCTATATCACATGCAGTACTCTGCAGCGCTGCGGATGACCCCTTTCCGTGCGCCAAAGGCCAGCTGCAGCCATTTTAATCCCCTCATTTTCCTTCCCCTCCAGCAAACTATGCCATCCAGGGCCCCGTAGCCCCTGCCGCCGCACCAGCGCAATCTCCAGCAGCGTGGTGTAGATGGCCCGCAGGTTGAGCTGCAGGTGGCCGCGGGAGGCGCGCTCGCCGTCGGCTGCGGGGGGCGGCAGGGCGTCAGAGGGCTAGGGGGTCAAGGGGTGGAGGCGGCGGGGTGCGGGACTTCGTACAGAGGACGGCGGGCACACGTGTGGGCTATTCGTACGCACTGTTGTGAAAAAGCAAGCTACTCACCCCCGGGCCCGCCGCGGTCGTAGAAGGCTCGTTGGTTGATGGCGTTCTGGGGATGGCACATGGGACAAGGGCAGCCGTAAGGGCAGCGCTGAGCGGGGCAACAACCAGCTGCATACCACGGTTACAGGTATCACATGTGTTGCACACCCAGATCCTAGTGCTGCCCCGTGTGCCCGTTTTCCGCCCCCGGGGAGCAGCTCGGCAACGCACCGGCCCATCCACCGGAGCACCCCAGCCCTCCCGTACGGCGCCCCCCGCCCCCCCCCCCCCAGCGCCCCCCGCCCCCACCTTAAGCGTGCCCATGTCGCAGAACTCCTGCACCAGCACGATGACGCCGCAGCCGCGGGCTGTGGGGTTGGGTGCAGGTTGGGAGTTGGGGGAAAACACCCACGCTAACAGTGACAGCGACAGGGGGGGGAGCAGGTGGCCAGGCTGGGGGCTGCCAGCTGCCCGGTCATCCTCAAGCTTCACTTGGCGGCATCGGCCAACTGGCATACGGTAATCCTGGCGCTCCAGTGGGAGCATGGCTTATCATGAAGTAGCAACGAAAGCAGCAGGCAACCGTTAACCTGTGGATTCCAACACGCAAAAGGGTTGGGATGCGACAAATCGGCCGACCTCATGACACGTACCCCCACCCCCCCTGCCCCCAACCCTCCCCACCCGCCGCGGCCGCCGCCTCTTCCGCCAGCCCCTCCAGCCCCGTGCTCTCCCGGTGGCTGGGCAGCCGCGTGAGGCGCAGCAGCTCCGCAACGCCGTCCAGCCCCGACAGCCTGGGGGAGGGAGACCATGGATGAGAGGGATTTCACAGTGGGATGAACGTCAAGACTGACATAGTCTGCTGATGGACGTGGTTGATGATAAGCGGAAGTGGAGGGGCGACGCGGGGTATGAGTTATTCCAGGCAGGCAGTGAGGGTGGAGGGTACCTTAGGCTGCGGGCGGCCGCGGCACGGCACGTTCCTCTGAACTGGCGGGCGCAGGGCGCGGGGCAGCTCGGTGGCAGCAGCAGCGGCGCAGGCCGCTGGTCGTCAAACCCATCAAGCCCTTGACCAACACTTCAATGCTACACTTCCTGTTTCCAAGCTGCCTGCAGCGGCCCAGCCCAGCCGCGCCCCAACCACCTTGTCTACGCCCCCCGGCCGGTCTGCCCTTGCTCCACTCCCCACCCGTACTCTGTACATAAGGGAAGGGACGTTGCACACATGCTATGACCCTGTGTCCCCACCTCCGCTCCAGCTGGTCCACGGGCCTGTCGCCCACCATGACCTGGGCGTCCGTGAAGAAGGTCAGCACTGTGGGGGGCGGGGGCAGCGAGCCGACAGGGAGAGGGCCACCAGGGCGCAGGGATCAGCAAAGATTGAAGAACAACTTGGAGGCAGTAAAGCCAAGTGTTGCGGAGTGGGCAAGCCAGGCCATGGCACGCGCCACCCCATGCTCTACGGAATTGCATCTTGGGGGCCAGGCACACTAGGACGAAGTCTCCAAGCACCAAAGCCATAGAACGGAGCCTCCGCCGCACCACGCCACCACGTCACCCTGAGCGCCATGCTCCACCCTATGCCCCCCTTTTCTCACCTTGCACGATGTTGGGGTGGCTCATGGATGCGCTGGCCACCTGTGGGCAGGGCACGAGGCAGGGCAGGGCCGGGGGCATTAAGCCTCAGTTGAGTTGAGGCGGACCGACCAGCCAGCGATAGCATAATGCCCCAACGGCAGTAGCCAAAGGGCCTTTCCTCCTATTCACATACGACTCGCCCTCCTCACGCCTCCTCTCACTCCCCTTGTCCGCCCCTGCTCTTGCCTTCCTCTTTGCCTACCGCCCCCTCCACCCCCCTGCCCCCCACCAGCTCAATGGCGTCGTGCAGGTGCTTGTTCTGCAGCGCCACGCTGCTCTTGCCGCCGTCGTCCAGACCGGTGGGGTCGTCGCCGCTGTTGGAGATGGCGCCAGTCACGTCCGCCTGGGGTGGGACGGGGGGCCGGCAGGCGTAGGCAGGGATGCCTATCGAATAACAGAGGCGAGGGTTGCCCCCGGCCCTCCGCATGCATGTAATACTGCAAATGGGCTTCCCGTCAGGATTGACCATGCCCTGTTGGCCACGACCCGACGCAGACACCAATACTCTGCAGCCCCCCCGCCCCTGGCCCCCCCCCCTCCGCACCTCCTGGATGACCTTGATGGCCACCTCCGAGCCGTGGTACAGCCCGCGGTACACCACGCCGTAGCCGCCGCGCCCGATCTGGGGTGCGGGGAGGCGCGGGAGAGCCGCGGAAAAGAGGGCAGGGGCAGTGCAGCATGGGGTGAGCACCTACAGCACTTCCGCCGAACTGCGGTACTCCCGACCCTCCTGAGGTTTGCCGCCACCTCGGCAGCTTCACCCGTCCGCCACCCCCACCCTTTCTCCCCACCTGCTCCAGCAGCCTCACGCTCTCCAGGTCCTGCAGCCGCCCGGCGGCGCGGCAGTTGGCCATCTGCTCAGCCTGCGGAGGGAAAGGTAGGGCGCGTGGGGTGGGGCAGTAAGCAGCTGGGCATACTAGACCTGATGGCTGGGGCACTTGCCATTCCGCGCCCATGCCAGGTCAAGGACCTAGACCCCACCGCGCAGCGCGCCGGCCCCCTCCCTGCCCTACGGCTCCCTCCACACATACATCCTGGATATGCACGTGTTCCGCCACACACACACGCAGGCCCACCTGTGCCGCCTTGAGCCTGTCGTGCAGCGTGGCAATGAGCGGCGCCAACTTGGTGGAGCCTGGGAGCGGGGGGTGTTGTATGAGGCTGTTAGGACCCGCTGTCAAGTTGCAAGCTGAACGGCCATAACCCACTGCGCTGCTGCCCAGGTACTGGAAGGGAGGCGTGCTCCAGCTGAGGGGCGGTTGTGGGCAAGGCCACACACGCCAGGCTTCAACAGCCCTGACCCGTGCATGGCTACCGTAATATGTTGACGAAGCGGGCCCACGCCCAAATACAAGTAGGATAGGCCATGCGTAGTACAAGGCACAGATCGGCCTTTTTGGGGCGCCCACCCTCCTCCTGCCCCCCATTTTCCGCCCTTCTCCAAAGCAGGATCCCCTTTCCCCCACCCCCACCCCGGTATCACGCCCTACCTCGCGGGCTGTTGGCGCGGTCCAGGCTGAACGACGCGCGCCCCGACGTGCGGCCGTCGCCCCGCCCCGCCGCCCGCAGCGCCTCCAGCTCCTGCTGCGCGCTGCCGCTGGCGCCGCCGCCGTCAGCACCGCCGCCCGCCTCGCCGCCCGCCCCCGGCACCCGCACCGCGAGGGTCCCCAGCGTGTCCAATGGGCTGGCCCCCGCCCCCGCCGCCGCTGCCGCTGCGCCTGTCCCCGCTCCTGCCGCTGGCGCCCCGTTGGGCCCCAGGGCGCCCGAGGCCTGCTGCATGAACGTGCTGCTCATGCTCTTGATGCTGCGGTTGCGCATCGAGTCCTGCGCAGGAAGGGACGGGGCGGCACACGAGTCTGGGCCTGGGGCTTCCCGGTCGTGCACGGGTCGAGCCCTGGACTCGGCGCTTGCCGCAATGCCAATCTACGTGGAGCTGCGTGGCCGGTACAGCAAGTCTGTGCTACAAGAGCGGGGCAGGGCGCCGCTGCCGAGTGTCCCTGCCGTGCGGGTGTGGGTGTGGGTGCGGGTGCCGCCCCAGGCCCTTGCCCACTCACTATGAGCTGGTGCTTGAGGAAGCCCCACTCCACGCCCAGCTCGCCCTGCACCTTGGCTGCCACCATCGGGGTGATGGCCTGGGCGGGGGGGGGGGGGAACACGCGCAAGGGGCAGGTGGACCACGGGCGCAGGGGGAGGGCAGCGGTTGCGGATCGGGGGCTCCGTCAGGCAAATGCGATGGAGGCCATGGTACACCCCGACCATAACCCAGATCAGGGTCAGGGCGAATGGCAGATCCAGCCGCACGGATCTCTCCTCCGCTGCCAACGCACACACCCTCTACCTTGAGGAACTGGCCCAGCTCCTGCACCACCGCCTGCAGCAGCGCCTGCGGCAGTATGGAGTTGTACGTGGCGTACAGCGCCAGCAGGGGGCGGCCGTCGGGGGAGCAGGCGGTGGCCAGCGCCAGGGACTGCGCGGGGGCGGTGCCGCGGGACACGGACAGGTCGCGGGGCAGCGCCTTGGAGTCCTGGGGAGGGCAGGCAGGCGGAGAGCGAAGGAGGCCGGGGGCGTGTAAGGGGACATGGGCACGAGGCCAAGGCCGTGACGGCTATGTAGCACCTGGCATGACCACTTTGAGTCTGCCCCAACCAGGTATACACGCAGGGCAAGAACATGTACCCATCCCCGGGTGGTGGGCAGCACTTGGCCAGGCGACCTGCATGCCGACCTGCAGTCATTCCCGGGCTGCACTCCGCTCCGCCCACCTGCACGTATGCGTTGCAGTCCGCGATGCACAGGCCGCCTGTGCCCTGCGCCAGCGCCTCCGCCAGCAGCGTGTGCTTCAACGGCAGCGAGTGGCCGCGGCACACGGGGACCTGGGGAAAGGACGCCAGCATGCGAGGTGTAGTGCGGGGACTGGACGTCCAGTGGGTAGAGGGGACCAGCGGGGTGCCTAGGAGTGGATTGTCGGCGGTTTCTAGTATAGCAGGCCGTGGCGACTACCCCGCAAGCATGATCGGTGTGCAGAGGGGCGCCTGCCCGACGGGACGCAGCTGGCCCTCCCCGACCAACCCCATCCCTTACGCACCTCCTCGCCTTCCTTCCACGTGTTCAGCAGCTTCTTGCCCGTGTCGTCTGCAGGGCGGGGTAAACCGCAAGGCCCGGGGGTGTGAGACGCGCGAAAAGGAGAGGTTTTAACGTGACTGGCTTGTACCCCCGGAAGCAGCAAGATCCGCAGTCCTGGCCAACATGGAGCTGCTGCGGGCCGCATACACGTGGGCATGGCAACCCCACAAGCGCCCCTCGCAGACCACCCGGCTGCTCGGCCCCCTGCCCCCTGCACCCACCGCCCACGGCCCCCACGCTGGGGCAGCGCGGCGCCAGCAGCTCGTTGCCGCCCAGGCTCCTGCGCGCCGAGGGCCCGCCGGGGATCCGCTCGCCGCCCGCCGTGCGGCCCGCCACGCTGCCGCCGCTTGCTGTTGAGGGCGCGGCGTTGGTGTCCACCAGCAGCACCTCGCTCAGCCGCCGCCGCACGGCCGGGCCCACAAGGTCGGTGCCCGCCGACTGGAACACGGCCGCCGCCTCCACGTCCTGCACAGGGAAGAGGAGGGGGCGTGGCCATGGCGTGCATGCAGCAATGGGACGACCGTGCACGACAGTTGGCTCCCCGCTTAAATCCGGAAAGCCCAGTTGCCACGTGTACTCCCGCGCCGGCGATACTGTCGTGCAGCCCCACACATTGCTGCCGTTCACTGGGGCGCCCCCGTTCGCACAACACCAGCCGTGACTTGACCTCTACATGTGCCGACAGGACTGGCTCTGGGCGCCTCCGCGACGCCTGACCCACTGCCAGTGATGACCTCTACTGTTCCGCTCCTCACACCTCAAACCCAGTTCCAGGAGCTAGCCTGCCCAGCCTCACAGTCCTCCCTGCCGGCTCCCCGGCCCACCCCCGCCGCCCCCGCCCCCCTCGCGTCACTAGTACTTTGTTCCCCCCCCGCCCTTGCCCTTGCCCGCCGGCGTGTTCCCCCCCCCCCCCCATCACGCACCGGGTGCAGGAAGGCCACCCTGGCGCCCGTCTCGATGCGCGTGGCCTTGACCACCAGCTCGCCGGCGGCGCCCAGCACCACCCGCACCATGTGGTGGATGGTGGAGGCGGAACGCAGCTCAGACAGCGCGCGGGAGGCCAGGTCCACCTGGGGGGAGAAGCGGAGGGCAGGCGTGGTGTTCCGCGGTGGGCAGGGGAGGCGCAGGTGTTCAGGAGGAGGCACAACACTGAGGTGAAAGGCCTCGTAGCCTGCATGCCGCCGAGCTGCCCAATATGGCGCCCAATCGTTCCCACCCACCCCCAGCGGGCGTTGGACCTCTGGTGCCGTGGCCGCGCCCAGCTGCTCACTCCCCATCCCCCCACGTGTGCTACGTGCCGTGCCAGCCTGCGCCAAGCGCCTTGCCTGCACGCGACATACACTCCGACCCACATCGGCACCGTTCATTGAAAGTGGGTCGAGCATCTCCGCAAGACCCCCACCTGGTGGATCCGCACAATGTTGGACAGCATGGCTGCCACGCTGTGCAGCACGTCGGGCGTCCAGGAGGGCGGCCGCGAGGGGCCTGCGGCGGGAGGGACACGCGTATGGGCCCAGGCGGCGGGTCAAATGCGGGCTTGTGGCAGCCGAGGCAGCCCACAAGGCGGAGCGGCTCTGTGCTGCCGCAAGCCGGGCACACCAGGCGCTTATGGGCCTTGACTCTGCAAGCAACACACTATGCCATGCCAGACCTCCGCAACACACAGGCGATTTCCGTGCGCACACCCTGGAAATTCTAGGGCACTTCAGGCACAGGCCCCGCACACTCTCGGGGCGCTACCTTAGCTCCCATGCCTGAGGTCGAACCGTATGCTGCCCGCTCCCTGCTGAGCACGTCGTCATGACCCATGCCCTAGCACCCCCACCCTTGCCCCCCTACCCGGCGCTGCCAGGCTGAGCACGCCCATGGGGTGGTACCCCGCGGGGATGGCCACCGCCGCGAAGTGCCGGCACGGCTGCAGCGGGGGACCGGAGATCCCGGCCGCCGGCGGGGCCGCCAGGTAGGCCCAGTCCGCGGGCGCCGCCTCCCCCAGGCCCCTGCCCTCCTCCCCGGCGTCCAGCAGCAGCAGCAGCCGCCCCGCGTCGCGCTGCAGCTGGGGGAGGATGACAGCGAGAGCGGCGGCAGGACAGAGGGGAGGGTCGGCGGGCAGAGGCGTGGTCACAGCGCTCTGCCTGAGGCCCCTCGCAACACAAAGTACACAACCAGCCCTCCACCCAGCCTCAAGAGTAGCACTGTGACAACCACGACCGCCAGTCAGCGTTGCAGCCCCTCGCTGGCAATCGCCCAGCACCCACCTAGTGCCGGTGCTGCACATGGCCGCTGGCGAATCACGCACCCCCCTTCCGGCCTTCCCTCCCCCCCCCCTCCCCTGAGAGAGAGCCCTAGCACGCCACCACGGCCTGCTCACTGTCCCAGCCTATGATCCCACGCCCGGGAGAA
>VFQN01008191.1_pt1 | contig 10725 bp, 12 predicted proteins | sample 3512371 | NCBI WGS metagenome assembly VFQN01 (sample SAMN10412370, study PRJNA504923) | tailings metagenome | isolation source: Replicate 2 from Balatoc abandoned mine | place: Philippines: Itogon, Benguet | collected 2017-08-28 | reverse complement strand
GGGCCGAAGCGGATGTGGGCGGTCAGCGCCGTCGGGCAGTCGGCGATGTTCGCGCTGTGGCCGTTCATCGACGACTTCCAGGGCTACCTGTTGATGGCGGTCGGCATGGAGGTCGTCGGAGCGCTCGGCGGCGCCGCGCACGGCGCCTACACGATCGACGTGCTGCCGGCGGACCAACGGGTCAGGTCCCGGGCGTACATGTACTCCGCCCTCAACGTCGGCTTCACCCTCGGCTCCCTGCTCGGCGGCATTGCGCTCGCGTTCGACTCCAACGACCTGCTGCACGCGCTGCCGTGGTTCACCGCCGCGGTGTTCCTCGTCAACGCGACCGCGATCACCCGGCTGCCGAAGGCGTCCCACGACGAGCGAACGCCGGAGGAGCGCCGGGTGAAGGTCCCCGGACCGGGCCCGATGCGCAATCCGGGCTGGCTCCTGACGTCCTTCTTCACCGGCGTCTTCTGGACCAACCAGGTGCTGCTCAACATCGTGATCCCGCTCTGGCTGGTCGAGGAGACCGACGCCCCGCGAGTGCTGCTGGCCTTCCTCTTCGGCACCAACACGGTGATGTGCATCTTCTTGCCGATGGCTGCGGCGCGGGGAGTGAAGGACGTGCCGACCGCGCTCAAAGCCGTGCGCATCTCGTCGGCGTTCTTCGTCGTCTCCTGCCTGATCACCCTCGCGACCCACGAGACCGTCGGCTGGACGACGATCGCACTGATCTGGCTCGGTCACGTGACCGTGACCGGTGCCGAGCTCTACCTCTCGGCCGCGAGCTGGGCCTTCGAGGCGGAGTTGATGGACCCGCGTCAGCGCGGTGCCTACCAGGGCGCCTCCGAGTTGAGCGGCACGCTGGGCCGGGTGTGGGCTCCCGCGGTCTACACCTTCCTGGCCATGAACTGGGGCGCGGTCGGCTGGCTGGTGATCGCCGGCATCATCGTCGTGGCCACGGTCGCGATCCACCCGTCGACGCGCCTCGCCCGCCGGTTCCTCGAGGACCACGTGCCCGCGGAGGTCCTGGCCGACGCACGCATCGGTGAGCCCGATCCGGCCGAGGTCGCTGTCCGCCCGCCGTCGCTCGTCGCCACGGAGGATCCGGTGACCGGCCCGTCGTCGGACCGGGCGTGACGCCCGTCCGCCGACGGGTCGTCGGGCGGGGGTGAGGGCCCGTACCGCTGTCGTCGGCGCGATGGCCGGATTGGCAGCCGGGCTGGGGCAGATTTAGAGGCGCACCAGCATCTTGCCGGTGTTCGCGCCGTCGAGCAGGCCGATGAACCCGGCCACCGCGTTGTCGATCCCGTCGACGACGGTCTCCCGCCAGGTGAGGTCCCCGGCGGCCACCCAGGCGCCCGCGCGGCGGTAGAACTCCCCGGCGGCGTCGCGGTGATCGCTCACGATGAAGCCCCGGAGCGTCAGCCGCTTGCTGACCACCATCATCAGGTTGCGCGGGCCGGGCACCGGCGCCTCGGCGTTGTAGTCGGCGATCGCGCCGCAGGCGGCGATCCGCCCGAAGTCGGCCATCGCGAAGATGGCGGCCTCGAGGTGGTCGCCTCCGACGTTGTCGAAGTAGACGTCGATGGGCCCGTGCTCGCGCAGCTGGCGGCCGATCGGCGCGGCCTTGTAGTTCAGCGCCACGTCGAAGCCGAGCTCGTCGGTCAGCCAGGCGCACTTCTCGGGCGAGCCGGCCGAGCCGATGACCTTCGACGCGCCGAGCAGCCGGGCCATCTGGCCCGCGGCCGAGCCGACGGCACCGGCGGCGCCTGAGATGAACACCGTGTCGCCCTCGGTCAGGCCGGCGATGGCCGTGAGCCCGACGTACGCCGTCATGCCGGGCATGCCGAGCGCGCCGAGGTAGGCCGACGCCGGGACCTGTGACACGTCGATCCGACGCGCCTCGCGAGCGGGCAGCACCGCGTGGGTACGCCAGCCCGCCTGGTGGAGAACCGTGTCGCCGACCGCCAGGTCGTCGGACCCGCTCGCGACCACCTCGCCGACCGCGCCGCCGTCCATCGGGGCGTCGAGCGCGAAGGGTGGGACGTAGGACCGCACGTCGTTCATCCGCCCGCGCATGTAGGGGTCGACCGAGAGATAGGTGTTGCGCACGAGAACCTCGCCGGGGCCGGGGTCGGGCAACTCGATGTCGACCGTCCGGAAGTTCTCCGTCGTCGGCCGACCATGCGGGCGGGAGACGAGGTGGATCGCGCGGGAAGGGGTCATGGGCGCAATCCTTCCAGCCTGCCCGCCCGCACAGAGCGTGGGCGCGGGTCGCGCTCAGCCTTGGAGGGCGAGGGCGAACTCGACCTTGCCGCTCGGGTCGACCGCGGCGTCGAGCACCTTGTCGTCGAGCAGGTCGGCGGCCTCGGAGTCGAGATAGACGGTCGCCCCGCCCTGCTCGACGACCTGGTCGCCGGGCTCGGCCTGGGAGGCGGCCGTGACCTCGAAGGCTGGGTCGGGTGTCCCGGCAGTCGTGATGCGCAGGCCCGCGGAGTCGCTCAGGCCCGGTTGGTGGGTGATCTCGTTGACGATGGCAGTGGCATTCTCGGTGAGGGTGAGCATCGCTCGCCTTCCGATCGCGGTTGCTGGTCTAGTCCACCGTTGCCGATGAAGGCGCTCGAGACAAGTCCGAGTCGCCGTCCGGGCGTGTCGGCCCTCTGGCACGCTAACGCCATGACTTCCGACCTCCCCGCCCCGCCCGTCGCCGAGAACGCCCGTCGCAGCGTCGCCCTGACCAAGATCGGCGACGGCCGCTTCAAGGCCACGAATGCGCGCGGGGGAGTGCTCCCGATCGGCTCGGGGGACGACCCGGACTTCACCCCGGTCGAGCTGCTCCTCGCCGCCCTCGCGGGGTGCAGCGCGATCGACGTCGACCTGATCACCGGCAAGCGCGCCTCGGCCACGTCGTTCGAGATGGTCGCCGAGGGCGACAAGGTGCGCGACGAGGGCGGCAACCAGTTGGTCAATCTCCGGCTCACCTTCGAGGTCCGATTCCCCGACGGGGAGGCGGGCGACCGCGCCCGCGAAGTGCTGCCGCGCTCGATCGCGCAGTCGCGAGACCGCCTGTGCACGGTCGGCCGCACGGTCCAGCTCGGGGGCCCGATCGAGTACGTCGAGGCCTGAGGTGGGCGGCAGACCACGTCGCTGGGCCGCCGTGCCGGACCAGCGCGGCCGGCGGATCGTCATCACCGGCGCCAGCGCCGGCCTCGGCCTGGAGATGGCCCGGGTGCTCGTCGATCACGGCGCCGACGTGGTGCTGGCCGTCCGCACGGTCGAGAAGGGGGAACGGGTCGCTGCCGGCCTGTCCGGTCCGGTCGACGTGCGCCGGCTCGACGTCGCCGACCTGGCGTCGGTGCGGGCGTTCGCCGCCGACATCGGTCCCTTCGACGTGCTCGTCAACAATGCCGGCGTGCTCGCGGTGCCCTTCGCCCTCACCGCCGACGGGTTCGAGACGCACCTGGCGACCAACCACCTCGGACACTTCGCGCTGACGAACCTGCTGCTGCCGCAACTGCGCGACCGGGTCGTGGTGGTCTCGTCACACTCCCACCGCAGCGGCTCGGTCGTCCTCGACGACCTGATGTGGGAACGCCGGACCTACAAGCCCTACGCCGCCTACGCCGCCTCGAAGCTCGCGAACCTGCTCTTCCTCGCAGACCTCCAGCGACGGCTCACCGCGGCGGGGTCGACGCTGCGCGCCGTCGGCGCGCACCCGGGCTCGACCGCCACGTCGATCACCGGCAGCACCGGCAACCCGGTCAAGACCTGGGTCGGCAGCTGGGGTCACCAGATCGCCGGCATGCCCGTGCGCAAGGGCGCCCTGAGCCTGCTCTACGCCGCCACGATGGACGTCCCGGGCAACACCTACGTCGGCCCCGGCGGCTTCAAGGAGTTGTCCGGCTGGCCCACCAGCGTCGGCCGGAGCAGCGATGCCCTCGACCCCGACCTGGCGCGTGGTCTCTGGGAGCGGTCCGAGGCGCTCACCGGGGTGCGGTTCCCGCTGTAGGCGGTGGCTGGCCCGGGCTTGCGGATTGGTCACAATCCGCACGTCGAGGGCGCGCCCACCTGCGGATTGTGACCAATCCGCAGGTTCAATCCGCCCCGCCAATCCGCCCACCCGGCACCGGCGCCGGAGCGCCCGGGCCCGACCTCGATCTCGGCAGCCCGGGCGCCATCCGCTCAGTTTTCGACCGTCACCCGGCTGATGAGCACCGGCGTGGCGGGGGCGCCGTCGGGAGCGCCGGTGTCGGTGCCCTTGTCGGCCATCTGCTGAAGCTTCTCCAGCGAGGCGTCGTCGAGCCGTCCGAAGACGGCGTAATCCGGCGGGAGCGGGGTGTCGTCATAGACCAGGAAGAACTGGGAGCCGCCCGAGTTGGGGGCCCGGGTGCGGGCCATCGCGATGGTGCCGGGCGCGTAGGCCTCGTCGCCGGTCAGCTCGTCCGCGATGGTGTAGCCGGGGCCGCCGTAGCCGGTGCCGGTCGGGTCGCCGCACTGGAGCACGAAGATGCTCGCGTCGCGAGACGTCAGTCGGTGACACGGCGTGCCGTCGTAGTAGCCCTGCCCGGCGAGCGACACGAAGGAGTTGACCGTGCACGGCGTCGCGTCGGCGTCGAGGGTGGCGCGCAGGTCCCCGAAGGAGGTGGCGATCAGGACCGGCACCTCCCCGGAGACGGTCGGCTTCGAGGACGGCAGGTCGACCTTGCGCGCTGGTTCCTGCCCTTCAGGGGTGTACTCGCACGATCCCGTGGCACCCTCGGAGGTCGGGGCGTCCGGGGTCGTCGGCGACGCCGTAGGCTTCGACGCACCGCGATCGGCGGCCGTCTCGCCCCCGTCGTCCGCGCCGCAGCCGGCGAGCACGAGCACGGAGAGCAGGGCAGCGGTCGCGAGGGCTGGACGGCGAGATCGCATGCGCCGAGGGTAGAGGGTCAGTCGTTCCGGCGGCGCGCCGCCACCGGCCAGGCGCGAAGGACGCCGTCGTCGTCGGCCCAGAGGGTGTCGGCGAGGTTGACGGCGCTGCAGACGTGGTTCGGCACGACGTCGACCCGGGTACCGAGCGCGAGTAGCGGAGCGCCGGCGAGGTCGACCACCGCGTGGTGCTCGGCGAGCTGGACGACCCGGGCGTCCGGGTACGCCGGCAACCGCCCCCACCCGGTCGCGTACGCCGCGCGGTCGGCGCCGAGCGCCTTGCTTCCGCTGTCGAGCACCAGCCGGCCGCCGGCGTGGCTGACGACCGTGGCGCGGCAGGTCAGGGCGATCGCCTCCGGCGGCATCGTGCCGAGCTCCCACTGCTGGGCGTCGCCGAAGACGTAGACGCCCGGTCGCAGCTCGGTGACCGATGCGGTGTGGGTGAGGCCGAGCGTCGGAGTCGAGCCGCCGCTGACCACGTCCGGCTCGAGACCCACGGCGCGCAGGGATCCGACTGCGGCGCCCAGCGCGCGGGCCTCGTCGTCCGCGGCGGGACCCATCGCGTTCGGGCCGTAGCCGTGCCCCGGGAAGGTGAACAGCCCGCGCAGGGCCAGGCCGGCCTCCACGACTGCCGCGGCCACCTCCCCGGCCGCAGCGGGCGGGGCGCCGCTGCGGTGCTGTCCGGAGTTGACCTCCACGAGCAAGGCGACGTCTGTGCCCGCCAGCAGCGCCCCGGCCCGGCGCGCACCCTCGACCGAGTCGACCCCGATCGCGACGTCCGCGCGCCCCGCCAGGTCGCGGAGCCGAGCGGCCGAGGCGGTCGTGAGCCAGACCGGATAGGCGATGAACACGTCCTCCACACCGCGGTCGACGAACACCTCCGCCTCGCCGACAGTCGCCACCGTCAGGCCGACCGCGCCGGCCTCCATCTGGAGCCGCGCTATGTCCGGGCTCTTGTGGGTCTTGGCGTGCGGACGCAGGGTCACTCCCGTAGCCGCCGAGAGCTGGGCCGCCTCGGCGAGGTTGCGTCGCAGGCGAGCCACCTCCACGCGAAGGAACGGCGTCGCCGGCTCCGCAGCCGCGCTCACATCTCCTCGTGCGTGTCGGGGTCACCACCGAAGAGGCGCCCGTCCGGCCGTCCGAGCGCCGTGATCGCGGCGACCTCGTCGTCGCTCAGCTCGAACCCGAAGACATCGAGGTTCTGACGCTGCCGGTCCGGGGTCGCGGACTTCGGGATCGGTATGGCGCCGAGCTGCACCTGCCAGCGCAGGATCACCTGGCCGGGGGTCACCCCGTGGGCCTCGGCCGCGCGCGCCACCGGCGCCTCGGCGAACGGTGCCCGCCGCTTGCCCAGCGGGCTCCACGACTCCGTGCGGATGCCGAGCCGTTCGTGCACGGCCCGCATCTCCGCCTGGGGGAAGTAGGGGTGCAGCTCGATCTGGTTGACCGCCGGCGCGACGCCGGTCTCGTCGATGATCCGGGCCAGATGCTCCTCGGTGAAGTTCGAGACCCCGATGGAGCGCACCACCCCCTGCTCACGCAGGTCGACGAGCGCCCGCCACGCCGCGGCGTACCTGTCGTGGCGAGGGTTGGGCCAGTGGATGAGCTGGAGGTCGAGGTAGTCCAGGCCGAGCCGCTCCAGCGACCCGTGCACGCTGCGGACGGCGTCGTCGTAGCCGTGGTCGCGGCCCGGGATCTTGCTCGTGACCTGGAGCTCCTCGCGGGCGACGCCGGACGCGCGGATGGCCTCGCCGACCTCGGACTCGTTGCGATAGTTGACCGCCGTGTCGAGCAGTCGGTAGCCGTTCTCGATGGCGGAGGTGATCGCCGTGACGCCGGCCGCGCCGGTGAGCGGGTAGGTGCCGAAGCCGATCGCGGGGAGCGTGCTGCCGTCGTTGAGGGTGTACGTCGGGATGCCCATGTCGCTCAACGTACTCACGTCAGGCGTCGACCTCGGCCGGCGTCGCCTCGTGGCCGGCGAGTCCGCCCGTACGGCGGTCCTCCTTCATCTCCGCCTCGTAGAGATGCCGCTTGCCGTCAACCAGGGTGTCCCGCGCTGCCCGTTCCAGCTCCTTGAAGACCGCGTAGTAGGAGTCGTCGTAGGCCTCCACGATCTGGAAGGTCCAGTGTCCGGGGATGACGTTGCGGCCCAGGAGCTCGCGGTCGATGCGGTCCGCGAGCTCGGTGTGCCCGGCGTCGCGGAGCTGCCCGACGGCCTCGCCCAGCGTCAGGTCGGCGGTCCCGGAGAGACGGTGGAACGTGTAGAGGTGGCCGCGCGCGACCTCGACGGCCTCGAGGGCCTCGGACAGCTTGCCCAGCGCTGCGACTGTGGCGTCGCCGACGCCGTCCGGCCGACGGTGAGCTTCATCGGGTCCGCTCACCGGTGCAGGACCTCCGCTGCGCGGACGGCGCCGTGCTCGCTCTCGATGGCTTCGGCCAGTCGGGTGACGTCGTCGTCGCCGACGTCGACGCCGGCCTCGGAGAAGCCCTTGCGCAGCTCGGTCTCGACGGTTCCCTCGGTGGCGCCGTCCTGCCAGGAGGTGACCCGGTCGACCACGGCCTGGATGGCTTCCATCTTCTCGTCAGTCATGTCGCTGTCGTACCCCGCAGCCGCGTCGGGCACGCTGGCTGCGTGGGCCTCCAGGACGTGTGGGACGACGTGGTCGGCACCCAGACCGCTCTCGAGGCCGCATGGGTCGTCGGCGCCGGCGTCCTGGCTCTCGTGCTGGTTGCGGTACCGCGCCTGTGGCGGTTCAGTCGCCACCTCGTGACGATCGCGCACGAGGGCGGGCACGGGGTCACGGCGTTGGCCACCGGGCGGTCCCTCTCCGGCATCCGCCTCCACTCGGACACCTCCGGCCTGACCGTCTCCCGGGGTCGGCCTCGCGGCCCCGGCATGGTCCTCACCGCACTCGCGGGGTACGTCGCGCCGGCGTTGCTGGGCCTCGGTGCGGCGTACCTGCTGCACCGTCAGCACGCGCTTGCCGTGCTGTGGCTGGGTCTGCTGATGCTCGCCCTCCTGCTGCTCCAGATCCGCAACTTCTTCGGACTCTGGTCGGTCGGCGTTGCGGGTGTGGTGCTCTTCGCGGTCACCTGGTGGGGGAGCGGGGATGTGCAGTCCGTCGCGGCGTACGTCGCGACCTGGTTCCTCCTGCTCGCGGCTCCCCGACCGGTGCTGGAGCTCCAGTCGCTGCGCCGGCAGGGGCGCGCGCGGACGTCGGACGCCGACCAGCTCGCCCGGCTCACGCGTGTGCCGGGTCTGGTGTGGGTGGGCGTGTTCCTTGCGGTGACCGGCGCCTGTCTTGCCCTTGGAGCGGCCTGGCTGTTGGCAGTGCTGGACTAGCGTCGACGACGTGCGCATCGGCATCCACTACGCCAACTTCACCCACCCCGGCTGGGAGTCCCGGCTGACCGAGCGGCTCACCGAGACCGCCCGGGTCGCCGATCAGGGCGGGGTGTCTCTCTTCACCGTCGTGGACCACTACTTCCAGATGGAGGCGCTCGGAGGACCGCCCGAGCCGATGCTGGAGGGCTACACGACCCTCGGCTACCTCGCGGGGCGGACCGAGAACGTCCGGCTCGGCCTGCTCGTCACCGGTACGACGTACCGCCATCCCGGCCTGCTCGCCAAGATCGTCACCACGCTCGACGTCCTCTCCGGCGGTCGAGCGCTGCTCGGGCTGGGCGCCGCCTGGTACGACCGCGAGCACCGGGGTCTGGGTGTGCCGTTCCCGTCCACCGCCGAGCGGTTCGAGCGGCTGGAGGAGACCCTCCAGGTCGTGCGCCAGATGTGGAGCGACGACGACGGGGAGTACGGCGGCAGGCACTACCAGCTGGCGGAGACCGTCTGCGTCCCGCCGCCGGTCCAGCAACCGCACCCGCCGATCCTCATCGGCGGCACTGGCGAGCGGAAGACCCTGCGGCTCGTGGCGCAGTACGCCGACGCGTGCAACGTCTTCCGCGAGGGTGTCGACGGCACCGGGCACAAGCTCGACGTGCTCCATCGCCACTGCGACGACATCGGCCGCGACTACGACGAGATCGAGAAGACGATGGTCAACGGCGGCGGCGCCGACCCGGTGGTCGATCCGGACGCCTTCGTCAAGGAGATGGCCGGCTATGCCGACCTCGGGATCTCGCTCGTCACGCTGATGCCGCCGACCGAGGACCCGGTCGGATGGACCACGCAGCTGTGTGCGGACGTGCTCCCGCGCCTTGCCGACCTCTAGCCAGCTGATTCCCGCGCTGCGAGCGTCCCTCGGCGCCGGCCCGGAGAACCTGCGGATTGGTCACCAACCGCAGATTTCCCGCGCGATCCGCACCGTTGGTGACCAATCCGCAGGTGTGGGAAGCCTCCCGACGCGCGATCTCCGGACCTACAGAACGACCTCGCCGTACATCTCGCCGAGGGGGTCGGAGATCAGCTCCACGCGGGCGCCGTCCGGGTCCTTGAGATAGATCGAACTGCCGCTCTCCAGGACATAGTCGACACCGGCCGCGTCGAGCTTGTCCTTGAGGTGGGACCACCGCTCGGGGTCGACCGAGATCGCCAGGTGGTGCAGCCCGCCGAGCACCTCGGCGTACGGTCCGAGGTCGAGTCCGGGGAAGTCGAAGAAGGCGATCAGGTTGCCGTTGCCGATATCGAAGAAGAAGTGGTTGGAACCCGGGTAGTCGCGGTTCTCGATGATCTCGGTGAGCGGGAACTCCAGCAGCTCCTGGTAGAACCGCACGGTCGTCTCCACGTCCGCGCAGACGATCGCGACGTGGTGCAGGCCGCGTGCCGACGAGGCGGGCCGTGAGGTCCCGGGGGAGAGGTAGGTCTTCTTGATCCGGTCGCGTTCCGCAGAGATGTGCTCCAGGTCGATATCGGCCATGTGATGACGGTACTCCGATTTTCAACCGTTCCACGGGCGCGGCTTCATCGCACGGACGTGGGAGCACGCCCAGGACGATTCGTTGGCGATGAGCCGCGCGCTGACCATGGCGCGGTGTAACGGTCCAGGGGGGCGTGGCGCTTCCGGGTCCTGCGATACCTCTCCGCGGGCGCAATGGCCCTGATGCTCCTCCTCGTCAGCCTGGCCGCCACCGCGCCGTCGTTCGGTGCGCCCGCGAGGTGCCAGGGGAAGACCGCCACGATGACGGCGACCAGGAACGATCAGCTGCTCCGGGGGACCCCGGGCCGCGACGTCATCAGCACGGCGGGGTACGCGCGGGTCCGGGTATACGCGGGTGAAGGGGACGACCTGATCTGCGCCCCGATCGGCCGCCGGGCCGTTCTGGACGGAGGCCAAGGGGACGACCGGATCGTCACCAAGGGCTCCTCCGACGTGACCGGCAGGGACGGCGACGACGTACTGATTGACCGAGCTACCCGCCCTCGGGTCTCCTGGAAGCAGGCCAACCTTTCCGGCGGCGCCGGGACCGACACGTTCCGGGGTGGCCCCGCAACGCTGGCACGGTTCGGTGATGCGACAGCAGGGCTGCGGATCGACCTGGCCGCCGGCACGGTGAGCGACGGCGCCACGGTCGAACGTCTCTTCGGCATCCGCAGGGTGGTGGGCAGCGACTTCGTCGACACCATCAACGGCTCGTCCGGTGCCGACTACTACGAGGGCGCCAGCTACGACGTCGTGTCCACCGGCCCCGGGGACGACCAGGTGTACCTGACCGGTGGCTGGCAGGAGGAGCCCGGACGGATCGACACCGGCCCAGGTGACGATCGCGTGCTGGCAGGCAACGTGACGGTCGTTGCCGGTCGAGGTGACGACACGGTGGTCATCGAGTCCGGAGGAACGGCGCTCGGTGGCCCCGGCGCCGACGAACTCAGCG